>Ga0126369_10001767_pt1 | contig 15159 bp, 17 predicted proteins | sample PanSoiMetaPlot_1_FD_109646 | JGI IMG/M metagenome (GOLD analysis project Ga0126369, IMG submission 109646) | Tropical forest soil microbial communities from Panama - MetaG Plot_1 | ecosystem: Environmental > Terrestrial > Soil > Tropical forest > Bulk soil | place: Panama | collected 2016-02-17 | reverse complement strand
GGGAGGCCGGCCTGGAGGTGCGCGTCGATCCGATCGGCAACATCTTCGGCCGACGCCGCGGACGCAACCCGAAGCTTCCGCCCATCGTCGCCGGGAGCCACATCGATACCCAGCCGTCCGGAGGCAAGTTCGACGGCAACTACGGCGTGCTCGCGGGGCTCGAGGTGGTGCGCACCCTCAACGATCGCGGGGTCGAGACCGAGGCGTCGATCGAGGTCGCGGTCTGGACGAACGAGGAAGGGACGCGCTTCACGCCGGTGATGATGGGGTCCGGCGTCTTCGCGGGCGTGCACCGGCTGGACGGGGTGCTCGCGCGCACCGATCTCGCGGGCCTCGCAGTGGGCGACGAGCTGCGGCGCATCGGCTATGCGGGCGACGCCCCGACCGGGACGCCGATCGGCGCGTACTTCGAGGCGCACATCGAGCAAGGCCCGATCCTGGAGGACACCGCGAACACCATCGGCGTGGTGACCGGCGCGCTCGGCCAACGCTGGTACGACGTGACGGTCACCGGCATGAACGCACACGCCGGCCCGACGCCGATGCGTCTGCGCAGGGATGCGCTCCTCGGCGCCGCGCGGCTCATCGACGAGGTGAACCGCATCGCCCTCGACTTCGCGCCCCACGGTCGCGGTACGGTCGGCTTCATCCAAGCGAGCCCGAACTCCCGCAATGTCGTGCCGGGCCAGGTGAAATGCTCGGTGGACTTTCGCCATGCGGCCGACGGCGGGCTGCTCGGGATGGACGGCGAGCTCGAGGCAGCAGCGCGGCGCATCGGCCGCGAGACGAACGTTGCGGTCGCGGTCGAGGAGGTCGTGTACTTCCCGCCGTGTCACTTCGACGCCGCCTGCGTCGGCGCGGTGCGCGCCGCGGCGGCGCGGCTCGGCTGCTCGCACATGGACATCGTGAGCGGCGCAGGCCACGACGCGGTGTACGTCGCCCGCGTCGCCCCCACGGCGATGATCTTCGTCCCATGCAAGGATGGCATCAGCCACAACGAGATCGAGGACGCCAAGCCCGAGGACCTGGCGGCGGGCTGCAACGTGCTCGCGCAAGCGATGCTCGATCGCGCCGGCATCGAATGACGAACGGAGCCTGGTGAAATGCTGAAGACGAACCCGCAGGGCGAGGAGGCGCCGAGGAGCTTCGAGGCGGCGCTCGCCGAGCTCGAGAAGATCGTGCAGGCAATGGAGTCCGGCAGCCTGACGCTTGAGCAGTCGCTCGCCGCACATCGGCGCGGGCTCGATCTCGCCAAGTTCTGTCAGGCGACGCTCGCCCAGGCGCAGCAGCAGGTTCGCGTGCTCGAGGAGGAAACCCTCAAGGCCCTGCCGGAGCAGGGGGGCGACGTCGACCCTTAAGGCGGGAGCACCGGTGGCGACGCCGAAGGTCGAGTTCCGCGCCTGGATGGCCGAGGTGCAGACCCGCGTCGAGCGCTCGCTCGAGCGCGCGCTGCCCGCCGCCGGGCAGCCGCCGAAGCGCCTTCATGAGGCGATGCGTTACGCGGTGCTCGGCGGCGGCAAGCGGGTGCGCCCGCTGCTCGCCTTCGCCGCCGGCGAGTTCACGCGCGCGGCGCCCGAGCGCCTCGATGCGGTGGCGTGCGCCCTCGAATTCCTCCACGGCTACTCGCTCGTCCACGACGACCTGCCGTGCATGGACAACGACGTCCTGCGGCGCGGCAAGCCGACCGTCCACGTGGAGTTCGACGAGGCCACCGCGCTGCTCGCCGGCGACAGCCTGCAGTCGCTCGCGTTCGAGGCGCTCGCGAGCAGCCGCCTCGCCGACGATCCTGCGGTGCAGGTGGAGATGCTGCACAGGTTCGCGGTCGCGAGCGGCACGCGCGGGATGGCCGGCGGGCAGGCGATCGATCTCGCCGCGGTGGGCAAGCCCCTCACCGTGCCGGAGCTCGAGTACATGCACATCCTGAAGACCGGGGCGCTGATCCGCGCCGCGGTCGTGCTCGGCGCCCGTTGCGGCGAACCGCTCGGCGCGCTGGAATTCGACCGTCTGGACCGCTATGCGAAATGCGTCGGCCTCGCGTTCCAGGTCGTCGACGACGTCCTCGATGCCGAGGCGCCGACCGCGACGCTCGGCAAGACCGCGGGCAAGGACGCGGCGCAGGGCAAGCCGACCTACGTCTCCGCGCTCGGCCTCGGCCGCGCGCGCGAGCTCGCCCGGCAGCTCCGCGGCGACGCGCACGCCGCCCTCGAGGGATTCGGCGCGCGGGCCGAGCGGCTCGGCGACCTCGCCGACTTCATCGTGACCCGGGAGTTCTGACCGAACAGAGGTACAATCCCCACTTCCGTCCGCTCCTCCCTGCTCGCGCTCCCCTTCCGCTAGTGCCGTACACCCTCCTCGAGACGATCAACGATCCCGCCGACCTGCGCAAGCTCGACCGCCGGCAGCTGCGCGAGCTCGCCGACGAGCTCCGGGCGTTCGTGCTCGAATCGGTGAGCAAGACCGGCGGCCATCTCTCGTCGAATCTCGGCATGGTGGAGCTTACGATCGCGCTCCACTACGTGTTCAGCACCCCCGAAGACCGCATCGTCTGGGACGTCGGGCATCAGACCTACCCGCACAAGATCCTGACCGGCCGCCGCGAGGGCATGGCGCGGCTGCGCATGCTCGGCGGGCTGTCGGGTTTCCCGCGGCGGAGCGAGTCGCCCTACGACACGTTCGGCACGGCGCACTCGAGCACGTCGATCAGCGCCGCGCTCGGCATGGCGATCGCCGCGAAGCGCAAGGGCGAGCGCCGGCGCGTGATCGCCGTGATCGGCGACGGCGCGATGTCGGCCGGGATGGCGTTCGAGGCGATGAACAACGCCGGCATCTCCGACGTCGATCTGCTCGTCATCCTGAACGATAACGACATGTCGATCTCGCACCCGGTCGGCGGGATGAACCGCTATCTCGCGCGGCTCGTCTCGGGGCGGTTCTACAACGCCGCGCGCCGCGCCGCGGAGAAGATGCTGTCGGGCGTTCCGCCGCTCTGGGAGCTCGCGCGCAAGGTCGAGGAGCACGCGAAGGGCATGGTGGTGCCCTCGACGCTGTTCGAGGAGTTCGGCTTCAACTACATCGGCCCGATCGATGGGCACGACCTCGACTCGCTCGTCCCGACGCTGAAGAACATCAAGGAGCTCCGCGGCCCGCAGTTCCTCCACATCGTCACTAAGAAGGGACAGGGCTACAAGCTCGCGGAAGCCGATCCCGTGCTCTACCACGGCGTCTCGAAATTCGAGCCCGCGGCCGGCATCGCGGGCGGCAAGCTCGGCGGGAAACCGACCTTCACGCAGGTGTTCGGCGACTGGCTCTGCGACATGGCCGAGCGCGACTCGCGGCTGATCGGGATCACTCCGGCGATGCGCGAGGGCTCGGGCCTGGTGAAGTTCTCCGAGCGATTCCCCGACCGCTATTTCGACGTCGGCATCGCCGAGCAGCACGCGGTGACCTTCGCGGCCGGCGTCGCCTGCGAGGGCCTGAAGCCGGTGGTCGCGATCTATTCGACGTTCCTGCAGCGCGCCTACGATCAGTTCATCCATGACGTCCAGATCCAGAATCTGCCGGTGCTGTTCGCGCTGGATCGCGCCGGCATCGCGGGCGCCGACGGCCAGACGCACCACGGCGCGTTCGACCTCGCGTACCTGCGCTGCATCCCGAACATCACGGTGATGGCGCCGGCCGACGAGAACGAGTGCCGCCAGATGCTCTACACCGGCTTCCTGCTCGATACGCCCGCGGCGGTGCGCTATCCGCGCGGCGGCGGCCCGGGCGTGCCGGTCGAGCCGGAGATGCAGGCGTTGCCGATCGGCAAGGCCGAGGTCCGCCGCGAGGGACGGCGCGTCGCGATCCTCGCGTTCGGGACGCTGCTCAAGGCCGCGCTCGAGGCCGGCGAAGAGCTCGACGCGACGGTGGTGAACATGCGCTTCGTCAAGCCGCTCGATGACGCGCTCGTCGCGCAGCTCGCCCGGGCACACGCCTTGCTCGTCACCGTGGAGGACAACGTCGCGGCGGGCGGCGCCGGCAGCGCAGTCGCGGAAAGCCTCGCGGCCCAAGGCATCGCCGCGCCGATCCTCCACCTCGGGCTTCCCGATGAGTTCATCGAGCACGGCGATCAGCACCAGCTCCTCGCGGCGGCGGGGCTCGCGAAGGACGGACTCCTCGCTTCGATCCGCGCGCGCCTCGCGCAGCTCTCGCCGCAAGTGCGCGCCGCATGACCCCTCGTTGCGAAAGGACTTTCGGCCGACTGTCCGACCGCGCGTGCTAGAATCGGCCGAGCTTTTTTAGACGCGCGCGCTTCCCCGAAAGGTCCACAGCATGAACCTCCGCGATCCGGTTGCGGCACGCACAGCGGCGGGCGAGATCCCCGACGTGCAGGCGAGCGCCGACACGCGCCGGCTCGCGATCGACAAGGTCGGCGTCAAGTCGATCCGGCACCCGATCCAGATCGCGGAGAAGGGCGGCGGGGTGCAGCACACGGTCGCGACCTTCAACATGTACGTCTCGCTGCCCCATCACTTCAAGGGCACGCACATGTCGCGCTTCGTGGAGATCCTCAGCGCCCACGAGCGCGAGATCACCGTCGACTCGTTCCGGAAGATGCTGCGCGAGGTGGCCGAGCGGCTCGAAGCCGACTCGGGCCACATCGAGATGAACTTCCCGTACTTCGTCAACAAGGCCGCCCCGGTCTCGGGCGTGCAGAGCCTGATGGACTACGACGTGACCTTCGTCGGCGGCATCGAGAAGGGCAGGCAGACATTCAAGATGAAGGTCGTGGTCCCGGTGACGAGCCTCTGCCCTTGCTCGAAGGAGATCGCCGACTACGGGGCGCACAACCAGCGTTCGCATGTGACGATCACCGCGCGCACCAGAGGTTTCGTGTGGATCGAGGATCTCATCGCTCACGCCGAGGAAGAGGCGTCCTCGGAGCTCTACGGCCTGCTCAAGCGCCCGGACGAGAAGTTCGTCACCGAGCGTGCGTACGACAACCCGAAGTTCGTCGAGGACATGGTGCGCGACGTCGCCGCGCGCCTCAACGAGGACGATCGTATCGAGTGGTACGCGGTCGAATCCGAGAACTTCGAGTCGATCCACAACCACTCCGCCTACGCGCTGATCGAGCGCGACAAGTCGCAGTAGCCGCACGCGGGCCTAAGTCACGGCCGCGGGAGCCCGCGCGCTTCTCGCCGCGCGCGTTTTCTGCGACCATCGCCCGGCCGATGATTCGCCCGCTCGCCATTGCCGCCGCCCTCGCACTTGCCGGCGTCTCCACAGCGCAAGCGACCACGGTCATGGTCATGTCGCTCGAGCAGGGGCGGGCGCAGCTGATGGTCAATGGCAGCGTCGTGCGCCAGCTCCGCGTCGGACAGAGTTCCCCCGAGGGTGTGCGACTGATCAGCGCTGACCGCGCTAAGGCCGTGCTCGAGGTCGACGGCAACAGCCTCACCCTCGCCCTCGGCGAGTCGACGGTCGCCACCGCCGAGCTCAAGGCCGATCAGCTCGGCCACTTCATCACGATCGCCTACGTCAACGGCGTGCCCACCCGCGCGGTCATCGATACCGGCGCGAGCGCGGTCTCGATGTCGCGGGACGAAGCGCAGCGGCTGGGAGTCGGCTACGCGAGCTCACCGCGCGTGCAGGTGTCGACCGCGGGCGGGACGCGTATGGCGTACCGCGTCACCCTGGCTACCGTCCAGGTCGGTGGTGTCACTCTGCGGAACGTCGAGGGGCTCGTCCAGGAGGAGCTCGCGCTCACGCTGATCGGCATGAGCTTCTTGAACGCAGTGGACATGCGGCGCACGGGCGACACGCTGACGCTCACGCGCCGGAATTTCTAGAAGCGCTTGATCAGCACCATCGTTTCCCCGTCGCGCTTGATCTCGGTGCGATTGAGGAAGTTCATCCCGAGCAGCGCGACCTGCAGGCCGGACTCGATCACCACGGCGTCGACTCCGTTCAGCGTGATGTCGCCCACCCGGACGGTGTCGAGCCTGACGCGGTAGGCAGCTGCCGGGCCGCCGGCGGTCTGCACGGTTCCGCGCTCGCCATTGAGATAGTTGACGCCGATCCGCCGTGCGTCCGCCGCCGGCAGCGCGATGATCGTCGCGCCGGTGTCGACCAGGAACCGGACGGTCGCCCCGTTCACCTGGCCGTCGGTCGAGAAATGACCACGCTCGTCCGCCTTCAGCGTGAGCGAGCCGCCGCGTGCGGTGGCGGGCGAAGCGTAGGCCTGCCCCATCTTCAGCGCACGGCGCTTGCCCTCGATCTCGAACGTCGCCGTCTCGCGGTCGACGGCCACGAGCGCGACGCCCTCCGGCGACCGCTGCCCGACGCTCATCGTCCGCGGCGAGCCCCCATCGATCGACACCACCGCCTTGTTGCCGAAGAGACCGACCACGTTCACGTCCGTCGCCGCGGCGGGGCCGACGAGCGCGAGGCAGAGCGTCGCTGCAATACAATCGGTGCGTTTCATCCGCATGGCATCCGCAATGCGACCGATCGCGATCTTCCGCTACAGCCCGAGCGAGGGTCCAGGATATTTTGCCGATTATCTTGCGGCGCGCGGACGGCCATGGCGAATCCTGCGCGTCGACCAGGGCGAGGGCGTCCCTGAAGACCCGCGCGCGTTCGCCGGGCTGGTGCTCATGGGCGGCCCGATGAGCGTCAACGACGATCTGCCCTGGATCCCGGGAACGCTCGCGCTCATCCGCCGCGCTGTCGACGCCGGCGTGCCGTGCCTCGGCCACTGCCTCGGCGGCCAGCTCATGTCGAAGGCGCTCGGCGGCGCGGTGACCCGTAACCCGGTTAAGGAGATCGGCTGGGGCGCGGTGCGCGTCGCCGACGGGCCCGAGGCGCAACGCTGGTTCGGGGACGTGCGGGAGTTCCTGAGCTTCCACTGGCACGGGGAGACCTTCACGATCCCCCGCGGCGCGGCGCGGATCCTCGGCAGCCCGTACTGCACCAACCAGGCGTTCGCCCTCGGCAAGCACCTCGGGCTGCAGTGCCATGTCGAGATGACGCCAGCGCTCATCCGGGCGTGGTACGCCGATTCGGGCGAAGAAGTGCGCCGCCACGCCGGTCCGTCGGTCCAGACGCCCGAGCAAGCGGAGGAGCGGCTCGAGGAGCGCGTGCGCGACCTCAACGCCGTCGCGGCCCGGCTCTACGACGGGTGGCTGGAGGGGGCGGACCCCTGAGCGGGCGCCACGCTCGGCAATATTGCCGACCCGCATAGGCCGCGGGGCATATTTGCGCGCGGTAAGGATGTCTCTACGATCGGCGACGAATCCGTACTGCGGAACGCCGCGTAAAGATCGGCATGGGACGGCTCAAGCACAACATCGCGAAATGGACGCAAGGCCGTGCGAGGGGCCAGATCGCCGCCCGCGCGGCCGGCGTCATCGTGATCGCCGTCGTGCCCGGGGCGCTTGTCGCGTGGCTTGCGTACCGGGTGATCCGCGGCTACCTGCCCGCTGACTGAGGCGCGCTCGGGACTTCGGCGGCCGTCGCCGGTTCCTCGCCGCGGGTCACTGCGTAATCGCAACAATTGGAGGTGGCATGGCCGTCCAGCGCGAGCGACCCTACACTCAGTTCAATTTCCTCGTCGATCTCGGCACCGGCGTCACCGATGGGCCGCAAGCGGGCTTCGAGGAGGTGAGCCGCCTCGGCACCGAGGTGACGGTGGTCGAATACCGCAACGGCAATTCGAAGGAAAACAGCCCGATCAAGATCACCGGCCTCAACAAGGCGAGCGACGTCACGCTCAAGCGCGGCATCATCGGCGCGCTCGATCTCTTCAATTGGCTGGACCAGATCCGCAACGGCGATGTCAATGCGCTGCGCACGGTGATCATCCAGCTACAGAGCGAAGACCACACCAGCGTGGTGATGACTTGGAAGCTGCTGAGAGCACGCATCGTCAAGTACACGAGCGGCCCGCTCAACGCCAAGGGTGGTGGCGACGTCGCCATCGAGGAGATCGTGCTCGCTTACGAGCGGCTCGAGCTTGAATAGCTGCGCCTCGCCCGGGGCAACATGATGGCCGTGCAGCGCGATCGCCCCTACGGCAACGCCAACTTTCTCGTCGATCTGGGTGACGGCGCCGACGTGCACGCAAGCGCAGCCGGTTTTGCCGAGGTGGTGTTTCCGGTGTTCGGCGTCACGCAGCGGGCCAAGCGCGGCCGCGGTGCGCCGGTGCATGCGCAAGCCGGCCCCGATGCCGCGACCGCTGAGCACCTGATCCTCAAGCGCGGCGTGACTGGTGCGCTCGACCTTTACACGTGGTGGCACAAGGCGCGCAACAGCAAAGCGCCGCAGCGCCGCACGGTGCAGGTGCACCTGCTCGCCGAAGACCACGCAACGGTCGTGTTCACCTGGCGCTTTCGCCATGCGCGCCCGGTGAGTCTAGGCTACGCACCGCTGCGCGCGCTGGACGGTGGCGTGTTGATCGAGACGCTGGAGCTCACGTTCGACCGCGTCGAGGTGGCTTGAGGCTACGCGCCGGCCGTGAACGCGACCTCGAGCGAGGTCGTGCGCGCCGCCAAATCAGTCCCGGTAGTTCCCGAACTGCAGCGGAATGTCGGTGACCGACTGCTTGACGAGCTGCATTGCCGACTGCAGGTCGTCCTTCTTCGCGCCGCTCACGCGCACCGCGGTGCCCTGGATCGACGCCTGGACCTTGAGCTTCGCGTCCTTGATGAGCTTCACGATCTGCTTCGCCTTCTCCTGCTCGATCCCGTTGCGGACGTCGATTGCCTGCTTCACCTTGTTCCCGCCCACCTTCTCGACGCCCTTCGCCACGAGCGCGCGCATGTCGACGCCGCGCTTCGCGCACTTCGCGGTGAAGAGATCCATCACCTGCTTGAGCTTGAAGTCGTCGTCGGCGTAGAGCGCGAGCCCCGGCTCGGCCTGCTCGACCCGAGCGTCCGAGCCCTTGAAGTCGAAGCGGTTCTGGAGCTCCTTGTTCGCCTGGTCGACGGCGTTCTTGAGCTCCATCTTGTTCACTTCGGAGGTGATGTCGAACGACGGCATGAACCGGCTCCGGTGCGGGCGGGCGCCGATTATACGGCGCGGGGCGGGTCGTGCCGATGGCGATGGAGGACGATCGTCCCGGCGAGCGTCGCCGCGGCGAGGAGCAGATAACCCGCGCCCAGGGTCGCGGCCGACGCGGCCGCGGCGCTGAACGCGACCGGGCCGAGGATCAGCCCCGCGTACGCCGAGACCATCGCGCCGCCGGTGACGCGCGCGATCTCCCCGGGCGGCGCCTGGCGCGCGACCTCCGCGAGGAACACGCCGTTCCAGCCGGACGCCGTGAGCCCGAAGGCGAAGCAGAGGAGGGCGAGCCCGGAGGTCGGCAGATCGCCGGCGGCGAGGGCAACGCCGAGGGCCGCGGCGGTCATCCCGAGGCCGATCCCGGCGAGCAGGCGAATGACCGCGAGCCGCGGCCCGAGCAGGAAGCCGAAGCCGAGCCGCCCGACGAAGCCGCCGAACTGCGCGATCGTCAGCAGCAGGCCCGCCGCGGCGAGCGAATAGTCGTGCTCGCCGACGAGGTACGCGACGAGGAAGGTGTTCAGGCACACCTGCATCGCGTGAAAGGCGAACGACGCTGTGGCGAGGTCGCGCAGCGTCCGCGTCCGCAGAATGTAGCCGAAGCCCGTCGGACCGCCGCCCAGCGGCCGCACTGCCGGCGCGCGGGCTTCGAGCCGTCGGTGCATCGGCTCGAGCGCCATCGCCCCCGCGAGCAGCAGGACGGCGAGCGCCGCCATCGCCCCTCGCCAGCCGAGGATGGGCAGCGCGGCCGGAAACAGGACGCCGGCGAGCATGCCGCCGGTTTGCACGCCGGTCTGCTTGAGCGAAAAGATGAACGTGCGGCTCGCCGGCGGCGTCACCCGGGCGAGGATCTCCGAACTCGCCGGCGTCTCGAGCGCGCACGCGATGCCGATCAGGGCCGGCATCGCGACGAGCGCCGCGGTCAGGCCGGTGGCGCCGCACCCGACCGCGACCGCGCAGAGCGCGAGCGACGTCTGCGCGACACGCACTGCGCCGAGGCGCCCGATCAGTCTGCCGATCCCGCTCGAAGCTGTCAGCGCCGCCGTCCACATCAAGAACGAGTAGACGCCGAGGAGCGACGTCGGCAGGCCGGTGTCGGCGGCGACGGCGGGCGCCATCACCGGCAGCACGAGCACCGCCGCCATCGTGAGCGCTACGACGGCGTTGAGCGCAGCGGCGGCGAGGAGCGCGGACCGGGGCGCCAACCTAGGCCCGTCTCCCCGGGCGGGAGCGGGACCGCGGGAACGGCGCGGTCACGCTCCGCCCCGGAAGCAGGAATAGCCCCAGGGCGTGAGCTTCATCGGGAGATGATAGTGGCTCTCCGGGTCGTCGATGCCGAAGCGGTAGGCGACGACGTCGAGGAACGGGACCTTGGGCAGGTGCAGCCCGACGGCGCGGTAGTAGGCCGCGACGTGAAACACCGCCTCGTAGGCGCCCGGCGCGAACCGCTGCGCGAGCGCGGCTTCTTCCACGAGTCCCTTCGCGCTCACGATTCCGCTCGCGACCATGCGGCGATCCGGCTGGAGCGCGTAGACCTCGACGCGCATCCACGCCGCGACGACGCCGCGCGACACGTCGACGACATGGATCGAGATTCCCCCGGCCATCGGCACGCTCCCCCTCGTCTCAGCTCAGGAACTCCGGCCCGCGATACTCCTCCGGAATCTTGATGCTCCCGGCTGCAAGCTCCTGCGTCGCCACCGTGATTCGCGCCCGCACCGCCTCCGCGACGCTCGGCGCGAACACGAGGCCCACTGCGTCGGGGTTGCGGACACCGAAGCGTCGGGTGACATCGCCTTTCCACAGGTTGTCAAAGAGGTCTCGCCCCGACTGGAAGACGGCGACGCCGGGGTCGGCTACCGCGCCCGCGACGAAGATGTCGGCCATCGACGGGACCCATCGCGCGACGTTGCCGATCAGCTTCACGCCGCGCTCGCGGCTCGCTTCGACCGCCCCCGCACGTCCCGCACCGAGCGTCGTGTGGACGACGTCCGCGCCCGCGTCGATCTCCGCGAGCGTGATGCGCTTCGCCGCCTCGACATCGTCGTCGGCGCCGGTGAAGCTCGTGAGCAGCTTCGCTTTCGGGTTGGTGTGCGCGAGCCCGGCCGCGAACGCTGCGCGCGCCTTGAGCCCAAACGGGTCGCGCCGGCCGCAGACGTGCCCCACGACGTCGGATCGCGTGAGGAGCCCTGCGGCCGCGCCCGCGAGCCACGTCGATTGCTCGAGCCGCACCGCGTAGACCGCGAGGTTCGGGCGGAGGAGACTCCCCTGCACCGACGTGAAGCGCTGCGCCGGAAATTCCCACGCGACACGCTGCACGGCTTCAGCGGCCTCGCCGCCGTAGGCGATGACCATCGTCGCGTCCGAGACGGCGAGCTCGCGCAGCGCTTCCCGCATCCGGTTCTCGTCGGCGGTTACCTGGTCGACGTGCTGCACCGGAATCCCGAGCTCGTCTCGGATCCGCAGCAAACCCCCGTAGCCCGCCTCCATGAAGCCGCCGTCGTCGATCCGACCGGGGAACATCGCGGCGATCGGCCCGCGCTCCGGCGCGTGCGACTGCCAGCCCGCGCAGGCGGCGAGCCCGAGCGAGGCTGCGCCCGCGAGCGTCAGGCGGCGGCGCGGAACGGAGATCGGCACGCCGCGATTCTACCCGCGCGGATTCGGGCTTCCCCGGAAGCGGCGGAGTTTCGCTACGATCGGAACTTTTCGTGCCTTGCGGCATCCCACCACGCTAGCAGTGGCGGGCCGGTATCGGCAGCCGACCGCCTTGTATAGAATCCCGCCGCACGATCCATTGGGAGGAGCACCATGCACCTGGTCAGGAGAACCGTTGCCGCCGGCATCGTCGCCCTCGGCGCAACGGCCGTTTTGTCCGGCGCCGCGCTCGCGCAGACCGTCGTCAAGGTCGGCGTGATCAGCACGTATTCCGGGCCGTTCGCAACCCTCGGCGACCTCATCGACAAGGGGATCAAGCTCTACACGAAGCTGAACGCCGACAAGCTGCCGCCCGGCGTCACGGTCGAGCTGATCTACCGCGATGCCGGCGGGCCGAACCCCGACCGGGCGAAGCAGCTCGCGCAGGAGCTCATCGTGCGCGACCGGATCCAGATCCTCACCGGCGTCGTGTTTACCCCCAACGCTCTCGCGATCGCGCCGCTCGTGACCGAAGCGAAGGTCCCGTTCGCGATCATGAACGCCGGGACCTCGGTCATCACGACGCGCTCGCCGTACATCGCGCGGTTCTCGTTCACGCTCTGGCAATCGACCTACCCACTCGGTCAGTGGGCGGCCAAGAAGTACAAGACAGCCTACATCGCGGTCAGCGACTTCGCGCCGGGGCACGACTCCGAGGCCGGGTTCGAGAAGGGCTTCACCGACGCCGGCGGCACGATCGTCGGCAAGGTGCGCATCCCCACCCAGAACCCCGACTTCGTGCCGTTCATGCAGCGCGCGAAGGACGCCAAGCCCGACGTGGTGTTCTCGTTCATCCCGGCCGGGCGCCAGGCGACGCAGATCATGAAGGCCTACGGCGACCTCGGCCTCGACAAGGCCGGCATCAAGTTCATCGGGCCAGGCGACATCACGACCGATGAAGAGCTGCCCAACATGGGCGAAGCGCCGCTCGGGGTCATCACCATGCACCACTACTCCGCGACTGCGGACCGGCCGGCGAACAAGGCCTTCATCGCCGCGTGGAAGAAGGAGTACGGCGAGAAGTCGGTGCCGAGCTTCATGTCGGTCGGCGCGTGGGACGCGATGGATGCGATCTACACCGCGATCCGGGAGCAGGGCGGCAAGATCAACCCCGAAAAGACGATGGAAATCTGGAAACACTACAAGAACCCGAACAGCCCGCGCGGGCCGATCGCGATCGATCCGGAAACGCGGGACATCATCCAGAACGAGTACGTCCGCGAGGTCCGCAAGGTGGGCGGGCAGCTCGCCAACGTCGAGCTCGAGACGATCCCGAACGTGAAGGACCAGTGGAAGGAATTCAACAGCCAGAAGTGACCTCCGGCTAAAGCCCCCAGCGGCACGGGATCCGTGCCGCGGGATTCTCGTCTCCGGCCGCACTTTCCCGCCGCCCAGCGATGGAGGCCTTCCTCGCCGCGCTCGTGAGCGTCGCCTTCCACGGCGCCGCGTACGGCATGATCCTGTACGTGATTTCGGTCGGCCTCTCGGTCACCATGGGGCTGATGGGGTTCGTGAACCTCGCCCACGGCGTGTTCGCGATGGCCGGCGGCTACGTCCTCACGACCGGGATGAACCGCTACGGCGTGCCCTACCCGCTAGCGCTCGCGGCGGCCTTCGCGCTGGTCGCCGCAGGGAGCGTCGTGCTCGAGCGGCTGCTGTACTCGCGCCTATACGCCGCGGGCGAGCTCTCGCAGGTTCTGTTCACGATCGGCCTCATGTTCATCGCAGTCGCGATCGCCCGGCTGCTGTTCGGCACGGTGCAGCAACCGGTGTTTCTGCCCGAATACCTGAAAGGTCAGTTCGGGCTCGCCGGACGCGACTTTCCGGTGTTCCGGGTCTTCCTGATCGTGTTCAGCGCGCTGATGGTGGCCACGCTGTGGTTCGGGGTCGAACGCACCCGGTGGGGCGCGATGGTGCGCGCGGCCGTCGACAATGGCCCGATGGCGCAGGCGATCGGCATCGACACGCGCAGGCTCTTCACGTTCACGTTCGCGCTCGGCAGCGGTCTCGCGGGGCTCGGCGGCGCGCTCGGTGCCGAGATCCTCACGGTGCAGCCCACCTATCCCTTCGAGCACCTCGTGTACTTCCTGATCGTGGTCTCGGTCGGAGGGCTCGGCAGCCTGCGCGGACCGTTCTTCGCCGCGCTGCTGATCGGCGTGACTGACACCGCGTGCAAGTATTGGGTACCGCAGTTTGGGGCGTTCTTCATCTACGTCGCGACGGTCGTCGTCCTGCTCTGGCGGCCCGCGGGATTGTTCGGGCTGAAAAGATGATCCGCCAGGCGAGCTACGGCGCAGCGGCGCGCATCGGGTGGCTGGAATGGCTGCCCTGGGTGGTTGCGCTCGGCGCCTTCTTCCTGCTGCCGGAGTATTTGCCGTTCGGCGCGCGGATCCTGGTGTACATCCTGTTCGCGCTGTCGCTCGATCTCATCCTCGGCTACGCCGGGATCGTCACGCTGGGGCACACCGCGTTCTTCGGGCTCGGCGCATACGTCGCGGGCATCCTCGCGGCGAAGGTCGGCGTTACCGATCCGCTCGTGCAGATGGTGGCCGCAGCGGCTGCAGCGGCGGTCCTCGGCGTGGTCACGGGCGCCGTGATCCTGCGGACGAAAGGACTCACGCTGCTCATGCTCACCCTCGCGATCACCTCGATCCTGCTCGAGGTCGCGAACAAGGCGACCAGCCTCACCGGCGGCTTTGACGGGCTCGCCGGCGTGACCGTCGCGCCGATCCTGGGACACTTCCGGTTCGACTTGTTCGGCAAGACCGCGTACCTGTACTGCCTGGTGGCGCTCTTCGCGGGGTGGTGGATCGTGCGCCGGATCATCTACTCGCCGTTCGGGGCTTCGCTCGTCGGGATCAGGGAGAACGTCGTCCGCATGCACGCGATCGGTTCGCCGGCCTACCGGCGCATGGTCGCGGCCTACGCGATCTCGGCGACGATCGCGGGCTGCGCGGGGGCGCTCCTGACGCAGATCAGCCAGTTCGTCGGGATCAACGTCTTCAGCTTCGAGTCTGCCGGCGAGCTGCTCGTGATGCTCGTGCTCGGCGGCGTCGGCCGGATCTACGGCGCGTTCGTCGGCCCGCTCGTCTACATGATCGCGCAGGACCAGCTCGCCAAGCAGTTCCCCGAGTACTGGTACTTCGGGATCGGGCTGCTGCTCGTCCTGGTCGTGATGTTCGCGCGCGGCGGTCTGCTCGGCCTCGTCGATCGGCTCGTCGCCTGGGTCAAGGGACCGCACCGATGAGCGCCGTGCTCGAAACGCGCGGCCTGTGCAAGAGCTTCGGCGCCCTGACGGTCGCGGACAACATCGACTTCGGGCTGGAGGCGGGCGCGCGGCACGCGCTGATCGGCCCCAACGGTGCCGGCAAGACGACCTTCGTGAACATGCTCACCGGCCGGCTCGCCGCGTCGTCGGGAAGGATC
>Ga0126369_10001766_pt1 | contig 15162 bp, 13 predicted proteins | sample PanSoiMetaPlot_1_FD_109646 | JGI IMG/M metagenome (GOLD analysis project Ga0126369, IMG submission 109646) | Tropical forest soil microbial communities from Panama - MetaG Plot_1 | ecosystem: Environmental > Terrestrial > Soil > Tropical forest > Bulk soil | place: Panama | collected 2016-02-17 | reverse complement strand
GCGAAGGTGAAATCGTCAATGCTCTCCTTGCAGCGCAACTCTCAAAAAGTGCGATCCTTCTTCAACAAGCCGTCCCTCAAATACGCCGCTTGAGTCTACATACTTATGTACTTATTAATAGAGCTGGTGTCCCCAACGTCACCGAGCGGCAAACGCTACCTTCAGCTATTGAGAGCATTTATTGGACATAGCAAATTCGCTACAAAAACACGCCGCGCCAATTTTTTCTTACGGGCCGATTCAATCTTGTGGCATGGACCGGCTGACAATAGCCCGCCAGCATCATGAACGCGTAACGGCACTCCGCCCTTTTCATGTCAGGCGTCTGGGGAATACGGGAATTTCGATATTTTCGACCTTGAAAAAATTAGCTGGTCAGTGGCAACACGTCGGCCGTGTATGTGCACATCTGTCTATCATCGGGAGGCACGATCATGGCAATTGAAGATGTCATCGTTTGGCTGGTCATCGGCGGGGTTGCCGGCTGGGTCGCGGGCCTAATCGTTAAGGGCTATGGCCTCGGGCTGATCGGCAACATCGTAGTTGGCATAGTCGGCGCCGTTATTGCCGGCTGGCTATTGCCACATATCGGATTTGTTCTCGTCGGCGGCGTTCTTGCGTCGATCCTCAACGCCGTCATCGGGGCAGTGATTCTCTTGCTTTTGATCGGCCTCGTGAGGCGGTGAACCTGGAAGCTCCGCACCACCGGCTGATCGCCGCCGCCACGAAGAGGGGCCGGTCACCGCCGGCCCTTCACTCAGATCATTTACTGTGAGCCTCGCGGCTTCCCCCTGGTGGATGGGTTACGCGCGAGACTCGCTTTCCGGGTGACACAGTCGTTGATGGTTGCCTGTTGAGCCTCGCTGTGGAGATACCACATGCGTAGCACGCGGTGATTCGGATCAGACTGCAGTTTCTGAGCATAGCCAGGGTCGGGTTGTAACCCGATCTCTTTCAAGCACTCGGCCAGGTTCCTATTGTAGTCCTGCGCCGGTGCCGGCCCGGCGATTAAGGCCGCAAGAGCTACTCCACACCAAATTTTGTACATTTTCCCCTCCGATCATGTAGCCAAGCCATCATTCCCCACGGATGGAGATCGCAATGTGAGATAGTTCACGCAGCTTCAGAAAATCTGGCCGCATTACGATGGGGAGGGGCGCCGGACCGGTTAGCACCGGCCCTTTTGCTTTGGTGCGGACGGGTGAGGGACCAGCACGTGCAGAAGCCAAAAGCCTCGTCCCGTCCGTTAATAAGCCCAGGTTGATGGCTGGACAGGCCCAATTGATCCGGTTGAACAAGCCCAATTGAGCGTTCTCTATGCGTTCCGCGGCCGGCAAAACTGAACTGGTTTCTGAAGTGGTTTGCGCCGTTCTCCGCCGGTTTATTCCCGCTTCGTTCGGCTTATTCCGGCTTGCGCGCCGACCGCCGCGCCGCCGCAAAGCCTTTGATTTGTTGGTGAATTTCTGGTCGGAGCGCCGAGATTTGAACTCGGGACCCCCAGTCCCCCAGTATGGCGCCCCGAGGCGGAATTCGCAAGTCATCGCCATACCTTACGCCGTCTTGAGGTGGCCGCTTCGGTGGTTTCTTCGGTGGTTCTTGTTGCGCCGCTGCCTCCGCTGCTCGGCTAGCAGCTCGATTCCTTTCGTGGTGTCGCCATCGAGGATGTGGCTGTACGTGTTGAGCGTCGTCGAAATATCCGCATGATCAAGAGCCACCTGGACAACCTTGACGCCGTCGGCCATCGGGATCGATCGCAACAGCTTCGACGCGAAGTCGTGACGGAAGTCGTGCCAGCGAAAGCGGTTTTCACCGAGGAGGCCCACATCCCGCCTGATCTTGTTCCACACCCGCTTGAGGCCCTCTCGCGTGATCGGATATCGCTCACCTTTTACGAACTTGAAGCGCTTGCCGCGGATCACCTTGTCGGTGGTCCGCTTGGCGACGAAGGTGAACACCCGTTCGGGATGGTGTCCACGCAGCGGCCACAGGATAGTGCGGATCGAAGGCGTGATGGCGATCTCGATCTCCCTGCCGCCCTTGCCCGTCATCTTGACGACGCTTTGGTCCCATTTGACCTGCGGCCATTCAAGGTTGACGCAGTTCATCTTGCGCTTGCCTGTCGCGCGGGCGAACTCGAACAGCGGCCAATAATCCTCGCGTAGCTCCATGATGGAATCGTCAAGACGGTCGGGTTCGTTGCCCAAAAGCTCGCGCGCTCGTTTCTTTGGTTCGGGGAGCCACAGTTCTGACCACGTCGGTTCGTCGGGAAATTTAAGCGTCTTCTTCCCGGCCTTCAAATAGGTGAACAGCTTCTTGAGCTGCTCGATAGTGTCATTCACAGTGTAGGCCGAAATCGGCGCGGGCTTCTTCTTGCCGACAGTGTGCGCGCGCCGCCACTGCCGCAGGTCGAGCGCATCCTGATGGGTGATGTCCCGCAGGTCCTTGGTCCTGCCAAAATACTTGACGAGCAGTTCGACTAGGCGTTCGGTGTTGTCCCGCCCGGCGTGGTGGTCGCCCACGTGCCGCATGTACCGATCGGCGACGTGGTTGATTTCAAGGGAGTCGTCAGCCGCGCCTTGCTGCCCGAGCTTCTCCTTTAGCTGTTTTTCAATGCGGTTTGCTTCTGTCTTAGCCTCTCGTTCCGTCGTTCTTCGAGTCGTTCGAGAAAACCGACGACCCTCGATCCAGATTTCGGCCTGGTAGAATTTGGAGTCTTTTTGCTTGTAGACGCTGTTGGGCATGGCGCGAGCCTCTTTTTCCGACGGCGCTTGAATTCCTCGATGTCGGCGGGATCGAACGCCATCCGTGGACGTTCCTTGCCGCGGCTCTTATTGATGAAAACTAGATCGCCATCTTTGACAAAGCCGCGCAGGGTAGCCAGTGACACCTGCAGAGCATCTGCAGCCTGCTGCGGCGTGAGCAACTCTATGTCGCCGCTACCCATACGTCGGTTCCCGACAAGGCTTACCGCCGTTTCGTACATCGCGAAACCCTCTCCTCAAATGATCCGCGCTATGGCGCGTCGCCTCTTCGGCAGGCAAGTCGCCGGGATCAACCTGGAAGCGGGAGCGATTCCAAGGCATCGAGGTGCTGTCACTCACGTTCGATATAGAAGCTTTTGCTTCCCGGAATGACCATTATCGAACGTAACGGGACGCTCGCGGCGGACAGCGTGCCATGAGACGGGGATTGAATAGAATGGCCGAAATACACGCCGGACTACGTTTTGCTTCCCTTTCGGTCAAACTTCGATGGAAGCAATCCAGGCCTATGGGCCTGATCGAGGCGCGCTTTTTTCTTGCGCGGTTGCCCCGTGCCCGTGCTGGGCCATCAAGAATGGCACGCAATCGCGCACGTGATGCTTTTGTTTAGCGCGGCTTGATGGCGTTTGATGAGCGGGGCCGCCCTGCAACTCCGTTACGTCGCCGCGAACGCGGTCGTGCCATTCTATTCGGGGAGAGCTTGAGGCCTTCGACGATTGTGGTCGTGATCGGAGCGACGACGATCCGTGTGCCGGCCGCGTAGCTCGGTGGCGTGGGCAACGACTTTAAGAAGAAGTTCCGGGCCAAATCTCTCGGACAACACGGTTAATTATGTTGGTACCTGCCCATTGATGCGGATATCCAAACGACACCTCTTCAAATCGAACGCCGTCACGATATCTGGTAGAGCGAATATGAAGGTGGCCAGACACAACGACCCTGGCATTGAAGCGCAAATGCCAGTCCGCCGTCCGGCGTGTACCACACCAGATTGAGAAGCGCGGAATGCGCGGTAGCTGCACTAAATCCTCGCGCAGTGGGAAATGGTTAATGAGTATCGTGGGAAGACCATCCATGCACTGCTGCAGCCGCGCCTGACTCAGGTCGCAACGGGCATGACACCACTCTGCCCTGTTGGGGAACGGATCTGAATGCAGAAGAATCTCATCGGTACAGGCGATACCGCTTTCCTTTGCCCACTCCACTGCGCGCTGAAGCGGGATGTGATCGGGTCGAAAACTGTAGTCATAAAGAAGGAAAAGCGGTGCAATTCTAATCGAGTCGTTTCCCAACCGTACGACAGGATAAGGATCCTCGGGGGTCAGGACATTATAGGAGCGGCAAAGAGCGACCAATCGATCATATCTAAATTGCCCGCGTTCTCTCTCGCCGCTCGAGGGAATAGTCCAAAGCTCATGGTTGCCGGGCACCCAGACGACTCGCTTAAAACGAGGCAGGAGAAAATCGAAGGCAAATTGCAGATCAGAATATTTTTCTGCAACATCACCGGCCAAAACAAGCCAGTCCTCTCGGTGGCCGGCAACCAGTGAGAAAGCTTGCCGGTTCTCCACGTGGCTCAGATGTAAGTCGCTCACCGCATACAGTTTCATGCAGCTCACCGCATATGTATCCTGCTCTGCGCGCGGTACATTCCGTTACACCGGATCTCTCGTAGCCTCGCCGGCGCGGAGCGGAACGACCCAGCGTTGGCATACATGCAATTCCTTTGCTTGACCCACCGCGAGCGCAAGCTTGTGGTCGACCGTCGGCGCGTATTGACGAAACTGCCAGCGGTTGGAATCGTCGGGACAGCGTTCCGTAAAGTGCGCGCGGGGCGAAGCTCCATCTAGCTCTAACCAAAATCCGTCGAGCCCGAGCGAGAGGCCCTGTCCTCGCGCCTTGATGTAGGCCTCCTTCAAGGTCCAATAACAGAAAAACATTTCACGTCGCCCATCTGGGCGGGTCTGCAACAAACGTGATGTCTCAACAGGTGAAAAAAAACGGCTCGCCAGATCGATGAAGTCGAGATCGCGCCTGATATTCTCCACATCGATACCGATCTCGCAGACCTTACCCAAGGCGCACGCGACCAGCCCGCTCGTATGCGACAGGTTGAATTGAATATGCCGAAACTGATTCGGCTCAGTAATATACGGACGACCATACCTGTCCGCGGCAAATTGCCATGATTTGGCGGACACACCGAAATACCGCGACAGCGTGGTGCGGATCAGAGCCCGCGAAACGAGGTATTGGAGCTGCGCTTCATGAACAGCGAATTTGCGCCACCTGCCGGCTTCGCCTTGGCTCAGTAGCAGCTGATACTTATGCAACAGGTGATTGCCGATCCCGTGCAGCCGCGTTAGCCAGATATCCACTTGCCCGTTCTCGAGGCGCAATGGGCGCGCTTCGTTGAGCAACATAGATCACCACCTCCCATCTGAGTGCGCATGACGCGGCACGACGGGGCTGTTGGCAAGCAAATTGGCGTCTTTGCAAGTCGCGCATGCCACGGCGGTGAAAACACACGGCATTGGCTGGCCGCCCCGGTGGCTGAGCATGGAAACGTGTGTAACCAGAAAAGAGCGCCAGCTGTCTCGTGGTCTCATCAGCCCCGTCCCAGGTGCGAATGATCGCTCACGGTTGGTTCCGGCAGGGATGGTTCAGTTACCGGCGCGATGAAGACATCGACACGCAAGCCAATTGGAAGACTCGTCGCTGGCTCAAGCTCGATGAGTACGTCAAGAACTTTTGCGTCGAGACGTTCTGCTGGGTCATCGGAATGCAGCGCCTTCCGTCCCATTTTGTTGGCGATCTTGACGACACGTCCGGAAAAGCGCTGATTGCCATAGGCGTCAGCAGTCACATGCGCATGCTGATTGAGCTTAACACGGGCGACGTTGGTCTCATCCAGTTCCGCTCTCACGTGCAATCGGCTGGTATCACCCATTTTGATGATGATCGTTGGTGGGAATTCCGCCACCGGTTCGCCGACGCGCCTGAGTACGCTAAGGACCTTTCCATTGATGGGCGCGCGAATGATCGTCTTCTCCAACAGGGCGCTGGCGCGGATCAAATTGGCTTCGGCTAGCTTGACGTTGGCTTGCGCGATGCTAACGTCCTCGGCCCGCGGATCTGCGTTTATCAAACTGAGCTGCTGGGCGAGACGGTCCCGTCGAGCTTCAGCAATCGTGAAGGCGCTTTGCGCCTCGTCAAGCTCTTCGACCGAAATCGCGCCACGAACCGCAAGAGGCGATTTTCGCTCCAATTTGCGCTTGGAGTTCGTCAGGGCCGCCTCTGCCTCGCGCAGATTTGCTGCCGCTACACGTCTCTCCTCCGCCCGCGCACCATTCATCAACTTCGTGAGTTCGGCTTGGCGAAGAGCGAGTTGAGCTTCAGCGATTTTCACATCGGCGGCAAGGTCGCCATTGCTGGTTTCGGCGACGACCTGCCCGGCGGCGATCGTGTCCCCCTCCTGCACGACCAGGCGCGTGAGGACACCCTTTACTTCATTGCCGATCGAGATCTCTTCGGAAAACGGTTCGACCACTCCGGAGGCGGCCAGCGTTCCCTCTGGTCTCAGCAGGAAACTCACCTCTGGTGGTTTCGCGTCTGGGCGAGCCGAGAGCCAAAACCAGCCGAATCCAGCGATGCCAATGAGCATCGCCATACCAAGAGCCCATGGTTTTCGCATGCCGTATCTAAACGGGTCGGACGACATTGCTTATAAACTCCGCTGAGTGTCAGGGGTTACGAGCCGGCCATCCTGCATTACCAGGGTGCGGTCGGCAAAGCTAATAGCTCGGATATCGTGCGTGACGATCACGATCGCCCGCTTTTCTTCTGCAGCCAGATTGTGCAACAGCCCCATGATGCTCTGTCCGGAGTCCCAGTCGAGCGCGGCCGTTGGCTCGTCGGCGAGAATGAGAGGGGGGTCGCCCGCCAGGGCTCTCGCCACAGCGACACGTTGCTTTTGACCACCGCTAAGGACGGCTGGATAGCTGTCGATCTTGTCACCGAGACCAAGGCGCACCAGAAGGCGGCTCGCCCGCCGGTATGCAGTTGGTCCGCGCACCCCTTTCAGGTCGAGCATCGTCATCACGTTTTCAACCGCGGTGAGGGTCGGGAACAGGTTATAGGTTTGAAAAACGAACCCACAATATCTGCGCCGCAGTGCGCTCAGCAGATGCTGATCGAAACTCGAGAGTTTCTCGCCTTCCAGGATAACATCCCCAGAACTCGGCTTCAGCAAGAGGCCAAGGACGTGCAACAAGGATGTCTTCCCGCTCCCTGAAGGTCCGGTCACCAGGAGGAGTTCTCCGGGCCGGAGATCGATCGATACCTCCTTCACGGCTTCGATGGAGCTTGCCCCGTTGTCGTAAGTCACAACGATGTCGCGAAGCTCGATAATCGGCGCCTTGCGCGTACCACATGTCCGGTGCTGGGCGGGAGGTGTCATCGGAACGCGCTCGTCGGGTTAACGGCGAGAACCCGCCGAATGGCCACCATGCCTGCCAATACGCACATCACCATCGTGACGAAACCGAGCCCAATAGCCACCTGCCATGGCAGCAGCATCGCGGTATTCGCATCGCGTGACGCCTGCACGACGGCAAGACTAAGGGAGATGCCGATCGCGTAGCCAAATATTGCGGTCATCAGGGCCTGCTTGATGATGATTGCATTCAAATAACCGCTCGGAGCGCCCATCGCCCGAAGCGTGGCATATTCGGGCAGGTGGTCCATGGCGCTGGCGTAGAGAGTTTGTGCCGTGATCACAACGCCGATGATGAGGCCCAATACCGCCGCGAAGATGAGGGCCATACCGGCGCCCGTGGCTAACAGCCAGTACCATTGGGTTGACCGAGCGAATTCTGCGCGGTCGTAGATAGCAGCGGCAGGCATCCGTTTCTGCAGCCACTGCTTTACCCTGTTGACGTCGGCGTTCGGGCGCAGTTTCACCAGCACGTATGTCGTCGTGTTGCCGTCAAGGAGTCCCAATGCTCCCGCCGTGTTGAACGAGGCGAAGACGTAGGGAGATTGCACGAAGGTACGAACACGGTGCGTGAAGCCGACGACACGCGCTCGATGTCCGTTCACCTCGACCACCTGGCCGGCTTGGGTGATTCCGAGCTTCTCTTTATACAGCTGGTCGACAATGATCGCGTCCGGGCGCTTCAAGTCCCACACTGAGCCTTGCACGAGATTCCATGGCGCGCCGAGGCCACTGTCGACATTGAGGCCGATGAGAATAATACTCTCCGATCCTCCATCCGGACGGCGCAGCAAGGCAAAGCGGACGATGTAGTTCTCAGCTTCAATCACATCAGGATTCTCGAACGCTTTATACCGCCAGCGAGCGGGGATCTCCACGGCTTGGTCCACGTTTCTCGTGCCGCGAGCGCAGATCCATAGGTCCGCATTTGCGTGATCGATCAGTCCGGCCGTCGTTGTGGCGAAGCCGAGCAGCAAGCTCAGCAGCAAGCTCATGAGCAAGACAGCGAATACAATGCCCACGACCGTAACGATGAGTCGAAGCCGCTCATGCGCGAGATTGCGCCAACCCAGCAGCGTGGAGACGGAAAGGATTGGTCGTCGCAAGAGAATGTTCCTCGGCCTCGAAAGGCACATCGCAAGACGCTAGCCATGCAATTGCGCCCGGTTCGCACGAAACACCTGCTGTCGGTGAGGGCAACCATGCCGACGAGCGCTTAAGCATCTATCACGCTTCACTTGCCATCGCCGCATCATCGGCTGTTGCAGTCGAACCACACACAATCCCGAAACCTCCCGGGCTCGAACCCTCGCTCTTCGCGAGAACGTGAAGCCAACGATCCATTCGATGCCTTAAAGATGAGGCATCCGTGCAATTCAAGATCACACCAACTTGTATGTCATTGCGGCTTTGCGTTCCATAGTTCGACCCGCGATAAGAGATTGGGCACCGTCGAGCGTCCGATGACGGTACTATGATCACGTTGACCGGATATGAATTCCCTAGGTTTTCGCGACCAGTAAACGCCGCGGCGACAGTGATCCCGACGACAACAGCCTCGCGCCAAAAAGGTCCTCCCTGGCGCCTCGTAGAAGGACTGCGCCACGCATCTGCGTATTACTTCTTCAGCAGCATGGTTTTCATCTTTGAAACCGCAAATTCTGCAGTGATCACATATCTCTCTCGTATTTAAGCTTAATGCGGCAATTGTCAAAAGCAACGTGGTTTCATCTTGGAACTTGAGCAACTTGGTTTTCATCTTTGGAACCGCAAATTCTGCAGTGATCACATATCTCTATCGTATTTTGAGCTTGATGGGTAATTGTCAAAAGCAACGTGGTTTCATCTTGGAACTCCAGCAACGTGGTTTTCATCTTTGGAACCGCAAATTCTGCAGTGATCACATATCTCTGTCGTATTTTGAGTCTGTCGTATTTTGAGCTTGATATGGTAATTGTCAAAAGCAACGTGGTTTCATCTTGGAACTTCAGTTGTTTCGTCTGGGAACCCCAAATTCTGCAGTGGCGGTGCCAGACCACATACCTCTCCATCGTATTTTGGGCTTGATGCCGTAATTGCCAAATTTTGGCCTACAAGACGAAGTAGCTCAACTCGAAGGTGAGATTGCGGGGTCGGGGCTCGATCATGAGTAATCAGTCGGCGTCGGGAGCATCCCAGCTGAACTGATGGTCTATCGTGGGGCCGACGCCCATGCTGGTTTATTTGTTTCCGGGCCAAGGATCCCAATCCAAGGGTATGGGAAGGGAGCTTTTTGAGTCCGCGTTATTCCCGCGCCCGCTGGAACAGCAGATCGACTCCATCGTAGGCTACTCACTCAAGGAGATGTGCCTAAACGGGTCGGAAGAGCAATTGCGGAAAACAGAGGTAACCCAGCCTTGCCTCTATATCGTGAATGCCCTGCACTATCAGAAGCGGTCAGCCGCCGTCCGTCAACCTGCGTACCTAGCCGGTCACAGTCTCGGTGAATACAACGCCCTGCTCGCCGCCGGCGCGTTCGATCTCCTTACAGGATTGAAACTCGTCGTTCGGCGGGGCCAACTGATGGCGGCGGCCCCAAACGGGGCCATGGCGGCGATCCTCGGAATCGACGCTAAAAAGGTTGCGGCCGCGCTTAAGCTGCATGGCCTGACGAGTCTCGATCTCGCCAACTTCAACACGCCGGCCCAGGTCGTGATCTCCGGACCTGCCGACGACATCAAGCGGGCCGAGAGCGCGATGACCAAAGCCGGCGCGACCAGCTGCATTCCGCTCCAGGTCAGCGCGCCGTTTCACTCGAGGTACATGGGGCCGGCGGCAAGCGAGTTCGAGGCGTTCCTGAGCACGGTGGATTTCAAACCACTCAAGCTGACCGTCATATCGAATGTCACGGCCCGGCCGTATCCGATCGAGGGCGGAAACGCCGCGCGAGCGCTCCTCGTCCAACAGATCAAATCGCAGGTGTTGTGGAGTCCCAGCATCGGCTATTTGAAGGCCAAAGGTGTGAAGGAGTTTGTCGAAGTCGGTCCAGGCATGACACTTACGCGCATGCTCCCGCACATTCCGGCGCTTGCATTGCGCGAGCTGGAAGCCGAAGCACGCGACGACGCAAAGGGCGGATCATCGCCAGCGCAACCGCTGAAGCTGCCAACCGGTGAAGCGACACGCCAGGTTTCGGTCGTACGCACGCCGGAGCCGACGATGGAACGTCAACCGGCCAAGCCTTTGCCGTTCGTCGGGCGGCCGGCGCCGCAGGTGCCGGCCGCAGCGCCGTCATTTCCGCAGCGTGGCGCGCCGAAGCCGCTGTCCGCCGGAAACAGCGGCGCTGTCCAACCCAGCCCATCGGCCCATCCGCGCCCGGCGTTGATCAGTGAAAGGAGTGTTGCTCCAGCCGCAGTCGTGGTGGCCGAAGACCGCGCCAAGTCATTCGGATCCAGTAGCGATGTCACCTTGACACACGTCGAAGCACCAGCCGTTGTGAGTGGGACGCCGCGGACTCTGGCAACTGCCCCGCAGATGCCGATGCTGCGGTCGCTCGTCGACGCGCCGGCGGCAAAACCGGCGCGCTTCGCGATTTCGCCGGAAGCACTGGGAAGTGCGGCGTTCAAGGCGGATTACGGCGTGCGCTACGCCTACATTGCCGGCTCGATGTACAAGGGGATAGCCTCGAAGGAGATGGTCATTGCCATGAGCCGGCAGCGGCTGCTCGGCTACCTCGGAACGGGCGGCATGGACCTCGACGAAATCGAAGCTGCCATCCGCTTCATCAAGGATGCTGTCCCGCGGGGCGCGCCGTACGGGGTGAATCTGCTGCACAACGAAGACCCCGCGCTTGAAGAGAAGACAGTCGACCTCTTTCTGAAACACGACATTCAGAACGTCGAAGCCGCAGCCTACATCAGCCTCACGCCGGCTCTCGTTCGCTACAGGCTGGCAGGTTTACGCCGCGCCGACGACGGAGGTTGCGTCCGTCGCCATCGCGTCATCGCTAAGGTCTCCCGGCCCGAAGTCGCCGCCGTGTTCATGCGTCCAGCGCCCGCGCAAATCGTCGGGCGCCTCCTTGAAACCGGAAAGATTACTCCGGCGCAAGCAGAACTCGCCCGGACGACTCCGATGTCAGACGACATCTGCGTCGAGTCGGATTCCGGCGGCCACACCGATAGCCGCGTTGCGCTTACGCTCTTTCCAGCGATTCTGCTGCAGCGCGACGAGATCGCCCGCGAATATCCAAAGCCTCCTGGCATCCGCGTGGGCGCGGCCGGCGGCATTGGAACGCCGCATGCGGCCGCCGCGGCCTTCATCATGGGGGCGGACTTCATCCTGACGGGATCCATAAATCAGTGCAGCGTGGAGGCCGGTACGAGCGACGCTGTCAAGGATCTGCTTGAAACCATCGAGGCGCAGGACACGGCCTACGCACCTGCAGGAGACATGTTCGAATATGGAGCCAAGGTCCAGGTGGCGCGCAAGGGGCTGTTCTTTCACACGCGCGCCAACAAGCTGTACGAGCTATATATGCGTCACAATTCTCTCGAGGAAATCGATGAGAAGACGCTGCGGCAAATAGAAGACAAGTTCTTCAAGAAGAAGATCGCCGACGTATGGGCCGAAACCAAGGCCTATTACGCCCGCACCAGCCGTGCAGATGTCGCCGACATCGAGGAGCGTCCTAAGCAAAAGATGGCTCTGATATTCAAGTGGTACTTCGTGCATAGCAACAGGCTAGCCCTGAGCGGCAGCGCGGAGCAAAGGGTCGATTACCAGATACAGTGCGGACCTGCTTTGGGTGCCTTCAACCGATGGGTAAAGGGAACCCCGCTTGAATCCTGGCGCCGCCGGCATGTGGACGACATCGCAGAACGCCTGATGAAAGGTGCGGCAGAGCACCTGAACGAGCGCGTCAACACAATGTCGAGCATTGCGCTATGAGTCCGGAAAACGCCGCATCAGTACGCCGTCTTCCAATCGGGCCGTAACGCGCCGCCAAACGAATAATGCGAGAAGTCAACCGGCGGTGAACTGAGCTCAAATGCAAATAACTATAACACGCAAGCAACTATAATCACAAAACGCAAGCTAGCATAATGGATCAGTACGCATCGGCTGAAGCGGTTCGAGACCGTCTAAAACATTACGTCCGGCCAAGAGCGGTGAGCCGGCCTGCAGCGCGGCTTCTTGCCTTTCCCTATGCGGGCGGCAGCGCGGTGGCCTATCACAGCTGGGCCGCTGTCCTGGCGCCGAACATCGAACTGATCTCCATGCAATATCCCGGCCGCGGGCGGCTGGCGGATATGCCGGCCTGCACGCGTATCGAGGATCTCGTGGGGGAGGCCTACACGACGGTACTGACGCTGGCGGACGCTCCGCTCTATGTCTTCGGGCACAGCATGGGCGCGATCGTCGCATTCGAACTGGTGCGACGATTGAGATTCCGCGGTCGGACAATGCCTAAGGCGTTGCTCGTCTCCGCATGCGGCGCGCCGCAAGTGTCGCCTTCTGCCGGAGCCAGACTCCACAACCTGCCCGACGACGAGCTTCTGTCCGGGCTTATCCGGTATGGCGGCATACGTGATGAAATTCTCCAGGTTCCAGAGATGATTGCGTTCTTTCTGCCGTTACTGCGCGCCGACATGACCGCGCTCGAGACCTGGCGCTATGAACCGCAGCGTCCGCTCGCGATCCCGATCGTCGCAATGGGCGGAGATCGAGATGAGACAGTCAGGGTAGCCCGCCTCGAGGCGTGGCGCGACGTCACCGATGCGGGCTTTCGCTGCCGCGTGCTGCCCGGCGGGCACTTCTACTTCCAGGACCAGCTTGCGACCGTCGTGGACACGATCCACCGCGTCATTGGCGAGACGATTGGGAAGCAATGAGGGATCGATGTTGACGCTCGTTATTCTTGCATTGGTGACGGCCGAACGCTTGATGGAGCTGTTCTTGGCCAAGCGCAATGCCGAGCGCCTACTGGCGCAAGGCGCAGTGGAGAGCGGCGCGGCTCACTTTCCCTGGATCACCGGCGTCCTGACGGTGTGGCTCCTGGGGATCTGGATTCTGGCATGGCAGACGCCGCCGCACCTCGGCTGGCTGACCATCTTCTTCGTCGCGATGGGGCTGAAGCTGTGGACGATCGCCACCCTCGGCCCGCGCTGGACCGCGAGGATCATCACGCTGCCGGGAGCGCCGCTGGTGTTGCGCGGGCCATACCGCTTCATCCGCCATCCGAACTACGTGTTTCTCATGGCCGAGATCGCGGCGCTGCCGTTGGCTTTCGGGCTCGCGTGGTACGCGCTGATCTTCTCGCTGTTCGTCGGGCTGATGCTGTGGATCAGGATCCGCGCGGAGAACGCGGCGCTTGCGCCGCATTGGCAGCAGGTCGGGACCGACGCTCGGGCGTGAGCGCGTGATCGCAGGGTGGTTGCGTCTGTGAACACATGCCGGGAGCGGGGCGAGGTCCCGGAGGCGGGGAGGTAAAGAAAAGACACTCGATGCGCAAAACAACCAATCGCCGCGGCCGCGCATCGCACGCGGGCGCACCCACGAATGTGCGGCGTGCGCGCGAACCCGCTTCTTTGGACATAGCCATCATCGGTCTGGCGGGCCGCTATCCCGAGGCGCGGGACCTCGCCGAGTTCTGGACCAACGTGCGGGACGGCAAGGACTGCATCCGCGAGATTCCGAAGGCGCGGTGGGACCACGACGTCTATTTCGATGAAGACAGGGGCAAGCCGGGCAAGACCTACAGCAAGTGGGGGGGCTTCATCGACGGAGTGGACGAGTTCGATCCGCTGTTCTTCGGCATCTCGCCGCGCGAAGCCGAGACCATGGACCCGCAGGAGCGGCTGTTCCTGCAATGCGTTTATGCGGCGCTTGAGGATGCCGGCTATACGCGCGGGCAGCTCGCGCCGAGCGGTGCCGACTCCAGGAACAGCGTCGGCGTCTATGTCGGGGTGACCTGGCACGAGTATCAGTATTGCGGAGTCGAGGACCACGCGCGAACCGGATCCATTGCGCGGCAATTTCCCGGCGGCTCGATCGCCAACCGGACGTCGTGGTTCTGCAATTTCAGCGGTCCGAGCGTCGTTGTCGATACGATGTGCTCGTCCTCGTTGACCGCGATTCATCTCGCCTGCCAGAGCCTGGTCAGCGGCGAGTGCGAAGTCGCGATCGCCGGCGGCGTCAACGTCTCCAGTCACCCGAACAAATATCTGTTCCTCGCCGAGCGCGGATTCGCCTCGAGCAAGGGCCGCTGCGAGAGCTTTGGCGAAGGCGGGGACGGCTATGTGCCGGGCGAAGGCGTCGGCACGGTGCTGCTCAAGCAGCGGGCGCGGGCCGAACAGGACGGCGATCAGATTTACGGGGTGATCCGCGCGACGGCGGTAAACCATGGCGGCAAGACCAGCGGCTATACGGTGCCCAATGCGTTCGCGCAGGGCAGCATGATCGAACGCGCCCTGCAGCAGACCGGGATCGATGCGCGAGCGGTAAGCTATATCGAGGCGCACGGGACCGGAACGTCGCTGGGCGATCCGATCGAGATTGCCGGACTGACGCGGGCGTTCCGGCGCTCGACCGCGGACACGCAGTTCTGTGCAATCGGCTCGGTGAAGTCGAACATCGGGCACTGCGAGAGCGCGGCCGGGATTGCCGGGGTGACCAAGGTGCTGCTGCAGATGCAGCATGGGCAGCTGGCGCCGTCGCTGCATGCGGAGGTGCTCAATCCGCACATCGACTTTGCGAACAGCCCGTTCGTGGTGCAGCGGTCGCTGGCGGAGTGGCGGCGTCCGGTGGTGGAGACGGCGGCTGGAGCGGAGGAGCATCCGCGGATTGCCGGGGTGTCGTCGTTTGGTGCGGGGGGATCGAACGCGCATGTTGTGATCGAGGAGTATGTCGGGCCGGCGCGACCGACCG
>Ga0126369_10001765_pt1 | contig 15163 bp, 14 predicted proteins | sample PanSoiMetaPlot_1_FD_109646 | JGI IMG/M metagenome (GOLD analysis project Ga0126369, IMG submission 109646) | Tropical forest soil microbial communities from Panama - MetaG Plot_1 | ecosystem: Environmental > Terrestrial > Soil > Tropical forest > Bulk soil | place: Panama | collected 2016-02-17 | reverse complement strand
GCGCTCGAGCAGTCTGATCTCCGTCTCGGTCTTCACCGTCCTCGCGAACATCAGCGGATCGTAGCCATCCACGACCTCGACCCCCTCGAGGCCGAGCCGGAAGCCGAAGCCCATGTCGTCGAACGCGACCCGACCCCGGTCGAGCTTCAGATCCCGGAGCGCGCCCCGCAGGGCGCTCGCCATGTCGAACGCGTACCGCTGCCGCGACCGCTGGATCCAATCGACCGCCGCACCGGCGTTCGGGATGAACCGATCGATGTCGGCGTGCTGCGGCGGGAGATCGAGCGCCATCATCACCGCGCGAAACGGCCGCACATCCTCGACCCAGGTCGGCTGGGTCAGGAACGTCGCCAGGTAGTAGTCGGCGACGACGAGCACCGGGTGCTCGGGTGCATGCCGCGAAAGCAAGACGGCGTAGGGTCGCGGCTCGTCCGACTTGTGGGCGACAGCGTTGAAACCGCTCAGATAGAAGACGTTGTAGGGCAGCGATGCGACGATGCCGTCGAGCCCGCGGACTCGCAGCGAATGCAGCAAGCGCTCGAGGTTGCAGAAGCGCTTCGGCAGCGGCTCGCGTACGAACGACCGACGTTCAGCCTTTGTCACCATCGAGATAGGCCGCGCCGGCGAAGTGGGCCGACCGGGCGACTCGAATCTGACCGCCCGATCCCGCGGAGTCAAGTTTCCCGGGAAGAGACGCACGCTACGGAGTGGTAGGTGTTTTCTACCGCCGAGCTTCGGGAATATTCCCCGCCCGGCGCACGCGCGAAGGCGCAGACTCGCTCTCGTCGCCTTTGGCTATATGGCCCCGCGACATATCCGAGCTCCCCGGGCTCTTGCGCCCGGGGAGCCTGGACCTCACCTCGAAACGAATCCTCAGCCGACCTTCGGGACTTCCCCCCGCACGCACCAGGCTCGCGCCTTGAGCACGAACGCGCCGTCTGCACGGTTCCCGAGCAGCCGCTTTCGCATGCGCGCCTCGAGCTCGCGGCGGCGCTCGTCGCCGAGTGACACGACGTAGGCACCCGCCGGGCCGGCTCCCGTCAGGAACGCCGCCCAATAGTCGTCAAACGACGCGAAGGCTTGCTCGATCACCAGGGGTTTTTCCTCGACGCTCACCAGTCCGGCCTGCCGCCAAAGCTCACCGAGCTGCCCCGCGCGGGAAAGCTTCATGTTCCGCTCGTCCCTCGGCGCCATCGCCGGGTCCAGCGCGACCACTTCATCCCAGAAGAATCTGAGCATCTCCATGCCGGCATCGTAGTCCCACACGCAGGCGCTGACGACGCCCCCAGGACGGGTGACTCGGCGCATCTCGCCGACCGCCTTGGTGTGATCAGGAACGAAATTCATCACGAGCAAGGCCATCGTCTGGTCAAACGATGCATCCTTGTACCGCAACGCTTGGGCATCGCCGACCTCGAAGCGCACGCGACCTGACTTCGCGTTGCTCTTCGCGTAGCTGATGAACCCCTCGGACGGATCGATGCCAGTCACCTCACTCGAGGTCAGCTTCGCCGCGAGCGCGGAGACGAGCGCACCGGTTCCGGTGCCGACGTCGAGCACGCGATCGCCGTCCTTTGCGCCGGCGAACGCGATATACGCCGGCGCGAGGAGCCGGCTCCACCGGCCCATGAAGCGCTCGTACTCGGCGCTCATCGAGAACATCTTCGCCTCGGACTCCGTCAGACCGGTGCTCTCCGGTGTCGCGGAGATCGCGTCTTGGGCGGGGAGCACCGCAAGCATCAACGGCAGCATAAACACGAGTCGACCTGAATCTTTCTTCACGGTTGGCGCACTCGGACTGAGCACGGCGCCAGCCAGCTTGACTGATTCTTCGATCGGAATAAATATGCATGCCGACACTAAACTGTTTCACTGCGTGGAGCAATTCGGTACGTGGACAAGCTGCGGGTGATGACGAGTTTTCGCGCGTATCGGTCGCGCGGCTCGTGCGGGCGGGACGGCTGCAGTACGTGCTCGAGGATTTTGGACCCGGGCCGCTGCTGGTGCACTTCCTCTATCCCCATTCCCGGATTCGCTCGCCCACCGTTCGCGCATTTGCCGATCTGTGCGTGAAGAAACTTCGGCACACAAGGTTCGACTAGTCGTGCTTGCCTCCCCGGCACCTATCATCGAACCGCGGCGATCGCCACATAGTCGCCCTCGCTGCGCCCTGACAGCGATCGACAATAATCCATGCCCACCGGCTTGAGCACGACGGAGGTATTCCTGATCGCAATCGGGATCATCTTCACCGTCCCGTACCTGATCTGGCGCGTGGGCAAGACTGATTACTACGCGCCGCTCGTGGTCGTGCAGATCGTCACTGGAATTCTGCTGGGCCCCGGCATCTTCGGAAAGATCTTCCCGGAGTATTACAGCTTCGTCTTTACTGCGCCCGTCGTCCAATCGCTGAACGGCATCGCCTGGTGGGGGGTAATGGTTTTCGTGTGGATCGCAGGCATCGAGCTCGATCTGAAGCGGGCCTGGGCGTATCGCCGTGAGAGCGCCATCACCGCCGGGCTCGCCCTCGCCACGCCGCTGCTGTTGGGCAGTATCGCCGCGGCGGGCATGCTGACGCACGATGGCTGGATCGGCCCGAAAGCGTTGAGCTGGCAATTCGTCCTCGGCGTGGGCATGGCCTGCGCCGTTACCGCGCTACCGATTCTGATTCTGCTGATGGAGAAGCTCGAGATCCTGCGGCAGCCGATCGGGCAGCGCATCCTGCGCTATGCGAGCCTGGATGACGTCGCCATCTGGGGCGTGCTCGCGGTCATCCTGATGGACTGGCAGCGCGTGGGCATGCAGGTCGCGTTCCTGGTCGCCTTCGCGGTCTGCAGTTACGGGTTCCGCAAACTGATGGTGCGGCTGGCGGAGAAGGACCGCTGGTACGCGGGCCTGATCTGGCTCGCCGCGTGCGCCTTTGGCGCCGACTGGTGCGGGCTGCACTTCATGGTCGGTGCGTTTCTCGCCGGGGCAGTCGTGGACGGCGATTGGTTCGATCAAAAGCAGATGGATTTCTTGCGCCACCACGTGCTGTTGGTCGTCATGCCGGTGTTTTTTCTTAGCACGGGTTTGCGAACCAACTGGAGCTTGGGCGGCGAGACGGTGTTGATCGTCGCCGCCGTGCTGCTCTTCGCTTCGGTAGCGGGCAAGTTGCTCGGCGTTCAGATCGCGGGAAGGGTGCTCAAGTGGGAGCCGGGCGAGGCTTCGATCATCGGCTGGCTGCTCCAGACGAAGGCGCTGATCATGATCATTTTCGCCAACATCCTTCTCGACAAGAGCCTCATCGCGAGTGAGACGTTCACTGCGCTGCTGCTGATGGCCGTCGCGAGCACCATGCTCACGGTGCCGGTGGTATCTCCGAAGCTGGAGCGCATGCGCGGCATCGTTACCCAGGCCGCGTGACGGCTCGGGTTTCCCTGAGTCCGCCGCTCTAGGCGGTCAGCCGATCACCGTCTTGTTGCGGAGCGCCGCGATGTCCGCCGGCGAAAACCCGAGGTCGCCCAGCACGGCATCGGTATCGTCGCCGAGATTCGGCGCCGACGAGCGCATCATGCCCGGCGTCGCGGAGAGCTTCGGCACGATCCCGGGCACGTCGACCGAATGGCCGCCCCGCATCTGCTGCCGGAGGATCATGTCGCGCGCCCGGTAGTGCGGGTCTTCCGCGATGTCCTTCGCGGTGTAGATCCGTCCAGCCGGGACATGCGCTTCCTCCATCGCGGCGAGCACCTCGGAGATGGAACGCGTCGACGTCCACGCCTGAATCGCAGCATCCAGCTCGGCAACCCGGGCGACGCGACCCGAATTGCTCGCGAGGTCGGGTGCGGCACCGAGATCCGGCCGCGCGATGACGTCCATCAGGCGCCGGAAGATGCTGTCGCCGTTGCCGGCGATCAGCACGTAGCCGTCCCGGCAGCGGTAGGCATTGGTCGGCGCGATCCCGGGCAGAGCGCTGCCCGAGGCCTCGCGCACGGCGCCGAACGCGCTGTACTCCGGGATGAGGCTTTCCATGCAGTTGAACACCGCCTCGTAGAGGGCGACGTCGATGACTTGCCCGCGCCCGCCGTTCACTTTGCGATGATAGAGAGCAAGCAGCACGCCGATCGCGCCGTGCAGCGCCGCGAGCGTGTCGCCGATCGAAACGCCGACCCTGACCGGTACGCGCCCCGGCTCGCCTGTCATGTGACGCAGCCCGCCCATCGCCTCGCCGATCGCGCCGAAGCCGGGCTGGTCGCGATACGGCCCGGTCTGTCCGTAGCCGGAGATGCGCAGCATCACCAGCCCCGGATTGATGCGCGAGAGCTCCTCCCAGCCGACCCCCCACTCTTCCAGCGTGCCGGGCCGGAAGTTCTCGATGAGCACGTCGGCCTCGGCGACCAGCCGGCGGAGGATCTCCTGGCCTTCGGGTTTGCGCAGGTCGACGGCGACCGAGCGCTTGTTCCGCGACTGCACTTGCCACCAGACCGAAGTCCCGTCCTTGATCAGGCGCCAGTTGCGCAACGGGTCGCCCTTGCCGGGCGGCTCGAGCTTGACGACGTCGGCCCCGAAGTCGCCGAGGATCTTGCCGCAGAACGGCCCGGCGATCAGCTGCCCGAGCTCGACCACGCGAACGCCCGCGAGGATCTGCGGAGCAGAAGACCCGGTTGAATTGCTCGAGGTAGTCACGCGTGTGTTCTCCGTCGCCATGACGCCCGCTAGTCGACTTGCGCGCCGGACGCCTTGACGGTCTTCGACCAGCGCGGCAGCTCTTCCTTGATCAGGGCGGCAAACTGCTCCGGCGAGCTCTTGAAGACTTCGGCGCCCTGCGCCGCCATCTTCTCCTGGAGGTCCTTGCTTTCGAGCGCTTTGATGATGCCGGCGTGCAGCTGCGCGATGATCGGCTTCGGCGTTCCCGCCGGGGCGAGCACCCCGTACCAGGGCGTCGCGCCGTAGCCGGGGATCGTCTCGCCGATTGTCGGAACGTTCGGCATCGTCGGCACACGCTTCTCGTTCGCGACCGCAAGCACGCGGAGCTTGCCGGACTTGATGAACGAGATCGCGGAGGGTGCGCTCTGGAAGGAGATCGGGACCCTGCCGGCGACGACGTCCGTGACCGAGGCCGACGCCCCCTTGTAGGGAATATGAACCATGTCGATGCCGGCCGTAGTCTTCAGCATCTCGCCGAGGAGGTGATTCAGGGTACCGTTCCCTGCCGAGGCGTACTGCAGCTCCCCCGGTTTCGCCTTCGCGAGATCGATCAGCTCTTTCACCGACTTGGCGGGAAAGGACGGGTTCACGACCAGGAGGTACGCGACGGTCGCGATCGGCGTGACCGGTTCGAAGTCCTTCACCGGGTCGAAACCGGCGTTCTTGTAGAGGAAGGGATTGATGACGTGCGCGCTGCTGACGGTGAGGAGCAGCGTGTAGCCGTCCGGCCGCGCCTTCGCGGCGGCAGCCGTGCCGATGTTTCCACCGGCGCCGGGACGGTTGTCGACGATGAACTGCTGCCCGAAGTTCTCGCTCAGCTTCGCCGCGAGGATGCGCGCCACCGTGTCGTTGGCGCCGCCGGGCGCCTGCGGGACGATCACCGTCACTGGCTTGGTCGGATACTTCTCCTGGGCCGCTGCCGCGAAGCCTGCGCCGAGCGCGCACGACATCAGCAGACTGCCCAGAACGCGCAGCTTCGATCCCATCATCGTTTCCTCGCTCGTGGAATGACTCACAACGGGCATGGCCCAACGCTCGGCCGGGCGGTGGGCTTCGCCCGCCGGGTCCGGCCCGGCGGGCGAGGTTTGTTGCGGCGTTACGCGCGCGCTGGCCCTTGCGCGAGCGCCGCCTTCACCTTGTCCGGCGTGAAGGGCAGCGAGCGCAGGCGCACTCCCGTCGCATCGAACACCGCGTTCGCGATCGCGGCGGGGATGGCGCAGGCCGTCGGCTCACCCGCCCCCCACGCGATCGCCCCCGGACGATCGATGAGCGCGAGCTCGACCTTCGGCGCCTGGGCGAAGCGCATGATCGGGTAGCTGGCCCAATCCACGCTCGTCACCTTGCTCCGGTCCCAGGTCACCGCCTCCATCAGCGTGCGGCTCACGGTCTGCAGCACACCGCCTTCGACCTGGTTCGCGACGCCGTTGGGGTTCACCATCTCGCCGCAGTCGTGGCTCACGCACACGCGCGAGACGCGAATCTCGCCGGAGCTCCGGTTGACCTCGACCTCGGCGACCGCTGCAACATAGGTGATGGCGTTGTTGTAGCGCAGGTAGGCGATCCCGCGCCCCTTCGCGACCGGGCCGCTGCCCGCCGCCGGATTGGGCCCCGGTCGTGACTGCCACCCCGCGAGCTTCATGGCGGCCTGGACGACGTCGATCGCGCGCTGATCCTTCAGGTAGCGCAGGCGGAACGCCGCGGGGTCGGCGTTCGCGGCGGCCGCGAGCTCATCCATGAACGCTTCGTTCGCATAGCTGTTCTCGATCCGCCCGGGGCTGCGCAGGTGCGAGGAGCGGAAGAACCCCTCGGCGATGTTGCGCGTGTTCACCCGGACGTTCGGGAACTGGTAGGGCTGCCCCGAGTTCTGGAAGAGGAAGCCGACCCAGTTGCCCGGCCGCGGAATTCCGGTCTCCATCGCCGCGAGCAGCGGGAAATCGAGCGGTTTGAATGCGACGATGTTGTTCAGCGCAATGTAGAAGTCGCCCGTCCATGCCACGACGTTGCCTTGCGCATCGAGGCCGGCCTCCAGGTCCATGGAGCGCGGCGGGCTCTTGGGCGCGCGCGCCGTTTCGTCGGCCCGCGACCACTGCACGCGCACCGGCTTGCCGATCAGCATAGCGATCAGCGCGGCATCGGCGGCGGCGTCCTCGGTGCCGTTGCGGCCGTAGCATCCCGCGCCTTCGACAAACAGCAGGCGAATAGCCTCCCGCGGCAGGCCGGTGATCACCGCGAGCTCGTGCTGCATCGAGTGCGTGGCCTGCGACGAGGTCCACACGGTCAGCCTGCCGTCCGCGAAATCGGCCACCGCGCACGAGGGACCGATCGTCGCGTGCGTCTGCACTGCGAAGTCGTACCTCGCCTTGATGCGCCTCGCGCTGCCCGCGAGGGCGGCCGGAGCGTCGCCGACGGTCTGGGTCACTTCGTCCTTCGCGACCGGAAGCTTGCGCCAGGCGTCGAACACCGTCGCCTGGTCCGGGAGGCCGGTGCCCGCGGTCCAGTTCACCCGGATGGCCCGCGACGCCTTGATCGCAGCCCATTCGCTCCGGGCGACGACGGCGAGGAAATCTCCCTTCCGCACCGTCTGCACGAACCCGTTGACGCTGCGCGCAGCCGAGTCGTCGAAGGACGCGACGCGCGCCCCTTGATCGTCAGGCCGGATCACGCGGGCGTGCAGCATTCCCGGCACCCGTACGTCGTGCACGTAGACGAACTCGCCCGTGACCTTGCCGGGGATGTCGACGCGCGGAATCGACTTCCCGATCAGCCTGTACTCGCTCGACTGCTTGAGCGCGATCTTCGGATCGACCTGCACCTTCAAGCCGTCGCCGATCAGCTCGCCGTAGCTCACGGCCCGCGCGGGATTCGCTTTTGCGCGGACCACGCCATCGACGACGAAGAGCTCGCTCGCCGGCACGCCGAGCTTCTGCGCGGCGCGCTCCAGCAGCACCCGGCGCGCACTCGCCGCCGCTCGCCGCAGCTCCGAGCCGCCCTGGAAGATCGTGAGATTGGCCGCAGTCAGCCACTGGTCGGGCGTCGTCGCAGTGTCCCCCATGACCATCTCGATGCGCTCGAACCGCACGTCGAGCTCCTCGGCGGCCATCTGGGCGAGCGCGGTGCGGGAGCCGGTGCCGAGATCCACCTTGCCGCTGAAAATCGTGATCCGGTTGTCGGGGTCGATCGTCAGCCAGGAGTCGGCCGCTTCCTTCGCCACGGATTTGGGCGCGCGGAGCGTATTCGCGCCGGCCGGGCCGGCGCCGCCGAACATCGAGAAGCCCATGGCAAGGACGCCGCCCGCTTTCAGGAAATCGCGGCGATCGAACGACGCCTTCGCGTTCAGAGTCGTCATGTCCGCATCCTCCTTACGCCGCTGCCGCGCGCTTGATCGCGGCGACGATGCGTTGATGGGTGCCGCAGCGACAGAGATTCCCGGCGAGCGCCTCCCGGATCTCGGCGTCACTCGGGCTTCGGTTCTTCTCGAGGAGCGCGGCGGCGGTCATGATCATCCCGTTGACGCAGTACCCGCACTGCGCGGCCTGCTCGTCGATGAACGCCTGCTGGAGCTTCGAGGGGTTTGCGACCGTGCCGAGCCCCTCGAGTGTGGTGATCGCACCGCCCTTGACCGCGCTGACCGGCAACACGCACGAGCGCACTGCCGTGCCGCTCAGGAGAACGGTGCACGCACCGCATTGCGCGAGCCCGCAGCCGAAGCGGGGTCCGCGGAGCGCGAGGTTGTCGCGCAGGACGTAGAGCACCGGTGTGTCCGCGTCCACGTCGACGACGCGGTTCTTGCCGTTGACCTTCAACGCAAAGCTCGCCATGAGGGCTTCCTCCTCTGCTGGCTGTTGGTTAACGGGACGTCGACTCTACTCCGGCGGGTCGGGCCGCGGAAGCGACGGCGCGTCGGACGTTCTCTGTCCGGTTATCGATCATCGTCCGCCGCCGCTTTCCGGCGTCGGCTCGATCTCCTGCCATCTGTCCGGCATGCCGGCCTGGTATTAGTCCGGGTCGGGCCGATGCTTCGGCGGAAAAGAATCCCGCGGGGCCTGCCTTTTGGGACGTTACCCCGGAGGTGGCGGCTGGTCAGATTGCGTGCTGAGGGACAAGCGATCTTGCGGCGCGAAGCCGAAGATCGGGAGTGGTCTCAAGAAAGGCGCGGGCAGTCTGCGCGCGATGCGCAAGCGCTTCTGCGATGACGACCCTTACCGACGCCGACGACCCGAACGTCAGATGAACCCGCTCGAGCCCGAAGGAATTACGACGCTAGGTGGGCGCGCACGTTGTCCGTCGCAACAACCACGATGTCGCGACGGTAGGGTTTGCCGCCGACGACCTCCTCGTTCAGCTCCCATTTTTCGCAAACATCGCGCGCCGACACCGGCCGGTCGAGCGCACAGCACCGCATAGCGCCGCGATAATGATCTGGCACCGCGTCGACGCAAGTGCGGCAGCATCGTTCAATCACGGATACCATCTTTCCTCCCAAAAAGGGGCGCAAGGTACGCCCCGCGCGCCGCGGGCACAATGTCCGCAGCAGTCACTTCATCTGGCACGTTCGGTCCGCGTGCAGGACAAGTGTGATCGAGCAGAGGCAAAATCCGCAAGTGTCTCCCGGGAACGACAGGCTCACGCGGCCGAGGCTGTACTTGCGTCCGACTCGGAGCAGATGTGCCGGTTGAGCGACAACTTAGCGTTTGCTAACCACCAGATGCGGCCGGTCGGTCAATCTTACACACGCTTGTTACGCTGATGCGGCCGCAGGCTCGCTGCTGTCGGGTTTTCAGCGCACATGCAGTACGAGCTTTCCGCGAAAGTGGCGGCCTTCGCTCACCGCGTGCGCCGCAGCGGCCTCCGACAGGGGATACAGCTTGATCTCGGGAACTCGTACGGCGCCGGATAGCACGAGCGCCACGATTCGCTCCAGATGGCGCCGGCCGCGTCCCACCTTCGGGCGGTATGCGCGGACGTCGGGTCGTGGCGAGGGCGGCGCGGACGCACCCGAGGCGATGAACGCGGCGCGCCCCCCTGATCGCAGCACCGCAAATGACTTCAGGGCCACCTCACCCCCTACGGTGTCGAAGACGGCATCGCAGGCGGACACCTTGCGCGTGAAATCCTCGGTTCGATAATCGATCACCTCGTCGGCACCCAGCGTGCGTACGTAGGCATGGTTCACGGCGCTCGCGGTGGTAACGACCCGCGCCCCGATGTGCTTCGCGAGCTGGATCGCGAAGCCGGCGACTCCGCCGGCACCGCCTTGGATCAGGATCGTCTCGCCGCTCGCTAGCTGCAGCGTGTCCTCGATCGAAACAAGCGCCGTCAAACCGGCGAGGGCGAGCGCAGCGCATTCCGGATGCGACAGCGCGTCGGGCTTCCTCGCCACGATCGCTGCCTTGATCGCGATCTTTTCCGCGTACGCGCCCTCCTGGCCGGCATCGCACACCCCAAACACCGGATCACCGGCCTTGAAATCCCCTACCCCATCGCCGAGCGCGGCGACGACGCCGGAAAAGTCACGGCCCGGCACGTAGGGAAACCGCGCGACGGGCGCGTAGCTGCCGGCCCGCATTTTCCAGTCCGCCGCGTTCACGCTGGCGGCATGAACGTCCGCGAGAACCTCGCCTGCGCCGGCCGCGGGGTCGGGCACATCGCCGTACTGCAAGACCTCGGGACCCCCGTGCTGCATGAAGAACGCGGCCTTCATCGCTGCTGACCTCGGCAAGACAACAAGGGGTAAGCGTAGCAGCAGCGCATCAGCCCCGTAAATTCCGCGAGACTTGACATGAGCCTGGCCGCTCTACAGGGCGATTCCGCCGACCGTTCGCGAACTTTCTCTCACGGGCGCGAGGTCTTGCGTTTGGCGGCGGGGGGTCTCGTGCGACGATCGGCCCGGAGCCCGGTCATGCAAAACAAGCCCGCCACCTGTCCCCATTGCCGCGCAAGGCTCGGCCTGCGCACCCTTTTCGCTTGTGGCGACCTGTGGGATTCACGGGTGCGCAGCCTCGGCGCACTCGCGCTCGAGTTCCGGTGCTACGCGTGCGCGCGCGCGCTGCGCTACCCGATCAACACGATCGGATCGTTCATCGCGCTCGCGGTGCTGCCAGTGCTGTTGATGGCGCTGCTCCGGGATTCCGGGATGACCGAATGGGCGACCTCGATCCCAGGCTTGCTGGCCCCTTACTGGATCGCGCTCGGCGCGGTCTACAGCTTCCTCGCGTCACCCATCCTGGCAGGCGGCGCCGCGCGGCGCCGCTAGTCAGCGCCGCGTGGTCTCGCGCCACTCAAAGACCTCCGCCGCGCCGGCCGAAGATGAAGAACACGATGGCGAGAATCAGGCCGATGACGAAGAGGATCCACGCGATCTGCGCCGACATGCCAGCGATCCCACCGAATCCGAACACCGCAGCCAAAAGCGCAATGATCAGGAACACTGCCGCCCAATAGAACATATCGCCTCCTTTGTGGGGTTGAAACCCCAAGACCCGCTCGCGTGCAATACGCATGCCAGCCGCAAAACGGTTGATTTGCTCAGATACCAGCGCGGTTTTCGTTCCCGGGCTCTGAAACGACGCGCAAGCCGCGATCCAGCGAGCAGCCATTGGATACAACCGCCGGTAAAAACTACACGCACCGGCGAGCCGGTATGCGCGACGCGGCCTGCGGCTCTAGGTCGCCCGCTCGGTCCGCAGCGGCTCGGGCCTGCTGTCGATCGGCTCGTGGCCGATCCGCTCGTACTCCGCAATCACCTGTGCGCCGAACAGGAGCACGATCGCCGCGAGCTCCACGCTCAGTAGCACCACGACCGCGGTCGTCAGCGAGCCATAAACGACCTGGATCTGCGACACCGTCGAGTAGTACCAGACGAGGATGTGACGGGTGATCTCCCACAGCACCCCGGCGGCGATCCCGCCGATCAGCGCGTGGCGGAGAGAAAGCCGGCCGACGGGCATGACGAGGTAGATCGCGGTGAGCATCAGGATCTCCCCGGCAACGCCGGTCACATAGAGCAGCACCGCCGAAACCCCCTCCAGCGACCGCGCTGCACCAAGGATGTCGATGCTACGAGTCGCGAGCGCCTGCAGCGCGCCCGACACGGTCGTCACCACCAGAAACCCGACGCCGAGCAGCACGACGAAGAAGTACGGAATGAGCGCCGAGACCAGGAAGTGCCGGCGGCGAATCGCCACGCGATGGAAGAAGATGACCGACATGGCGTTCTCGAGCACGGTGAACGCCAGCGCGCTGAAGAAAATCAGCGAGACGAGCAGCACGCCGCCGATCGCGTACCGGTGCTCGACGAAGCGCCGGAGCTCGTCCACGAGCGCATCCGAGCCTCCGGGAACGACGAACGCAAGGTACTCGCTCAGCACCGACAACAGGCGCTCCGGGTCGATCGCGTGGGATAGCAGGATCATGAAGAGGATGAGCACCGGCACGAGCGAGAGCAACGCGTAGTACGCCACTGCGCCCGCGAGAAGCAGCCCCTGATTGGCGCGGAAGCCCCTGAGCACGCGGAGCGCAAAGGCACCGGGGTGCGCGAGGACTCGGGCGGCAGCGGAGGGTAGCGCTAGCACGGGGCGGTCGGGGGGCGCTCTAGCGGTAGCGATCGGCGTGCCCAAGAGATCCGCGCGGCGGGCCGGTTTCAGTCCGCTGCGTACTTCCGCTCCAAGGCGTCGAAGAGCGGCTTCTGGACGAGGCGCTGGCGCTCGGCGAATCGCGCGACCATGTCGCTAGATTCGTCGAGTCGACCCCGCGCTTTGAGTTCGGCGAGCACGGCCTGCATCCCTTGAATCGCGCCTTGCAACGCCGCATTGGCGTAAAGCACGAGCCCGAAGCGCATGGTGGCGAGCTCCGCGAGATCGACGATCGGCGTCTTGCCGCCCACGACCAGGTTGATGAGCTGAGGCGCCGGGAGCAGTTCGGGGATCCGACGCACCTCGTCGAGGCTTTCGGGCGCCTCGACGAAGGTCGCGTCCGCGCCGGCCTGGACGAACGCCGCCGCGCGCGCGATCGCCGCGTCGAACCCCTCCACTGCCCGCGCGTCGGTCCGCGCGACGATCAGGAATTCTTCGCTGCGGCGCGCGTCGACCGCCGCGTGGATCTTCGTGAGCATCTCCGCCGTCGAGACGACTTCCTTGCCGGCGAAGTGCCCGCAGCGCTTCGGACTGACCTGGTCTTCGAGCTGCATCGCGTTCGCGCCCGCCCGTTCGAGCACGCGCACCGTCTGTCGGACATTCAGCGCGTTGCCGAAGCCGGTATCGGCGTCGACGATGATGGGGAGCTCCACCGCGTCGCGGATCGCTGCGGTGTGCTGCGCAAGCTCCGCGAGACCGATGAAGCCGAGATCGGGGAGGCCGAGAAACGCATTCGTCACGCCGGCACCGGAGACGTAGACGGCCTCGAAGCCTAGATCGGCGATGATGCGGGCGCTGAGCGCGTTGGTCGCGCCCGGAACGAGCAGCGCCCGTCGCTCGCCAAGCTGCGCCTTCAGGCGCTCTCCGGGTCGTGGGCTCGTACCCATTTGGCTCCTCCTCCTGTTCGCGTGGAGCGTAGTCCGGAACCGCGGAGCGTCACTCGACTTTGATGTCGAAATCGCGGATGACTTTCGCCCACTTGTCCGATTCGGCGCTCGCGAACCTGAGGAACTCGTCGGGTGTGCTGCCGACGATCTCGAAGCCTTGCGCGAGCAGTTTCTCTCGCACCTGCGAATCATCGAGGGCGCGGATGAACTCTCGATGCAGGCGCGCGACGATCTCTTTCGGCGTGCCGGGAGGCGCGACGACGCCGACCCAGGACGCCGCTTCGAAGCCGCTCAGGGTCTCGCTCACCGTCGGGGTATCGGGAAGCTGCGGAATGCGCTTGCGGCTGCCCGAGGCAAGCGCCTTGATCCGCCCCGCCTTGACCTGCGGGATCGCTTGCGGGGCGGACACGAACATCACGTTCAGCTGCCCGCCGATCAAGTCCTGCATCATCGGTGCCCCGCCCTTGTACGGCACGTGCACCATCTCGATGCCGCTACGGCTCGCCAGGAACAGCGCGTTCAGATGATTGGAGCTCCCGGTCCCGACCGAGCCGTAAGTGACCTCGCCTGGATTCGCCTTGGCGAAGGCGATCAGGTCGGCGAGCGTCGCGGGCGGGAAGTTTGTCGCCGCGACGAGGATCTGCGGCGAGCTCAGCAGCTGACTGATGTGCTCGAATGACCTGACGCCGTCGTAGCCGAGGTTCCGATAGAGGTGATGGTTGACCGCGTGCGTGTCGAACACCATGAGCAGCGTCTGGCCGTCGGGCGGCGATTTGGCTACCGCTGCCGCGCCGACGGAACCGCCGGCACCCGGCTTGTTTTCCACGATCACCGGCTGGCCGAGGCCCTCCGCGAGCTTGGGTGACACCACGCGCGCCACGCCGTCCACGGTGCCGCCGGCCGGCCACGGAACAACGAGTTTCACGGGCTTCGTCGGGTAGCCTTGCGCGGCCGCGAGGACCGGCGCGGCCGCGAGCAGCAATGCGGCCAACGCGTGGAGAAAACATGCCTGGCTCGGCTCCGTCAGCCACGTCGGCCTCGACCGCCCGTCATGCCTCATCTGGTCCCCTGGACGAGATCCGCCGGCGCGGCATTCTACGTCCATCGCGATGCCGAACTCGACGGCCGAGCGATGCGCGCCGGCGGTCTTCCTGCTGAGCGAGGCCGACCGGGACGCGCTGCTCGCGTTCCTGCGTTCGCTCTAGCAGCCGGGTTCACCGGCCGGCCGGGTCAATCCTTTGGGGGCTGGTGCCGCAGCGCGCCCCAGAGCTCGTCGAGCCGCGCGTAGCGGCCGCAGCCCGAGGTGTAGAACTTATAGCGGAGCGGGTTCTTCTTGTAGTAGTCCTGGTGATAGTCCTCCGCCGGCCAGAACTCGCCGGCCGGCACGATCGGGGTGACGATCGGCTGCTTGAAGGGTTTCTCCTTGTCCCATTTGGCCTTGGAGGCCTCGGCGAGCCGCTTCTGCTCCTCGGTGTGATAGAAGATCGAAGGGCGGTACTGCGACCCGACGTCGCAGAACTGCCGGTCCTTGACCGTCGGGTCGTGGTTGAGCCAGAACTGCTCGAGCAGCCGTTCGTAGCTCACCTTCGCGGGGTCGTAGACCACCTGCACGACCTCGGCGTGGCCGGTCCTGCCGGCGGACACCTCCTGGTAGGTCGGATTCCTCTTGGTCCCGCCCATGTAGCCCGAGGTCGTCGAGACCACCCCCGGCACCTTGTCGAACGCCTCCTCAGTGCACCAGAAGCATCCCGCTGCGAAGGTGGCCGTAGCGAGGTTAGCGGGTGGAGTCTGTCCGAATGCGGACGTCGCGATCAGCGTCGCGAGACTCAGGAGCAGACGTTTCATGGCAATCGCGATCGTGCCGCGGCGCTCATGCATGGGCGTGCTCCTCGTGGACGGCGGGCGCGCCCAGGTACTCGCTTCGCAGGTCGACCGTCGAGTGGTCGCCAATGTGGTCGT
>Ga0126369_10001764_pt1 | contig 15172 bp, 14 predicted proteins | sample PanSoiMetaPlot_1_FD_109646 | JGI IMG/M metagenome (GOLD analysis project Ga0126369, IMG submission 109646) | Tropical forest soil microbial communities from Panama - MetaG Plot_1 | ecosystem: Environmental > Terrestrial > Soil > Tropical forest > Bulk soil | place: Panama | collected 2016-02-17 | reverse complement strand
CGCCGGTGTCGCCGGTCGGATCGATCCCCGAGGCCTGCACGTAGGCGAAGACCTTCGCGCCGACCTCGATCATCCCGCTCTTCCAGCGCCGCGGCACCACGTGGCTCGCCATGTCCGCGGCACGATAGCACGGCCCGGCGCCTTGACACGGTGAAAGCCTGCGTGCTATCTCGCGCTATGCCCGACGCCGTCCTGCTGCGCACCGAGCGCCTGACGCGGGCGTACGGGAGCTTGCTGGCGGTGTCGGACGTGGATGTGAGCGTGCAGCGCGGCGAGCTGCGCTCGATCATCGGGCCCAACGGCGCCGGCAAGACCACCTTCTTCCGTCTGATCTCCGGCGAGACGGTCCCGACCTCGGGCCGCATCTGGTTCAACGGCGCGGACATCACGGGGATGCCGCAGCACGAGACGGCGCGACTCGGCATCGCCAAGTCGTACCAGATCACGAACATCTTCCCGCACCTGAGCGTGCTCGAGAACGTGCGCGTCGCAGTACAGGGCTATGCGCGGTCCTTCAACTTCTGGTCCCGCGCCGATCACCTCACCGACGTGCGTGAGCGCGCGGCCGCCATTCTTGCTTCGGTTGGTCTCGGGGCCAAGACCGGCCTGCTCGCGGCGCACCTCTCGCACGGGGAGAAGCGGCATCTCGAGCTCGGCATCGCGCTGGCGTCCAATCCCATCTTGTTGCTGCTCGACGAGCCCACCGCCGGCATGAGCCCGGAGGAAACGGACTCGACGATGCGGCTGATCCGCGAGCTCGCCGCCGGGCGCACCGTGGTGCTGGTCGAGCACAAGATGAAGGTCGTGATGGGCATCTCCGACCGGATCACCGTGCTCCACCAAGGTCAGGTGCTTGCCGACGGCACGCCGGAGGAGATCAGGGCCAACACGCGCGTGCAGCAGACGTATCTCGGAGCCGGCCGGTGAGCCTGCTCACGCTCGAAGAGATTCACACGTACTACGGCGAAGCGCACATCCTGCAAGGCGTCTCCCTGACCGTCGACGAAGGTGAGGTCGTCACGCTCATCGGGCGCAACGGCGCCGGCAAGACGACCACCTTGAGATCGATCATGGGCATCGTGCGGGCCCGGCGCGGACTCGTGCGGCTCCGCGGCGAAGACATCACCGGGCTCGACACCCACGAGATCGCCCGGCGCGGGATCGCGTGGATCCCGGAGGAGCGGCGCGTGCTGCCGAACCTGACCGTGCTGGAAAATCTGCGGCTCGGCATGCTCTCGACTGCCGAGCCGAACGGCGGGGACGTCCTCGAAGAAGTGTTCGGCTACTTCCCGCGGCTACGCGAGCGCATCGCGCACCGCGGGCGGTTCCTCTCGGGCGGCGAGCAGCAGATGCTTGCCATCGCGCGCGGGCTCGTGAGCCGTCCCGCCGTCATGCTCGTCGACGAGCCGACGGAAGGGCTGGCACCACTCCTCGTTCAGAACCTCACGGAGATCCTGTCTGCGATCAATCGGCGGGGGACGACTATCTTGTTAGTCGAGCAGACGCTCGAGGTCGTGCTCGCCCTCTCGCATCGCGTCTACGTGATGGATCAGGGGCAGATTCAGTTCGCGGGGACTCCGGGAGAGCTCCGCCGGGACCCGACCGTTCAGCAGCGCTTCCTCGAAATCTGAGGTCGGCGTCCCGGCGGAGGAAGAAGCCGGGTAGCTACCAGTTACGTCCGTGGCCCTGGTGACCGTACGCGTGACCGGGCGTCACGACACGCTTCTCGATCACGACCGTCCGCGCCGGCGCGTGATACACGCGGTGCACGGGCGGCACGTAGTAGACCGGCGGCTGCACGTAGACCGGCCGGTACTCGTGCACGACCACCGGCGGCGGCACGACGACCGGAGCCGGCACGACGACGGGCGCTACGGGCGGCGCCACGACGACTGGCCGAGGCACCGGCACGAACGCGCCGAAGATGCCGGTGCCCGCGATCATCTGGTTGAAGACGGCGAAGGCGCCGAGGCCGAGGGCCGCGTCCGTCGAGGCCCCCGCGAACGCCGCGCCGGGGATGAGCAACGCTATCAAGCTCGCAAGAACTATAACCTTTTTCATTGTCGGTCCCTCCCGAGGGGCCAACCTGTCTGCCTTCCCTCTGGCCCATAGGACGGACCCTGCCGGCGAAGTATTTAGCGGGAGGTCGGGCGACGTCCGGAGACGTTGAACATCGCGGTGTCCAGGCCGAGCGCGCTCTTGCCGATGGCCTCGAGCATGCGATCGACCGTCGGCGGCATCAACGTGCAGGTTCTGAGATCGCGGAACGCCCGCTCCGCGGGAAAGTCCTTGTACGCGCCGCGGCCGCCGACGACCTGGATCACCTTCGAGGTGACGTGCAGGCCGACCTCGGTGGCCAGGTACTTCGCCCGGTTCGCGAGAGGCCCGAGTGTGGCGAGGTCCGCGTCGTCCCAGCGCGCGGCCGAGTCCGCGAGGACGAGCCCGGCGGCGTCGAGCTGCACCGCCAGCTCGCCGACGTGGCGCTGTACCGTCGGATCCGATGCGACCGCGATGTTCTCGGGCTTCACGATGCGCTTCTTCGCATAGTCGAGGGCGAAGGCCAGCGCCGACTCGGCGATGCCGAGGTAGACCGCGGCATAGCCGAGCGCAAAGGTCTCGATGACGCCCACCCGGACCGCGGCGCCCGGCTCGCCGAGCAGCCCGTCCTCGGGAACGCGGACGCCGGTGAACGTGACCGAGGGACTGAACGTCGCGCGCATCCCGAGGGTGTCCCACTTGCCGTCGGTCGCGATGCCCGCCGAGTCGGCCGGCACCAGCGCCAGCTGGAGCGACTTGGCCATGTCGGTGCCGCCGTCGAGCGCGCACCAGATCATGTAGTGCGAGGCGCCGAGGGCCATCGTGCAGAAGTGCTTGACGCCGTCGATCACGTAGCCGGCGCCGTCGTGGCGGATCACCGTCTCCATGAGCAAGGTCCGCGAGAGACTCACCGCGGGCTCGCTGCCCCAGCTGCCAAAGAGCTTGCCGTGGCGGACGACCTCGTCGAAGTAGCGGCGCTGCTGCGAGGCGCTGCCGACCGCCGCAATGAACCGCATGACGGTCGAGTGCATGTGGACGGTCATCGCGGTGCTGGCGCAGCCACGGGCGATCGCGCGGATGACCGCGATGTACGTCGCCATGTCGAGGCCGAGCCCGCCGTGACTCCGGGGAATCGCGCCGGCGAGCAATCCGTCGCGCCAGAGGTCGCGCCAGCTCTCGAGCGGATTGGCCGCCGCGGCGTCGTACTCGCTCGCGCGGGGCGCGATGCGCTCGCGCGTGAGCCGCTCGGCGCGCTCGACCACCGCGCGCTGGATCTCGCTCATCGTGCGGCCCCGCGGGCCACCAAGGTGCCCCAGATCCCGCGCGGCAGGAACAGGACGAACGCCATGAAGATGAGGCCGATCACGAGCGGCCAGGCCTCGATGAACAGACTCAGGCGGTCGGCCAGGATCAGGAACGTGGCGGCGCCCACGAATGGACCAAAGAACGTCCCGGCGCCGCCGAGCAGGGTCATGATCACGACCTGTCCCGACGTGCTCCAGTAGAGGGAGTCCACGGGCACGACCGTGAGTCGCAGCGCGTCGAGCGACCCCGCGAGACCGGTGAAGAGCGCCGAGAACACGAACGAGAGCAGCTTGATCCGGTTGATGTCATAGCCACAGGCGACGGCGCGGTCGCTGTTCTCGCGGATCGCCTGCAGCACGGCGCCGAAGGGTGAATCGAGGATCCGCCGGAGCGCGGCGACCGCCAGGACGACGAATACGTACGCGAAGAAGTAGAACGCCAGCGGCGTGCGCAGCGACACCGACGCGCCGAAGAGCCCGAGGGGGTGCAGCGGGATGCCGCGCAGCCCGTCGTCGCCGCCGGTCAGGTCCGCGGCGTGGAACGCGATGAAGTAGAGCATCTGCGCGAATGCCAGGGTGAGCATCGCGAAGTAGATGCCGCGCCGGCGCAGGCAGAAGAAGCCGATCACAGCGCCGCCGATCACCGCCGCGGTCAGGCCGATGCCGAGGGCGAGCCAGAGCGACGTGAGCTTGAGCTTGGCCAGCGCGATGCCCGCGCCGTAGGCGCCGAGCCCGTAATAGGCGGCGTGACCGAACGAGAGCAGCCCCGTGTAGCCGTAGAGGAGGTTGAAGCCCAGCGCGAACAGGCCGTAGATCAGCACCTGCGTGGCGAGCGACTGATAGGGCACGATGAACGGAAAGATCGCGAAGAAGACCACGAAGGACGCGACGGGATGTGCCGATACCCACGCCGCCACCGGACGGAGCGCGGCTGGGATCACTCCGCCAGACCCGCCTCGCCGAAGAGCCCGCTCGGCCGGACGAGCAACACGATGGCCATCACGATGAAGATGATCAGCTCCGCGAGCTTGGGCGCGAAGAACGTCGTGAGGCTGACGATCTCACCCATGAGCAGCCCCGCGACGATGGCCCCCGCCAGGCTGCCCATGCCGCCGACCACGACGATCACGAACGAGTCGATGATGATCTCGACGCCCATCTCGGCGTAGACGCCGCGCATCGGGCCCGCCAGCACTCCGGCCAGGCCGGCCATCGCGATGCCGATCCCGAAGACGAGCAGCCAGATGCGGTTGAGATCCACGCCGAGCGCCCGCACCATCAGCGCGTCGCGCGAGCCCGCGCGGATCACCAAGCCGACGCTGGTCTTCTCGAGGAAGAGCCAGAGCGCGATCAGCACGGCCGCCGTGACCGCGATGACGAACAGCCGGTAGACCGGGAAGTTCATGAAGCCGAGGTTGACGGCGGCCGCCAGCTGCTTGGGCGGATCGACGGTGAGACCGATCTTGCCCCAGATGAGCTTCGCGCCCTCCACCATCGCCAGCGACAGCCCGAACGTCAGGAGCAGTGGATCATCCGGGCTGCGTCCGTAAAGCCGGCGGATCAGGAAGCGCTCGACCAGGAAGCCGAGCGCGCCGACGACCAGCGGCGCCAGGACCAGCGCCGTCCAGAAGCTCTTGGTGAGCCCCATCAGCGAGAACGCGATGAACGCGCCCAGCATGTAGAACGAGCCGTGGGCGAAGTTCACCACGGTCATCAGCCCGAAGATCAGGCTGAGCCCGATGGCCATGAGGACGTAGATTCCGCCCAGCACCAGCCCGGTGAAGGCCTGCGCGGCCAGCGCGGACAGCGGGACGTCGAGCACGCGCTACGCGGTGTGTCCCTTCTCGGCGCAGGTCCGGTCGAGCTCCTCGTTCGCCGCCACCTTGCCAACGATGTCGAAGAAACCCCACTCGCCCTTCACCTGCTGGGGCGAGCGCACCTTGATCATCCAGAGATCCTGGAACGACTTGTTGTCGCACGCGCGCCACCACTGCTTGCCCTTGTAGTGGTCGTACTCGCGGTTCTTGCGAAGCGCGTTCGCCACGGCATTGGAGTCGGTCGACTTCGCCAGCTCGACGCCGCGGGCGACTTCCATGATGCCGCTGTAGCCGTAGCCCGAGTACGAGTCGGGCGGCCGGTTGTACTTCTTGGTGTAGGCGTCGACGTACTTCTTCGCCTGCGGCAGGGTCTCGGCCAGCTCATGGCAGAAGTGCGTCGCGCCCAGGATGTCCTGCCACACCTCGGCGCCGCCCTCCTTCGTGTAGTCGAGGAAGTGCAGCGGCACGACGATCTTCGCGTCCTTCTTGAGGCCGAAGCTGATCGCCTGCTTCAAGAACGGCACCGCGTCGGCGCCCGGGGTGACGGCGTAGATGACGTCGGGTTTCGCGGCCTGGATCTTCGGCAGGTGCGCCGAGAACTCGGGCTTGCCGAGCGGATAGGGCGTGCTGCCGAGGACCGTGCCGCCGAGCTTGGGCGCGGCGGCCGAGAACACCGCGGTGTTCTGCTTGCCGAACGCGTAGTCGGCGTAGACGATCCACCACTTCTTGCCGAGCTCCTTGATGCCGAAGTTGGCGATGGCCCGGCTGGTGATCGTCGGGTTGAGCGCCTCGTGGAACGTCAGCGGACTCGTGTCGGGCTTGGCGCTGATCTCGTCGGACTGGCTCACCGAGATGTAGAGCTTGCCGGCGGCCTTGGTCTGCTCGTTGATCGCCATCTGCACGTGGGCGGCGAGGCCACCGACGACGAAATCGACCTTCTGGTTCTCGATCAGCTCCTTCGTGCGCTGAGCGCCGACGGCGGGCTTGAGCTCGTCGTCGCGGAACATCACGTCGACCTTCCGACCCATCACGCCGCCCTTCGCGTTGAGCTCTTCCATTGCGAGCTGGGCGCCGCGCTGCATGTCAGCGGCGATTGCGGCGAAGGTGCCGGTCAGCGGCAGCGGATAGCCGATACGGAGCGGATCCTTGCTCTGCGCCCGCAGCACGGCCGGGAAGGCCAGAAGGGTCGCGCCGGTCGTCGCGGTCGTCAGGAACTGGCGTCGATGCATGACTACCTCCGTCGGGAGCGCGAGGTGAGCTGTCTCGAAACGCGCCGATGATAGGGGCCCGATCTGCGAGTGTCAATCGTGATAGATTCCCGCCGTGTCGGCGCCGGCGGGCCGAATCGGAGCGCGCGTCAAACGCGGCGACGACCCCCGCTTGCTGACCGGACGCGGCCGCTACGTCGACGACGTGACCCTGCCCCGTCTCGTTCACGCCGCTTTCGTCCGCAGCGTCCACGCGCACGCGCGGCTCCTGCGCGTCGATGTCGATCGCGCGCGCCGGGCGCCCGGCGTCGTCGGCGTGCTGACGGGTGACGCCGCCGCCAGGCTCTGCAAGCCGTACCGCGGCATCCTCCTTCACTACAAGGGCATGAAGACCGGCGCCATGCTCCCGCTCGCCGTCGACCGCGTGCGCTACGTCGGCGAGCCGATCGTCGCGATCGCGGCCGAGAGCCGCGCGGCGGCCGACGACGCGGCGGGGCTGATCGACGTCGCGTACGAGCCGCTGCCGGCCGTGCTCTCGCCGGATGCCGCGCTGGCCGCCGGGGCGCCCGTGATCCACCCCGAGCTCGGCGACAACGTGCTCTACGAGACGCGCCTGTCGGCCGGCGACGTCGACCGCGCCTTCGCGGGCGCCGGGCGCGTGTGGACGCGCACGTTCACGACCGGCCGCCACACGGGCGTGCCGATCGAGCCGCGAAGCCTGATCGCCGACTACGAGCCCGCCACGCGCGCCCTCACGGTGTGGATCTCCACGCAGGTCCCGCACATGATGCAGGCTGTGCTCGCGGAGCTCTTCGGCCTTCGCGAGCAGCGCGTGCGGGTCATCGCCCCCGACGTCGGCGGAAGCTTCGGCATCAAGATCCACGTGTATCAGGACGACATGGCGGCCTGCGCGCTCGCCCTGACCCTGGGCCGGCCGGTCAAGTTCGTCGCGAGCCGGCGCGAGTCGTTCCTGTCCGACATCCACGCCCGCGAGCAGACGATCCAGGTCGAGGTCGCCGCCGACGGCGACGGCGTCCTTACCGCGATGCGCGCGAGCATCACCGCGGCGGTCGGACCATACTCCGCGTACCCGCGCTCGAGCGTCGTCGAGGGCGGTCAGGTGCTGCGGCTGCTCCCGGGGCCCTACCGACTGCGCCACTACGACGGAGCGCTGCGCGTCGTGTCGCAGAACAAGGTCGTCACGTCGCAGTACCGCGCGGTGGGACATCCGATCGCGACGGCGGTGACCGAGAGCATGATCGACCTCGTCGCGCGCGATCTCGGGCTCGACCCCGCCGAGGCGCGGCGGCGAAATCTGGTGAAGCCCGAGGACCTTCCGTACACGTCGGCGGCGGGCAACGTCTTCGACAGCGGCAGCTATCAAGCCGCGCTGGTCCGTCTGCTGGAGGTCGCCGACTACGACGGGCTGCGGCGGACGCAAGCGGCGGCGCGCGCCGCGGGACGTCACGTGGGCATCGGGCTCGCGTGCTTCGTCGAGCTCACCGGCCCGGGCGCGCAGTTCTACGGCGTCGGCGGCGCGCCGATCTCGGGCCAGGAGGGAACGACGGTTCGGCTCGAGCCCGGCGGCGCGGTGACGGCGCTCGTCGGCGTCACCAACCAGGGCCAGGGCACCCATACGGCGCTCGCGCAGATCATCGCGGACGTGCTCGACGTGCCGCTCGACGACGTGGCCGTGCTCTCGGGCGACACCGCCGTGGTGCCGTACGGCGGCGGCACCTGGGCGAGCCGCGGCATGCCGATCGGCGGCAGCGCGACATTGCTCGCGGCGCGCGCGCTCGGCGAGCGGATCCGGACCGTCGCGGCGGCGCTGCTGGAGGCGCACGCCGCCGATATCGAGCTCAGCGGCGGCCGCGCGGCGGTTCGCGGAAGCCCGGAGCGTGGCCTGAGCTACGCCGAGCTCGCGCGCGCCACGCACTTCCGCTCGAACGAGCTACGGGGCGTGGAGCCGAGCCTCGAGGCGACCGTGCACTACACCAACCCCGGCGCGTGGACCTTCACCAACGGCGCTCACCTCGCCGTCGCCGAGGTCGACGTCGACACGGGCCGGGTGCGCGTGCTGCGCTACGTCGCGGTCGACGACTGCGGGCGCATCGTCAATCCGGCGCTCGTCGAGGGCCAGATCGCCGGTGGGATCGCCCAGGGCCTCGGGGGCGCCTTGATGGAGCACTGCGCGTACGACGAGACCGGGCAGCTGCTCTCGACGACCTTGATGGACTATGCGGTCCCGACTGCGGCCGATCTTCCCCCGATCGAGACGCACCACATCGAGACGCCGGCGCCCGGTATCGCCGGCGGCTTCAAGGGAGCAGGCGAGGCGGGCGCGACCGGCGCCCCCGCCGCGATCCTCAACGCGGTCAACGATGCGCTGGCGCCGCTCGGTGTGATGCTCACGGATCAGCCGATCACGCCCGAGCGCGTCGTGCAGGCGCTCCGGCGTAGATAGCCTCGGGCTGGCGTCATGAGGTACCCTGCCCTCATGAGATCACTTCCTGCTGTTGGGCTCCTGGCCGCGGCGCTCATCGCCGCGACGACGATCACACCCTGGGCGGCCGCTCCGCCGGACTTCGCCGGCATGCAGATCCAGCCGTACACGCCGCCCAAGGCGGCGCCCGCCTTCTCGTTGCCGGATCTGACCGGCAAGACCGTGAGCCTCGCGGAGCTTCGCGGCAAGGTCGTGATGCTCTTCTTCTGGGCCACCTGGTGACCGACCTGCCGGGAGGAGTTGCCTCCCGTCCAGAAGCTCTATCAGGACTACCGCGGTAAAGGCCTCGAGGTCCTCCTGATCGACTTCAAAGAAGGTGCCGACAAGGTCCGGCAGACCGTTAAGGAGCGCGGCTACGTCGCCCCGGTGCTGCTCGACGAGAGCGGCGATGTGACCGGCAAGGTGTACGGCGTCTGGGGCCCCCCCACCGTGTACATCGTCGATCGCCAGGGCCGGCTGGTCGGGCGGGCGGCCGGGGCGAGAGAGTGGGACAGCCAAAAAGGAAGGCAGTTTATCGAGGCCGTCCTCGCGGCTCCCGCGGGCTCCTGACCGGCCCGCCCGGGCCCGGTTTGCGAATTTCGGAACGCGGATGCTACGCTGCTATCCTACGAATGTAGCGATCTCCACGGGCTAGCAGGCTTCCGTCGGCCTTCCAGCCAATGACATGTGGCGACGGACCGCGCGCCGGAGCAGACGCAATGGCCATGGATCCCACATCCGCTGCTGAAGCGCGAGAGCGTGTCGCGAAGTGGATCGAGGAGGCGCGCCAAATTTTCGCGCTCCTGCCCGAGCTCCTCGCGGGTGACCATCACGCCGGCGCCTCGGCGCAGAAGGAAGTGGACAAGCTCCACAAGGACATCGAGGACCTGAAGCGGGAGAATCACCTGCTCAGGCTGGAGAAGGACGAGGTCGCCCAGGCGATGGGACAGATCGCCGCGAAGCTCGGCATCACCCCGCGCCGAAGCCCCTTCGAGCGCTCAGGGCCCGGGGACCATCCGCGTCAACCCGATCACGCCAGAACCCCCGAGGCAACGAAGGGGGCGGAGCACCAGAAGGCAGCCGACCCCGCGAAGTCCTAGCTCACCGGCGCTTCGCGCCTCACAGGCGCCGCGCCTCTCAGGCGCTTCGCGCTGAACCGAAGGTCCCGGCCGCCGCTTGCTTCGTGGCGGCCGACTGCTTGAGGCTCAAGGTCAGCTCGTACTTCCTCTCGGTCGTCGGATCCGGGTTGAAGACTGCCACCCACAAGGTCGCGTAGTCTCGCCCGAGCCCCGGCACCGACGTTCCCTCCGGGAAGATTCGGAGCACTTCGGACTTCAGATCGGCTCGTCCCACGGGCGGCATCGTGACGAGCCACGCGTGATCGGAGTCGCTACGGCCGTCCGACAGCTTCACGTCGATCGACCGCGGCTCGCGCAGGTCGGCGGCGATCGCGAAGAAGCGCGTCGTGATCGGCGCGACGACCACCGGGAAGCGATGGTCGGCGAAACGCTGCTTCTCCTGGGTGAGGCGCTGCGAGTTGTGCTCGGGATCGCCGATCCGGTTGCTCGGATGCGTGAAGATCCGCGTCTCGGTCGTCGACTCGAGGATCCTCGCATGCGTCCAGAGACCGGGCTCGGGGATCGCGGCCAGGAGCACGGTCTTCACGAACTCGGGATAGATCTCCTGCAGACGCCCCTCGTTCACGAGCACGTTGTAGAGGTGGGCGCCGACCGATTTCGCGGCCCCCGGGGCCCCCGGCTGGAACGTCTTGAGGCTATTGAGCGCCTTGTTGATGAAGCCGGAGAAGCGGCGCTCGATGTGGTCGAGGAGAATCGAGTAGCCGTACGAGAGCAGGCCTTCCTCGTACTCCGTGCTCTTCTGGATCGGCACGCTCAACACGTAGTTGTACTTGCCGAGCTCCTCCTTGACGGCGGCCTCGAAGGCGAGCGTGCCCTTCCACTGAGTCCAGCGCGCCCACGCCGATACCCACCATTGCGCCGCCTCGTCCTGAGGACCCGAGTCCGCCGGCTGTGCGGCCTCGCCAGCCTGCGCAGACTCGCGCGCGAGGACCGGCTCACGCACAGGATCAGGGTCGCGCGCCGGAACGGACTCGCGGCCCGTTGCGGGCTCTCGCAACGGAGCGGGCTCACGCGCCGGGGCGGCCTCCCGCGCAGGCGCGGTATCACGCGCCGGCACCGCGTCCCGCTCCGAGAAGATGATGTTTCGCGCGGGCGGGGCGGGTGCCGCGGGAGGAGGCGTGCGCGTCAGCACACCGGTCGGAGCCGGCGCCGCGGGAGGAGGCGTGCGTGTCGCCGCAGCCGTCGGAGTAGGCGCAGCGGGCGCCGCCGGGGCTGCGGCCGGCCGGGCTGCCGGCTCCCTGGTCGGAGCGGCGACGACCCGCTCCGCAGCCGGTGCCGGGGCCGCGCCGACGATGAGCTTGCCGCGGGCGGCCGCAACCGCGAGCGTTCTGCCGAACGCCTGGGTCACGGTCTCGTCCAGCACGGCGAACTTGTCGTCGTCGAGGGCATCGCGCCCTTCGATGATGGAGAGCAAGGCCGCGAACGACGGGATGCTCTCGAGGAAGGCCGGGGCGTTCTCGGAATCGAATGCCTTCGGGTCCTGGGCCGCGAGGCGGATCTCTTTGGCCTTCACCACGCACTGGACCAGCGCCGCGAAGTTCGGACCGTCCGCGTGGGTGACCGTCAAGATCCGATCCAGCACCGCCATGACCCTGGTCCTGGCCTCCGCCATGGCCGCCTTCTTTTCCTGGCCGACCAGCGCCTGGCCGACCATCTCGACGATCGGCGCGAGGGTGGCGAGACTGTCGACCTCCGTTATGGCGGGCACGGTGATCGAGAGCGAGCGGGCCGCCTCCAGAATGCGATGGCGCACGTCGACGAACTCCGTGCGAATCTTGGCGATTTCGTCGGCGACACTCTCGGGTGGAACGGTTCCGGCCTGCAGCTCTCGGGCGGCCTGAGCGAGTGTTGAAGAGAGCGCGGTGAACCGCTCGCTGAGCGCCGCCAGGCGCTTGGCCAAGTCTTCGGCGTTCGCAGCCATGGGGTTGATTTCGATTCTATCGCGGCGCTCCGGGGGGGTGTCAAAATCCGGCCGGGCTCCGAAACGCACGATGCTGGGCCGATTTTGGGCTCGTCCCCGATGGTAGACTCCGGGCGTGGCGCACCCCCTGGAGGGCATCGTCGTTGCCGACCTGACCCAGAACGTGGCCGGCCCGTTCTGCACGCAGACCCTCGGCGACATGGGCGCCGAGGTCGTCAAGATCGAGCGGCCCGGGCGCGGCGATGACGCGAGGGCCTGGGCTCCACCGTACTGGGGCCGTGAGAGCGCCACGTTCATCGCCTTGAATCGCAACAAGAAAAGCCTCGCGCTCGACCTCAAGTCGCCGGGTGGGCTCGAGGTTCTCCATCGCCTGGTCGGCCGCGCCGACGTCTTCGTGCAGAGCCTCAGACCCGGCGCGATCGACGAGCTCGGGCTCGACTTCGCGGGCGCCTCGCGCATCAACCCGCGAATCGTCTACTGCTCCATCACCGCGTTCGGGCCCCGCGGCCCCCTCAGCCATCTGCCCGGGTACGATCCGTTGATGCAGGCGTACAGCGGGTTGATGTCGGTCAACGGCCACCCCGATCAGGAGCCGGCACGCGTCGGGACGTCGATCGTCGACATGGGCACGGGCATGTGGGCGGCGCTGGGTATCGTCGCCGCGCTCCGCCAGCGCGACGCGACCGGGCGTGCGATCGAGGTGACGACCGCGCTCTTCGAGACGGCCTTGATGTGGATGTCGTATCACGCCATGGGCTACATGGCGTCCGGCGCGGTGCCCCAGGCGCAGGGCTCCGGTACCGCGATGATCGCGCCCTACCAGGCGTTCCCGACGGCCGACGGCTTCGCGATGATCGGCGCCGGTTCCGACGCGCTGTTCGCCAAGCTGGCGGCGGCGCTCGGCTGCTCCGAGCTCGCCGGGGATGCGCGGTTCAAAGACAACCCGTCGCGCGTGACCAATCGCATCGCGCTCATCGAGGCGCTCTCGGCCCGCACGCGGCAGCGCAAGGCGGCCGAGCTCGTCGAGGCGCTGCGCGTGGCAGGCGTGCCGGCCGCGCCGATCCTCAATGTCGACCAGATGCTCGAGGAGCCGCAGACGCGCGATAGCGGCATCGTCGTGCAGGCCGCCCACCCGCGGCTGCCCGACTATCGGAGCATCGGCCTGCCGCTCACCTGGGACGGGGCGAGGCCGACCGTGCGCCGGGTGCCGCCGCTCCTCGGAGAGCACAGCGGCGACGTCCTCACGTGGCTCGGCTACACGCTCGACGACGTGCGGAGCCTCAAGGCCAAGGGAGTCATTCAGTGAGCGCCGTCTACCGCCACCTGCTCGTGACACGATCCGACGATGCGCGTGTGGTCACGGTGACCCTGAACCGTCCCGAGCAGATGAACGCGATGAACACCGCGATGGGCGAGGATCTGCTCGCGTGCTTCGACGGATTCCTGCGTGACGCGGACGCGCGCGCGATCGTGTTCACGGGGGCCGGCGACAAGGCATTCTGCGCCGGCGGCGATCTCAAGGAGCGCAACGCCATGACCGACGAGGCCTGGCGCGCGCAGCACGTGATTTTCGAGCAGGCGGCGTTCCGCGTGCTCCGCTGCCCAGTGCCGGTGATCGCGGCGGTCGAAGGCTTTGCGCTGGCGGGCGGCTGCGAGCTCGCGATCCTCTCCGACTTCATCGTGGCCGGCGAGACGGCGGTGTTCGGCGTGCCGGAGACGACGCTCGGGATTTTTCCGGGGATTGGCGGCACGCAGCTCCTGCCGCGGATCGTCGGCGCGCCGCTCGCGAAGGAACTGATCTTCACGGGGCGGCGGATGAAAGCGGACGAGGCCAAGGCGGTGGGCCTCGTGAATCACCTGGTGCCCGCCGGTCAGGCGCGGACGAAGGCCGCCGAGATCGCCGCGACGATCGCCAGGAACGGGCCGATCGCCGTTCGCCAGGCCAAGAAGGCCGTCGCCTACGGCGCCGAGACCGACCTCGACACCGCGATGATCCTCGCGATCGAGGCCTATAATGCGACGGTCGTGACCGAGGACCGCCTCGAGGGCGTGCGGGCCTTCAACGAGAAGCGAAAGCCCGAGTTCAAGGGGAAGTGACGATGGCGTCGATCGAGCTCTCTCTCACCGAAGAGCAGCGCGCGCTGCGCGCGGGCGTGCTGGAGATCTGCAAGCGATATCCCGGCGAGTACTGGCGCGACCTCGACACGCGCCGCGAGTACCCGGACAAGTTCGTCACCGAGCTGACCGAGGCGGGCTACCTCGCGGCATTGATCCCGCAGGAGTACGGCGGCGCCGGGCTCGGGATCCGCGAGGGCGGGCTGATCCTCGAGACCATCAATTACTCCGGCGGCAACGCCGGCGCCTGCCACGCCCAGATGTACATCATGGGCACCGTGCTCCGGCACGGCTCGGAGGCCCAGAAGCGCGAGTACCTGCCGAAGATCGCGACAGGCGCCTTGCGGCTGCAGGCCTTCGGCGTGACCGAGCCGAACTCGGGCTCCGACACGACGAAGCTCCAGACCACGGCGCTCCGCAAGGGCGACCGCTACGTCGTCAACGGCCAGAAGATCTTCATCTCGCGAGTGCTCCAGTCCGACCTCATGCTGCTGCTCGCGCGCACGACACCGGTCGACCAGGTGAAGCGCAAGACGGACGGGCTGTCCGTCTTCCTGATCGACATCCGCGGCCTCAAGGGCTTCGAGGTGCGGCCGCTCCGGATGATGATGAACCACTCGACGAACGCGCTCTTCTTCGACAACGTCGAGATCCCGGCCGCGAGCCTGATCGGCCAGGAGGGCAAGGGCTTCTCCTACATCCTGGACGGGATGAACGCCGAGCGGATCCTGGTCGCGTCCGACTCGCTGGGCGACGCGCGGTGGTTCATCGAGAAGGCCGTGGCGTACTCGAACCAGCGCGTGATCTTCGGCAAGCCCATCGGCGCCAACCAGGGCGTGCAGTTCGCGATCGCCAAATCCCACGTCTCGACCGACGCGGCCCAGCTCATGCGCGACAAGGCGGCCGCACTGTTCGACGCCGGCCAACCGTGCGGCGGCGAGGCCAACATGGCGAAGTATCTCGGCGCCGAGGCGGCGTGGGAGGCTGGCAACGCGTGCATCGACTGCCACGGCGGCTACGGCTACGCGGAGGAATACGACGTCGAGCGAAAGTTCCGCGAGTGCCGGCTCTACAAGACGGCGCCGGTCAACAACAACCTCGTGCTCGCGTACGTCGGCGAGCACGTGCTCGGGATGCCGAGAAGCTACT
>Ga0126369_10001763_pt1 | contig 15179 bp, 16 predicted proteins | sample PanSoiMetaPlot_1_FD_109646 | JGI IMG/M metagenome (GOLD analysis project Ga0126369, IMG submission 109646) | Tropical forest soil microbial communities from Panama - MetaG Plot_1 | ecosystem: Environmental > Terrestrial > Soil > Tropical forest > Bulk soil | place: Panama | collected 2016-02-17 | reverse complement strand
GTATTCATACGCCGCTCCGTGAAACTGGCTTGTGCCGGTCTTTGTCGTAAATCGGATTTGTGCGCCCGAAGTACGCCCGTATTCCGCAGCGTAGTCGGTGGTCATGATCTGCACTTCTTGCGTCGAGTCCACATCGGCCGCGCCCAGGCTTGTCCCGTTCGAACGCGTCCGCGTCGCAGGTGCCCCGTCAAACGTAATGAGGTTCTCGGGGTTGCGCGATCCGTTAAAATTCGCGGGCCCCTGCGTAAAGCCAAAGTTGAGGTTTGCGAGCGTCGTGCCTCGCGCTCCGGGCACCAACGCCGCCAGCCAAATCGGGTTTCTCCCATTCAGCTCCAGCGAGTCAATCTGTTCCCGTGTGACCAGTTTCTGCACGGACGCCGATTCGGTTTGCAGCTGCATTGCCGAGCCCTTCACTTCGACAGTTTGGGTCGCCGCGCCCACCGCCAACGAGGCATCGACCACCAGGTCTGCCGCGGGATCCAGTTTATTATTCGTGCTCTCAAACCTTTGGAAGCCTTGCGCCTCTACGGTCATCGCATAAAGCCCCGGCGGTACGTTGGAAATGACGTAATATCCCGATTCGTTTGTCGTCGTTTGCCGCTCGACACCGCCCGTGCTGCTCCGCACGCTCACCTTCGCGTTGGGAACCGTCGCCCCCGATGGATCCTTGACAAATCCTGAAATCTTCCCCAAGTCCGACTGCGCCAGCAATGTCCCCGGACTCCACAGCACCACGCAAATCATCAACACACCGGCCAACGTCAAAACACACTTGACGCTTCCTATTCGAACCATCCTTCGAAACATGTCACCCCTCCTTGACCTGCTTCCGACAGCCCGCAACATACTCCACTTTTGTAAAAACTTATAGGAGTTTGCATTACTGGAAAGAGACAGCTTGGCACCAAGGACTTATCGCCAGGCCAACCACTGCCTTAACCCCGAGAACAGCATCAACCCGCGGGAAGTCTTGTAGCAAAGCCTTGAAAAGTAAATCGGGTAAACACCCGAGAGCGCCTCGGGGTGATGACTGACAATGGACAATCTGAGGAAAATGCAGCAGTTTCTTACGAATGTTGACTCGCTGCAAAGTGGCCTGCAATTTAAGGCATGAAATGCCATGCAGCAATTGCACTTAGCGCGGCGCAAAAAGCAGAAAATGTGTCAAATGCTCCCCGGTGCCAGGCCAATTCGCAGAATTGATGTTTCCCGTTTTCCACAAGCCCCTGCACGAAACACAAAATTCCCGTTGAAATGGCATGCCACAAGCTTGTCGCACGCGTTAAACCTCGGCAGGAGCGAGGCGGTGGCTGGAACTCACGTGTAGGCTTCTTCGCGGAAGCGCGGGCGTTTGCGCTTCCACTCATAATCCTTGCGGAGCTTGGCCTGATGTTTCTTCACCTGCGATTCCAGTTCGCTGAACGCTTTCTTACAGCTGGTGCGCACTTTGGCGGCTTCACCAGTGGCGCGCAACGGCCCCGACGGAAGCGAAAGCGTCAGCGCACACGCAACGTACTCGGTTCGCGGATTCACCGAAAATCCGCCATGTAACTGGACCAGGTCGGGCTCGTAGCTTTTTAGGAGTTTCTCCAGTTTTGCAACGTGACGCGCAACTTCAACTTCCACCGGCTGGTGTGATTCGACGTGCTGATAATTGATGGAAAGTTTCATGTTTGCACCTGTAGACTCTCTCGGGAAGGGGCAGACAAACGGAGGTGCGGAAGTAGGACCGCATCAAGCACAGCATAGCAGTCTGCCTCGGCCGGAGCAACGGTTCTGCGCTACTTGTTCACCTCGGTTGCCCCGCAGGCCATGAAGCTCTTCTTGCAAGCGCGGCCCTCGCGCGCATTTGACACTTCTCTGCCCTTCTTACTACTCTGCTCGCATACAAAAGGGTCCAACGCGCATCCTAAAATAGGGGCGCATTTAACGACCCCATAGAACGAGCATGCCGCCGCCCAAACGCAAAACTTCCTTGCCTAACCGAGTGTTTGCATCCAGTGAGCCCGCCCAGGTAACCACGGGGCGCGATGCGCTTGAGCATGGCGTCCCGCAACAAGGACACGCGTCACCGAACGACGCCGCCGGGCATACGCTGCGCATTGGCCCGGCCGGTTGGTCGTATCCGGATTGGGCCGGCTTCGTTTATCCTTCGCGCCGGCCGCGCGGTTTTCACGAAGCTGAGTATCTTTCCGAATTCTTCGACACCATCGAAATCAACACGTCGTTCTATCAGCCGCTAAAGCCGGAAAACGCGAAGCAATGGCTCGATCTCGTCTCCGGCAATCCGCGTTTCCTCTTCACGGCAAAACTCTGGCAGCGCTTCACCCACGACGTTGCTTCAACCGTTACCGGCTCCGCCGCCGAGGACGAGCGCGCTGTCCGCGCCGGCTTCGACGTCCTGCGGGCCGCTGGAAAACTCGGCGCCGTGCTGCTGCAATTCCCTTTTTCCTTTCATCGCACCAAGGAAACCATGGCGTATCTTTCCGCGGTGCTGCTGCGCTTTCGCGATTATGCGCTCGTCGTCGAAGTGCGCCACGACACTTGGAACTCGCCGGAAACGCTGGCGCTATTGCACGAGCATGGCGCGGGCATTTGCAACATTGATCAGCCCATCATCGGCCGCTCGCTTGCCCCTTCCGCCCAAGCCACTTCGCCGCTTGGTTATGTTCGTCTGCATGGCCGCCGGTACGATACGTGGTTCAGCGATGACGAAAATGTTCCGTCGCACGAACGCTACAACTATCTTTACTCCGCCGAGGAGCTCGAGCCATGGGTCGCGCGCGTCAAAAAAGTCAGCCAGCACACGCGCGCAACATTCCTGATTACCAACAACCATTTTCAAGGCAAAGCCGTCGTCAACGCGCTGCAAATCATGAGCATCCTGAAAAACAAAAAGGTGAAAGTGCCGGAGCCGCTTCGCATCCACTATCCCGATCTGAACGACATCGCTGACCAACCTCCCGCCGAACCCACGCTGTTCCCGATGGACAAGTCTAGTCCTAAGTAATTCGTTCTTAGTTGCAAGCAGAGGCGCGGGAAAATCCATGGTGACACTTCTCTTTCTCCTTGGGCGGCCTCTTGTCCTGAGCTTCGAAGGGAGGCCGTCCGCACGGGTGACTTCCTTCCTACAATTTCCTAACCAACGGTTCAGGACTTTTGAGCCTCGCCTCTCCTAGGTTCGCAGGCGAAGGTGGGGCAACGAGGCTAAGTGGCAACTAGAGAAACGGCCAGCTGCAACCCTCGACTCCTTGGGGTGAATGAGCGGGCTTTACACGCCGCGTTGACTTCGCGGGCCAAGCGAGAGGGGCACAGTCTGCCTACCGCAGGCAGGCTGTGTTTCTGCAAGAACACTAATCACACAGACCTGGCCAACCCACGAAATCGAGTGCAACATGTCGATTACGGTTTCTTCGCACTGTGCATTCTGAGCATCGATTTCAAGATTTGTTTCTTTTTCAAGCTGGTCTATGGCGAGAAGCGGCGTGCGAAGCCTCGGCGACTGCCGCCATTTCCCTGTCCCAGCAATCACTAGTCGCCGCTGGCGGCCTTCTGCAGCCACTGTTGCTCGGTGGGCTTGCCTGAGATCATTTCGTAATCGGTGAACACCACCTCGCCCCCTACCAACTCCGGCGAATACACGGATTCAAATTGTCTTACCGCGGCGGACTCGCCGTGACGCGCCTGCGCCGCCTCATTTTCAAAAATGAAGAGATGGTTAAAGCGCGTCGGATCGTTCTTCTCCTGCCAAGCCAGGTACATCTTGGTGCCCGGCTCGTTTTCCTGAACGTACTTTACAAACACCTGGATAGCTTCTTTGACTTTTTCCACGGCGGACGGCTTCACTCGGTACCCGCCGGTCTGGTACATGGGCATGGCTCTCTCCTCATTTCAACTAGCGAATGAACTCACGAACCGCTTCCTATGGAGACTAGCAAACCCACCGCCGTATTCCCTCGCCCGATGCGGCGCGCTCCAAAAAGTTGCGTTCCCGCAAGAAACTTTAGACGAAAAGATTTAATAGGTGCGTTCGATTCTTTAGACCCATTTTGCATAACTATTCCACGGCGTCGCGCGTCCATTCTTGTGTATGCGTTTTAAGGACGATTGTTGCAACAGTGGTCCGTAACTCTGCGCGAGGAATATCCGAAGCGCCGTTTACCCGCAACGACGCCGAACCGTACAAAGGAGAAACTGTGAACAAATCATTCTTGCGCATTCTTGTTGTTCTGGCCGGCCTCGCTGGCTTCGCGATGTCCGCGAAGGCCCAGGCCGCAGATCAGGTCCTGGTGAAAGTGCCTTTTCCATTCGTGGCCGCCGGCCAAACTTTTGCCGCCGGCGAATACAGAGTCACGCGCCTCCGCGATGAGGAGCCCAGGATTCTGCTTCTCATCAACCAAGAGGATCACTCCAACCTTGTTTTGCTTTTCCCGGAGTCTCATGACGCTTCTCACGGCAAGGCGCAATTCGCCTTTGCGAATGTCAACGGACAGCATTTCCTGAGCCGAATTCAGACTCTGGATTACGCTTACAATATTTCCGTTCCGAACGCCGAGGCTCTTCTGGCCGCAAATCCCAAGAAGGACATCGCGGCTTCTTCCGCATCCGGGAGCAATTAGCTCGCAACTCATCATCCTTCGCTGACTGTATTTCCGTCGTACGGGCCGCCTCTTGAGGCGGCCCGCTTCCTTTCCCTGCGCTTCCGCGGCCCTGATCCGTCCTCCGGAGTGAAGAGCACAGCCCCCGCACAGACTTTGGGTAAGCCGGGAGTGGTTGTGCAACAAGAGTCGCTGCGAGCGCCCAAGTCATTTGGATGGGTTTGCTGGCGAGGCAGGACAAACAAGAGTGCGCCCGGCGGGATGGCGGGATCCACGTGGGCAGCGGAGGGGTTGGAGGCAAGGTACGAAGCCCAACTTTCGTGCGTGGCGATTTCGGAACTAGTTGCGATTGGTGCTGTAGATGATGGCGACCGCTTCGGTCGCGTCAACGACCTTGTAATCCACCGGTGGCTGGAACAACAGCGGACTTGGCTCTGAGGTGTCTACATTCGTTATACGGCTGGTCGATTCGCCCGAGCGAGGATCCGAGACTTTGGCAAACAAGGGGAGGTTGAGGTAAGGGGAAAGCCAGATCTCGCGGACCACAGTAATCGGCCGGTCGTTCCCTTCCGCACCCTCGGGAATGACGGTTGTGGTCCTGGTGCCGTCCACGGTCACGCCGTCCACGGTCTTAGAAGGGAGCGGCTCGGTGGTCTCCTTGGAAGGAATGGATGAGCCCGGGTGCTCGGTTCTTACTTGGGGCAGCGCCGGACTCGCCGTCGCCGCGCTACCGGAGGCGCTCAACGCGCCCAACACTCGCAGCGCGTACTTGTATGCGACGTGGTTTTGCAGGTCCAGGATATAGGCAAAACCGGAGACCGGATCGTGGATTTGGATAAGCACACCATTGGGATCGTCCGCCATCTTAGGGCAAAGCGGAGCTTCCGTCCGAGTCCGGCCCTGGGAATCACGGAACCGTTTCTCAGAGTTCGCAAAATAAGTGATGTGGGTTCCATCGGCAAGAGTTTGAATTTGAGAAGACTCGCGAACAAGAGAATAGGGGGCGCCCCGGACTGCCGCCATTGCAGAAGGCATTGGGCGGACGGTCATTCCGCAAGTAACACCGGGTCTGGGCGCGCCGCGGTTCGTTGTGGCCGCGGTGGCGGTCGGAGAGACCGATTGTGCAGCAACGGCGATCGCAAAGGAGAGGTTTATGGTGAGAATGAGGATGGTTCGTATTCCGGGATGCATCGAGCACCTCCGTTGCACTGAATGATAGCACTGCGGCTGAATTCCCAGTGACGTCCGAGGTGGTGGCGCACCGCTACGTTCCGATGGCCGACTCTTTAAAAAAGCTAAAGGCGAACGCGTGGGGCACACCCGCGCTGGCTTGCGTAGGCGATCGTACAGACAGAATGAAGCCCTTGAGTTGCGGATCTGGAGTGCCGCGACACTTATGTTTGGCGCCTCTGGGTACGCTCGAGTAAACCCTTATGCCAATGGGCGTGCGCTCCGCTTGGCTGCGGGACTGATCATCTATTAATCGACGTGCGCGTGAGAGTTCATGCGGACGGCACAGTGATTGCCTACAAAGGAAAAACTAGGCGCTGCGGATGAGTTCGGAGATGGAGACAAAACGGAGGCCTTTGCGGTGGGCGGCGTCGAGGATGCGGGGGAGGGCTTGAAGGCTGCGCGAGGGGTTGCTGATGCCATCGTGGAGGATGATGATGGCTCCAGGAACGAGATTCTTTTCGATGAGCCAGCGGATGTACCAGACCGGAGGATGCAGGGGGTCGTGCGGGTAGGCGCAGCCGAGAACGCAGGTGTAGCCTCCTTGGCGAGCGAGCTTAATTTGTCTTGGGCAGGCGACTCCGCCGGGAGGGCGGAAGAGCGCGGGTTTTCCATCGAGCGAGAGAACCTCTTCGGTTTGGGCGAGATTGCGAAGGAATTCCGCGTCTGAGTGGCCGAGCGTCGAAACGTCGCTCGAATAGTGGTTACCGATTTCGTGTTCAGCGGCGCGGATTGCGGCGACAACTTCCGGATGGCGCGAGGCGCGGTCGCCGATAAGGAAGAAAGTGGCCCTAGCTTTGTAGGGTTGGAGGATGTCGAGGACTTGTTGCGTGAAGGTGGGATGCGGGCCGTCATCGAAAGAAAGACCCACAAGAGGGCGGTTCGTGCGCACGCGGTAGACGATGCTCGGTGTGAGGCGCTCGAGCGCGGGGAGGAACCAGAGAGGCTCGGTCCAAAAGATGAAGAGGGCGAAGAGCGCGGCGGCGACGCAGAGGGCAATGAAGAGAGAAAACAGATTCACGAATGCACGCTCGTGAAAACAAGACTCGCGTTTAAGGATACGCTTTTCGGAGCAGGGGTGCCGCGCCTATGCCCTCTCGATTCGTCGGTTCGGGCCGACAGAATGGGGGAAGAATCGCATGACCGGTGGTGAGAACTCAGGAGAGTAAGGGGAAGCCGACCAGTTTGCGGCGGCTTCCCAGAATTAGATCAGCGTACCGGAGCAATCAAAGGCTACTCTAGCTGTGGCCCGTGGCTTTGTGCTTACCCCTGTGAAGCCAGCCGAAATGTTTATGCTTGCCTTCGTTCTGGCTGCCTTTGGACTTGGCGTTTTCGCCCTTCTTGTTCTCATTCTGGACCTGCTCGGCACGTGCCTGGCCGGTTTGCTTGGCGGCGCCGTTGTTGTTGCGGGCGCCTTTCTGCGCAGCAGCAGGTATTGCGAGCAAAGAAGCGGCAATTAACGCCAAGCATAGGTGTTTCAAAGTCTTCATTTAAGAGCCTCCTTCAACGGTGTGCAATCAAGAAACCCACGAAAAGGGATGGATAGTAGGTTCTTCGGCAAACCGAGTTCCAAGGCATAATCCATTGATGATTCAGGTACTTACGGGCTACGCAGGCACTTTGAGGGCTGGACACACGGTTCTAAATGTACTGGGAAGGGTGGAAAATTTACCTGGCGTCAGGGGTTGGCGGTTGGCGCGTGGTCGAGTTCCTGCTGGGCGCGAAGGCGCAGTTCGGTGGCTTCACTCTCAAGGGGGCCGTGGGGCTCGAGCTTGAGGTAGGCGGACACTTCGGCCATGGCGGCGCGCGGATTGTGGCGGACTTCAAGAATCTTGGCCAGGAGAATGTGGGCGTCGGCTTGACCGTCGCTGCGCCATAGCGCTTCGCGGGCGCTTTTCTCGGCTTCGGCAGGCTGATTCATGGCAAGTTGCACCAAGGCGAGGAAGTATTTTCCGAGCGCGGAGCCGGGATCCATGGCCAGGCCGTTTTGAATCAGCCGCTCGGCTTCTTGAAACTGCTGGCGCTGGCAAAGAATGATGGCCATGGCGAATTCGGAGGGCGCATACCCGCCGTTGGTGAGGTCAATGGACTTCTGAAAATCGTCCGCTGCACGCGCGTTATCACCCAACTGAAGATAAACGAGACCCAAGTCGTGATAAGCGCGGTAGTAGCCGGGGTCCTTGGCGAGGGCGCGCTCGAAATACGCCAGGCTTCCCTCGAGATCGCCTTTCTGCAGCAGCCGGACGCCTTTCTCAAATGCGGAATCGGCTTTGCCGGACATGCGGAGTTCCTGGACCGATACCGCGCCGTCGTTGACGGGAAGGGGATGCTGACCGGCGAGGCGGAGTTGAAAGAGCAAAGCTGTGGCGCTTCTATCGGGATCTGGGGTCACTTTGACCGTGGTTTCGAGGCGCTCGCAAGCGGGAGCGGTAACCGTCACGCGATAATCAGCTGAAGGCAGACCGGAGAACTCGAACTTCCCTTTCTTGTCCGTGAGCGTGAAGCTGGCCCACCCTGAAGAAGTATCCACGAACTCGACGCGAGCATGGTGGATGGGACGGCTATCAGCGGCGAGGACGACTTGCCCTGACGCAGAAGCAGTGACAGTTTGCGCGGGTTGCGTCTGTGCCAAGCCCGCCAGCCCGAGCAATGCCAGGACCAGCGCAACGATTGTGGCTCTCACTACAGCTACGGTTCGAACGGCAATGATTGTTTTGAGTGCGAACCTGGGGATTCGCATCGACGTGGCCTCCCGCGCGTTGTTTCGAATACTCTTATTGTGCCGAGGAATCGCGGAGCACAAGCCGATGAATTGCAGGTTGTGCGAATCGAGATAACTGAGCCGGCGGACAGAGGGGGTAACTGCCCTCAGGGCTAGGGAGTGTATAATCGCCGCACGATGAACATCACACGAAGAGATACGTTGGCAGGCGCGGTTGCGTTGTTGTGTCAATGGGGCGCGGCTGAAGTGGAGGCAAGGGCGGGAGCGAAAGCGGGACCGTCTCTACCGTCGGAGCGAACTTCAGCAGAATCGCCTTCCGCGGAGCTGGCGGGGCCGGGAAGCGGAGTGCGGTCCGGAGTTTCGACGCCGCAAGGTGCGGAGCGATCTGGAGCGGACCCGGTGTTCAAGCACGACTTGCCGAATCTCACCATGGACGACTGGGAGGTCACGGTCAGTACGGTGGACTACGCGCCGGGAAGAGTGGGCAAGGTGCATCACCATGCCGGCTTCGTTCTGGCGTATGTGCTGGAAGGGAACATTGTCACGAAGGTTTCCGGACAGGAAGAGCGGACTTATAAGCCCGGAGAAATGTTCTACGAGCCACCGGGAAGCACGCACGAAGTGTCGCGCAACGCGAGCGAGACGCAGCCCGCGAAGCTGCTGGCGTTGATTCTAGCGAAGAAGGGCGCTCAGTTGACGATGCCGGGACCCGCGTGAGGATGGACTTAGTGTTTAGCTGCGGAGATTGAGTAGATTTTCGTGTCGGGATGAAATTCCGACCAGGCGAACCAATACTCCGGCTCCAGAATGAGCGCTTCGAGTTGCGAACCCTTCAACGGACCGGAAAGACACTTACCGTAGGCATCCCAGTGCGAGCCAGTTTCCTTGTCGGTGAGTTCGGTAGTGTCCGCGTTGGCGCTGTGAAATTGCAGTGTCTTCCCTCTTGCGCGGGCGACGAAGGCCGTGGTGGTGTCAGATTCCGGCTGATGAACGATGAGAACAGGTTGGCCGCCAAGATCGTCATGGATGACGCGCGTTTCGCGGAGCACAGCCAGCGGAAACGCCTCGCTCGATGCGCCCACGTCAAGACCAAGAATCATGGTGCGCGGCTTGAGGCGATCGTCCACGCGCAGAACGCCCGGAGGCGCTGAACCCGCGCCCGAGAGGCCGCGGCGGATCATTTCATTCTTTTCGGGGATGCGCTCGGCGTAGCCCGGCAGAGGCTTGAGCACCAGCGTGTCCGGATGCAGGCGGCGCCACTCTTTCCAATCGGTTAGAAGAAACGGATACAGCCCAAGATGCTCGCCTTTCAAGGGCCCGGAAATGGCCTGGAGACTGGATTGTTGCCAGCGGCTACCGGTTTCGCGGTCCTGGAAGACTTCGTTCCCGCCGACGACCCCGGCGTTGTCCATGTGAAGCTCGCTTCCTTTGCTGGCAGCCCTAAACACGAGGGCCGTGTTGCAGTAGCTTCACCAGGTGACGGCGATGGGGCCGGAGGGAGATTGATCTTCGACGAGGCCATGCTGGGAAAGAATGGCGGCGGGATAGGCTTTGGCGACGTTGCCTGCCATGAGGCCAATGATGCGATCGGGATCGTGCAGAAACTCGGCGGCCGGAGCGGGAATGAATTGCGGGTCGTGGACCGCAGTGTAGGGCAGGCTCGGCTTTGGCGGCGTTTGAGCGGCGATCGTTGCGCCGAATATCAAGGTGATCAAAGTGGTCGCCAGGACGAAGAGGTTTTTCGAGCCTGCCATGAGCCGGCCTTTCTCGCCTTGAAATGCGGCGCGATCTGCTTCCATTGTGCAATTTGGGCAAACAAAACGCCAGTTCGCGAAGATTTTGAAGCGAATGAATAAGGGTGAACGGAAAAGAACAGAGGGAAGCAAAAATACAGTTAGAAAAAAGGACAGGCTGTACGCGCGTACTAGAAACTTGGTACCAAAGGGCTATTCGAGCAAAGCTCCGCGGTACACATATTGGGTACCCCAAGCCCTCTCATGCGCATGCCAGCGGAAAACGCACGTCCCCTGGGCCAGAAACGCATGTTGTCCATCTCCAAGCTCGTGGACGCCGAGTCCCCAGGCGCAGGGAATAGAAAGCAAGATCGAGAACGTTTCGAGCGACCTACGAACGATTTCTGGGAGTTCGCGGGACACATGAAACTGCGCAGTAAGTTCTTGCTCTCGCTGGTGCTGGTCATCGCCACAATGACTGGCGGCACGCTGCTGGCGGTGCGCCAATCCATGCAGGGGCAGGCGCAGCGGCAAGTCGAAGAAGACGCACGAAATTCCATACTGACATATCAGGTGATGGAGCAGCAGCGGCGGTTGGTGTTGAGCCGCAAGGCGGAGCTGCTAGCGACCCTGGCGTACATGCGCAACGGCGATCCCACGGTGATCCGTGAGGTGAGCCAGGACCCATGGCAGTCGGAAGAATGCGACCTATTTGCGCTGGTGGACGCCAAAGGAAAAATCACTGCGCTGCAAAGCCGGATTTCCGATTTCCCGGCCGATGTTTCGAGCGAAAGCATCAAGGCGCTGGTGGGCGGAGCGAGCAACCAGGATTGGTGGGTGAACGGGAAGCGAATTTATCAGGTAGTGGTAAAGCGGTTTTATAAGGATCCTCCAATCAACAGCGTACCCATGGGCGAAGTAATTGTGGGGCGCGAACTTGACGGCGCCCGCGCGAAGGATTTGGGACGGATTCTGTCGAGTGAAGTGGTATTCCAGTATGGCGACACCGTGACAGTGAGTTCGCTGGTTGCGGTGGACGAGCAGCAAGTCGCGGAAGAGATCCGGGCCGGGCACAAGCCCCTGGAGCCCCAGCTCGGGAGGAGACATTTCTATACGAGTTCGCTCGAGTTGATGCCCGGGGCCCGTCCTGGCTTGAGTCTTGTGGTGCTGAAATCGGATGAAGAGGCGCTGGCGTCAGTGGGGCGTCTGAACCATTTGCTGATTGGGCTTGGGATGATCGTGGTGCTGGCAGGCGTGCTGCTGGCTTACGTGATCTCTGACACATTCACGAAGCCCCTGGGATCGCTGGTCGAGGGCGTGCGGGCCCTCGAAGAAGGCAACTTTGAGTATCCGCTGCGAGCCGACGGCGACGATGAAGTGGCGCGCGTGACACGAGCGTTCGAAAGCATGCGCAATACGCTCGAACGAAACGAGGAGCAGCGGGAGCAACTCGAAGAACAGCTACGGCAGGCGCAGAAAATGGATGCGCTGGGGCGGCTGGCCGGCGGTGTGGCGCACGATTTCAACAATTTGCTGACGGTCATCAAGGGAAACAGCGATCTGGCGCTCGAGCGACTCAAGCCAACCGACACCGTGCGCGGGAACTGCGAGCAAATCCGGCGCGTGGCGGACCGCGCGGCGTTGTTGACGCGGCAATTGCTGGCGTTCAGTCGCAGGCAAATGCTGCAGCCGAAGATATTGGATTTGAATGAGCTGATCGTGGAAATGGGCAGGCTCTTGCAGCGCCTGTTGCGCGAAGACATTGAATACAAGACGCAACTTGCCGAGCCGCTCGGGCGTGTGCAAGCCGACCCAGGTCAGATGGAGCAGGTGCTCCTGAACCTGATTGTGAACGCTTCCGATGCAATGCCGAAGGGCGGGACGCTAACGATTGAGACGGCAAACGTTTGCGTGGACGAAGGGTATGCGCAATCGCGCACCCCGCTGGCCACGGGCGAGTACGTGATGCTGGCGGTGAGCGATACGGGCTTCGGCATGGAAGCAAGCACCAAGACGCGCATTTTTGAACCGTTTTTTACGACGAAGGAACCTGGCAAAGGCACCGGGCTAGGGCTGGCGACCGTTTACGGCGTGGTCAAGCAGAGTTCAGGCTATATTTTTGTGGACTCGGAGCCGGGAGCGGGCGCGCGGTTTGAGATTTACCTGCCGCAGGTGCGGGATCAGGTGCAGGTGGTTACGGAGGAAGAGCGGGAAGCGAAGCTGAGCCGAGGGCGCGAAACCGTGCTTCTGGTAGAAGATGAAGCCGAAGTAAGGACCCTCACCTGCGAGTTTCTGAAAACCGCGGGTTATCAAGTGCTGACCGCGGCAGACGGCGAGGAAGGCTTCGAAACCGGGCAGAGATTTGGAGAGCAGATTGATGTTCTGGTGACCGACGTGGTGATGCCGCGCTTGCGGGGCCCGGAACTCGCGAAACGGTTGAAGCAGATGCTGCCGGACTTGAAAGTGGTTTACATGTCGGGTTACACCGAGGAATTCAGCGAAGCGCCGAATCTTTTGCAAGGGGCATACTTCCTGCAAAAACCGTTCTCGCGCGATGCGCTGCTGCGGTACATCCAGGATGCAATTAAAGGGAAACCGCCCGAACAAGGGGACCGCCCCGCGTTTTCGCTGCGAATCAACTGAAACCAGGCATGGCACTTTGGCCCCCGCGAAACCTCCGCCCTCTCTCGCCATTGCGTCTGCCTGCGGCTGGCAGGTCCGGCCCACAAATCCTCTGTCAACACCGCCTTGTGGTCAGGTTTGAGAAGCCTTGTTTCGATTGACAGAGAGGTAACGACGGAATAGCTTAGGGCCACTGTTGGAGTCGTCCCCGAAAATCCTGGAGCGAGAGGAGACCTGCCGTGGACAAGCATCTGGCGAAGTGGACCTATTGGCTGGGGGTGGCGTGCGCGTTGATTTCCTTGATTATTAGGGCCTTTAACGCGGTTGGCCTGTATGCGGACGTTTTTGGGATGAATCTGGGGCACATGAGTTTCTATAAGGCATCTTTTCTGTTGCTGGCCGTGGCGATAGCAACGTCCCTCACGCAGCGCGCGCCGCAGACGCAGTAGAAGCCCCAACGCAAAGCGCTCCCTGTTTCCTCGATTTAGCCGCAAACCTACCTTCAGGCCCCTCAAGAATTTGAGAAACAGAGGAAACGAAGCCGGGGTCAGGGTCACTAGTGAATAGCAGCCAGATGTGGTTCGCGGGAGGGGTGCGATGCCATCCACAAGAGAATCTGGGATCCTGACACTCGCGGCGATTCGGAAGAGCAGAGGGGAGATACGGTACCTATTCAACGAGAAGCAGCGGATTCTCACGCTGGCCTCGGGCGGGAAAGCCGGCCGGGAAACCGCGGCGCTGCTCGAAGAGTCGCTTCGAAGAAAGCTTCCGGTAAAGGCTCAGATTGACACGCGCGAAGGCGTGATCCACCGGGCCGTTTCACTCTCGGAAAAAGAACTGGAAGAGTTCCACCGCAACCGGATTTTGGAGGAGAACCCGGAGAAATCGTTGCGGGTGAACGTTTCTTCGCTCGATCCGACAGTCTTCAACATTGAAAGGCACCATCACAAGGTACGTTGCTTTCGACGTTGCCGGAGAATCATTCCGAACTACAAGAAGGCAAAACAGATTTTCGATTTTTGCGCGAAACAGACGTGCAGCCTCGGAGGGCCTTTCCAGGTGTCGCCATGCATTCCGTTTCAATATGTGATTGACGGGTGCTATGCGCGAGCGCACAAGATGCGCTGGATCATCACGCAGAAATACCGCCACTGCTGCGAGAAGATTTTCGCCTTCGCCAACCAGGGAAGCGACACGCTGGCAGTGCAGGCGAACAAGTGGGGCGGTTGCTGCGTGTTTTGGTGGTATCACGTGGCGCCGCTGGTGCGCGTGCGGCTGGGAAGATGGGCTGTATTGCTGATGGTGATTGATCCGGGGATGTTCGACAAGCCGGTGCTGCTGAGCACCTGGCTGACAGCATGTGAGAACCAAATCTGCAGCGCGAATGCCCATGTCTCGATGTACTCCATCCAGCCCGGTTCCGCTTACTGGCCCAATAACTTTGCAGGAACCGCATTTGGCACGGACCCGAATTACGTGCAGACCAACGCGACACTCACCGCGTACCAGAATCTGGTAACGTGCTAAGGGAATGGATGCTAGTGAACGAAACCGCGATAAAAGAGGGACAACAGCGTTCCGAGAAATGACCCCGGCACAGGTCAGGGAAACGCCGGGCCGGGAATTTGCAGAGGTCATGTTTTTGGAATCGGCGCGAATTTATAGACTCTCCAAGCAAAACTCCAGGTGTGAAGAGATCCTGAAGCGCTTGCGCGAGGCCATCGCGAGGAAGCGTGCTGTGCGGGTGCAGCTGGACCAACCGCATGGAGGAGTCATTGAAGATGTCGAGGAGCAGGATTAGGTGCGGTGCCCGACGCCGCGAGCAACCGCTCTAGCGATGTTGACAGCTACAGGTCGGATGGTCATAGTGCGGGGCTATGTTCCTTGGGCACTTTGCCGTGGCCATGGCGGCGAAGAGGGTTGCACCCCGAGCTTCGTTGGGGACGCTGGTTGTGTCGGCGCAGTTCGCGGACCTGCTGTGGCCGATCCTGCTGCTCCTGGGAGTGGAGCAGGTACGCATTGCGCCGGGGATTACGCGTGTCGCGCCACTGGACTTCGTTTCGTATCCCATCTCACATAGCTTGCTGATGCAATCGGTGTGTGGGCTGCTGCTCGCGGCGATTTATTTCGCATGGCGGAAGGATTTCCGCACGGCTGCGGTTGCTGCCGCGCTGGTACCGAGCCATTGGCTGCTCGATTATATCTCGCATCGTCCGGACATGCCGCTGTATCCCGGAGGGCCAAAAGTTGGATTGGGGATGTGGGATTCCCTGC
>Ga0126369_10001762_pt1 | contig 15187 bp, 12 predicted proteins | sample PanSoiMetaPlot_1_FD_109646 | JGI IMG/M metagenome (GOLD analysis project Ga0126369, IMG submission 109646) | Tropical forest soil microbial communities from Panama - MetaG Plot_1 | ecosystem: Environmental > Terrestrial > Soil > Tropical forest > Bulk soil | place: Panama | collected 2016-02-17 | reverse complement strand
TTCGTACTTCGATATCGGTGCGCAAACGCAGGGCGCCGACACCGTGGCGGGCAGCGGTGCCCAGGGGGCGGCAGTGGCCCTGGTCAGCACGCGCGCCTTCATTCAGTTTGCCGGCTTCACGGTCGGCCGCATTCGGTCGTTCTTCGACATCTATTTCCAGGGCGTTTACGCCTTCGCTGCCCAGCGATTTAACGCCGACACATCGGCTAACGGCATTGTCGGCGCCGCGTACACATGGCAGTTCGGCGGCGGGCTGTCGGCGAGCTTCTCGCTCGAAGACAACTCTGAAGGCAATAGCTCTCGTAGCCGCTCTACGGTAAATGCCAATAACAACACCTTTGGGCTTAACACGGTCACGACCGACTTCAAGGGCAACGAGTTCTTCGACCCGGTCTTTAATCTGCGCCTCGACCAGGCATGGGGCTTGGTGGGTGTGTCGGCCGCGCTGCATGACGCCAGTGGTGGGTATTACACGAACCTACCAGGCTTGGCGGGCTGTCCCCTCAACAACAACGTTGAGGGATGCGGCCATCCAGGCGACAAGTTCGGCTGGGCCGTAACAGCGGGCACGGTGTTGAACAACGTGTTCGGCTTGCAGGGCGATTCGTTCGGTGCACAGGCCGCGTATTCGAAGGGGGCTGCTGGCTATGCCGCTCCGCAGATCGGAGGCAGTGCGGTATTTGGCCCCGGCTTGAATCTGGGACTTGGGTGGCTGGTCGAGGGTGTCTACACTAATGGCAGCAACGTAGAGCTCACGACCGTATGGTCCGCCAATGCCGGCTATGAGCATCGGTGGGATCCGAAGTGGAGGACGTCGATTTATGGTGGCATCGTCGGCGTGCAATACGACGACGCTGCGAAGAACATGATCTGTAACAGCAACGCTGTTGGCGGTCTCGCCGGCGGCAGCACTATCCGCGCCGCCTTTGGCGGCGCCTGCGACCCCAATTTTAGCCTCACCGAAGTGGGATCGCGAACCCTGTGGAACCCGGTTCCTGACCTTGACGTCGGCGTTGACGTGGTGTGGTGGCATCTCAATACGTCGTTTAACGGTGCGGTTGCTGCCTTGGCCCAAAACGGTGCGAAACCGGCTGGCAACAACTACAGCGTGTCAAATCAGGATGCCGTGGCTGCGATCTTCCGCATCCAACGCAACTTCCTGTACTGATCCTCAGGCCTGGACGGACCATTTTCCCCCTCCGGCAGCAATGCCGGAGGGTTTTTTGTCGCTCCGCAGAGAACTCCACCAACGTGCCGCTATAGGGACGACCCTTGTGGTCGCCCCGTTTGCGATCATCCATTGCGTGCGCCCGCAACAGGGCGACCACAAGGATCGCCCCTACATCACCAAAACCTGCTTAGGCCCCGTCCGGGAATTATTGCTGCAAGGCGAGGACTTTCGGGCTGATCGTATAGTTCCACTCGCCATGGGCTGACTGAGCGACCAGCAAAGGCCTCTCGTGACCCCATTCCGGACTATTCACCAGTGATGGTTGCAAATTGCACCGATCGCCGTTGCCGTAATAGGATGCTAGCAATAGGCCGCACCATCGCCCGCCCGTGAAATGCAAATCCAACACTCAAATCCGCCCGCTTTTGCGGGCATCGGCTTCCCCGACACGTTCAGAGCGACTCTCTGCCTCGCTTCGAGTGCCCGTAGTTGAGGGTTAAGACGATGAATATTCGCGAGAACGCGACGCGGCAAATCGAGCAGGCTAAGTTGCTCCATCGACAAGGCCGCCTAGCCGAGGCCATGACGATTTATGGCGCCGTTCTGGCACGCGATCCTCGTTGGTTCGAGCCGCACTATCTGCTTGCCCTCGCCAACTACCAGCAAAGCAATGCCGCCGAGGCTTATCGGCTTGTTTCGCGTGCACTGGAGCTTAAGCCGCGTGCGGCCGAGGCACTCGCCCTGCTGGCCGGCGCATTGCTCACGCTAAATCGTCCGACGGAAGCGCTCGCGACCTGCGACCGCATCTTGGCGTTCTCTCCGAATGATGTGGAGGCGGCGTACAATCGCGCAGTCATCCTGGCGCAACTCGATCGCATTGACGAGGCGATTGAGCAGTACGGCGTGGTACTTGCGCGTCGCCCCGACCTGGTGGCGGCCCGGTTCAACCGCGGAACCTTGCTTGCGCGCCTGGCACGCTATGAGGATGCGCTGGCAGATTTCAATCGGGTCCTGGCATCCGCTCCCGGCCATCTCGATGCGCTTAAAAATCGCGGCAACGTCCTGGTTCAACTCGACCGGCGACCGGAGGCACTGGTGAGCTATGATCGGATCCTTGCGGTCCGACCCGACGATGTCGATGCCCTTAGCAATCGCGGCGCGACCCTGCGATCGCTCGATCGCGACGCCGAAGCACTTGCGAGCTACGAGAAAGCGCTGGTCGCAAACCCGCGTCACGCCAATACGCTCTTGAACTACGGTAACCTGCTCTTTGACATGCGTCGCTTTGAGGCGGCACTCAATCTCTACGATCGGCTACTTGAACTCGACCAGAACGACATCGACGCGTTTATGGCACGCATCGGCGCCTTGCTTCGGCTTAATCGTCATGTGGAGACGCTCGCGACTCTTGACAGGTCGCTTGCCGTAAAGCAGCAGGACGCTGACGCGCTGTACTATCGAGGCGTCGTGCTTAGTCAGATGAACCGCGGCGACGAAGCGGCCGCGTGCTACGCCGAGGCCCTCGCCGTTCGTCCAGATGACGCCAAGGTCAAGTTCGGCCGCTGCATGTCAGCGCTGAGCATACTCTACATGGACGAGCGGGAGATCGCGTGTCGGCGGCAGGAGTACGCGCAACGTCTCGATGCATTGCGCCTCGACGTCGAGCAAGCGCCTGCTGCATTTGCGGGCGTGGTCGGAGCCCACCAGCCGTTTTTTCTCGCGTATCAGGGCCGGAACGATCGTGACTTGCAGGCCATCTATGGAGCCACGATTTGCAATATCATGGCGGCGCGCTATCCGCCTGCCCCGTTAGCGCCGCCAGCCCAACCGGGCGAACTCGTCAGGGTCGGCATCGTCAGCGGCTACTTTCACAAGCATTCCAACTGGAAGATCCCAATCAAAGGCTGGATCAGCCGCCTCGACCGCTGTCGCTTCCGCGTATTCGGCTACGACACGGGCGCGTACGTGGACACCGAAACGAAATTGGCCGAAGGGTTATGCGAGCGCTTCGTGCGCGGCCGCCCGTCGGTTGAGGCGTGGCGCCGGACGATCATCGCCGATGCGCCCCACGTCCTGATTTATCCGGAAGTCGGCATGGACAACATCTCGGTCCAGCTCGCCGCCCAGCGGTTGGCACGAGTGCAATGCACCTCCTGGGGCCATCCCGAAACCAGTGGATTTCCGACCCTCGACTACTTTCTTAGCAGCGACCTGATGGAGCCACCCGACGGTCAGCATCACTACACCGAATGCTTGGTGCGGTTGCCAAACCTTTCGATTTACTACGAGCCGCTGACGACATCCGTCCGGTCGATCGATCGTCGAGAGCTTGGACTGCAGCTTGGGTTGCCGCCGAGCGGGACGCGCTTCTGGTGTGGCCAGTCTCTGTTCAAGTACCTGCCGCAACACGACGCCGTCTTTCCCCGGATTGCCCGCGAGCTCGGCGACTGCCAATTCATCTTCATCTGCCATCAAGACGCCGAGCGCATCACCGACCTCTTTCTCGAACGGCTCGAGCGTGTGTTTGCGGTGCATGATTTGTCTGCCAGCGACTACTGCACGCTGCTGCCGCGTCTCGACTTCGAGAGCTTCTCCACTGCGATGGGCTGCTGCGACATCGTTCTCGATAGCATCGGATGGTCGGGCTGCAACTCAACATTGGAAAGCCTTGTGCACGATCTGCCCATTGTGACCGTCGCCGGCCCTCTCATGCGCGGCCGTCACACCTCAGCCATACTGACCATGATGGGCGTGACCGATACGATCGCCGGCACGATCGACACCTACGTGGCGATCGCCGTGCGGCTTGCCCGTGACCGCGCCTGGTACGCCGAGATCAGAGCTCATATGGCGGCCAACAAGCACCGCGTCTATCACGATGGCGCTTGTATTGCGGCGCTGGAGGAGTTCCTCGGCCGCGTTGCGCGCGACCCAGAAAGCACGACGCGCAAGGCCGGCTGAAGTCCGCTTTTGGCGGCTCCGTTCGAGCCGCTCGTCAAAGACGTCGTCTTCACCCGCATTCCAGCCGGCAATTGCACGAATCCGGCCTTCCGTCAGCACTGCACCGGCACGTTCAGCCAGGGACTCACAACTGTTGTCGTGCAGAACAACGATGGACAACTCACGCTGAGCCGACCCACAAACTCCATCCCTACCAGAGCCGAACCTTCGTCATCGACGAGCTTGAGAGCTTCCGGGTGGTGATGGAACCGGCCTACTACACGACCGAATCCACCGCGCCTCGGGAAGATTCGCGATGCTGCGGGTTATTGGGGCACTGTCGCGTAGAGGTCCCGCTTATTGGATCCCGCCGCTTGAAGCCGGCAGCGAGAGGCTGAGAGCCGGATTGGCACGCCTGCCCGCCATATGCGTCATCAGCCAGGCGTCGATCTGGTCCGGCGGCACATCGGCCGGAATTTTGGCAGCGTGCCAAGTTCGGCCCGCGGGTGTGTCCTGCGCCCCGACCCAGATCTGTTCACCAAGCTCCACCTCACCGAAGTCGACATCCTTGTCGGGCAAAATCACGATCACGCGCTTGTTGACATACACGACGATTTGCTGCCGGGCTTCGACGGCCACGCGCGACCATTGTTTGAGCTGACCGTAATAGGGCTCCCGCCGCCAGGCGTTCGGGTGGCCTGGCTCGACGCGAACGCACAGTCGGCTTCCGGCGTTCTCGAAGTACAGGATCATCTTGCACGTCAGCGGATACCACTCCGGCCCCAGCCTGGCGTCCAGGATCCAGGCGCAGAACCAGTTGCGGCACACGGGCGGTCGCGTCTCGTAGATGGTGCATCCGCCGCGCCCCGGCGCGCAATGCCGGCACCACACGCCGGCGGGCTTATCGAGTTCGTCGACCTGCGCGAGCTTGCAGCATAGCGAGCACGCGCCGCAACTGCGGCCCGGTACGGGGGCTGGCGCTTTCGCTTCACTGCTCATGACGGACACCGATGTATCATATGGCGTACGGCGACGTCACGACGCGATTTCTCCGATCCAGTGCTTTACGCCAAAGCCTGGCGCCCTGTACCGGAATGCGCCTTCATATCTTCGCGCGTAGGATGTATATTGGTTGAAGTTTCGCAGTGCGCCGCTCGGCTTGGTGCTCACAACGCACCGACCAGGGCAGATGTCGGTCGGCAAACCCGGCCACGACCGCGGGAAAGGGAGAGGTTTAAGCTGCCCAGTCGCTCCAGTCGCTCGCTTCAGCCAATCTGAAGTGATCGGATCGTTGTGAAAGCGACAACAATGGACTCGTGCTGACGAAAGGATGATGCAGGGGCGACCCTTGTGGTCGCCCTGTTGCCGGGATGCGACGAATGGGGCGACCACAAGGGTCGCCCCTACAGCGGGCGATGCAGGAGGATGCGACTTGTGCGGCCCCCAGCGTTATGACTTTGTCGACGCCCCAATCCCATCAGATCGGCTGAAGCGATCGACTGGAACGCACGCGCACCAAGAAACACACTGACACAACAGGAGGAACTGATGCTGGCAAAAACGATCTTGGCCATACTGGCGCTGGCAACCATCATGCTGATCCAGCCCCGCTCCACGGAAGCAGCACCTTACTGGCCCTGGTGCTCCCGGTACGATAACCGGGACGCCCCCTCTCACTCATGCGCGTTCAGCAGCTGGGAGCAGTGCATGGAGACGGTGCGCGGCATCGGCGGCTATTGCTACACCAATCCATACGGGCCGCCGCCGCCACCGCCATATGCCCGGGCCGCGAAATCAAGCCGCCATGCCGGGCGGTATTGACGGATCGGGAATAATTCCCCGGCGCGTGAGCGGACAAACTGCGTACCGCCTGAAGCACCGCTATTTCAGCTCGCCCACGACCCGGACGACCGCCTCCGTGAGCGTGGCCAGTTCATCTGGCGCAATGGTGAAGGCCGGCGTGAGATAGACGGTGGTACCGAACGGCCGCACGAACACGCGCTCCGCCATGAAGCGTCGGCGCAGCGCATAAACATCGTCGATGCGGTCAAGTTCGACGACGCCGATGGCGCCCCGCACCCGCACGTCGCGAACGCGCCGCATGCCGCGGCAGGGCGCGAGGTCGCGGCGCAGCGCAGCCGCGATCGCGGCGACCTGGGACAATCGCGGTTCGCGCTCGAATAGATCAAGCGAGGCGTTGGCGGCGGCGCAGGCGAGCGGATTGGCCATGTAGGTTGGCCCGTGCATGAGCGCGTGAGAGGGCGCATCCGACCAGAACGCATCGAACACCGCGCGCCGCGCAATGGTCGCGGCGAGCGGGAGTGTGCCCCCGGTCAGCGCCTTCGACAGCGTGATGATGTCTGGCGCAACCGCCTCGCAGGCAAACATCGCACCGGTGCGGCCGAAGCCAGTGAAGATTTCATCAAAGATCAGGAGAACGCGGTAGCGGTCGGCAAGCATCCGCAATCGCGCGAGCACGTCCCCATCATGGAAAAGCATCCCGCCGGCCCCTTGCACCAGCGGCTCGACGATGATTCCGGCAATCTCGTCGGCGTGGCGCTCGATGACCTCGGAGAGTTTCACAAAGCTCGCCTCGTCGCGCGGCAGATCGCAGAACTGCTGTCGCGGCAGCAGCCCGCCAAAGGCCTGGTGCATGCCGTCCACGGGGTCAGACACAGCCATGGCGCCGGTGGTGTCGCCGTGATAGCCACCATTGAATGCGACGAAGCGCGTTCGCCCCGCGACGCCCTGGTTGACCCAATATTGCACCGCCATCTTCATGGCGACCTCGACGGCGACCGAGCCGGAATCAGAAAAGAACACCCGGTCAAGATCCGCGGGCATCAATGCCGTAAGCCGACGCGCCAGCGTCAGTGCCGGCGCGTGCGCAAGCCCGCCGAACATGATATGCGGCATGACGTCGAGCTGCCGCCGTACCGCCGCCGCGATATGCGGATGATTGTAGCCGTGGCATGCGGTCCACCATGAAGCGATGCCGTCGATCAGCTCGCGCCCGTCCGCCAGCACGATGCGGCTGCCCCGCGTTGCCACCACCGGCAACGGATCGCCGGCGATCTTCATCTGCGTATAGGGAAGCCAGATGTGGGGCATGCCGGCCGTAAACCAGGCGGGTCGGGGGTGCGATTGGCTTTCAGATGGTTTGGCGTACATATGGCGGCGCATTTCCGGTGTCTTGTAGCTTGTAGGATGGGTTGAGCGAAGCGAAACCCATCAGCAACCCTTGCTCTCGGCACGTCCGCGATGGGTTTCGCTTCGCTCAACCCATCCTACGCTCAAATCCTACGCTCGATCGCACCTCAAATCCTCCCATGTCCTCACTCGACGACTTCGTCCAAGCCAAGCTGACCGCGCTCGAAGGCCGACACCTGCGCCGCACGGTCGTTACCTCGGCGCGTCGCGACGGCGCCATGGTCGAGCGCAACGGCCGGCAATTGATCTCGTTTTCGTGCAACGACTACCTGGGTCTGTCCACCCATCCGGCACTTGCCGAAGCGGCCCGCCAGGCTACCGAAACGTATGGCGTCGGTGCGGGTGCCTCGCGCCTCGTCACCGGCAATCACCCGCTCTACGATGAGCTTGAAGCACGGCTTGCGTGGCTCAAGGGGACCGCTGCAGCTTGCGTGTTCGGCTCCGGCTATCTTGCCAATACTGGGATCGTTCCAGCGCTGATGGGCAGCTCCGACCTCGTGGTCATCGACCAGCTTGCCCATGCGTGCCTGTTTGCCGGGGCGCGGCTTTCCGGCGCGACCGTCGTGACCTTCCCCCACAACGACGTCGCCCGCCTGCGGGCGCTGCTCGCCGACCGCCGCGGCGGCCATGCCAGGGCCATGATCCTCACCGACGGGGTGTTTTCCATGGACGGCGATCTCGCGCCGCTGGTCGAACTGGGCCGTCTCGCCGGCGAATATGATACATGGCTCATGGCCGATGATGCCCATGGCATCGGCGTCGTCGGCAACGGCCGCGGCTCGACCTTCGCGGGCGAGACGCCGGCCGAAGTGCCGCTGCAGATGGGCACCCTATCGAAGGCCATCGGGTGCTATGGCGGCTACCTCTGCGCGTCCGCACCGGTCATCGCGTTCATCAAGAACCGCGCCCGTACGCTGGTGTACTCGACCGGGCTGCCGCCGGCCGTCGTAGCCGCTGCGATCGCGGCGCTCGATCTCATCGCCGGCAATCCCGCCTATACGGCCCTGCCGCTGCGCAAGGCCAAGATGTTTACGGCCCGCGCGGGCCTCCCGGAAGCCGTGAGCCCGATCGTTCCGGTGATCGTCGGCGAGCCGGAGAACGCGCTGGCAGGGGCCCGCATGCTCGAAGCGGAGGGGTTCCTGGCGGTGCCGATTCGCCCCCCCACCGTACCGGCCGGGACCGCCCGACTGCGATTGGCGTTCACGGCGCGTCATGAAGACGCCGACATCGAGCGCCTCGCCGATCTCGTTCGCACCCGCGTATTGAAAGACCGACTATGACGGCGATGTTCGTGACGGCCACCGGCACCGATGTCGGCAAGACCTTCGTGGCGCGCAGCATGATCCGGCAACTGCGGGCGCGCGGGCGAACCGTCGATGCGCTCAAACCGATCATCACCGGGTTTGATCCACACACGGCCCACCTCAGTGACACCGGCCGCCTGCTGGCGGCGCTCGGAAGGACGCTGACGCCCAAGCAGATCGCGCAAATATCGCCTTTCCGGCTGCGGGCGCCGGTATCGCCGGACCTTGCGGCCCGTCTTGAGGGCACCGGTATCGATTTCAAGGCGCTCAACGCGTTTTGCCGCAATGCCATCAGCCGCCACGAAGACGCGCTCATTATCGAGGGCATCGGCGGCATCATGGTTCCGCTCGACGAGCGGCACACCGTGCTCGACTGGATGATCGAAATCGACTTGCCGGCGATCCTCGTCGCCGGCAGCTATGTGGGGACCCTCAGCCACACCCTGACCGCGCTCGACGTGCTCGACCGCAACGAGCTGAAGGTGGCGGCTGTGGTCGTGAGTGAAACCCCTGGCAGCGCCGCGACGCTCGCCGATACAGCCGACACGATCCGCCGCTTCGCCAGGGATGTCGAAGTATTCGCGCTGCCGCGCCTTGCGGAAGCGACGGTGGATCATCCGGTCATGGCGGCGATTGCGGATCTGATGTGAGCGCCAGCCTCTAGTCGCTGGCCTTCACCTCTCCCCGCTTGCGGGGAGGTCGGAATTTGCGCACTTCGCGCAAATTCCGGGTGAGGGGGCCTTGCCGCGAGTCGGAGCTTGTGGAGAGGCCCCCTCACCCCGACCCTCTCCATAGCCCGCCGAAGACGGGCGTAAACGCCCTGATGGCAAGCGGGGAGAGGGAGCAACGGCGGCCCGTCAAATACGATTGCTCTGTGAAAGCCGGCAGGGAAATGATGCCCGCTCACACCCATCCGAGCACGACCACCGTCTCCACCACGCTTTCAAGATTGAGCAGCATGTGGAGCAGAATGACGAGGGTGGTCGAACCGGAATACAGGCGTACATAGCCGAGCAACATCCCGATCACGAATACGACGCTGGTGCCGAACCAGTCGTATTGAATGTGCAGCAGCGACCAGATCAGCGCGATCGCGAGGATTCCCGGCAACGCATCGCGCGGCTCGCGCACGAAACCGCGAAACAGGAAGCCGCGGAACAAGAGCTCTTCACCCACGGGCGCCACCACGATCAGCGCGAGCCACAGCGAGAGCAGCGCGCCTTCTGCCTGGGCCGTGCGGTGGATTTGCAGCTGGAAGGGCGGCACCAGTTCGCGTCCGAACGCAACCGTAAGTATGTCGCTCACAACAATGAGGATCACCAGTCCCGTTACTGCGATCGTCACGTCGCGCCAGCGCGGCAGATCGAGCCCGAAATATGCCCACAGGTCCTCGCCCGTGATCCGGGCGGCGAGCGCCAGCGTGACGACCTGGACAGGGTTGCCGACCAGCAGAGAAATAGCGATCGCCGAGCCGTCATATCCGGTGAACGACGGATCAGCACCCATTGCGGCCGATACTGCGCCGAAGCTGACGGCCTGACCGAAGCCGAATGCAATGACCCCGAAGCCCAGCGTTGCCGCAATACCCCAGGTTTTCATTTATTGCGGCCTTCGATCCAGGCAGCGATCCGATTGCGCTCCTCATCGGTCATCCCGGTCTGATTGCCGAGCGGCATGGCGCGGTTAACGACCACCTGGGTCATGATCCTTTCAGCATTGCCGGCGACCTGCGCAATGTTCTCCAGCAAAATGCCGGCGGGCGCCCTGGCGAATGCCTCGTGCGTTGGCTCGGCCGCATGGCAGGCAACGCAGTGCGTGTTCATGATCGCGAGAATTTCCGCGTCGGTCGGCGGCGCAGATGCCTGTCCAAGGGCCGCGGTCGAGATGGCAAAGGCTGCGACGACCGCGGCGGCTATACCGGAAGCCTTCAGACCGCGATCCGGTGAAATCGGCGCAGCTTCGTTACTTCTCCCCGCGAGCGGGGAGAGGTCGGAATTTGCGCGCTCTTCGCGCAAATTCCGGGTGAGGGGGCCTCGCCACGAGCTCCAGTTCACAAGTCTGAGCTTGCGGAAAGGGCCTCTCACCCCGACCCTCTCGCCGCAGGCGAGGAGAGGGAGTAACTCGTGCACGGTCAAGCAATGATCCCATTCCATCGAAATACGCCAACCAGCATGTCATCTGCTGGATGCTCCTACCACTCACATCAGCAGAATCGACGCTCCGGTGGTGGCGCGGGATTCCAGATCGCGGTGCGCCTTCTGGGCATCCTTGAGGGGATATTTCTGGTTGACCGGGATCTTGACCTTGCCGCTCGAAACGACGTCGAAGGTCTCGGCCGCCAGCTTGAGCAGGTCCTCGCGTTTGGCGGCGTAGTGGTTGAGGGTCGGCCGCGTCGCAAACAGCGAGCCCTTGATCTGAAGCAGATTGATATTGAAGACATCGACCGGCCCGGACGCGCTGCCGAAGCTTACGAACATGCCAAGCGGACGCAGGCAGTCGAGAGAGGCCGGAAATGTCGTCTTGCCGACGCCGTCGTAAACCACGTCGCACAGCGCCCCGTTGGTAATCTCCTTGACCCGGGCAACGAAGTCCTCGTCCCGATACAGGATCGTGTGATGACAGCCATTGGCCCTGGCAAGCTCCGCCTTGTCCTTGGTGCCGACCGTGCCGATGACGGTAGCGCCCAGCGCGTTTGTCCATTGGCAGGCGATCAGGCCGATGCCACCCGCAGCAGCATGGATCAGGACCGTGTTGCCCTTCTGTACCGGGAAGGTCCGACGCAACAGGTAGCAGACAGTCATGCCCTTCAGCATCGTGGCCGCGGCCTGCTCATAGCTGATGGCTGCCGGAAGCTTTACGGCCCGCTCGGCCGGCAGGTTCCGCTCCGCCGCATATGAGCCGAGCGGCACCACATAGCCAACGCGATCGCCGACTTTGAGATCGGCGACGCCCGGGCCACGCGCGATGACCTCGCCGGCACCTTCATTCCCGGCCACAAACGGAAGGCCGACCGGCGACGGGTACATGCCGACGCGGAAATAGGTGTCGATGAAATTGATGCCGGCCGCATGCTGCTTGAGCCTGACCTGCCCGGGCCCGGGTGCCGGAACATCGATATCCTCATAGGTCAGCACTTCGGGGCCACCATGTTTGTGCACGCGCACTGCCGCAACCATGAGCATCTCCTTCTTCACATCGTCGGGGTTCACATCCCGGGCCTGAGTGGCGGCGATCATAGGTAGTCGCAGCGGGGACGCAAGCGGCAGGCAAGCGCCCAGTCGATGCACTTGGAGGGGCACCTGTTCTCCCTCTCCCCGCTTGCGGGGAGAGGGAAGACCGGTCGGCAGTCACCTTTAAGATACCGCGCCCACGATCGCCGTTTGAACCTCGCGCCCCGACATCACCGTCCGCCCGCCACCCGCAGCACCGCTCCGCTGGTGAACGATGATTGCTCCGAGAGCAGGAAAACCACCGCCCGCGCGACCTCGTCCATGGTGCCGGGACGGCCCATGGGCACGGCCTGCGTGATCCGCTCCAGCCGTCCGGGCGCGTGGATTCCGGTCGCGATCGGACCGGGCTCGACCACATTGGAGCGAATGCCTTCCCCGGCGAGTTCCCGCGCGAGCCCGAGGGACAGGCTTTCGACGGCGCCCTTGGAGGCCGCATACATGACATATTCGCCGGCGCCGCCCAGCGTCGCCATGGCGGAGGAGATGAACACCATCGCGCCACCTGCGCCACCCCGCCGGGTCGAGATGCGCGTGACCGCCGCGCGGGCGCACAGAAAGGCGCCGAATACGTTGACGTCGAGCACCTCGCGCGCGGCCTCGGCCGGGAGCGCGTCGATTCGCGATAACGGCCCGGTTATGCCGGTGTTGCAGACCAGATGGGTCAGTCGGCCGAGGCCTGCATCGACCGCTGCGAACATGCGCTCGACATCGCCCTCGTTGGCCACGTCGGCCTGGACCGCCAGCGCCCGCCGGCCGGTGGATTCGATGTCGGCCACCACCCCTTGGGCGGCGGCCTTGTCGCGCAGATAGTTCACCGCCACGTCATAACTTTCGGCCGCAGCGAGCCGGGCTGTCGCCGCCCCGATGCCACGGCTTGCGCCGGTGATGAGAACGATCTTGCGGGCCACGGAGGCGGTCATTGCAGGTCCTGTTTCCGATGGGCGCGCCGGTTCCGTGCCGCCCAGATGTTAAACGTCTCAACCGCAGCAGCGAATGCCATGGCGAAGTAGATGTAGCCGCGCTCAATGTGGAAGTCGAAGCCGTCCGCCACCAGCGCGACACCGATCAGCATCAGGAACGACAGCGCCAGCGTCTTGGTGGTCGGATGCGCGGCGATGAAGCGCGCGACCGGCCCCGATGCCGCATACATGACGACGACCGCAATCAGAATCGCCGCGACCATGATGCGGATGTCCTGTGCCATGCCGATGGCGGTGACGATCGAATCGATCGAGAACACCGCATCGACCGCGATGATCTGGCCGATCACCAGCGGCATCGAGGCGCGAGATGGCGCATCGCCGGGCGCGTCACTCGCCCGTTTCGTCCCCTCCTGACCCTCGATTTGCGCATGCATTTCATGAGTCGCCTTCGCGATCAGGAACAAACCGCCGAAGATGAGAATGAGGTCGTGCCAGGAATACGCGTTGTCCCACAGGGTGAAGACCGTGGCGGACAGCCCGAGTAACGAAGTCAGCGCAAACAGCAGCAGGATGCGGAATAGGAGCGCGAGCGCAAGACCAAGGCGCCGTGCGGTCTCGCTGCGCTGCGCATCAAGGCGAGCAACCAGGATTGAAATGAACACGACATTGTCGATGCCGAGCACGATCTCGAGTGCCGTGAGGCTCACAAGCGCCGCCCAGGTATCAAGGCTGGTCAGGAGTTGCCACATCGCCCGCCTAATAAGCACCAAGTCTACGCCATCGGCCAGTTCCCCAACGCACCGGTCGTGAGAAAATTCATCCCGCCCGGGCCGGCCAATGGGCGATCACGGTGGTGGCGATGAAAGCTATGCCGATTGCCGCGAAAGCCGCGCCGATCAGGCGGGAAAATCGCGATGTGGTGGCGATCTTTTCCGCCGCCATGATGCAGCCGAGCGCGGCCATCCAGACGATGTTCATGGCTCCCACCGCGAACATCACCAGCATCATGGCCCAGCAGCAGCCGAGGCAATAAAGGCCCTGGCGCACGCCAAGGTGAAAGACATCGCGCGACTGGTCCGACCAGTTGGCAAAGAAGAACGGCTGCGGCTGCTGACACCGCGTGAGGCAGGCGTATTTCAGGGCCGAGAACTGATAAGCGCCGGCGCCCACGAACACGGCGCCGGAAAACAGCGTGCCCGTGGACGCCATCGACGGATCAAGCAGTGCGACGCGGGTGAGCGCCATTTGCAGCACGGCCGCGACAGCCGCAAAACCGAGCCACACCAGCCCGTAGCCTGCGATCAGCCCCACCGGCGACGCCGCGCGCTCGCCCTTGCGCACCGCAGTCTCAGCCATTTCCGCATAGGTGAGGACCATCGGCGCTGCGGTCGGCAGCATCATGGCAAGGACCATGGCGCCCCACATGGCGGCCGCCGCTGCGACAGCGGCAACGCCGGCGCCAATACCCGCCGCACCGAAGGTCGGCCGGCACAGCGCTTCCAGCGTGGCCCGGCCCCAGCCGCCCAGGCCAATCCAATCCGCGAGCACGTCGAGGATAGGCTGACTGGCGCCGAGCGGCGGCGGGGCTACGGAGCCCATGCCCGCCACCATCAGCCCGAGATAAGTCCAGCCAAGCCCCGCCAGCAGCACAAGGCAGGCGACCGCCACCGGCTTCGGCCGCACGAACCAAACCGCCAGTCGGCGGGGGGCGGCGGTGAGATGGCCGGGTTTGGGGATGGCTTGGGTCATGCACATAGGATTTTAGCAGAACCTGTAGCCCGGATTGAGCGCAGCGAAAATCCGGGCTGGGCAGGGCAAACAGGCAAACACAACCCGGATTTCACTCCGCTAAATCCGGGCTACGTGCTGCTCCCGCAATTGTGCTGCCTTCAACCCCCCGCATCGCCGGCTTGCCGCCACGCTTGCCCGCGCGCCATTCCTCCAGCCGTTGCACGACCACGAAGAACGCCGGCACGAACAGCACTGCGAGACACGTGGAGGCGAGCATGCCGGAGGAAACGGTGATGCCGATGGACTTGCGCGCGCTGGCGCCGGCGCCGGTGGCGAACACCAGCGGCATCACGCCGAGGATGAAAGCGAACGACGTCATCAGGATCGGACGGAACCGGGCACGTGCCCCATCGATGGCGGAAGCGATGATCGGCTCGCCTGCGGCGCGCCGTTCGCGTGCGACTTCGACGATCAGGATGGCGTTCTTTGCGGACAGGGCGATTAACAGCACGAGACCGATCTGAACGTAGAGATTGTTGTCGATCCGCAGCCCGTTCAACACCGCCACTGGCCCGATGAGCGAGAGCGGCACGGCGAGAATGACCGAGGCCGGCGCAAACCAGCTTTCGTACTGGCCGGCGAGTACCAGATAGACCAGGAGCAGCGCCAGGGCGAACA
>Ga0126369_10001761_pt1 | contig 15192 bp, 18 predicted proteins | sample PanSoiMetaPlot_1_FD_109646 | JGI IMG/M metagenome (GOLD analysis project Ga0126369, IMG submission 109646) | Tropical forest soil microbial communities from Panama - MetaG Plot_1 | ecosystem: Environmental > Terrestrial > Soil > Tropical forest > Bulk soil | place: Panama | collected 2016-02-17 | reverse complement strand
CCGCTGCACGCTGCCGCTGACGGGCGTGCGCGTCGTGGATACGATTGCGACCGAAATGGCCTACATTCGCGTCACCAAAGATGGCCTGGTGCTGGAAGAGATCGCTCCCGGGCTCACGCCCGACGATGTGCAGCGTTCGACCCAGGCGCGGCTCATCGTCAGCCCGAACTTGAAGGTGATGGAAAGCTAGGGAAGCGTGAGGTCTTTTGCTGTGGAGGGGCGCGTTTGTCCTGCGCGACGAGACGCCGAATCTGGACGATGCGACCCTTCAAGTTCTTTTCTGCTGCACCTGTGCACTCGGCCGATCACCGACGCCCTGCCAGTGGGGTTCGATCCTGATCGTCTGCCGGGTCGACCCCATGCCTTCGGGCCGGGCGAACGGTGCGGCCAGCAACCCTCCGACGCGAACCTCACCGGCGTCGCTCAGCGAGAGTGACCCAAAACGGCCGAACGCCGGGACGAACCGACCGACGCAGGAGCGGCGAAAATGGATGGTATGCCGGGTAGATGTGCCCACGACGATCTGGTCAGATCGGCAAGCACGAACCTCAGGCTGCCGAGATGCGGCGGATCAGGTCCTCCTGCTCCTGCTTGCTCTCGGCGCCGATGGTGAACGCGTCGAGCAACCCCAGCGACAAGGCGTACTTGATGCCCTCATCCTGGCGGTCGCGCAGCGTGCCCTGGCCCAGAATCTTCATTCCGACCACGGCCTTCCCCGCCGACTTCATTTCTCTGAGCACGCCTACGACCGTGGCCGGATCGGCGTCCATGTACGCACCAACCGCATTGATGCGCGCCAGATCGAGTTCGACCCACGGAGACTTGGCGGCGGCCCGCAGGGCCTCGATCGAATGGCACGAGCAGCCGTGTGTGCGGATGATTCCCTTCTGCTTGGCCTCCGACAACACATCCATGGCTCCACGGTAGCGGCTGGTCCAGTCAGCCTCGGTAAGGCAGTGCATGAGGAAGACATCGATGTAGTCGGTGGCAAGTTCGCGCCGTAAGCGGTCCAGATCGGCGCGCATGCCGGCGGCGTCGCGCGCCCACGACTTGGTGAGCACGGTGACTTTGTCGCGCGGCACATGCTTCAGCGCCTCGGCCACATGAGGATGGCTTCCGTAGGAGTCCGCCGCGTCGAAGAAGCGAAGCCCGTTATCGTATCCATTGAGCAGCAGAGCGGAAAGTCCCTGAACGCCGAGCGCCGTCTGATGAGAGTGGTGTCCGGAGCCGACGGTACCGGTGCCCATGGCAAGGCGGCTGGTTTTAATCCCGGTGTTCCCGAGAGTGACTGTGTCAGCGGCCGAGAACTTGTTGGGAAGGGTCTGCGTGGCGAGCGCGTTGAGGATGGACTTGGAGTAAAACCAGGCCGCTCCCGCGGCACTTACCGAGCGGACAAGGAATTCGCGGCGACGCATGGGGCCTCCGGTGCGGTGGCGTGCTAAGAGACTATCAAAACGCTGGAGCTCACGCATGTTGTTTCTGCGCTTCGGTTGACGGCTTCGGAAACAAGGTGGCGCTACTTCGGGCGCGACTCCGGCGGCACCAGACCATTGGCGCGATAGTAGGCGACCAGCAGGCCATAATGCTCGGCGGAATGCTCGATCACGCTGACCCAAGGCTCGACAGACTTGGAGAGGGCCGCGTCCGGCACGGATTTCAGGGTGGCTTCGGCGTCGGCAATCGACTTCTCCATAAGCGCGACCACGGCAGTTTTGTCTGCATACTCCTTCGCATCAAGCTCGTCCCAGTTGACGTTCTGTCCTCGTCCCGCCTTTGCGGCGTAGACGTTTCCGGAAGCGATGTGCACCACAACGGCGGCAAACGTGCGCATCTCGGGCTTCAGCTTGAAATCGTATTTATCGCCGGGAAAATCCCTGGCCATGGTCAGGATGCGTTGATTCACCGAGGCGAAGTGGCCGCGGATGGATTGCGCGGTGGTGCGCTGGGCACTTTGGCTGTGGGCGGGAAGGGAGGCCAGGATCAGAAGAGCCGGGATCGGCAGACATTTTGTTCTGGACACGGAGTCCTCCTGGCACAATGGACGCGGCACGTGCGGAAAGGTTATTCCGCTCGCCGCGCAAAACGGGTGGGGGGTGTTTTGTCCGCGAAGCGATGCCGCGACATCCCTAGATCCGAAACGGTGCGGCCAGCAAACGGAAGGGCAGGGTGATGGCGAGGTAAATGACTTCCAAAACGCCATGCACCGCAACTCCGACAATGCGGAACGGCAGCAGCAGAAGCCAAACGAAGGGATAGGCGACCAGGGCCAGAATCGCGAGAGGCCAGCAGAGTATGAACAGAATGCACCAGAGCAGGAAGGTAAACATGCGCGAGCCTCCTGGACCATGATACGTCCGGCCCGCTCAAAAGGTTCCGCGATCGGAGTTCGCCCGCTGCAAGATGAATCTCACGAATTCACCCTTCGCCTGGGTGTAAGCGTCCCGATTGCTACGGTGCCGGGCGGCGAGTTGTCGCTTGAGACGGGCGTAGGCGACCACATCGTCGGGGTGTGTCCGAAGGTAGTCGCGAAAGGCGATGTGCCGATCGAATTCACGGCATTGGGGAAGGCACAGGTAGAGATGGTGGGGAACATGGTCGAGCGGCGCCCGAAACGACTCGCGGCCGGGAATCCCCAAATCGCCGCGGTGCACATAACCCAACCGGTCGAGTCTCTTGATCGCGGCCGCGAGATCCTCGCGCCCGCGGAGAACAACGTCGATGTCGATGATTGGTTTAGCCGCCAGTCCGGCGACCGCGGTGCTGCCGACGTGCTCGATCGCGGCCGCCAGGCGGCCAAGCGCCGCAGCGATCCGGGAGCGGAGGGTCTCAAACTGTTCGGCCCATAGCGGATCGTAGTCTTCGACGATGATGGGTGCGGTCATTCGAACTGCTTGCGGAACGCCGAGAGTTGCTGCCGGACGTCGGAGAGCTCGGCCCGCAGACGCGAAACCTCTTCTTCCAGCTGGGTGAGACGGCCGTCACTTGAATGCGCAGGCGGGCCCATGGGCGAGGGCGACTGGGTTACGGTGAGTGGGGCAACGTTCGCCTGCTCGGGCGGTTCGCCGGAAAACAGGTGCATGTAACGGGATTCCTTCGTGCCCGGCTGACGTGGGAGGGTGACCACGAGCGGCGGTTCGCGCTGGGCCAGGCGCTCGAGAGTGGAGACGATGTCCTCCAACGCTTCGAAACGGTACATGCGCTCGCTTCGGCCGCGGAGTTCTCCCGGGGTTTGGGCTCCTCGCAGAAGGAGAACGCAGACGATCGCGATCTCGCGGCGATCGAAATTGAAGGCTTCCTGCAGTCGGTGCTCGAACTTGGGGACGCGGCTGTCGGCGCCGCCTGCGGGTCCGGCGAAGCGCTTTTCCTGCAGCGCATTCAAGGCCTCGCGGACGGCTGCCTCATCCAGGGTCATCACCGGGTCGCGGTTATTTTTTTGATTGCAGGCGTTGACCAGTGCATTCAGCGAGAGCGGGTAATAGTCGGGCGTGGTGATGTCTTTTTCGACCAACGAGCCGAGAACGCGGGTTTCGATTTCAGTGAGATTCACCGGGGTGTCCAGGATTTGAGTTGGATTCTACTGCATCCGCGGCGGATCCTGCCAAGATGACCCGCCGGTCCGGCGCGCGAAATGTGCTGAAAAAGCGGCCCTCGGAACCCGGCTTGTGACAAGATGTCGATCTCGGGCCTATATTGATGAAGGAGAGGGTTATGCGACTGCTTCTCAATTGGGTGTTGAGCGCGCTGGCGGTATGGATTGTCGCCCAGATCGTGCCGGGTGTGCACGTGAGCGGCGCCGTGGCAGCGCTGATTGCCGCGCTGGCGATAGGGTTCATCAACGCAACCATCGGGCTGCTGCTCAAGATCATCACTTTCCCGTTGACGCTCTTGACCTTGGGTCTGTTCTGGTTCGTGATCAATGCGCTGATGCTCGAGCTCGCCTCCGTCCTGGTTCCCGGATTTCAGGTGCGCGGATTTTTCGCCGCCTTTGTTGGAGCGATCGTGCTGAGCTTGGTCAACCTGCTGTTGAGGGCGATTGTGATGCCGCGTCGCGGCCGTAACGATTTGCCAAGATGATTTGGCCGCCGGATCGATTCTTCAGCTCTTGGAACTTCGCTCCAACTTCCTGGGCCTGATCGCCTGCCAATCTTCGTCTTTCAGGATGCGGCCCAGATTGCTGAACTCGCCCGCGCCCTGCAGGAATTCACCCCCATCCATGCGGACGACTTCCCCGTTGATGTAACCGGAACCATCACTGACCAGAAAAGCAGCCAGGTTAGCCAGCTCTTCCACCGTGCCGAAGCGGTGCAGCGGGTTGCGGTCGAGCGCGACCGATTCGAGGTTTGGATGCGGCAGCACGCGGGAAAACGCGCCTTCGGTCGGGATCGGGCCGGGAGCGATGGCGTTCATGCGAATGCCGCGATTCCCCCACTCGACGGCGAGGCTGCGGGTAAGAGCTTCGACTCCAGCTTTGGCGACCGCGGAGGGCACAACATAAGCGGAGCCGACAGGTGCGTAGGTCGCCGAAATGCTGAGCACCGTGCCTTTGTGTCCGGAGTCGAGCCACCGGCGTCCGCAAACCATGGTGCAGTGAAGCGTGCCCATCAGCACGATGTTGATGACGGATTGCCAGGCATTTGGCGAAAGTTCTTCGCTACGGGCAATGAAATTCCCGGCGGCATTGTTGACGAGGATGTCGAGCGGGCCTGCCTTCCAGATGGGGTCGATCATCTGCTCGACCGCTGCCAGACTGCGGACGTCGCATGGGATCGCGTAGATCGGACCTTTCGCCGACAATTCGCTGGACGTGGCTTTGAGGACTTCCTCACGTCGTCCGCAGATGTAAACGGTGGCTCCGAGCTCGAGGAAACGCCCGGCCATGCCCTTGCCAAGGCCGGTGCCTCCGCCGGTGATCAGGACGCGTTTGGATTTGAGAAGATCGGAAGCGAACATAAGCAACGCCGAATTGTCCAATTTGCCAGCCGGATCATTCACCCCGGATCAAGGCCGCACCCGAGATCCACCGCGGGAACTGCCAGACGACCCAATGACTCGATCACCCACCTTACCCGATTACCCGATCGCACGCGACCCGCAATCCGTAGTCAGCGTATTGAAATTCCGGGGGGATGCTCGATCGCGCCGAGCAGCGCGCCACCTTGATGTGATGACGCCAGGAACCTCCGCGGGAAGCCTTGCGCGCGGGCTTCATCGGGCATTGTTCCGGTCCGCGGGGATTGCGTTCGGGAGCGATTGCGTAGTAATTCGGATCGTACCAGTCGCTGCACCATTCGTGGACGTTGTCGCCGATGTCGTACACGCCGAATCCGCTGGGTGGGTATTGCGCGACCGGCTCCGGGCCGTTTTGCCAACGACTGGAGTAATTGGGAAGCGCTTGTGGCGGTTCGTCTCCCCAGGGGAACTGCTTTTGTTCGAGACCTCCCCGGGCGGCGCATTCCCACTCTGCCTCGGTGGGAAGGCGGAACCTGCGCCCGGTTTGCGCGCTCAACCAGTCGCAGTAACGTAGGGCTTCGTGCCAGCAGACTCCCGCCACCGGCTGTTGCGGATGGTTGAAGTTCGCATGCCGCCAGAACGGCGGCGCTTGCGCCGAACTGGCCCGCAGAAATCGCCCATATTCCGCATTCGTGACCTGGGTCGCTGCGAGCAGAAAGGAATCGATCCAGACGCGATGGATCGGGCGTTCGCAGTCCTGGCCGGATTCCGAGCCCATCAGAAACCAGCCCGCGGGAATCGAGACCAGGACCGGCTCGAACCCGGCGCGTTGGGTCGGCGGGAGTGAGGCGGTGTTGTCAGCCCTCCGGTTCAAGCTTAGAGTTTAGCAGCTGCTTTCTCGAAGAGGTCGGGTGATGCCGGAAAAACGGTGGCGCTTCCGGGTAAAAATCGATGGAAAAGAGGCGGGTGTCGTGGCCGCCATCACCCCGCCGATTGACGTGCCTCGAACTTTCGGGACCCGCGGGCGTGTTCCGGTACGAGGGACGATCAATGGCTTTTCTTTTCGATCGTCGCTGATGCCTTGCGGGGGTCCTCACGTGATGCCGGTCAACCAGGCATTGCGCCGTGGAGCAGGAGCAAAGCCGGGAGACATGGTCGACGTTGTGCTGGAGCGCGACGACGAACCGCGAACCGTGGAGCCGCCCGCCGAACTCGCGAAGGAACTGGCCAAGAGCCAGAAAGCGCGGGAGCGATGGGAAAAACTGGCATTCACCCCCAAAAAAGAAATGGCGAATTGCATCCTCGAGGCCAAGCAAGAGGAAACCAAGAAACGGCGGCTGCAAAAAGTGATGGGCGTCCTGAAGACCGGCGCAAAATGGACTGGTTCATGAACCGAGGTCGGGGTAACAGCGGCCAGGGATGACGGCCGGCAAAGCAACTCTCCGGCAAGCAACGGCCGCCAATGGCTGCTCACTCACCCCCTCTCTCCAGGTTCCGCAGGCTCTCGGCCACCGAGGCGACGTGGGTTTCCTGAAACAGCCGGATGGCGGCGATTCCCGAGGCTCCGGCTTCGAGACAGGAAAGGGCATTCCGAACTGTGACCCCGCCGAGGGCCAGCACGGGGATGCTTGCGTTACAGGCCTCACTGAGTTGCGCCAATCCCGCCGGCCTTGTGGTGCGAGCATCTTTCTTTTCGAACACCGGAGCAAAGACGGCGAAGCTTGCAGAGGCGGCGGCGGCTCGACCGACTTCGGCCGGCGAATGACAGGAGACGCCAATGATCGGCGTTGGGCGGACAGATCTGTCCTCCCTACGCGAACGGCTCCAGATTTCGCGGACGTCTTGGGGTGAGATGTCCTCGGAGCGCAGATGCACCCCATCGGCGCGGGCGGCCAGCGCCAGGTCGGTGCGCGAATTGATCAACAGGGCAGTTTTCAGTTCGCTGTTCCCGGCTCTCAGTTGGTCGGCGACGTCGGCGGCTGCGCGGGCCAAGGCTTCCAACTCCCGCGTGGAAAGGTCGTTTTCACGAAGCTGGATGTAATCGACTCCGGCGCGGACGGCCTCGGCGATTTTTCCGAGCAGGCGACGGCAGCGCGTCGATTCGTCTCCGGGAAATGCGGTGCGGTCGGTGATGTAGTAGAGAAGGCAGCGGCTGGTCGATCGCAGGTGGTTGGTCGGCGCTGTTCGGCTGTCAGCCATCAGCTTTCAGGACTTTCCACGGAGCTCGTCGTCTGCAACCCCGCGCGCGCATGGCTTTGTTCGACTCGATCAGGCGTCTGCTGGCCGCTCGCCAACCTCTTCCGAACCGAACAACTTTCACGACCCTGGCGGACGGTCGCCGCTCATGGTCCAATCCTCGAAGTGCCCCTGCCTACGGCCTGGTCTTTGCGATTTCCGGCAACACTTCGCCCTGCTTTTTCGGCGGGCCGCCCAGGTGGTACCTGGTCAGGCCGTCGCGCAGGAATTCGAAAGCCTCCTCGGGACTGTCCACGATCCTGAACAGCTCGACGTCCTGCGGCGAGACCGTCCCCGCATCCACGAACGCCTGGAAGTTGATCACTTTTTTCCAGTATTCGCTGCCGTAGATGATCACCAGAATCTTCTTGGCCAGCTTGTCGGTTTGGGCCAGCGTGAGAATCTCGAACAGCTCGTCCATGGTGCCGAAGCCGCCCGGAAAGATAACCAACCCCTTGGCCAGATAGGCGAACCAGAACTTGCGCATGAAGAAGTAATGGAACTGGAAGTTCAGCGATGGTGTGATGTACTGGTTGGGATACTGCTCGAAGGGCAATTGAATGTTCAAGCCGATGGATTTGCCTCCGGCCTGGTGCGCACCCAGATTAGCCGCTTCCATGATGCCCGGCCCTCCGCCGGTGGTGACCACGAAGCGATGGCGGCGCGCGGGAATCTGAATCGACCACTTGGTCAGCATGTGGGCCAGCTGACGCGCTTCTTCGTAATAGCGAGCCATGTCAACCTCGGCATGCGCGCGTTTCCGATCGTTTTCAAGCTGGGCAGGAGAGCTGGCCGAGTGGTTCTGTTCGATGGAGGCGAGGTTTTCCGCGGCATATTTGCGCCCGTGGAAGCGGGCGGAGCCAAAGAACACGACGGTATCCTGAATCTGCTCCCGGCGAAAGCGGGCCAGCGGCTCTTGATATTCCGCCAGCAAGCGAAGAATGCGCCCGTCGGGGCTGTGAAGAAACGGTTCGTTGTCGTAGGCTACGGGTGCAGATTTGAGGTGTTCAGTCATCGCTTGCTCACGCCTTGAAATTCTGGGTTGCTACAGCGGTGTGCGGTTCGGCCTTTTGCCCTTATGGTTGCGGTTCGTGGTAGTGCAACGCCTCCCAGAAGCCGATCCAGATGTCCAGCAATCCGAGTCCACTGCAGATGCCGCGGAAAAAGCCGTTGGAAACCACGGTGCGCAACGAGGGAAATGAAAGCAGCAGGTAGTTGTCGGTCCACTCCGGCGTCCAGGGGAGAATGATCAGAAGCACTCCCGCGACGGCGCTGATCAGTACAAACAAGAAGACGGAGATGCGGTGCATCCAGAGCTGAACGGGCTCGGGCCCAGCTTCCAGGCGAGCATCCAGCAATCCGGTGCCGCCCTCACTGGGTGGCGGCGTGGTATCGGGCGCACGCTTGGGCGCGCCTGAGAATGCGGGTTCGGTCATGCGGTGGCGCTCCCTCGGGGAGAAAGCTGAGACAAGGCAAGGCGGAGGGGGCTCCATTCAGGTTGCAAGCGTGGGGAAACCAGGGCCATCCTGCTATTTTACGACTTCAGGGCCTTAATGCGCTCGGCAACATCGCGGTAGTCGATGTTGCTGCCATAGACTTCCATGAAGTGCTTGAGGGCTGAGGATTTATCGCCGGCCGACTCGTAGGCCGAGGCCAGTTCGTAACTGAGTGCGGTGCGGGTTTCGCCATCGATGGTGGGAACCCTGAGAGCCTTTTCGTACCAGCGGAGAGCCGCCTCGGGAATGCCCTTTTCCAGAAAACACTGCGCCAGCCAGGTATAAGTCTGCATGATTTGCGGGAACGGATGTCCGCGATCGAAAGACTGGCAAGCTTTCTGGAGTTCGCCGATAGCTTCGTCGAGCAACCCCATTTCGCGGAAGGCGATGCCGAGGTTGTAATGCGTCTCGGGATCGTCATCGGCCGCCGCCACGTCAGACTCGAGATCCTGCCTGAGCTCGCCGAACATTTCGGCGAGATCGACGCCCGCATCTTCGCCGAAGGGCGCAGCCTTTGCCGCCGCTGCCGGCGGATGGGGTGCAACCGTGGGAGGCTGCGGCTTGGGAGCTGGGACCACCGGCGCGGGGGCAACGGGCGCGGGTGCGGGGAGAATGACGCGCGCGACCGGGGCGGCCGGGTGAGCTGCAGGCGCGGCGGAGGCAGCGGCGCTTGCTGCCAGCGGGGCGGCAGCGGCAGGAGGCGCAGGCTGTGGCTTCGTGGCCGGTGCTTTTTTGAGGAAATCCCCGCCCGCCGGACGCTGAACCGGCGCTGCGGCGGCTGGAGGCGGTGCCGGCACGGGCTTCGGCGGCGCCGCCTTCGCGGGAGTTGGCGGTACGGTTCCGGGCAGGAATCCATCTCCAAGCGAAGACTCGAGATCGCTGACAAAATCCTTCAGAACGCCCGGCTGCGGCTCTGCTTCGCCGGCTGGCTCCGCAGCCGGGGGCGCGGGCTTTGGCGGCGCGGTCGGGGCTGGCTTCTGCGCCACGGGCACCGGCGCGGGCTCAGGCGGAACCGGCGCCTCAGCGACGACCGGGAGTTCTTCGACGGCGGGGGCAACCGACGCCACCGGCCTGGGCTCCTCCACCTCGACGGTCATTTCCTCGACCGAGTCCGCGGAGGGAACATCTTCCGCCGTCAACTCTTCGATAACCGGCTCGGCGCTGGAGGCGGCATGCGCGTCGGCTTCTTGCGTGGCAGCCTCAACCTCCGCTCGCAGTTCCGCAAACCTGGCCTGCTGCGAACTGGAAGTCACGGCCTGCAGCTTGACGAGCGCGGCCAGGGCCTGCTCCGGCATGCCGTGGCCAATGTAAAACCGTATCTCTTCGGCAGCCTCGTCGAATTTGGTGGAGGTTGCCGGGACCGCCTTCGCCGCCGCAGGCGCCGGCGCAGCCGGTCCGGGCACGGCGACTGCGGCGGGTTCATCGGCCTCGACCGTCACCGCATCGTCCCACTCCGACGACAGGTCGATCTCCGTGGGAGCCTCGGCGGCGGGGGCGTGAGTCTCGTCTACGATTGCGAACTCGGGCGCAGTTTGCGGCCAGGGTGCCGGGCCAGGAGCAGGCGCCTCCTTGGCTATCTCTACCGCTGTTTCCCCGGAAGTTTCTTCCACGGCAAATTCAGGGACCGCGACCGCGGCGGCTGCCGGTTGTGCCGGCGGAGCGGCCGGAGCATCCGGCGCGGGCGCATCGAGGAAAATGTGCTCTTCCTCCGTGGAGGGAGGCGGAAGCGCGGCGGTGCGTTCTTCGAGTCGGCCGGCCAACTCTCCATAGCGCGTCGCTTCTTCCGGATACCCGGCTTCCGAATAGACTCGTTGCAGCGTGCGGCAGCAAACCGCAGCCTCGGCAAAGCGCTCGGCGCGCGTGTGCAAAAGGGCGAGACGCTGATTGATGCGAAGGTCGTTGGGCGCCGTCGGCAGAGCCCCGACCAGGGGTCCTAGAGCCTTGGCCGGCATGTTGTAGGAGATGAAAAGTTCCGCATCGGTCAGGGCCGATCGGACCGCCAGCGAAACCTCGTCGGAATAGTGCTGGTGCACGGCCGGCGCGGTGGTTTCCAGGTCGTCCAGCAGCACCACCGCCTCTTCCGGGGAGATCAGCTTATTGCCTGACGTGGTGCTCATCTGCCCCACCACTTGCTGATAATTCTGCATGTGGAGCGAGTTCTGCGGCTCAATCTGCGCCAGCTTCTGGTAGAGGTCGCGGGAGCGCGTGAGATCGCCGGATTGCACGCTGGCGTGGGCCAGCAGTTCCATCACCTCGCTCACATGCGTGGTGTCGCCACCCTTTTGGAATAGATCGAGCAACTTCTGCAGCGAGTCCGGATTGTCGCGGACGTGGCTGATGATCCCGTGCAGGCATTCGATCACCTTGCTGGAGTTCTCCGCCAGCAAGCGTTCGGCGTGCTGACCGATGACTTGCAGAGCGTTCTCGTACTGACCCGCCTGCATGAGCGCTTCGAGAAAACTGAAAATCGCCGCGAGGTCGTTGTGAACGCTCAGCAGCTTGTTGGCAATGGCTCCGGCGTCGGAGAGCTGTCCGGTCTGCAAATAGGCCTTCAGCAAATCGCGCAGGCCGTCAGGATTTGAGTCGATATCGGGGATTCTCTGCAGCGTGGAGACCGCTGCCGCGGCGTCGCCGGATTCGAGCAGATTCTTGCCCTGCAAGTGCAACGCATAGGTGTTGCCCGGATCGAGCTTGAGCATGCGCTGCAAAATCTCATCGGCTGCGGTCAGCGATCCCTTCGATCGCAGGCTCTCGGCGGCGGATGTGAAAATCTGCCAGGCTTCGTTCTTCTTGCCCAAGCGAACATACACTTCGGCCAGGCGGACCCGCATGTTGCTGTTGTCCGGATCCATCTCGAGAATCTTCTGGAAGATGCGGACGGCGTTCTCCAGTTCGCCACTCTTCAGAAATTCCTCTGCCACTTGCAGGTATTGCGCGCGCGCGTCGTTGAACAGGCCTTGCTGGCTGTAGAGTTCGGCCAGCTTCAGCAAGCTCTCAAGCGTGGGCTTGAGCTTGCAGATCTTTTTGTACATCGCGATGGCCTTGACCGTGAAGCCCTGGCTGGCATAGGCGTCGCCCACGGACTTGAAGCAATCGACGGCTCTTTCGGGTTCGCCGAGGCGAGAATAGAGATCGCCGACGGTGTTGGTAACCGTCAGGTCCTTGGCGTCGTTCCTCAGGATTTTTTCGTACTCGCCGATGGCATTTTGCAGTTTGCCCTGCTGGACATATTTCTCCGCAGTGGCGAGCACCTTTTGCTTGTTGAAGCCGAACAATGCCATAAGAGCGTCGAACTCCAGAACCCGGTGTTCAATCGAAAAGCTTTGACGCAGAACCCGTTCCCGGTTGGGGAAACTGCTCCCGGGCGCAGGCCACGGCGGACATCGCGTCTGTCGGGTCAGATGACCGGCCGGACAAGGCCAATTGTACGTCTGGAAGTCATGGACCGCATGGTTACCAAGGGTTACCGAAAGGGAGTGTACCAAGGGTTACCAAGGGAACCGAGAGGCCCACAACGCTACCCCGGGATCTACCGGCGGTGCCCGGACGTTTTCTCGTGCGATCCTCGGCGCCTGGCGCCGGATCGGTCGAGGCCGCCCTCCGTGCCGCGATCCGTCCGGCCGGCAAGCCGCACCCGCAAGAGTCCCCGTCGATTACCGGTAAAATCGGAGTATCCACTAAGCCTGCCCTAGTATGAATCTGCTATTTGGCGAAAACCCGAGCCCGTGTATTTTTTAGCAGCCAGGCACTGCGGGAACCGCAAACCGCGAAAAGGACACCTATGACTTGGATTCGTACCGTCTCGCTGGCTGAGGCCGACCAGAAGCTGCGCACGGCGATTGAAGGCGAGCGGGCGTTTTATCCGAGGGAGTATGCCGAACCGGTGCATCCGGATCCGTCGGGAGCGTCGTCCATTGTGGGGTCGCACACCCTGATTCCGGAAGCGCTGTACCACGCCTTCGCCACGTTCGGCGCGCTGATGTCGCCCGATCTGCCGCTCAGCCGGCGCCAGCACGAGATGATCGCCACCATGGTTTCGGTGACCAACCGGTGCGTGTATTGAATCGAATCGCACGCAGAGTTTCTGCGTCGGGTGACGTTGGATGGGGCTCTGGTCGAGGCGTTGGAGAGAGATTACACCACCGCTCCCATCTCCCCCCAGGATCGGGTCATGCTCGACTACGTGGTCAAGCTGACCCGGGATGCGACCAAGGTCTGGAAAGACGACATGGAGAAATTGCGCAACGCCGGGTTCGACGACCGCGGCATCCTGCAGATCACCTTGATCGCTTCTTGGTTCAACTACATCAATCGCGTGGCCGATTCGCTGGGCGTGGGTCGGGAGTAGGAAGTCGGTCGATTGCACGTAAAATGGTCCCGTGCGCAGGTTGGTTCTCAATCTTCACCTGGCGATTGCGCTGCTTGCAGGCGCCTTCATCGTTGTCCTGGGCGCAACGGGGAGCATCCTCGCCTTTGAACCGCAACTCGATCGCCTGCTCCACCGCGATGTTTCCTACGTAAAGCCCGGTGTCCGGGTGCTTTCCCTGGTCGAGATCGGGGATGCGGTGGCCCGCAAGTATCCCGGAGAGCCGGTGGTGGCGTATCTTCGGTCGGACGCCGCGGATCTCCCCAACCGCGTCATTCTTTCTCGCGGCATCGTCTCCGTAAACCAATACACGGGGGAGATTCTGGGTGTGCGAACCCGCGGCCAGACGTTCCTCGGGGTCGTCCGGGCTCTCCACGTGCGACTCGCTGCGGGAGAAGCGGGCAGGCTCGTTCTGAAATGGGCAGCGGACGGACTGCTTTTCTTATTGATCTCCGGCTTATATCTTTGGTGGCCGGCCAAGCGAATGCGGATCCGCGGTTCCATGGGCAGCCCGAAGTTCTGGTTCGATTTGCACAGCGCGGTCGGTATCTTCTCGTTCCTGCCCCTGCTGGCGCTTGCGGCAAGTGGAACGATCCTGGCTTTCGAAGATCAGCTTGCGTCCGTTCTGGGAAAGCCGCCGGATTCGCACTCCGTCCAGGTCAAGCCACCGCAGGTGGGCTCGGCTCCGCGCCCCAATGCAACCGAAATCACGCCGGACGAAGCCGTGGCCATCGCGCGGCGGGAGTTGCCCGATGCCCTCCCGTATCGCGTGCAGATGCCGGGATACGGGGGGCTGTATGTCATCGCCCTGGAGTATATGGATCACCGGATTGCGGGCGACCGAAACTCGGTCTCCATCGATCCATGGAGCGGGCGAATTGTGGCCGCGAAGCTGGCAGCCGGACTCGGGTTTCAACAGCGCTTTATGACCGCAAACCAGGCCATTCACACGGGGAGTATTCTTGGAACGGCGAGCAGGATTGCTGCCGCGCTCACGGGCTTACTGGTTCCCGTGCAAGCCGTGAGCGGGGTCGTCCTGTGGCTGCGCCGCAGAAGAACGTGGCAGCCGACTTAGCGGCGTCGGGCAGACATGAAAAAAGGCATTGCGGCATTCGTTCTGATCGCGCTTAGCGCTCTGGCCGCCGACCTTACCGGAAACTGGTCGGGCAGCTTCACAGTGGAGGGCGGAGATCACGACGTCCCGCAGCGCTTCACGCTGAGGCGCCAGGGGAAATCGCTGTCCGGCAGCGGCGGACCGGATGCGGGCGAACAGTATCCCATCGAGAACGGCAGCGTGGAAGGCAACGAAGCCACATTTCAAATCACCACGGGGGAATGGAAATTCACCTATCATCTCAGGCAATTGAGCGCGGATCGTCTCGCGGGCGATCTTAAGCTCGAGAGCGTGAACGACAGCCGGACAGCCAAGGTTTCCCTCACTCGCGTACAAGGCGATTGAGAACCCTGGCGGTTAAGTCCCGCACCGTCGTCCCTGTGCCGGTCAGCGTACTTCTGCGGATTGCGGTTGTTGCAGAGTCACTTCGAGGCTGGGAACTTTGATGCGATCGGCGTCTTCTGCGCTTTTGGCCATCCACTCCCACAGGCGATTCCCTTTTTCATCCAAGCGAAAGCGGGCTTCCCCGTAGGTGGCCAGGCGGCGCAGGACCGTTCCCACCGAAGCCGTCAGGTCCTTGTGCCGGTCCGCCAGCTCGGGAAAGGCCTGGCGCAATTCTTCGCTGCAACGGCGCAGCGAGATCGGCGCCCGCGAGCGCATCAGAACCTGCCGGCAGGCAAGCGTGAATCCCCCGGTGCCTTTTGCCGTTTGCCCTTGCAGCATGATTCGCAATTCGTCGTTGAGCACGGATTCTCCGAACAGGTCCGACATTGCGGCCAGCACCTGCTTGATCGAGCCGATCCGCTTCATCAGCTCTTCGCGTTGCCGCAGCAGTCCAGCCAGCTCCTGCTCGGCTGACCGGAGCACCTCCTGCACGTGCAGCAGGGCGGCAGCTTTGGCGTTATCGTGTTCGCAAGTCTGCTTCATCCCCATGTCCCCCTTGTCTTATTGGTTTCCCCCGCCCGCGGCCGCGCCGGGCTTGCTCCCGCGCTGTTTCGCGAGAAGGCTTGCGGATTTCGGTGGTGCGAGTT
>Ga0126369_10001760_pt1 | contig 15193 bp, 14 predicted proteins | sample PanSoiMetaPlot_1_FD_109646 | JGI IMG/M metagenome (GOLD analysis project Ga0126369, IMG submission 109646) | Tropical forest soil microbial communities from Panama - MetaG Plot_1 | ecosystem: Environmental > Terrestrial > Soil > Tropical forest > Bulk soil | place: Panama | collected 2016-02-17 | reverse complement strand
GGCCACCAATCGGTCGAGTGCGGCGGGCTCCGGCAGCCGCGTAAACAGATCGGGCGTTAGCGGCGGCAGCGGATATGAATGGGGATTGATACCGGTCGACAGGTCGATAAATGGTTCCGGGGCATCCGGAAACAACTGTCGCGCGGCGGCGAGATTTCCGCCGTGCAGGAGCGCAGATTCCATGTTCGTCACGCTTGCGTTTTTTGCCCTGCTGATAGAGGCTTCGGTGGGTTATCCGGATTGGCTGGTGCGGGCAATCGGACACCCGGTGACCTGGATGGGCCGATTAATCGGTCTTTTCGACGACATCTTGAACCGCGAGCGCATGAGTCCTGCCAGCCGGCAAGCGGCGGGGAGCATCTCGCTGTTCTTGGTGATCGGTACCGCCGTCGTCGTCGCCTATGTTCTTGAACGAAGCCTGCTCTTGCTTCCGCTCGGCGTGGTTTTTGCCGCACTTGCTGCAAGCACTTTGATTGCCCAGCGCAGCCTTCATGACCATGTGGAGCGTGTCGCCTTGGCTCTCGAAAAAGGGGGCCTTGCCGCCGGACGCGAGGCAGTCTCGCGCATCGTCGGCCGCGACCCGCAGGCGCTCGACGAAGCAGGCGTTGCGCGCGCCGCGATCGAAAGTCTCGCGGAGAATTTCTCTGATGGTGTGGTGGCGCCGGTGCTCTGGCTTGCGGTTGGCGGAATCGCTGCGGGCGCTACCTATAAGGCGATCAATACCGCTGACAGCATGATCGGGCACCGCACCCGCCGTTACGAGGCCTTCGGCTGGGCCTCGGCACGCCTCGATGACCTCGTCAATCTGCCGGCATCGCGCCTGTCGGCGCTGTTGCTGGTCGCGGCTGCGGCGACCACAGGCCGCGCAGCGGCGGCCGAAGCGTGGCGTGCCGTCATCCGCGACGCCCCGCGTCATCGCTCTCCGAACGCTGGTTATCCGGAAGCGGCGATGGCCGGTGCCCTCGATCTCGCCTTGGCTGGACCTCGGGTCTACGCTGGGATTCAAATTGATGATGCCGTCATGGGATGCGGCCGTCGCGCTGCGACGACCGAGGATATACGGGCCGCGCTCAGGCTGTTCCGACGCGCCGATGCCATGCTGATCGGGCTGGCCGCTGTTGCAACCGGGCTCATCTTCATTGTGCAAGACTGAGAAGCCGATCAACGTCGACATGGCTCGCCAGATGCGCCGCAAGACGGTCCAGGACGCTTTCAACGAGGGCGTCGTGAGAGATTGCCGAAGGCCCTGAGCCAAGCCGCGTGAGCCACGCCGAGCGTTGGCGATCGTCGCCGAACAGTCCATGGATGTAAGTGCCCATCACCCTTCCATCGGCCGAGACAGCGCCGTCGGACAGGCCATCGGAAAGGCGAGCGAAGGGACGCTCGCAATCTGGGCCGGTCGTAAGGCCCATATGCATTTCGTAGCCCGAGAACGGACTTCCACAGGCTTCTCCGCGTACCGGTTCGAGCCGTTTTTCATCGCTCAGCACCGTCTCGACGTCGAGCAAGCCCAAACCCTCGGTCGTGCCCGGCGGTCCCTCGACGCCGGCCGGGTCCGTGATTGTTCGGCCGAGCATCTGGTAGCCGCCGCACAGGCCGATCACGACTCCGCCCCGGCGCACATGGGCCCTTATGTCGATATCGAACCCAGCTTGGCGGAGCGCTGCCAGATCCGCGATCGTCACTTTCGATCCGGGCATAATGATAAGGTCGGCGTCGCCCGGCAACGCCGCGCCCGAGCGCACCCGGATAAGATCGACCGCGGGCTCCGCCTCCAGCGGATCAAGGTCATCGAAATTGGCGACATGCGGCAGGATCGGCACCGCGATGCGTATTCCAGCGCGCAGCTTTGCGGGCCAGGCCCGATCGAGCGCAAGCGCATCTTCGGCCGGCAGGAATCGCGCATCAGGAAAAAATGGAATCAGGCCGAGCGGCGGCCATCCGGTCGCTTGCGCGACCATCGCCATGCCGGATGCAAACAAGGCCGGATCGCCGCGGAACTTGTTGACGAGGAAACCGCGCACCAGTGCGGCGTCACCCGGCTCGATCACCGCCTTGGTGCCCACGAGGCTCGCGATCACGCCACCCCGGTCGATGTCGCCGATAAGCACGACCGGCACGTTCGCGGCGCGCGCGAACCCCATGTTGGCGATGTCGTTGGCGCGCAGGTTCACTTCGGAAGCGCTGCCGGCGCCCTCGACCAGAACGATGTCGGCTTCGTGCTTGAGTCGGGCAAAGCTGTCGAGAACGTAGCGCATCAACTCGGGCTTCATGCGCTGATAGGCGAGAGCCTTGGCGACGCCACGGACGCGGCCCTGCACCACGATCTGCGCGCCGATCTCGCTTTGGGGCTTGAGGAGTATCGGATTCATGTGGACAGACGATGCCGCGCGGGCGGCCCTTGCCTGCAAGGCCTGAGCGCGGCCGATTTCGCCTCCGCCCTCCGTCACTGCCGCATTGTTCGACATGTTCTGTGGTTTGAACGGCCGCACCTTGAAGCTGCGATCGGCCAGAACGCGCGCCAAACCGGCAACGATCAGCGTTTTGCCGACGTCGGAGCCGGTACCTTGAAACATCAGCGCGCGGGCTGCCACGTCAGAACTCGATACCCGGCTGCGCTTTTACGCCAGCCGCGAAATGGTGCTTCACCAGCGACATTTCGGTGACGAGATCGGCTGCAGCGATCAGGTCGGGCTTCGCGTTGCGGCCGGTGACGACCACATGCAGTCCCGGCCGGCGCCCGACCAAGGCCGTGACCACCGTGGCAAGATCGAGATATTCGTAGCGCAGCGCGATATTGAGTTCATCCAAGATCACGAGGCCGAACGTCGGATCTGCCATCAGCTCAAGCGACTTCGCCCAAGCGCGTGCAGCGGCCGCAATGTCGCGCTTGAGGTCCTGGGTCTCCCATGTAAAGCCCTCTCCCATGGTGTACCACGACACCTGCTCGCCAAACGTCGAAAGCGCGTCGCGCTCCGCCGTATGCCATGCGCCCTTGATGAACTGCACGACGCCAACCCGATGGCCGCGTCCGAGCATGCGCAGTGCGAGGCCGAATGCTGCCGTGGATTTACCCTTGCCGGACCCGGTATGCACGATGAGAAGCCCCTTCTCGACCGTCTTTTCGGCGACTTCGGCATCCTGAACGGCCTTACGCTTCGCCATCTTGGCGCGGTGGCGCTCGGCTGCCGCGTCATTCACGTTTTTTGTCATTTTGTTTCCTTCACCACGATCGGCAAGCCGGCGACCATGAGAATCACCCGATCGGCGCATGCCGCCAGCCGCTGATTAAGGCGACCTTGCAGGTCGCGAAAGCGCCGTGCCAGCTCGTTGTCGGGGACAATGCCGAAGCCAACCTCATTGGACACGAGAACGACCGGCCCCCGCCGACCATCGAGCGCCGTTTCGAGATCGGCGATTTCGGCGTCCACATCGACATTAGCCAGCATGCGATTGGACAGCCACAGGGTCAGGCAATCGACCAGGATCGGCGCGCCAGCCCCGATCGCCGCCAGCGAGGTCGGCAAATTATGCGGGGCTTCGATGGTGTGCCAGTCATTGCCGCGTCGCCGCCGATGAAGCGCTATGCGCTCTGCCATCTCGGCGTCCCCTGCCTCCGCGGTCGCCACAAAGGTCCAGGGCGGCCGCGAAGCCATGATTAAATGCTCAGCATATTGGCTCTTCCCCGAGCGGGCGCCGCCGAGCACGAGCGTGAGTTGAGGCATCGTCGATTTGATTACCGTGTTGTGCGACAGCTTTGTTTCGCTTCTCGGGCGTCTTTAATGATTACATTGACAAACGACGCACTGCGACCGTTAAGTGGTGGCGATCGGCGGTCCTTCGATAGAAGGACAACAGGGAATGCGGTGCGGAGTCCGGATCGAATCCGGCTTCCAATGCCGCAGCTGCCCCCGCAACTGTAAGCGGCGAGCCCATACCACAAGCCACTGGGGAAAACCCGGGAAGGCGGTGCCGGGCGGTGACCCGCGAGCCAGGAGACCTACCGTCGATTCGAGCGTGTGCCGGGCGGGGTGCCTCGGCGCCGGTCGCGTTCGTACGGCCGTTGGGATCGAATTTCCCGATTCGACCCCGCCCAAAGCACCCGGACCCAAGGCGTATGCCTTCATGAGTGGACGGGTGACATTGACGAACATCGCAACGACCAATTCGGCAGCCGATTCCGAGCGCCTCGCTCCGGCGGAGAGTGCAATCACGATCTACGTCTGTATCACTTGCCGGGGCGGCCGCCCGCTCGATCTCGTGCCGGTACCCGGCGAGATGCTGGCCATCGCGACCGCGCGCGCGGCCGAAGGCACCGGCATCGCGGTCAGGCCGATCCGCTGCCTGGCCAATTGCAACTGCGGCCTGAGTGCTGCGGTGCGGCGCGACGGCGCCTGGACCTACGTGTTCGGCTATCTCGATCCATCGAACGGCGCTGGCGCACTGATCGAAGGCGCGAGGCTGTTTGCCAACGCACCAGACGGATTGATGCCGTGGCGCGGCCGGCCTGAGGCCCTCAAGCGCGGTCTCGTCGCCCGCACACCGCCATTCGATTTCGCTGGAGATTTCTAATGACCGGTTCGCTCACCCGGGTCCCCTGCACTGTCGTTACGGGCTTCCTCGGCGCCGGAAAGACGACGCTCATCCGGCACGTGCTTGGCAACGCACAGGGCCGAAGGCTTGCCGTGATCGTCAACGAGTTCGGGGATGTCGGCATCGATGGTGAAATCCTCAAGGGCTGCGGCGACGCCGCTTGTCCGGAGGAGAACATCGTCGAGCTTGCCAATGGCTGCCTCTGTTGCACGGTTGCCGATGAATTCGTGCCCGCTCTCGACACGATCCTGTCGCGGCAACCCGCCGTTGAGCATATCGTGATCGAGACCTCGGGCCTGGCATTGCCCAAGCCGCTGGTTCAAGCCTTTCATTGGCCGGCGATTCGGAGTCGGGTTACGGTCGATGGAGTGGTGGCCGTCGTCGACGGCGCGGCTCTAGCGGATGGGCGGCTCGCCGCTGACCTGGAATCGGTGGCGCGACAGCGTGCAGCCGATCCGTCGCTCGATCACGATGATCCGGTGGAAGAAGTCTTCGCAGACCAGATCGCATGCGCCGACCTTGTGGTGCTCAACAAACGCGATCTCCTCGATGCATCCTCTCTGGAGCGGGCGCTGGCGACTGTGGCCGGCACGTTGCCGCGGGCCGTCAAGGTCGTCGCGGTGTCAGATGGCAACATCGATCCCGCTGCGCTGCTCGGCCTCGGCGTCGGCACCGAAAATGACATCGAGAACCGCCGCACGCATCATGACGACGAGACGGAGCATGACCACGACGATTTCGAGAGTTTCGTCGTTCCGTTGCCTGAAATTGCCGATCCGGCTGCGCTGGCGAAGCGGGTCGCGGCGGTCGCGACTGCGCACAATGTGTTTCGCGTGAAGGGGTTTGCCGCGGTGGCAGGCAAGCCGATGCGACTCCTCGTTCAAGCGGTCGGCGCACGCGTATCACATCAATACGATCGTCCCTGGACAGCGTCCGATTCACGCCAAGGCCATCTCGTCGTGATCGGTCTCAAGGGGCTTGATCGCGCCGACGTCACGCGCGCATTGCTTGAGTGAACCATGCACCTGCTAGCGGCCACCAGCACAAGCCTCGACGAGATCATCGAGCCTGTCGACCTGCGGCAGCCGCCTGGCGATGTAGTAGTGCTGTCTTTCGCCGACAGTGACCTGTCAGGACTCGCAGCTGCTTGGGCGATCGAAAAACACAGGTTGCCAAGCGTTCGGTTTGTGCACCTTCGCGACTTGCGTCATCCTATGTCGGTCGATCTGTGGATCGAGCGAGTGGCGACCAGGGCCAAGGTGATCCTGGTACGCCTGATAGGCGGGCTCGACTGGTGGCGCTACGGCGTGGAGCAACTTTCCGCAGTCGCGCGTGCCCATGACGTCAAGCTGGCATTGCTTCCCGGCGAAGACCGCGACGACCCCCGGCTGGCAGAGGCGTCAACGCTGCCGCCCCAGGAACTCGATACGCTGCTGCGCTTCTTCCGGGAAGGCGGGCGGGAGAATTTGCGCGCATTGCTGTGCCGCCTCGGTCGCCATGCCGGAGCCGATATGGATCTCGTCGAGCCGGCGCCGCTGCCACGCCTGGCGGGTTATTTGCCGGGTGAAGGCGCCGTCAACGTTGATCGCCTTGCCGCGGACCTTGCGCTCGGCCGCCCTGTGGTGCCCATCATCTTCTATCGGGCGCTATTGCTCGTGAGTGACACGGCGGCCATCGATGCTCTGTGCGAGGCCTTATCGGCGCGCGGACTTGCGCCCGCACCGCTGGTGATCACGAGTCTCAAGGAAACCGCTGCGGCCGCGTTCGTTCGCGACGCCATGGCGCGGTTGCGTCCCGCGGCCATCGTCACGACAACCGCCTTCGCAGCAGGCGGGAATCCCGGCGAGCCGACCCCGCTTGATGGCCCGGATGTTCCAGTGCTCCAAGCCGTGATCGCGACCACCAGGCGTGCCGCGTGGCGTGAAAGTTCACGCGGACTCGGCGCCGCCGATCTTGCCATGCATGTGGTGCTGCCGGAGCTGGATGGTCGGGTGCTGGCAGGCGCCATTGCATTCAAGGACTCGCTGTCGCCTCATGCGGAACTTGCCTTTACGGCACTGGCGAACCGTCCCGAGCCGGACCGCATCGCCGCGGTGGCGGACCGCGTCGCCGCGCTTGCTCACTTGCAGGTTACACCACGCGCGAACCGGCGGATCGCTATCATGATGCCCGACTACCCGGGTGCGCCCGGCCGCACCGGATATGCGGTCGGGCTCGATGTTCCGGCGAGTATTGTTGCGCTGCTCGGCGACCTCGCGGCAGAAGGCTATGGGGTGCGCGGCGCACCACAGACATCGGGCACGCTGCTCGGTGCGCTCAACGTAGACGGCGCCGACAGGTCTCCGCCCGGGGCAATCGCTTGTAGCTACCCTCGCCAATCGAAATCGGCTGTTGCTCTGCCCCTCGCCACCTACGTTCAGCTCCTCGCGGGTTTACCCGCAGAGGTGACAAAACGCGTTCATGAGGCGTGGGGCGATCCGGGCGACGATCCGGACGTGTCGGACGGCGCCTTTTGGTTTCGCGGCGTCGTCTGCGGCAATGTCATGATAGCGCTGCCGCCCGATCGCGGGCGTTCGGCCGAGCGGCGCGCAAATTACCATGATCCCGCGCTGCCGCCGCGCCATGCGTTGGTGGCGTTCGGGCTGTGGCTGCGACACATTTTCAAGGCCGACGCACTGGTCCACATGGGTGCTCACGGTACACTCGAGTGGCTACCCGGCAAAGCCGTGGCGCTCACAGCTGCCTGTTTTCCGGAGGCCATCGTCGGTGCTCTGCCGGTATTCTATCCCTTCATCGTCAGCAACCCGGGCGAAGCCGCTCAGGCCAAGCGCAGGATTGCTGCCGTCGCCATTGGGCACCTGCCGCCGCCACTGGTTGCAACCGGGTTGTCGGGCGATGCGCTCAGGCTTGAGCGGCTGATGGACGAATATGCCGAAGCCGATGGTCTCGATCGAAGGCGCCGCGAGCGCCTCGCGGCGCTCATTGTCGAGACAACAGGCCAGACTGGCCTAGGGCGAGAGGCCGGGATCGCAACCGAAGCGGTGCCGGAGGAGGTGTTGCGCCGCATCGATGCCTGGCTGTGCGATCTCAAGGACCTTTCGATCAAGGACGGTCTACACATATATGGCCGCACTCCCACAGCGCATGATGCCGATCCGTCCTGGCAGACGAGCGCGGCGGCTGAACGTGATGCGCTTCTTGCTGCGCTGGATGGCAGGCGGGTCAGACCCGGACCGGCGGGTGCGCCAGCGCGCGGACGGCGCGACGTGCTGCCAACCGGCCGCAATCTGTTCATCACCGATCCACGCATGCTGCCGACGCCAACCGCAATGGAATTCGGACGCCTCGCTGCCGCCGAAGTGATCCGTTGCCACCTCCAGGCCCACGGCGAAATGCCGCGTTCGGTCGTCATCGACTTGTGGGGCAGCGCGACTTTGCGCACCGGCGGCGAGGAAATTGCACAAGGTCTCAGCCTTATGGGTTGTCGCCCGACCTGGGACCCCGCCACCGGCCGCGTTACCGGCATCGAAGTGCTGCCGCCGGCTGCGTTTGGGCGGACGCGCGTTGACGTGACATGGCGTATCTCGGGACTGTTCCGCGATCTTTTTCCGGCGCAGATCGCGCTCATCGACGCCGCCACGCGAGCGATCGCGGCGCGCGAGGAAACTGCGGATGAAAATCCATTGGCGGCCGCTTGGCGGGCCGGAGCGGGGGATGGCTCACCCGCCCGAATCTTCGGCACAGCGCCCGGCGCTTACGGCGCCGGCGTCGAGGATTTGATCGGTCGCGAGACCGATCGCGCCACGATCGGTGCGGCTTATCTAGCTTCAGCGTCCCACGCCTACGGAGGCCCGGAAGGCGGCGCAACACCAACGCCAGGGTTCGCCGAGCGAATAGCGAGTGCTGATCTGCTGGTGCATCCAGGCGACGATCCGGGCCGCGACCTGCTCGAGGGCGCCGAAGACGCAGCCTTCGTCGGCGGCTTCGCGGCAGCCGCAGCTGCGTTCGGCCGCACTCCCGATTTGATCATGCTGGATGTGACCGACCCGCAGCGCCCGCGAGCGCGTCCGCTTGATGCCGCGCTTGCCCGCCTCGTGCGCGCCCGCGCCATTAATCCGCGCTTTATTGCTGGCCAGATGCGCCATGGCCCGCGTGGCGCCGCGGAGCTTGCCGAGACCGTTGACCGGCTTATCGGATTTGCGCAGGCGACGGACGCCGTCGCGAGCGTGCTCATTGATCTCGTTTATGAAGCCTATCTGGCCGATCCTCAGGTACGTGCCTTCCTGCTGCGCGAAAATCCCGCCGCCGCGCGTGCCATCGCGGAACGCCTCGACATGGCGCGGCGCAACGGCTGGTGGCATCCACGGCGCAACGACATCGACGTCGATCTCGGGGCATTGATGGCGGAGGCAGCATCATGAAGGTGCCCCATCGACGCGGAGCCTGCCCAGGCCTGTCGGCCCCCATGCCGACGGGCGACGGCTTGCTGGTGCGGTTCCTTCCAGCGGAGCAGGTTTCGCTCGACGCGTTCGTCGGATTTTGCGAGGCGGCGCGTCAACACGGTAACGGCACCATCGAAATATCCGCCCGCGGCAGCTTGCAAGTGCGCGGGCTTACGCCGCACTCGGCGCCGCTTTTTGCGACGACCGTTGCGGAACTTGGAATCGCCATCCACGACGGCATCCCAGTCATCGCCGGTCCGCTCGTCAACGACGCTGACGTGCTGGTAGACACCACTCACGTAGCCGCTGAGGTGCGCGAAGCGATTGCAAATGCACGGCTGGTGTTATTCCCGAAGGTTTCTGTTGTGTTGGACGGCGACGGCGCGCTGCATCTCGACGCCCTGTCCGCCGACATCAGATTGCGGGCAGTGGGGCCTGCCCAACAGCCCCGAATTTGCGTTGGACTTGGCGGCGACGGTGCATCGACGACTTGGCTCGGATCGATCGCTCCGAAGGATGCCGTCGGCGCCGTCCTCGGCTTCTTGACGATAATCGCTGGATGCGGGCCGACTGCCCGCGCCGCTGAGGTTCTTCGTACCGATGGAGTTGGAGTATTTCGTTCCGTTTTGGCGGGCTGCATTGGGCCGCCATGGGCACCATCGGGGCGTATGCCTGTGGAGACGGTGGGACTTCATGTTGCTTGTGACGGCACCATTACGGTCGGTATCGGGCTTGCATTTGGCTACGCACATGCCGATACGCTTGAGGAAATTGTCCGCATTGCCGCTATTCATAGAGCGCAAGCGGTGCGGCCTGCGCCCGATCGTGCATTGCTACTGATTGGTGTTGCAGAACCAAAAGCAGTCCATCTGCGGGCCGCTGCGGAGCGACTTGGTTTCGTGGTGTATGCTGACGATCCTCGGCGTCGCATCGCCGCATGCCCGGGCGCTCCGGCTTGCGCCTCGGGGTTGATCCCGGCGCGTGCGCTGGCGTCAGCGCTGACACCGATTCTTGAATCCATGGGCGTCAGGTTAAGCTGCGCCCCTGCCGCTGCTTCTCCGTCCCCCGGCGTTGCGGTTCACATTTCCGGTTGCCTCAAGGGCTGCGCTCATCCGATGCCGGCCGCGCTCACCCTGGTGGGCACGCCGCGGGGCTGCGGTGTCATTCACCATGGCACGGCGCACGCAACGCCAGACCATTACGTCGATCCCGCGGATTTCGGTGCTGAGATTTCACGAATCCTGGCAAACGCCGACGAGGTCGCTCATGGCTGAACTCTACTTGCGCGACGGCGCCGCCATCTATGAACGCTCTTTTGCGATCATCCGCGCCGAAGCCGATCTATCCGGTTTCGCCGCGGACGAGGCCGAGGTCGCAATCCGCATGATCCATGCCTGCGGGCTGGTCGAAGCCGCCAGGCATTTTGTATTCGGTCATGATCTGGTCGCCGCGACACGGGCAGCGTTGAGGCGCGGCGCACCGATCCTGTGCGATGCCGAAATGGTAGCGCACGGCATCACGCGGACGCGGCTGCCCGCGCACAACGAAGTATTTTGCGCGCTGCGTGACCCGCGTGTTCCGGCGATTGCGGGAAAACTCGGCACCACGCGCTCCGCGGCAGCTTTGGAGCTGTGGGGGGACAAGACCGGTGGCGCTGTGGTTGCGATCGGAAATGCTCCGACGGCGTTGTTCCGGCTGCTTGAAGTGTTGGACGCGGGCGCGCCCAGACCGGCCGCGATTGTTGGCATTCCCGTGGGTTTTGTGGGCGCCGCGGAATCCAAAGAGGCTCTGGCAGCCAACAAATACAAGATACCATTTCTGATCGTGCGCGGTCGAATGGGCGGCAGTGCCATGACGGCGGCGGCAGTCAATGCGCTCGCGAGGACCGGAATATGAGCGAGACCCCGCGACTAATCGGGGTCGGGGTCGGACCGGGCGATCCCGAGCTTCTGACACTCAAGGCCATACGGGCGCTACGCGAGGTCGACGTGGTGGCGCATTTCGCCAAGGCCGGCAACGCGAGCCAAGCACGCGCCATCGCGGCCGATCATCTGCGGGCGGATGTGACCGAATTGCCGCTGCTTTACCCCGTGACGACGGAAATCCCGAAAGACGCGCCGGCCTATTGTCACAGGATTGCAGCATTTTACGAGAGCTGCGCAGCCGCGGTCGCGGCACATCTCGATGCGCGGCGCTCGGTCGCCGTCATCTGCGAAGGCGATCCGCTGTTCTACGGCTCCTATATGCACCTCCATGTGCGGCTTGCGGCGCGCTATCGAACCGAGGTGATTGCCGGCGTGACCGGCATGTCGGGTTGTTGGTCGGCGATCGGCGCGCCCATCGCCCAGGGCAACGATGTGTTTACAGTGCTGCCCGGCTCGCTCGCCGAGGACGAGCTCGCGCGTCGTCTCGCCGACGCCGATGCCGCCGCAGTCATGAAGCTCGGACGTAATTTGCCGAAGGTACGCCGGGCGCTCGAGCGCGCCGGTCGAATTGATCGCGCCATGTATGTCGAACGCGGCACCATGGCGGACGCTGTGGTCATGCGCCTCGCCGACAAGCCGGACGACTCTGCGCCCTATTTCGCCATCGTGCTGGTGGCGGGCTGGGAGTGCCGACCATGAGCGGTCGCCTTGCCGTGATCGGCCTCGGGCCTGGAGATGCGCGCTGGATTACCCCGGAGGCTGAAACAGCACTGACTGCTGCTGACGCAGTGTACGGTTACGGCGCCTATCTGGATCGGGTGCCGGCGCGGCCCAGGCAGTCCCGCCATCCGTCGGACAATCGCGAAGAGGGCGCGCGCGCCGCCGCTGCACTGGCACACGCGACCAGGGGCGCGCATGTCGCGATCGTATCAGGAGGCGATCCCGGCGTGTTTGCCATGGCGGCGACGGTATGCGCCGAGATCGAAGCCGGTCCGCCAGCATGGCGCGAGCTTGACATCGCGATTGTCCCGGGCATTACCGCCATGCTGGCGGTCGCAGCGCGGGTCGGCGCGCCGCTGGGGCACGATTTCTGCGCGCTCTCTCTCTCCGACAACCTCAAGCCGTGGGATCTGATCGCGCGCCGGCTCGCAGCGGCTGCGAGCGCCGGATTTATTATCGCAATCTACAATCCGGTGTCACAGGCGCGACCGTGGCAGCTTGGCGCCGCGTTCGATTGCGTCGGAAAACTGTTGCCGGCATCGGCACCCGTCATATTCGGCCGGGCAATCGGACGTGGGGACGAGCGTGTCGAGGTGACGACACTCGGCGCTGCCAAATCGGTTGCCGCCGATATGGCAACACTTGTCATCATCGGCTCAGCCGAGACCCGCACTGTGATGCGCGAAGGGCGTACGCCGCTCGTCTACACATCGCGGGCAGTCGCATCGGCGCGCATATGATCGAGCCAGGCCACAGCATCGTCCACGGTTTCGACCGCTTCGACGTCAGGCAAAATTGGCCGGCGCAGCATGATCACAGGCAGGCCGAGCGTGCGCGCCGCAGCGATCTTGCCGAAGGTCGCAGTGCCGCCGCTGTTCTTGGCGACAACGACATCGATGCGATGCTGCTCGAGCATGGTGCGTTCGCCGGCCTCGGCGAAAGGGCCACGGCCGGTGATGTAGACGGCATGCGGCACGGCAAGCGGCGGCACGACCGGATCGACGCTGCGCACCAGGTAATAGTGTTGTGGCGCGTCCGCAAAGGGTTGGATTTCCTTGCGGCCGAGGGCAAGAAAAACGCGGCGCGACGCATTGCCGAGTGCCTGCATAGCGCCCACCGCGCTGCCGATCTCAATCCAGCGATCCCCCGCAGCCGGGACCCAGGCGGGCCGACGCAAGGCAAGCAATGGAACTCCTGTCAGCCTTGCAGCATTGGCCGCGTTCATGGAAATCACAGCCGCATAAGGATGCGTCGCCTCGATGAGGATATCGATTTTTTGATTCGCGAGATAATCCGCAAGACCTTTGGCACCACCAAAGCCGCCGATCCGAACCGGAACCGGCTGGTCAGCGGGCGCTGCTGTGCGGCCCGCGAGAGAAAGCGTCACGATAAGGTCGGCCCGCTTGGCCAGCCGTTCGGCCAATCGCCGCGCCTCCGTGGTGCCGCCGAGAATGAGGATTCGCATGTCGCGTGTTGATCCGGTTTCGCCGCAGAGTGCTCCACCGCGGTGCTGGCTGTCCATTGTCGGTATCGGCGAAGACGGCATTGATGCGCTCAGCCCGGTGACGCGGGGGCTGATCGGCGACGCCGAAATCGTGTTCGGCGGCAAGCGGCATCTGGCGCTGGCGGCCCCGCTGATTCGCGGTGCGGCGCGCCCCTGGCCGTCGCCGTTCGATCGCGCCGTCGATGAGGTCCTGGCGCAACGCGGCAGGCAAATCTGCGTCCTCGCTTCGGGCGATCCATTCGTCTACGGCGTCGGCGCCGCCCTCGCGCGCCGGATCGATCCGGCGGAGACACTGGTGGTGCCGGCGCCCTCGGCATTCAGCCTCGCAGCGGCGCGGCTTGGTTGGGCCCTGCCGGACACCGCTCAGGTGTCGCTGCACGGGCGTGCGCTCGACCTTGTCCGCCCGCATTTGCAGCCCGGCATGCGTGTGTTGGCGCTGACATCCGATGGCGACACCCCTGCGGAACTCGCGCGGCTTATGGCAAAGAGCGGCTTCGGCGCATCGCATATCATTGTTCTGGAGGCGTTGGGTGGCATTCGGGAGCGAATCCGGGCGACCACGGCGGCGAGATTCGATTTTCACGAGGTCAATGATCTCAATGTCGTCGCCATCGAGGTAAAGGCCGGGTCCGACGCACGCGTCATTGCGCGGGCCCCCGGCCTCCCGGATGCCATGTTCGAACACGACGGCCAGATCACCAAGCGGGAGATTCGCGCCGTGGCGCTGTCATCACTCGCGCCTCGCCGTGGCGAGTTGCTGTGGGACATCGGCGCCGGTTCCGGCTCGGTTGCGATCGAGTGGATGTTGGCCGACTCCTCGCTGCGTGCCATTGCGATCGAGCGACGCCCGGATCGCGCCGCGCGCATCCGCCGCAACGCCGCGATGTTCGGTGTCCCCGGACTTGAGATCGTCGAAGGTGAAGCTCCGACGGCGCTGGAACGCCTTCCCCTGCCTGATGCGATTTTCATCGGCGGTGGCGCCGGTCATCACAACACGCTTGATACGGCGACATCGGTGCTGCGCACGGGCGGCCGGCTGGTTGTCAATGCCGTGACCCTGGAAACCGAGGCGCTGCTGATCGCGCGCCAGGCCGCGCTCGGCGGCGAGCTGATCCGTCTGGCGATCACTCGCGCCGATGTGATCGGTGGCTCCTCCCCTCCTCCTTGTGGGGAGGGGTCGGGGGTAGGGAGCGGGAGATATGGCGAAGACGATGCCTTGCGGCATGACCCCCCACCCCCCTTCCCCACAAGGGGAGAGGGAGTCGCTGTGGCTCGGCCGCAACTTATGGGCTGGCGTTCGGCCATGCCGGTGACCCAATGGACGTGGATCAAACCATGATTGTAGCGGGCATTGGATGCCGTAAGGGCGCGCGGGCGGCCGATATCGAGGCGGCGATTGCGGCGGCGTTCGCGCGACTGGGCGTTGCGACCTCGCAGCTTGGCCTCCTCGCGACATCGAGCGCCAAGGGCAGTGAGCCCGGCATCGCGGCGGCCGCATCGGCAATCGGCGTGCCGCTCGTCCTGATACCGCAGGGCGATCTCGTGATCGCAGGCGGGCGTGCTGTGACCCGGTCCGAGCGCGTGATCGCGCTCACCGGCGCGCCGTCGGTTGCGGAAGCGGCGGCTCTCGCGGCAGGTGGACCGGCTGCACGGCTCATCGTCCCGCGCATCGCCGTAGGACCGGCAACCTGCGCGCTTGCCGATACCGAGGCGGCTCGATGACGGTGCATTTCATAGGTGCAGGGCCCGGAGCGGCGGACCTGATCACGGTACGGGGGCGGAACCTGATCGCGCGTTGCCCGGTCTGCCTCTATGCCGGCTCGATTGTGCCGCGCGAACTGCTGGCGCAATGTCCCAGCGATGCTCGCATTGTCGATACGGCGCCGCTGACGCTCGATGACATCGAGGCGGAATTTATCAAGGCGCATGTCGCTGGCCTCGACATAGCGCGGCTGCATTCGGGCGACCTTTCCATTTACAGCGCGCTTGCTGAGCAATTGCGGCGCCTC
>Ga0126369_10001759_pt1 | contig 15194 bp, 13 predicted proteins | sample PanSoiMetaPlot_1_FD_109646 | JGI IMG/M metagenome (GOLD analysis project Ga0126369, IMG submission 109646) | Tropical forest soil microbial communities from Panama - MetaG Plot_1 | ecosystem: Environmental > Terrestrial > Soil > Tropical forest > Bulk soil | place: Panama | collected 2016-02-17 | reverse complement strand
TAGATCTTTTGCATCCCCGGGTGGCTTGCGACCAACGAGACAATACGTGGCTCAGTATCCTTGTGGCCGACTTCAAGGATGCTCAGCAAGACGCCGTAAGCCAGCGTGTCGGCGTCCTCCCCGTCACATTGCGCGACCAGCACTCGCTCGCGCGAGTCGTTCAGGATCACGTACCCGACCGTTTTTCCTCCTTCGAGAACCCGAAAGAGCCGATAACGCACAAAGGAAAGGCAAGGATTGTATCGCCAGTTGAGGTATTCAGGCGTGGGGGCAAAACGAAAACGAAAAGGCGACCGGCGAGGCAGAAGGTCGTGCGTAAAGTTTCCCTCCTCTCGCACCGACAGTTTTGCGGCGACGTTTGCCGGAATCCTTGAGGCATATTCGGAGACTCTTTTTTTTCTTCCGGCGTGACGCAGGACCCATTTCGCAGCGAGCCGCCATTTTGACTGCCCGGGGTAAGGAAGGTACGGCTTGTTCAGCTCGTAGCTTCGCACGCCGGAGAAAAAACTCCAGTTTTGTCGCCGTATCATTGTATGAGTCTGCTCGCTCCCCCCATAAACCAACCCCAAAGAGCAGGATCTTTGCCAGTAGAGAAAAAGGTAGGTCCCTGACCCGGAGCGCAGAGAGTGGAAATTACTCCCGAATCCGATGATGATGTTTTGCGAGTCATACTGGAAAGGCATTTTCTCGAGGCCGATCGTGGCAATTCCCGAGCCATCATCGGCCAAGATCATGAACAGCTTGCACCAGTCGCTGCCCGCGTAATAGTAATCAACAAAGGGCCGATGGCCCAGGTTGCAGTGGGGGCCGACACATTTCGCCACCGTCTGTAAGGCGTCGAAATGCTCAGGGCTGTACTCTACCATCCGCACTACAAAGCCTCCGCCTGGGCGCTTGCTGAACAGCAGCACATGATTCAACTACGCCGCAACCGCACATGCATTTGGTGGATCGTGTAAGGGATTCCTGACGGCCCTGCCAACCCCAGCAATGCGGTTTTGACTTCCTGGTCACATTGCTCTTTGGCGGCGGCGGAAATCCGCATGAAGTGGCCTTCGATTCGTACCCACCAGCCCCAATGCCCTTCCAAAGTGTCGTAATAGGTTTGGTAGGATTCCTCAACGGATAATTCAGGTGCACGGAAAGCGTTGCTGAACAGTCCATGGGCAGCCTCTCGAGTGAATTGTTTCCGCATGCGCGCGGATTCCAGGAGCAGGGCTGGACCCATATGCTTCAAGAAGATCGGGGTTGTCTTTTGGATGAACTCTCGGCCGTTGTCGCGACCGATGAAGAACAGATCCATTTCGGCTCCTGGTTTCAGTACGCGCTGTATTTCCCGTACGGCTGCTTGCGGATCGGTGGTCCAGTGGAAAGCGAAAATGCTGAACAGATAGTCGACCGACCCGGTTTCGAGAGGAATGTGCTCGAAAGATCCGTTGCGGATCTGAACGTTCGGAAGTGAATGGAGCCTAGAAACCGCCAGGTTCCGCATGTTCTCTGCGGGTTCAATCCCCACGAACTGAACCCCAGGCTTGGTTCGCGGAACCAGGCGCGCGAGTGCCCTCCCCGTTCCACAGCCAACATCAAGGATGAGCCGAGAGTGATCCTTGATATGAATTGAACCCAAGGCTTTGTCAGAGGCCTGACCCCAGCACGAGCGAAGATTCCGCTCGTCGTCGTAGTGCTCGGCAAGCCGGGAGTAAGTCTCGATGATTGGATTAGCGAGTTCTAATGCTGGCGAGGTCATTCAGTCGGTTCCCCATGAAGATTCGGCACAAGCCTTTCACAATGCAGAATTCGCTCGGGTCGATATTCGTGAGATCGATCTTGCAGCCGCTTTGGCTTTCGATAAACATGATCAAATCAATGAATCCGAAGGAGTCCAGCATGCCGGTAGCAATCAAATCTGTATCCGGAGAGATGTTGCCGTTCGGCGAATTCCCTGGACGATGATTGCTCCGGACCCAGTTGATCACCAAATCGACGAGCTGCGCTTCTGACATCGTCATGGTTAAGCACCCTCAAGCTGTTTTAGGAGTTTTTTTCGATCAATCTTTCCGTTGTCGTTCAAAGGCATTTCTTCCAGTCGGTAGATGTTGCGCGGCACCATATAATCAGGGAGGGCCTCACGGCAGCGCTTCAAGATGTACAGGTCATCTAGGTTCGAAGCGCCGCATAGGAAGGCCACGACGCCATCGGCGCTCCCGTCAGTGACAGGCCAAGGAACAGCGACCACCTGCTCGGCCCCACTGGCCTTGCGAAGAAGGACCTCAATTTCTTGCAGCTCCACCCGATAGCCACGAATCTTGACTTGTTGGTCGATCCGGCCGAGATAATACAAACAGCCATTCTCTCCGCGCTTAACCAGGTCTCCCGTGCGGTACCAGGAGGTCTCGCCGGTTTCTCGGAAACGAACGAACTGGCGCCGGGTCGCCTCGGGGTTGTTCCAATAACCGTCGGTTACTTGCGCTCCCGCTAAACACAGCTCGCCGGCTTCGCGAGACCTGCTACCCTGCTGATTGACGATGCGGAACTGCTGTCCGGGGAACACCCATCCGATCGGGACAATCCCGTTGAGGCACTCCTCGGGTGAGCTCGACGGATTCCAGCGGTAATGTGAAATGGCGATGGTAGTCTCCGTTGGTCCGTACAGATTCTCCACGATCGAATTGGGGGCGGCTTCCTGCCAGTGCTGTGCGTGACGAGCGGCGAGGGGTTCACCGCAAAAGACGCTGAATCGCAGGCTGGGAAAACATCGCGGCTCGAGCAGCCGCATCTTGGAGAGAAGAGCCACAACCGAGGGCACGGAAAACCACATTGTCAGTTCGCAGTCGCGAATGAACTTGGCCGGCAGCATCAGCGATTTTTCGGGCACGCAGAACAGGCAAGCTCCCCGCTCCCAGCACACGAACATATCGTGCAAGCTCAGATCAAACGTTAGGTCAAATTGCTGGGAGAAGCGATCCCGCTCACTGACTTCATAACGGTTTGCGATGTATTCGATGTAAGGACGCACGTTCGAGTGATGGATGGGAACTCCCTTTGGTTCGCCCGTCGTTCCTGAAGTGAATAGCAGATAAGCAATAGCCGAAGAATCGACTTCGGTGTGGAAGGCGAGACCTTCCCCATGCAACATTTCCCTGGAAGAAACAAATCGGTGCTTGGGAAGCATGGCGCGGAGTTCTGCCGCGTCAGTTAAGTCGGGCAGGATCACCGTCAGAGACCCGTCAATTTCCGACAGTAGCCTCCCTAACTGCCCCAGAACCTCTCGACCGGCGACCAAGACTCGGCATCCGGAAAAGATAAGCATCTTGCGTGTGCGTTCGATGGGAAACTTGGGATTGAGAGGCACGTAACCTTTGCCGGCCCCCAGGATACCCAGCACGCTCGCGTATGCCGTCGCGCTCCGGGAGGCCAGCACGGCAGCGAGCGGGAACGCGTCTCGTTCCTGGTCGAGGATGGTCTGGGCAATGGCGGCGGCCCGGTCTCGAAGCTCGCGATAGCTAAGGTTTGTGTTGTCGACAACCAACGCATCGCGACACGGGAATCGTTCAGCCGATTCCCAAAAGCCCTGGATCAAACTGTTGTTCTTCCTGCTCGTGGTGGTAGCCACACCAGGGCGGGCTGCACGCTGCTGGCTGGCAGTACTTCGCAACAGCGGTTCACTCTGTTGTGGGGGATGTCGAGGCGTCTCTAGGAATTTGAACATTGCTTTTGCATTCTGATGAAACGTGCGACGGCAAGAGAATTTCAATCCGAGTCAAAACGGCACGGCATGACTTCAACGCGACCGCACACGGTGTCTGGTGCGACCACTGGTTCGGTTCGGTTACCTCTCTCGCATGCCTGCCGAAAGACGATTCCTGTGTGCCGCAGTTCTTCTCTGTCAGGAGGAATGTCCAGGATAAAAGTCCGAAAACCGAGCCCGACGTAATGCGAGATTTCCTGAGCGACCGTGTCATAGCTGCCAACCAAATACGGACAGAAGGTTTTGTAGTTCTCGAACGGCACCAGCCAGTATGGATTGTGATTCGACTTGGTCTCGTTTGCCATTTTCGAGAGCTGCTGGTGCCACTGGGAATCCGACACCCGCATGGCTAGCTGATGCGTGAGTTGCCCCTTACGGTCTTCGGGAAATCGTTCATGGGCGACTCGCCACGCTTCCGGTTCGCTCGGCCGGGCGATAATCCCGACGCGGATACCAGAATCGAATCCGGCATCGGGTGATTCGGGATGACACTCGCTGACAGGTTTCGGATACTTGATGGCCGTCGCCCCAACCGCCTGAGCCGTCGCCAGTCCTGCATCCGACGAACCGGAGACGAAGATTACGGGAAACAGCTCAGGTGGCAGCGGCGGGGTCAGCCGCAGATTGTTGATTTCGTAAAACTCTCCAGAGAAACTGACGGGGCCGTCGCCATCCAGCAACTGCTTAATGATGGATGTGTATTCGGTCAGCCGCAGGTATCTTTGATCGTGGGGCGTGGTGTCGTTCAGCGCCGCCAAGTCGTTCTTGAAACCACCGGCAACCATATTCAAATAGACCCGCCTGCCATAAAGGTGACCGAGCGTGGCGATCATTTTGGCGACAGAGTAAGGATGCATATAGGCTGGCTGGATGGCGACTAGGGGGGCGAGCCGGTCTGTGCTCTGGATAATGATTTGGGCGATCAACCAGGGATCGGCCTGGGAATTGTCTGTGTAGACGAGAATCCCTCGGCAACCATGCTCCTCACTCCATTTGGCAACCTCGATGACGTTCTCGAGGTAACCCTCTCTTGGCGCAGAGCTAATTTGAGGACAGGTGGAAAAGGCTTCCAGGCTCGAAATATGAGATTCGTTATTTCTCATGTCGGAAGTACTCCGGTCTTGTGTCCGCTCAACACGGCAGAAAAAGTTTTTGAATCTCACTCACTGAAGTACCCACAAAATCGGTTAGCACGTCGTGTGCACCAGCTTCGGCCAGACTAGGTGCGCGGTGTGGTGCCGCAATTCCCAGGCACTTCATGCCAGCCGCTCTTGCAGCTCGAACTCCTGAAACGGAATCCTCGAATGCGAGTGAATTGGCCGGTTCGACGTCCAGCTTTCGCGCCGCTTTAAGGAAAACAGCTGGGTCGGGCTTTCCGCTCGAAACGTCATCGCCGGTCACGACGGTTTTGAAATACCGTCGGAGTCCAACAAGATCCAGAATGTAATGGACTCGTTTCGAGCTACCACACGAGGCCACGGCCGTAGGCAGGCCCGCTCGGTTGAGTTGCTCCAACAGCTCTCTCACGCCGGCTATTGCATTGACATCCTTCGCTTCTTCATTGAAGAACAGATCCTTCTGATGACTATGCGCCTGAATTTCGCTGCGGTTGACATCTCCGAGAAAATGGCGAAGGATTTCTTCTTTCTTTCTCCCGTCGAAGACAAATTCAAGTTCTGACTCCGTTACCGGCTTCCCAACCGACGCAAGGAATTTCTTCCAAGCCCGCAGATGGGCTGGATGGCTATCTACGATAACCCCGTCCAGATCGAAGATGACGCTCTTCAGCATGCGGAACGTGCTACAACACTGGAAGCCGCAAAGCCAGGCCAGGTATCTTGCGCATATCGGTAACTGGCTGGCGTTCCTATGTCTACCAGATAGTCAGAAATAGAATAGGCTGCCATTCTTCCAACTAGTTTGGGCAAGACGTCAAAACCGATATCTGCGGGAGTGCGTCTCGGTATCACGTCAAAAATGGCTGAAGTCGCTAGCAGAACTCCAGAGAAGGCTAAATCACTCGAAGGATTCGCTGGCTTTTCTACAAATTCCTGAATAACGCCTGCGCGGTCGACGGTTACGATGCCACACTGCCGCGGATCCGCAACTCGCTTGACTCCCAGAGTTACGACTTGGTTGCTGCGCCGATGGAATTCGAACATAGCCAAGAGGTTCGTATTCGTGAGCACATCGCCGTAAAAGATCCAGAACTCTCGATCGGAACCGATCCAAAAGCGATTTGTCAGCACGGTCCCCGCACTCCCGAGCAGGGTTTCTTCCTCGGCAATGCGCAATCTGACGTCCTGGCGATTAGGGTGGAGATAGGCTTTTACGCTGTCTGCATGAGAATGTGTATTTACGAGAATCTCATCGATGCCGTGCCGGCGGCACAGCTCGAGCCAAATCCCCAGAATGGGTACGCCCTGAATGGAAAGCAGACACTTAGGGATCGTGTCAGTCAGTGGCCGCAAGCGTTCGCCCTTGCCGGCTGCTAGGATAAAAGCTTTCATATGGCGGATTTGGTGCTACTCATAGAGATTGGGAGTCCGGTAAGAAGGGTTCGGAGGCTTGTGACGCAAAGCCAGGAACAAAGGTCCAGCGCATCCCGGTTTTCTCGTCAGCGTCGATGAATGGATCATTGGCCACTACCTGAGCTCCTTGGGAGTCAAGCCGAAACGCCAATTCGCGCAGACCGAGTCGCACCATGACCTCGCGGACCCTTTCCTGGTGCCGTTCTTCACAGAAAAGCAAAAGGAAACCACCACCACCTGCTCCAGTGATTTTGCCGCCCAGAGCGCCACTCTGACGCGCCAACGCGTACGCTTCGTCGATGAGCGGATTCGAAATGTGAGAAGAGATCCTCTTTTTGGCCTGCCAACCCTCGTCCAGCAACCCACCAAAGGTCCGCAGGTCGCCTTCCTGCAGGGCATCACGCAGATGGTCAGCTAGTTCGCGGATCTCGCGCAGGGAATCGACCGTAGGGGCGATCCCCGTTTTTGTCGATTGCTCTTGTTCCTCGAGAAGTTTCCAGGAGTTGTGGGCTGATCCGGTAAAGAACAACATTAAGTGACTTTCGAACTCATCCAGATAATCGGCCCGCAGCGGGATAGGCTCGACAGCGGTACTCCCGTCAGGTCGGAAAGTAATGAAATTCAATCCTCCAAAGGCAGCAGCATATTCGTCCTGTTTTCCTACAGGTTTGCCGAGGATATTTCGCGCGATGTGGAATGATCGTTCGGCTAGCTCGTACTTGGAAAATGACAGATCAAGGTAGCTGGCCAATGTCTTTAAGACCCCAACACAGACACTGGCAGAGGAGCCTAAGCCACTTCCGGCGACAATCTCAGAAGCAAGAAAAAGGTCAACGGAAAGATCGCATCCAAGTTCTTTGATGACCGCGAGGGGGATTTCCAGCGCGCTCGACTTGATGTCCATGAGAGAGATATCGCGCCAGTTTTCTACAACACGCAGGTCAGAAGAAATGATCTGGACCTTTCCATCGTTTCTTTTCTGCAGGATCGTATAGAAGTACTTATCGATGGACGCATTCAGGACGGCTCCACCAAACTTTTCGTAGTACGCCGGCAGGTCGGTTCCGCCGCCGCCAAAACTAATACGCACTGGACTGCGTACGATCAGCATTCAGCACCTTGGGGATGCGAAACATGGGTTTGCCTGCCGGTGAGCCTTCGTATGCGGCCGCAGGAATGTCACGTTCCGTCACTCGCGCGAACAGCGTACAGATGGTCTGCAGCAGAAGAGAAAGGTCGCGGAATAGAGACCAATGAAAGATGTACTGCAAGTCGAAGTGAGCCTTTTCCTCCGAAGAGTGATTTTCTCGTAGTCCGTTCACCTGGGCCAGCCCGGTCATGCCGGGCATGACACTCAGCCGCTGACGCTGCCACATGGAATAATGTTGGACCCGTTCGGGTGGCTCCGGACGAGGACCTACCAGGCTCATGTCGCCTTTCAATACATTCCAAAGCTGGGGTAGCTCGGTAACGCTGAACCGCGCGAAAATACACGCGCACCCGGCTAAATCTGGTGCCCAGCGGTCGACATTCAAGCGGTACATCCAAAACTGACGCCCATCTTTCCCGCAGCGAAGATCCTTCCTCAAGGCCCTGTCCTTGCGAGAGCGCAACGCGACCGCCGAAAGCGCTAGTAAAGGGGCGCTGACCACCAGCAGAAACAGCGCACCCAAGAAGTCGACGATCCTCTTCAGCCTTAATCTCACAATAGAGAGGGTCTGTTCTTCTAGTGAAAGCAAGCTGACATCCTCTATTTCTGTCAATTTGGCTTTCGAGAGACAGAGTTCATAGCGTAGAGGCACCAGGTGCACGCGGATTCCGGCCTTTCTGCAATTGGAAATGAGCCTCTCGCTTTCGAGCCCCGGCGGCAATGGCTCCACAACGATGAGTTCCTGGGCCTTCTTTTCCTTCAACAACCCCAAAATGCCAAACGTCCGTAAAAAGACTGTTCCCGCAGGCAGTCCAATGAGTCGGTTGGAAGGGTCGGTTTCGCTGGGAAACATGACTCCCGCCACTTCCATCGGGAATTCCACATGCCTGGAAATCTTGCGCGCTACGTCATGCACAAGCTGACCGCCGCCGAGAATTACCACCCTCCGCCGCGCCACACCGCTATGCCCTGATAGGACCAGCCACCAAGCCAAGGAACGGATGGAGATGAATCCCGATGGCAGCAGAATTCCAATGTAAAGCAGCTCCGAGCGCAATTCGCCATTCTTTGAGACGAGTGCAAAGATCAGCAGCGCGCCAAGGAGGTAGATGACTCCAGTTGTGACTTGAGCAAAGACGGTCGGGAACCATCGCCCGCCCTCGAACCCATGCAATCTCTCTTTGAAGTAGAGAATAGCCCAGGTCGAAAGTCCCAGAAGAACCGCCGTCGCATATAGACCTTCGCGTAATCCGCCGCCTAGAATCTGACGGTTTTGACCGATGTGCATAGCCTCGAAAACCGCAGCAATCCATAGCAGGTCAGTTACCAGAATCGAATATCTTAGCTTCTTGTTCATAGCCACGGCTCCCCGATCAATGACTGCCTTGTTTTGCAAGCATCTGTGCGCACTGTGCTTGTTCCCATGCCCATGCGCCCCTGATGATCTCGTCCAGTTGAGAATGACGCGGCTCCCAATCGAACTCTTGCATCAGTTTCTTGGGACTGGCACACAGGACCGCCGGGTCGCCCTGCCTCCGGGAGGCGCGCTGCACTCGGATGCTCTTCTCGGTCAGCTTCTCCACGGTTTGACAAATGTCCTTCACCGAATGGGTCTTGCCGGTGCCAATGTTGTAGGCGTGGAATCCGGGCAACTCCATTTTTTTTAGGGCCAGCAGGTGTGCTTCGGCAATGTCGAGTACGTGGATGTAGTCGCGCAAGCAAGACCCATCCGGGGTGGGATAATCCATCCCGTAGATTTCGATGTTTTCTCTCCTCCCCGAAGCCGCTTGCAGCAATAAAGGAATGATGTGCGTCTCTGGATCGTGTCGCTCGCCCCAGTCTCTCTCACCTCCCGAGGCATTGAAGTAGCGAAATACGACTACGCTCCAGCCATAGGACGCGGCGTACCATTTCAAGATCTGCTCGAAGATGAGCTTGCTCTCACCGTAGGCATTCACCGGCTCTTTGACATGTTCTTCAAGGATGGGGAGTAGCTTGGGCGACCCGTACACTGCCGCCGAAGAGGAAAAGACGAATTTACGGATGCCTTGCCTCCGGAGGGTTTCGAGCAACGCAATCCCGGAGGCCACGTTGGCATCGAAAAAGGATCCAGGATTGATAACCGACTCGGGAATCAGCGCCTTCGCGGCGAAATGAAAAACCGCATCAAACTTCTTGTGAGCGAGCAAGCTTTCAAGCGCGCCCCGGTTACCGATATCAAATCGGTGCAGGGTCGCACCTTGCGGAACGGCCTCAAGGTGTCCCGTCGACAGATCATCCACCACCTCGACGGAAAATCCTCTGGACAACAGTTGCCTCGAGCAGACTGAGCCCACATACCCAGCGCCGCCAGTCACCAAGATGCGATTCATTAAAAAGCCCCTTCCCTCTTAAGAGCCTTGCCAGGTGTCTCGAGGAGGATTCTCATGTCCATACCGAGACTCCAGGTTCCGATGTAGTGGAGGTCCATGCGGACCCGTTCCTCGTACGAGACGTTTTGCCGGCCGCGGACCTGCCAATAACCCGTTAATCCAGGCTTAACCGAGAGCAGGAGTTGTTTGTTGGGCCCATACTTCGGGAGCTCCGCAGCAGTGATCATGCGAGGACCGACCAGGCTCATTTGCCCTCGTAACACGTTAAAGAGTTGGGGCAATTCGTCCAGGCTAAGCTTCCTCAGGAAACTTCCCACTCTCGTGACCCGCGGATCGTCCTTGAGTTTGAAATTACGCGCAAACTCCGCATGCAGACCGGGATTCGCGGCCAGGACAGAATCCGCTTCCCGTACCATGGTGCGAAATTTGAAAGCATCAAACTCACCTGCCTGGCCAATGACGCGCCTGCGGTAAATAACTGGCCAACCATCGTTAAGAGCGACAAGTAATCCGATGACGAAGAACACTGGAGAGAGCCCAACGATCAAAAGGCAGGCGCCCACTAGATCAAGGCAGCGCTTTGCCGAGCGCTGAAGCTTCAGGTTTCCCCATCTGCGAAGATCTTCGCGACGGGTACTGCCTTTAAATGCTCCTTCACGAGTAAACATGAATTTGGCGTCTCGCCGGAGCCTGCAAGGATGCTTGACCCAGGGGAAGTCACCCGGCGGATGAAAAGTTGTCCTGCCCGTGAGAACCCGCCGCGTTGACGGTCGCTACGCGGCGGTCTCCTCGCGCCCAAACACAGCCTCTTTCGCTTTCACAGATTCGGTCGCGAATCACGGTAAACAAGGCGTGCGTAATACTGAGTTGGAAGTCCTCGATGATCTGCATGTTGTGCGACGGTATGATGATGCACAGATCGCAGAGGTCAGGCATCTGGCCCCCATTAAACCCTGTTAAACCGATGGTGAAAGCATGCGATTCCCTCGCCAGTTCAAGAGCCAGCAGCACGTTGGGTGAGCACCCGCTGCCGCTTATCCCAAACGCGATATCGCCGGGCTGAAGGAAGTTACGCAGCTGCTCTGCAAACACACTTTCGTAGGAAAGGTCATTCGCCCAGGCAGTGATGAGCGGTATGTTGTCGGTCAGCGACAGCACCCGGAACCGCTTATGACGCTTGCCGGGAGGTATTGTTCCCTTGCCGAGGTCGCAGGCAAAGTGCGAAGCCAAAGCCGCACTTCCACCGTTTCCAAACAAAAACACTCTGCGGTCATGTCGGTACGCACGATGAAGTGCATCGGCAACTTGTTCGATCTTCTCATACGGAAGCTCTGCCACAACGCGATGGTGATTCTCAAAGTAACTATGACAGTCGGCGGTTTCCGGGCGGCCTGCCGTCGTAAGGACTAGTTTCGGGTCCAGCATTTGAGCGCATCTCCTTGTGAAGGGAACGGCTAGCTAGGGCTTTTTTTCCTGACTTTTCAAACTGAAGAACTGGGTTATAACAGCATGCGGGACAGAAGCCCCCTGAATCTGCGATGGAGCTACCGGTTCTGACGAATGAGATAAACCAGCATTAGGCTAACTCGTGATTTCGCCGCCCATCTGGCCCTTGGTCCAAGAGCATCTCAGGCCGCATCTGGCGAAGGGTTGGATTCCACGCAAGGGTTTGGCGGCGGTTCAGATACCGGAGTAAGCCGGCCAGGAGGGCGAAATTCATAGAGCAGAAAGCCAAAGGCAAGGAGAACAAGTGCGTCGGCTTCCCGCTTTTTTTCAACCAGTACCCGAAGCCAGCCATCAAGTAAAAGCCAGACTGCGCTGCAAGTAAGGCGGCGTATCCGGGGTGGCCGGCTAGCAAAATGGTGCAGCCAAATGCGGCTATTAGGAGCACCGGAACAAACCAGCGCAGAACGCGATGCGCCATAAAGCAGAAGGTCACTAAACCCTTTGTTGGATCAAAGCATCTCGGATTTGCAAACAAAGTCTGAAAATTGCCCGCTGCAATGCGGACGCGTCGTGCAAATTGGGCCGAGAACGTAGGCGCAATTTCTTCCACGGCGACCGCCTCGGGATCATAGACGACACGGTAACCACGGAATCGGATTTCAAGAGGAATTTGGAAGTCTTCGACAATAGATTGTTTTCGCGGGCGAAAAAGAGAGCTGCGAACGGCAAGGGCAGAGCCGTTTCCGCCCAGCGAGCAATTCAGACGGCTTTCCAGGATTTTTAGCGCGGATTCATACCGCCAGTAGAGAGATTCCCCTCCGGGGTCGCTCCCGGGGCTGACAACACGGACCTCCTCGCCACTGACGGCACCCACTCGTGGATCAGCAAAGTGCCGTACCAGATTGCCAATGCAATTCTTGTCCAAAATGGTGTTGGCGTCGGTAAACACCAAGATCTCTGCTGAAGTGCGGCCGGCCAAGTCGCACAATACCGCCAATTTCCCACGGCGGGTCTCGAAAGGAAAAACCCGAAGCTGCCGCGATTGCGTCTGACCAAGAAGCTTCTGGGTGGAATCGATGCAAGCATCGAGCCCGAGCAAGAACTCCAGTCGGTCGCGCGGATAATCCATTTCGAGCAGATTCTTTACTTTGGCTTGAATGACAACCTCTTCGTTATATGCGGACATCAGAACGGCGACCCGCGGAGCGACGTCTGACTGAAAGCGGCAACGGCGGTCACGTCGACGAACTAAATACAGGAAGTCAGACTTGGCTCGACAGAAAGCGCAAAACACGAAAAGTAACAACGGGTAACCAAAATAGTGGAAGACCACTAGCGACAAGCACGTCCAGATGGCCAATTGCGTCACGGATGTACTCATGGGGCTCAAATTGTGGCAGCCATACGCTCGATCGAAGGGAGATCGCGAACAGATGATCGGCCCTGCATCTTTCGAGCGATATGTTGAATCCCGACACCGATTCCCACCAGATAAAAGAAGTAGTATTCGTAGCCAAGGTGGGCAAAACAGGCTCCAAATGCAAATGATAAGAGGCTAACTTGGGTGGCCCGTGCGATGAGTTTTAACTCCTGAGCTTCGGGATCATCCGCCAATGCCTTGCTTGTTTTCTTGATGTTGCGCAAAGCAGTGATCAGCAGCCCGACAAAGAGCAATAGCGCCGGCACGCCCGCTTCCGAAGAAATCTCTGTAAAGGTGTTATGCGTCCCAATCCAAGCAGTCGAGACGCCAAGGTCGGTCCCATTGGCAATAACGAAATTACCTAGGCCCAGGCCAAACACAGGGTGCTCAAGGGTGTATTTGAGCGAGGCAATCAAGACAGTAAGATGGCTCTCACTGGACTCCTGCGCCGAGGCGGCAACCTCGCTTGTAGAGTCGTCGGTCCCACCCCACATGGTTCCGACGCGCTCCCAAAAGACTGGGGGTGCCATGCTAATAGCAACGACCAGCGCAAGGGCCATCGCCACCGCGAGGATCCTGCCGCGTGGGGTACTGCGTAAGACTACAAGCGACGTCAATGCTGCGGAAAACACCACGTCCATCAAACCGCTTCGCGAGGCGGTCAGCATCAGCATCCACGTCATCGAGACAACCGCCGCGACCAGCACACTTGCTCCCGGGAGGGAGCGTCGGACAACAAAAATTGCCGCGATATAAGGGATCGTCAAAGCTTCAGCAATTCCCAGGAAGTTCCATCCGAGTATCCCCAGGTTGAAACCCAGCATTCGTTCGCCAACCCAAATAGCCTTAGGGGACAGGAAGATCGAAACGCTGGTTACCGCAAGTTCGCTCAGAATGATGGCCCAAAGCAGCTTGCGAACTCGTGGCAAGGTTACGAGAACCTGCGTAAGCAGGAAAAATACCAAGAGCGTCTTCAGCCAGACGTGTATAAGCGTGTCAAAGCTGCCGCCTCTCCACAAAGCAAAGGGCACACCCGCGATAAACCAGCCGGTGAGCAGCAGGACGATTTGAAGTTCCCGCGTCCATCGTAAACGAGCGCGGCCCGAGATAAGGGCAGTAACATATGTCAATCCTGCGCAAGCGCCAAAAACGAACGTTAGATGAAGAGGAGCAAGAAACGGAAAGATGTCCTCTGGCCTTGCAAAAACGGCAATGGTGAAGAGCCAAAGGAAGGGAAAGCTCCATTTGTCGCCATGCTCACGCCCCTCTGTAGCGGCGAAGTCCTGCTCCGGGTTCTCGTCACCCACCCAGAGTGATTCGGTATAGTTCACGTAATCCCTTGAGTTGTCGAATGCCACCACTAAGCGACCGCCAGGGCTTGCGCCCGCGTCCTCCGTTCCAGAATTTCTTCTAACCGATCCACAACCCCATCCCAACCACACCGGCTGGCCACCTGCGCACGGGCCTGCGTTCCAAGCGAATTTCGTAGCGCTGGATTCCGGAGAAGCTCAATCACTGTCTCGGCGAATGCTTCGGGCCCCTCGGCAATGCGAATTTCTTGGCCGTCGCGAAAAGGGAGGCCTTCGGCGCCGATTGGGGTCGCCACCACAGCCTTTCCCATGGCCATTGCTTCAGGGATCTTGATCCGCGTTCCTCCGCCAGCCCGGAGTGGAACCACCACCACCTCCGCCTGCGCAAGATGGGGACGAACATCCGAAACCCATCCGGTGAGTTTCACGCTGGGCTCTCTCGCGGCGAGGTCCAGCAGGTGCGAAGAAGGATGGCGGCCGACAACAGACAGGCTGGCATTCTCGGCCGCCTCACGGATTCGTGGATACACGTCGCGCAAAAACCACATGATTCCATCATCGTTGGGATCCCAATCCATCGATCCCACAAAGGCCAAGCGGCCTGGTTGCGGTGCCTCCTCAGAAGGACGGAAGAAATCGGTATCGACGCCGGTGGGGATCGTGGACACGTTGTTGACGTCAAATTCCTGACAGAAGGTTTGCCGATCCTGTTCGGATACCGCAATCGTATGGTCAAACGAGCGGCATACTTGAGCTTCGATGGTTCTTGTTTTCTTCCATTCCCTGCCCAAGATGGATTTTCGCAGCGGATGCTTCTCCACTTCCCACTTCCGTTTCCTCAGCAAGAATTCAACGTTGTGTTCGAGCACCAACCGCGGCCTTACCGATGATTTGAGTAAGGGCGCGGCGGTGTGCAGAAAATCACAAAAGAGCAAATCAAATTGCCTACGAGTCGCCAATTCTTCCACCGTCGCACAGAATTGAGGCCGCTGGCACTTGGCCAGGAAGTACGGCAGAGCGCTCGATTGATTGGCCAGGATCTCGCTGTAAAAACGTAGTGAGCCCTTGGTGGTTTCTCGCCAGGGCACCGGGGTGTAGCTTTCGAACGTGTTTCTCATTTCTGCTATGGGCATGGCGTCGAGGATCGGGTCGGCAAGAGAGACGGCATGAATTTCAGCTCTCTTCGCCAGACGGTCAAACATGTTTAACGATCGTAT
>Ga0126369_10001758_pt1 | contig 15196 bp, 13 predicted proteins | sample PanSoiMetaPlot_1_FD_109646 | JGI IMG/M metagenome (GOLD analysis project Ga0126369, IMG submission 109646) | Tropical forest soil microbial communities from Panama - MetaG Plot_1 | ecosystem: Environmental > Terrestrial > Soil > Tropical forest > Bulk soil | place: Panama | collected 2016-02-17 | reverse complement strand
CTTCGCGCGTCAGCACGGATCGCAAGCAGACGCAGATGCCATTCAGGCAGCTTTCGTCCGACATTTTCGCGGAGCCGGCCCGGTTTCGGTTCAAAACGAAAAGCGATGGTGGAAAGACATCGTGTTTCGAGTTTTCACCGACGTGGGCATGGTCGAGAATTTCGACGAGTTTTTTGATCGCCTCTATGACAACTTTCGTGGCGCTCAGGGCTGGATGTTATTTCCCGAAACCGTCGACACCTTGAAACAGCTCAAAAACCTCGGACTCAAGCTTGGCGTCATTTCGAATTTCGACAGTCGCATTTATTCGGTCCTGGATGCTTTGGGAGTTCGCGGTTTTTTCGATGCGATCACGATCTCCAGCGAAGTGGGTTGCGGAAAGCCGGACCCAGGAATTTTCGACGCCGCCGTGGGCGCCTTAGGGGTGCCCGCATCCGCAGTGCTGCTCGTCGGCGACAGCCCTCATGATGATGTCGAACCCGCTATCCGGGCCGGACTATCCGCTGTTCTCGTCGATCGGAGTAACCGGCACCCGGCAAAAACCCACCTTCGGCGCATAACCTCATTAACAGAGGTGATTCACGAAGTTAGCTGTTGATTTTCGAAGCACAAATCCATACAGTTAAAAAAGTCCGACCGAAAAGGTCGGGGTTAACCGAGGCGAAGACAAGATGTTTCGGCTGTCGAAAAAATCGGACTATGGGTTGATTGCTTTGAAGCATTTAGCGCAACACAACGATGAGTCGATTAGCGCGCGGGAGATAGCGGCTCACTACAACATCCCCGCTGAACTGCTGGCTAAAGTGTTGCAACGATTGGCGCGTAAGGGATTGCTGACTTCCCAGCAGGGCATTAACGGAGGATATGTTTTGGCGAAGCATCCGGCCAGCATCTCCATTGTTGATGTAGTCGAGGCTTTGGAAGGACCGATCTCCATCACCCCTTGCGAACGCGGCGACGACTGCCAGCAATTGCAGGTGTGCTCGGTTAAAGATCCACTTTTGAAAATCAAGGCTAAAGTGGTTCGTGTCTTGGGAGATACGTCGATTTACGAGTTAGCAACGAACTAGGCTAAAGAGGAAGACAAATGGTTAAGCTGCCTATTTACATGGACAATCACGCGACGACGCCGCTTGATCCGCGCGTGCTTGACGCCATGCTGCCCTACCTCCAGGAACGATTCGGCAATGCCGCAAGCCGGAATCACAAATTCGGGTGGGAAGCAGAGCAAGCGGTTGAAGGCGGACGGAAAGAAATTGCGGCTTTGATCGGAGCCGATCCGCGAGAGATCGTGTTCACGAGCGGCGCAACGGAGTCGGATAACTTGGCGGTGAAAGGCGCCGCCTGGATGTATCGCGAGAAGGGCGATCACATCGTTACGTGTGTCACCGAACACAAGGCTATTCTGGACACCTGCAAGCACCTCGAGAAGGAAGGATTCCGCGTCACGTTCCTGCCGGTGGACAATAAAGGCATCGTCGATCTGGACGATCTCCGCAAAGCCATCACTGACAAAACAATCCTGATTTCAATCATGGCGGCGAATAACGAAGTCGGAGTGATCCAGGACGTTAAGGAAATCGGCAAGATCGCGCGTGAACGTGGGGTGCTCTTTCACACCGACGCGGTACAGGCGGCCGGCAAGATTCCGTTCAACGTCAATGAAATGAATGTGGACATCGCGTCGCTATCCGCACACAAAATTTACGGCCCCAAAGGTGTGGGGGCGCTGTTCGTCCGCCGGAGAAATCCACGAGTACTCTTGACTCCGATCATCGACGGTGGCGGGCACGAGCGCGGTATGCGATCGGGAACGTTGAACGTCCCCGGTATCGTTGGGTTTGGCAAGGCAGCGCGGGTTGCACGCGAAAGTCTCGCCACAGAGTCGGCTGAGATGTTCCGGTTGCGGGAAAAACTTCGCACAACGCTCGAACGGGAATTGGATGAGGTTTACATCAACGGCCATCTTGAAAAGAGACTGCCCGGCAACCTGAACATGAGCTTCGCGTATGTCGAAGGCGAATCGCTCTTGATGGGCATTAACGACGTCGCAGTTTCGTCAGGCTCGGCTTGCACTTCCGCGAGCTTGGAGCCGTCGTATGTCCTGAAAGCTCTCGGCGTCGGCGAAGACCTGGCGCACACTTCCATCCGGTTCGGCATTGGCCGCTTCAATACGGAAGAAGAAGTGGACTACGTTGCGAGCCGTGTCATTGAAGTTGTGCGGCGGCTGCGAGAACTATCGCCGTTATATGAAATGGCGAAAGAAGGTATCGACTTGAAGTCGGTGCATTGGGCTACGGAAGCGTGACTGTAGGGGCGGTCTATGAGCGCCCACTTAGGGCGGTCATAGACCGCCTCTACAACGGCTTTTTGAGGAGAAATGAAATGGCATATTCAGACAAGGTAATCGATCACTACAACAATCCACGGAACGTAGGCGCCCTTTCCAAGGAAGATCCCAATGTGGGTACTGGTCTTGTCGGCGCCCCCGAATGCGGTGACGTTATGAAGCTCCAGATCAAAGTCAATGAAGAGAGCGGCGTCATTGAAGATGCAAAGTTCAAGACATTTGGTTGCGGCAGCGCCATCGCAAGCTCGAGCCTCGCGACCGAGTGGGTCAAGGGCAAGACTTTGGCTGAAGCTTTGGCGATCAAGAACACGGACATAGTGAAGGAGCTTAGTCTTCCACCGGTGAAGATTCACTGTTCGGTTCTTGCCGAAGATGCGATCAAAGCCGCAATTCATGACTGGAAGAAGAAGAACGGCCATAAAGGGTAACAACGAACAATGGCAATCGAGATTACCGACAAAGCCGTAGAAGAAGTTCGCCGCATGATGGATAAGGAAGGTGTCCAGGCTGCAGGCTTACGCGTCGGTGTGAAAGGCGGAGGGTGCTCCGGCCTTTCGTATAACCTCACGTTCGAGAGCCAGGCGCGGACGGGCGACAAAGTCTTCGAACGCGAAAACGTCAAGCTGTTTTGTGATTTGAAGAGTTACATCTATTTGAACGGAACTGTTCTCGATTACGACAGCGGATTGATGGGTAAAGGGTTCGTCTTTATGAACCCAAACGCGAAGAAGAGCTGTGGTTGCGGCAGCTCGTTTTCAACTTAACCGTCTCACGCCTCTCTCAAACCATGGATTACTTCGAGGTGTTTGGTCTGCCCAAAATTTTGGGCATCGACTTGGCAGCACTCGAAAAAACATTTCACGAACTGAGCCGCAAGTATCACCCGGATTACTTTTCGACCGCCTCGCCTTCCGAGAAGACTCAGGCAGTCCGAATGACGGCGCTGCTGAATGATGCGTACCGCACGTTGCGTCATCCGATCCGACGAGTCGAATATCTGCTGAGTCTCTACGGATTCAAGCCCGATGGAAGCAAGGTGCCGCAGGCTTTGTTGATGGAAGTTTTCGAGATCAATGAGCAGCTCGAGGAAGTAAAAGCTGGACGCGCGTCCATAGAGGAAGTCGACTCGCTCCGAGCGCAGATTAAAGAAAAGCGTGAGCGATTTGACAAGGAATTGGAGAAAACGAGCCTGGACTGGGATGACCTGGTTCGGAGCGGCGCTTCGGAAGCAGTGCGAAAAGAACACTTGGCGAAGCTTGCAGAGATTTTGTCGGAGTCCTCTTACATCCGAAATCTGGAAAGAGATCTGGAACAGTGAAACCGCGGATTACGCCGATTCAGCGGAATCTGTGCAATCTGTGGCTTCGAAAGGTAGTCTGAATCATCGAATGCCCAAAATTGTCGGAATTGATTTAGGAACAACAAACAGTCTGGTTGCAATCGTCGAGGATGGTATACCACGCGTGATCCCCGGTCCGGACGGAAACAAACTTGTGCCTTCGGTCATCTACTTCGATGAGGCCGGGCAAGTTCTCATCGGCAACGGCGCCAAAGAAAAGATGGTTGAGAAGCCGAAGAACACCGTCTTCTCCATCAAGCGATTTATGGGCAAAGGCATCGATGACGTTCGCGGGGACTTGCCTTTGCTTCCATTCGAAGTTTCACCTGAAAGCGAACACATCATCCGGTTGAAAATCTTTGGCCGCGACTATACTCCGCCCGAACTGTCCGCATTCATCTTGCGCGAGCTCAAGCGAAATGCCGAGGCGGCGCTTGGCGAAGAAATCAAAAATGCAGTAATCACCGTGCCTGCCTATTTCAACGATGCGCAGCGGCAGGCGACGAAAGATGCCGGACGCATTGCGGGTCTGGATGTTCTCCGGATCGTCAACGAGCCGACGGCCGCCTCGCTTGCTTATGGCATCGACAAGCGGAAGCAAGGCCGGATCGCTGTTTACGATTTTGGCGGGGGAACATTCGACATTTCGATTTTGAAGCTCAGCGAGGGTATTTTTGAGGTCTTGTCCACAAGTGGAGACACGCATCTCGGGGGAGACGACATCGATGAGATCTTGATTCGGCTTGTGCTCGATGAAGTTCGGAAACAGACTCGAAATTCCGAAAACCAGGAATTTGAGGTCAGTCCCCTAATACCCGCGATACGCAAAGCTGTCACTAAAGCAAAGGAGGATTTATCCGCCGCCGAGACCGCTCATATTGTTATTGAACCGCTCGGCTACAAACGAGCCATTGACCGCTCGGAATTCAACAGTCTCATCGATCCCATCATCGAACGGACATTGAAGCCCTGCCGTCAGGCGTTGCAGGATGCGAGTTTGAAGGCAAATGAAATCGACGAAGTCGTGATGGTGGGTGGCTCGACGAGAATTCCACTTGTACGGCAGAGGGTTCAGGATCTTTTCGGAAGAATGCCGCACACAGAACTGAATCCGGACGAAGTGGTCGCACTCGGCGCCGCGGTCCAAGCGGACATCCTGGCGGGCGGTAAACGCGACATGCTGCTGCTGGACGTGACGCCTCTCTCTTTAGGCATCGAGACAATGGGCGGGGTTATGTCCAAAATCATTCCGCGCAACTCCACAATTCCCGCTAGTGCCACGGAAATGTTCACGACCTTCATTGATGCTCAAACGAACGTCAAAATTCACGTCCTCCAAGGTGAGCGGGAGCTTGTAAAGGATTGCCGCAGCCTTGCCCAATTCGATCTTAGAGACATTCCGCCAATGTCTGCCGGAATGCCTCGCATCGAGGTGAAATTCTTGATCGACGCAGATGGAATTCTCAGCGTATCCGCGCAGGAGCAGCGGACCTCCAAATATCAGTCGATCGAGGTCAAACCAACATACGGCTTAACGGACGAACAGGTCGAGCAGATGATTCTTGAATCGTTTGAATACGCCGAGGCCGACATCGAAGCGCGATTGGTCATCGAGGCGCGAAACGAAGCCGAAACCGTATTGAATGCGACGATGAAAGGCATCGCCGACGACCAGTACCCCAATTTATCTGAGGAGGAAAAGACAGAAATCGCCGCCGCCAACAAAAACCTGCGCGAGGCCATGAGAAGTAACAATCATCAGGCTATTCGCGAAGCAATCGAAAGGCTGAGCAATGCGACCATGCATCTGGCAGAGATGATCATGAACGCGGCGATTGCAAAGGCGCTGAAGGACAAGCGTGTGAGGGAAATCGACAATGAGTAAATCGTTGACGTGGACAACCACCGAGGACATCGCTATAGCTTTAGCCGACAAGTTTCCCGAAACCGACCCGCTTACGGTCCGCTTCACGGATCTTCATAAATGGGTCGTGGGTCTCGAGGGCTTCAGCGACGATCCAAAGAATTCGAATGAAAAAAAATTGGAAGCGATTCAGATGGCGTGGTTCGAAGAATGGCAGGACCGAAGCGAATAGAATATTCCGGTTATGATGTACTGCCCGCGATGCAACAACACGCATTGGTCTAGAGCCACGCCTCGCGGCTTAAAAGACCGGATTGCAATCCTGAAGTTGAAACAGCCCTTCCGTTGTTCGAAATGCGGAAGGGTTCGGCTTGGATCGATCTTTCTGGAGTCTGCGTATATCAGATGCCCGGAGTGCGGAGGCGATCTCAGGCGATCCCGCAGAACCCGGCTGGAACGCCTCTTCCTGTTCATCAGAACGCACCGGTGCAAGAAATGTAACAGGCGGTTCCGGACTTTCAACTTTCGATAACCGCCGCCGCCTGCAGTCCCGTCGTGATCGCGCCCTCTATGAACGGCCCCAACAAATAATCACCGCAAAAGAACAAACCCGGCCGCCGTTTGCGCCGTTGAAATTCCGTGATTTCTCGATACCGACCCGGAGGGAATTTTGGCGTACCGGGATTCCACTCTACGACTTCTGTCCACAGCGGCTCGACGGGATATAACTTCTTCAGGTCGTCCAGCAACTGAACGGAATTAACGTTTGATCCGCCTCCGGATACCGTAACAAGTCCTTCGCCATTGGGAACGGCAGAGGGGTCGATGTAATCGTGGAAGGAGATGGTCGATGCCGACAGATTCTCTACTCGCGGGATCGATACGGCGTAACAGCGGCCGTCTAGGGGACGCGCGGTGGCAACTTGTACACTAAGTACACGCTGATAGGTGCAACCGCGGAAGAATTGCTGATCTTCATCTGATAACAAACCATCGATTCCAGCAATCTTCAATACCGTATCACCCGGCACGGCCACGACGAGATCGGAAAAATTTTCGGCTGCGACGATGTACGTTTCACCATCGGTCTCGACGTGCCGGACCTCGCAGCCGGTCACAACGCGTAACTCCCTCGAAAGAGCAGCCGCGACCCTCTGAATGCCCCCGCGCACCGTAGTCATTCGCACGTTATGCATGTGCTTCGCTAAAACCAGATACAGCCAAGCCGACGTTTCATCCGAGCCATAAGAAAACAAAGTAGAGATCAACGGGCCGGCTACGTAGTTCAAAACGTTCTGCGACAACTCGCGCTTGACGAACAAGGCGACGGTTTCGTTATCGAACTGAAGTCCTTTTGCCGGATCATGAAAATCCAGATGTGAAGCATGCCGCGCCAGCAAGTATGCCATTCGTGGAAGGAGGGCCTTGTCCACGATGTTCAAGCCTTTGAAAGACAGGAGTCCGGTCGCCGATGCAACACGGTGGTGATAAATACGACGTTTGTAAACCTGCCCGGCGTGCGGAGAAATTGCAGTGATCTCGCCGGCCAAACCGAGGCGATCGATCAGCTGAAAAGTATTTCGGAACAGATCGGGCGCGAGTAAATAAAACGCAGCTGTGTCACGGCCTCCCGGCTTGAATGCAGCGTCGAAAACGGTGGTATCTATTCCGCGGAGTTTGAGTGAGTATGCGCAACTGAGACCGGCTAACCCACCGCCGATAATGGCGACACGCTTCACGTACTCGCGTTGGCTCTGGCGCCAATTCTTTCGCGGAAAAAACGCCTCATGACTTTGTCGACGAGAGAAGGCGCTACGGCGTTGATCCATACCAGGAGCCGGCTCGCCCGATAGGGGTAGACTTCAGCCTTCGGCTTCTTGATGCATTGAACAATGGCCGCAGCAACTTCTTCGGCCGATTGGATCCGTCCCATCGCTTTAAATTTCGCGGTGACGTCCCCGTATCGAACGTTCGCTCCAAATTCCGTTCGTGTAGCTGCGGGGTTGATAATGCTTACGTCGATCCCAGAGCCTTGCACTTCAACACGCAATGCTTCGCTGATCCCGTTTAATGCAAATTTCGTGGCGCAATAAATACCGCTCAGCGGAAGCCCGCGTTTGCCGGCTACGGAGGACACATTGATGATGTGACCGCCACCTTGCGTCCTCATGATGGGAATCACGAGTTGCGATGCGAGAAGCGGGGATTCGAAATTCAAATCAAAAATTTCACGAACAATTTCGGCGGAAGTATTTTCGACAGATCCATAGTAACCAAACGCGGCGTTGTTGATGAGAACGTCGATGCGGCCAAACTGATCCTGCGTAGAATGAACCATCTGCTTGACCTGATCTCTTTGGCGCAAATCGAGAGGCAGGACAAACGCAGTCCCCCCTGTGTTTCTGACTTCTTCCGCCAGAGATTGCAGCATCTTCTCGCGTCTAGCCACGAGCACCAACTTTGCCCGATCTCGCGCTAGTGCGGCCGCTGTCGCACGGCCGATGCCGCTGGACGCGCCGGTGATGATGATGACCTTATCCGAAATGATTCTCGACACCAGACGATTATAGCCGCGGATGGCGTGGATGAACGATGAAGGACCAGTCGGACACAGCGGCTCGCCCCGACGCTCTGACTCGTCGAGGCAAGCCTGACCATTCAACCCGCCTAGGAGGACAAATGGGTACGAAGAAACGTATCACCAAATCGAAGAGAATTGCGACGAGAAAGCTGACCGCCCGTCGGCCGAGAATTAGAATGTCGTGCCGATAGTCGAGATCAAACCATAATCGGCCTTTCTGGCGCCGGCCGCCGGTTCACTATCGAATCGGTGGAAAAGGCGAACGCCAAAATTGACATGGCGCGCGAATGGTACGCGAATGGCAGTATCCCATTCGGAACGGAACCGGCCTAGATTCGCGAAATTGGGAAGGAATTGCGCCCTTGATGTGATTTGAAATGGAGCAATAGCTCGTGTTTCGAATTCGTAACCGAACAAACCTTCTGAGTTGTGGTTAAAGTCCTGGCCGCTGAAATGCTCCTCGACGAACGAGAATCCGCTCAACGTGGAAAGCTGGGTGGTCGCGCCAAGCTTCATCCGTATACCAAGACCACTCCCCTGACGCACGCGTAGTTTTAGCGCCTCCAGGCGGTCATGTTCGCTTTTGCCCACGATAAAGTAAAAAAGACGCGGCGAAACAAATCGATCGTAACGCGTCTCGAACGATTGCCTGTTCGTATCGCCGCCGTTGGCGAGACCGCTCAATGCCTGAATGTCCAATTTGATCGTATCGCGCACACTTCGACGTTGTGGCTGAAACTGCAGCGCCAACTGGGTTGTATGCGTGTTTCCGCGAGTGGTCGTATATCCAAAATCTGTTGTGGCGTGCCAGTCCGAAAAGAGGCCGCCATGGACCTCCGGCGGCGTTCGGATTGCAACAATGTCGCTGGCGAGAATCGTGGCACTTCTTTCCGAACCGATCAGATACTCGCCCGGTTGTACCGTCGCTATGGCACCGGTGATTGTCTGCCCGTTCATTAGGTCGACCTCGTATTTCGAAGTCGTTTCGATGCCACGTACCTGTTTCCAGTCAATGTAGATCTTGCCTGCATACGGCGTATCGAACGTAAGCCTGCCGCTGGTCAGATTATTGAGGGTTCCCGTTACGCGATCCCCGTTTAGAACTTCCACGACATCGCACATGGCTGTTTGGGTAAGAGCGATGAAGCACAATGTCGGTATTACGAATCGGATCACGACTCCTCCATCGAATAAAAAGCAGGAAGGATGGAATCACGCTTGGGAGCATCCTTTTTTCAAGCGGCAGTGTTGCGGCCCGCAGCTATGGTTGGAGTGGGACCGGCGAAGATTGCTTCAAGCAGCGGAGTGCAGACTTTGTCAGGCGCCAGATACTCCCGGGCAATCTCGTATGCGGCGAGACGGTGAACGGCGGGATTGGAGTGGGCCTGCCACAAAGCGTCGACTGCTTCATCCATCGTGGAAAATGCGAAGACGCCGCGACCGCTCGGCACATAACGGCTCCAACCGGTGTCCTGGACGACGGCCGGGCGGCCGGCGGCCAGATAGCATGCGGTACGGCAACTAAACCAGCCGCTAATGGTAGCGACATAAAAATTCTTGGCGATGGACCATTCTCCGGCGCTCTGCTCAATGAACCGACGATAGAGCTCAGGAGTTTTACTTATGTCATAGCTGGGGATCACCTGCCAACCCCGAGACGTCAGCGGTTCCATACTCTCGGAACTACCGATGGCCAGGCGCAGCGGCACCGCCGTATGGCGAGGCAGGTCGAGGAACTTTTCGAACTCGGCACGCTTATCGTAATAATTGACGCCGTTGTGCGTGTAAGCTTTCATCTCCTTAGTGAAATTCAACGTCATGATGGTTGTCATCGCGTCGTGTTTCGGCACTTGGAGACGTGCGGACGCCCAATGCGTCAGCGTAGCGGCCGGACGCGTAGTCTGCCATGGTAAGCCCACGCGCGGAAGTTTGCAGTCGTCCGACCACATATTCTCGGCGTAGGTAAAAAACCGATCATGAGCTTTGACTTCCAGGTAACGCTTCGCGTCCGGGCCCTCCTGATCTATGAACGTCTGCAGGTCAATCTGGGCATAGCCTGGATCAGTATCCATAAAAACTTTGATGCAGCGGGAATTGAGCTTGTCCGGGATCAGGCATGCGCCGGAAACATTAAGGTAAACATCCGCAGTGGCAGCAACCTCGTCGAACTTCTCTTTGGTCATGCCAAAACTGTCTTTGACTAGGAGACGGTAGTGCCATTTCTCGGCCAGCGATGGTGCATAACGCTGGAAGAAATCGCGAATAAATCGGACATTAAAACTGCAGTCGTCCGTGAATTCTTCCTTGATCGGATCGTACGGCCAGGTATTCGTGTTCTCGTCGTAGTAAACATCATGGCCCAATTCGTGGAGAGCCAGCAGATAGTGAAAATAGTCCCACGCGACGCCACCGAGCGGATATTGGCCGACAAGACCTCCAACGATTATCCGGAGTTTTTGGTGAGATGAAAGCATAACAACTAAAATCGGCGGGCGGTCATAGACGCCCCTACACAGTTACGCAGACGTTGCCGCTGCCTTTGACTCGCAGAGTTGAAAGGCGGCGAACCGCGAGTAAAGACCTCCGCTTCGTGACAACTCCTGATGCGTCCCTTGCTCGACAATTCTCCCCTCGTCCAAAACAACAATCCTTTGCGCTCGCTGTATGGTGGACAGGCGATGGGCAATCACGAAGCTCGTGCGCCCTTCCAGCAGGTGTTCAAGGGCATTGAGAAGCAAGGTCTCCGTTTCAGCGTCAAGCGCCGAGGTCGGCTCATCCAAGATCAAGATCGGTGAATTCTTAAGCAAGGCCCGCGCAATCGACAATCTCTGGCGCTGGCCCAGGGACAGCGTGGCTCCTCTCTGTCCGATGATCGTATCGAAACCCTGCGGCAGTCGACGGATGAATTCATCCGCGTTCGCCGCGACCGCGGCCGCCACAATCTGCTCTCGGTCGGCTCCCGGGCATCCATACGCGATGTTATCCGCTATGCTTGCCGGCAGCAAAAACGGCTCCTGTAACACGAAAGCAATCTGCTCGCGTAGATTAGCGAGCCGCAACTCCCGAACATCAGTTCCTTCGATCGTCACACGCCCTTCCCACGGATCGAAGAAGCGAGGCAGCAAAGAAACCACCGTACTCTTTCCGGCGCCTGTAGGTCCGACTAGTGCCAGTGTCTGTCCGGGTTGCGCATCCAGATCGAAATTGAGCAACACAGGCCGGCCCGTTTCATACCCGAACGTCACTCCTTCGAGACGCACGTGAGCACCTCGATCGGATGGAGCTACCAGAGTCTTCGGGTGTGACGGTTCCGGCACACGATCGTCCACGTCCAGTGTCTCGAAAATACGCCGTGCGCCGGCACGGGCTGCGGCGAATCCAGCAGAAAGGTACGCCAGCGTCTCCATCGGCGTGTAGAGCGAGGTCAGATACGAAAGAAAAACCAGCAAACTTCCGAGCGATAGTGATCCGCGCATCACCTGAAGGCCTCCGATCGCCAGAAGCAATGCTGTGCCTGCTGCCGTTACCGCACTCGCACCTATCTTGAATTGAATTTGCGCAAGGACAGTCCGCACATAAGCCCGCCCGGTCTCGCGGCACAAGTCCGAAAATCGAATGTCCAGGGAGTTCTCCCGGCCGAAGGCGCGGACGATGGGAAGGGCGCTCAAAGTCTGCTCCGCCAGATCTGAAAGCTTTCCTTCGAGCTGCAGCTGGCGATACATTCGTTCCTCCATCCGCTGTCCGAATCGGCGTACCAGCAATCCAAGCATAGGAGCAGCCAGCAGAGCCAACAACGCGAGAGAACGATTCAACCGCCACATGATTCCGAACATCATGACCAGGCTTAGCAAGGCGCTGAACATCGGTATAAAGACGGCGAACACCAAATCACGCACACACCCGGTATTGGCCGTGATCCGTCGCACGAGATCACCGATGGAATTTCGCCCATGAAAACGCAACGAAAGATGCTGCAAATGGTGGAATAGATCCGCGCCCAGATCGTAGACCATTCGGCTGCCGGCGCCGGCTTGGACATACGACTGCGCCATCTCTCGCGCCCAGAGGAACAAAAACACAACAATGGTTGCCGCAACTAACCAGGCAAGGAGAGCCGAAGGCGAATGGCCACCGGGCAGCTCGTAAAGCCAGGCAGCCATTGGAGGCAAGGGCTTACCTGCGAGAATAGAATCTACCACCAATTTTAACGGCCATGGTTTCAGTACATCGAGGATGACGCCCAGCATCATCAGCAGGATCGAAAGAGACACACTCTTCCATTGAGGCACGGCGTAACGGAGCAGGCGCAACCACCAGAGTTTCACGCCGGCACCTCCAATTCGAAACCATGGAGTTGTAGTGAGTACAGGCCATGGTACAGTCCGCGAGCGGCGAGCAGTTCTTTGTGGGTGCCTGCTTCGATAATTCGGCCGAAATCAAGCACGACAATCCGGTCTGCTTTCATGGCCGTCGATAGACGGTGTGCCACAATCAACGTCGTCCGGCCGACCATCAGGCGTTCGATGGCCTCGAGGACTTCAGCCTCCGTTGCCGCATCCAGCGCAGAGGTCGGCTCGTCCAGAATCAAAATGGGAGCGTCCTTGAGCAGCGCTCGCGCAATCGACAATCGCTGGCGTTCGCCTCCGGAAAGAGTCGCTCCACGATCCGCGAGCACGGTGTCGTATCTATTCGGGAGACGATGAATAAACTTGTGGGCATTCGCCGCTTCGGCGGCTGCTTCGATCTGAGCGCGCGTCGCGTCAGGCCGGCCAAATGCAATGTTGTCCGCAATTGTTAACGGAAGTAAGAAAGGCTCCTGAAGCACAAGAGAAACTTGCTCTCGCAGGCTCGCAATCTCAATTTCGCGCACATCCGTACCGTCCAGGGTGATGCGGCCCCGGCATGGATCAAAGAAGCGGGGAATCAGAGAGACAAGAGTGGTCTTGCCTGCGCCGCTGGGCCCCGCGAAAGCGACCTTTTCACCCGGCATGATGGTTAGCGTCACGTCTGTTAAGACTGGCTGGTGGGATTCGTAGCCGAAGCTGACATTCTCGATCGATATGTGACCTCTGCTTTGTTCTCGCAGCCGGTGCGCTTTTGGAGTGTCGCGCACTCCATCTTTGGAGTTGAGAATGTCCAACACTCGATCGATGCTTGCCTGAACCGGTTTCAGATCACCATAAGTCCGGAGCAATAAGTCCGACGTACTCTGCAGTGTGGTCATGTAAGAGAGAAAGACCAACAGTGTGCCGAGAGTCATCTCGCCGGACAGGACTTTCGCACCACCTACGTAGAGAACAAGGGCGCCGCCGGCCGTGATTAGTGCTCCCGTCATCAAGCGATAGGTTCCGCTCAGCACGGCACCTTTCTGCGCGAGATTGACCGCATCGCCTGCGATCGTGTGAAAGTGCTGCCGATTCCGCGTCTCGGTCCCAAAGGCCTGGACCAACGGAATCGCCTCAAGCGTCTGATGGACGAATGACATCAGCCGGCTCTCGGCCTCACGGCGAGCTTGAGCCCGGCGTTTGATTTTTCCACCAAAAATGAAAGACGTGACAGCCAACGCCGGAGCCGCCATGAGGCAAAGGGCAGCCAGTTCGGGGTGCAGCCGGTGCGCAATCACTCCTATGGTGGCAATAGTCAGCAGGGCTTGGACAGGAGATATCACTCCAGAAGCGAGAGAGTAAATGCTCCAACTGTCTTGCATCAGACGGCCCAGCGAGTCGCCCACCGGCTGTCGCACGTGAAAACTGAATGAGAGTCTCTGTAGTTTGTGGAACAGTGCTGCGCTCAAGTCGTAGACCATCCGCTGCCCCGCAGACATCCAAGCCCAAGAGAGGTAGGCTTCCACTGCACTGTTCAACAAGAAAAGGCCGAGACTCGCGGCAGCCGCGGCAAGTATGAGTACAGCCGGCGTCGGTCGCAGATTCAACACTGCGAAAGCTTTAAGAAGGAATGAAGGCGCGTCGGAATTCCCAAGCGCGTGGTCCACAAGCAACTTGAGAGGCAATGGTTCAAGCGCAGTAACGCCGGAAACCAGGACTGTGACGACAAAGATGAGAACAAACTTTGCCCGTTGTCGCTTGAAGAAAGGAATCAGTGGTGTGTAACAGACCTTCATCATGACGACCCCAGGTACACCACCAGGTTTACTCCCTGGTCCGCTGCCGGCTTCCTTTGAGTTAATCTTTCGACCGAGTCGTGCAGCCTGGTGATGGCCACAGAGCAGTCCGTGAATACGCGAAACACAACGAGCACAACCAAGATTCCGAAAAACGAACCGATCCAGAAATGTTGATCGACGAACGCTACTGCTGAGACAAACGCGAACAAGCACGGTACGGACAACGACAACCAGTTCACGCGCGGCCATAGACGAAACAGAACCATCTGTTTCCCCGCTCCGTGCTCCTCGATGCCGATCTTGAGACGGGCCGCACCCGCCATTCCCGCAAGGGTTTCCAGATCCCAATTGTCAAAGTCGTCACCGCGGCGGACAACGCCATTCTCGGATACGAGCAACGCCTCCAGAGATCGGAGCCAATCCTCGGGCGCGTTCCATTGTTCACTCCAAATCCGCAAAACGCGACTCCGCAACGCTGCCCAGTGCGGCTGTTTTTGGGACTCCGTTCTATGCCACTCTTGCGCAAAGCGGCCCGATAGCCGCGCCAAAGGCTGCACGATGTGCAATCCTCCGGTCAGCAGCCGGTACCGAAACTTGTCGTGCAGGAAGGGAGCTTCTGCAATGGACTTTGCGATGCCGAGGAGAGGAATCAGTATCCAAACAAAAAATGGGATTGCAGCGACCAACACTGGCGCGCTCGGAGCCGATAGCAGCACTCCGGCGAGCGTCAGATTTAGTAAGTACCACTCTAGCGTTAGTGCGGGTGCGCCCGTTCTTGAATTTGCGCTATACAGCTTTTGAAATGGCGCTGTACCCCAGAGTCCGTGGTACACGCGTTCCCGTCGAAGCCTGTGTAGAAGGCCTCGACCGTAGATGCGTCCAGCCCATTTTACGTTTCCAGTTGTGTTGTACTTTGAAGGCCACTTCGCTTCGAGCAG
>Ga0126369_10001757_pt1 | contig 15196 bp, 23 predicted proteins | sample PanSoiMetaPlot_1_FD_109646 | JGI IMG/M metagenome (GOLD analysis project Ga0126369, IMG submission 109646) | Tropical forest soil microbial communities from Panama - MetaG Plot_1 | ecosystem: Environmental > Terrestrial > Soil > Tropical forest > Bulk soil | place: Panama | collected 2016-02-17 | reverse complement strand
TGAGGGGGTGTTCGTCGGTCGCATCTCTCCCCCATCCCAGAGGGCCGGCGGACCGGTCGACAGGGGCACGGATTTCGCCCCCCGCGGATCCGGCCTGGACGGCATGGTCGGGGAGTGGTCATGTACCACTCCCCGTATTTTTCTTTAGGGGAAACGCCATGGAAAATGACACGACGAAAACCGACCTCAGCTTCTACGAGAAGCTCTTCATGCTGGGCCACGATGTCGAGCTGACGAACATCGTCGAAGGCGACGAGGATCCCGAGGATCTCGCGGTCCCCGGCTATGTCACGCAGCGCGTCGTCACCAAGGAGCCGACGCTGGCGCTCGCCTATCATCTCCTGGTGCAGATGCGCGGCGCGCTGATCCAGTGCATGAACCAGTTCATATGGTACGGCAACGAAAGTGATCAGCAGCTGCAGACCGCGCACCTCTCCCTGGTCGAGCGCCAACAGCTGGAGAGCAAACGTGATCGCGATTTCGGTATCGCCAAGTCGCTCAATGCCGTGGTCAGCGACACGCCCAGCATGCCCGACAGCGAATGGCAGGATATCTCGACGGCGCCGCAGGATGGTAGCTACATTCGTTTGTTGGGGAGGCGTAGCGATGGTCGACCTTTTGTCGAAACTGGACGATGGACCAATATTTGTTGGAGTGTGCAGAACTTGAACCAGCTGGAGATCGTGACCCATTGGAAGCCGCTCGACCGGCTGCCGAAGGACTACTGATGCCGACTGATCATGATCGACGCGATGAAACCCACCTGGGTGATGGCGTCTATGCCCGCTTCGACGGTTTTCTCATCTGGCTGCGCGCCAACGACAATAATTGGGATTTGCCGACGCCGTCGGTCGCTCTGGAGGATACGGTGGTCCTCGCTCTTATCGACTACGCCAAACGAGTGGGAGTGCTGAGATGAAGAAGCTTGATCGTCACGCCTTGTTTGCGCTTGCCCATCCGGTGTTCGATCCGCAGAGGCAAATCATACACGGCCATTTCTGGATGCCGGCGAAGGGCATCAGCGCGGGGCTGACGGTGAACATCGGCATGGAATGAGAGGTCTACGCGGGCGGTCGTCCGCTATGGCATCTCTCGCTGGCGGTCCAGGCCTTCGGGCCCCTGCCGGTGGCGAAGTGGAACCGGCAGATCCATCGCCGGGTCGAGGCGGTGCGCGACAAGATCATGGATGCGCTCGGCACGAACGAGAAGGTGATCCAGGCGAACGACCCGGCGCTCAAGGCGTCGATGCAATGGCGCAAGCCGCTCAGCCTGGAGGAGGTCAACCGGATGGCGCCGACGCCTGAAGTGCGCGAGCGCAGAGGAAGGCCGTGAGAGCGCTGCTGCTGCTGTTCATGATTGGGACGCTGAGCACCTTCCCTTGGCAGATGCTCGACGATCTCAACGAGGAGCATCTGCTCAGCAAGGTCGAATGCCTGTGGCAGCATGGCTACGGCATGTGCCACGACTGGCACCGGAGGTGATGATGATCAAAATGACAGGCAAGAACGAGAAGACCGGCCAGACCGCGGTGATGCTCGGTTTGAGCGAGGGCAATCTCGGTCAACTGCGCAAAGGTCGGCCCATCCACATCTTCGGCGCCGAGATGGGCCTGCCGGTCGATATCGTCATCTTCTGGGGGCCCACGGAAGACAAGCTTGCCGAGATGTGCCGGCCGATGGTGGGGCCCGAGACGGTGATCCGCGACATGCTGACCAACCGGCCGGTCAAATCATGAGAACGCTGCTGGGCTATCTGCTGTTCGGCTTGGGCGCCGTGCTCTGGACACTCGGCTTCTTCGCTGGCTGGTACGCCAGCGACTGGGATCTGCCGTCGCTGGGCGCCGAGCTGACGATGTCGTTTCTAGGCGGTATGCTGACCGGCTTCGGCTGGTACCTCGTGCTCGGACGCTTTCGCCCGCGCCCGGTGCACTATGGTGGCTTTGGTGGTAGCAAGCCCAGGTAGCTCAGACGGTAGAGCAGTGGGCCGAAAACCCGCGTGTCGCTGGTTCGATTCCAGCCCTGGGCACCAATCATGAGTTCATGAAATCATGACTAGGTGGGCGTGCCGGAACTGGTAGACGGAGCGGGTTGTGGACCCGCCGCTTGTGAGTTCGAATCTCACCGCTCACCCCATTGGCAGAGGAGAGTGCTATGACGGTCATGCTCAGTGCTCACTTCACCCTGGCCGAGCTGCTGGCCAGCGACACCGCCCAACAACAGGGCATCGACAATACGCCAGACGATCAGGTGCTGATCGAGCTGACGCGCACGGCGCTCATGCTGGAGGCGGTGCGCCGCGTGCTGGGCAACAAGCCGATCATCGTCAGCTCGGGTTATCGTTGCCCGGAGCTGAACAAGGCGGTGGGCGGCGCCAGCAACAGCCAGCACATGTATGGCCAAGCCGCCGACTTCACCTGTCCCGACTTCGGCTCGCCCGAGGATGTCATTCGGGCAATCTATGCGGCAGGTAAGATCCCGTTCGACCAGATGATCTACGAGTTCGCCAGCTGGGTGCACATCTCCCAGGCCGGCATCGGCAACGAGCCGCGCATGCAGGTGCTCAACATTGACGAACACGGCACCACGGCTCTAGCGTAGGCGTTCCCGTGCAAAGGGGGAACACCATGCCGAAGATCTTGGAAGACCGTCGCAAGGCCATCGGTAAATCGAATCCCAACCTCAGCAAGTCGAGCCAGTTCGCCATCGCGACGGCGGCATTGCAAAAGGAGGGTAAGCTCAAGCCGGGGACCAATCAGCCGACCGGCAAAAATCGTGGAGGTCGACCGCGTGGCCGTTGATCCGCAGATTCCTATCGATCAACCGACGACGACGGCCAACACGGTCCAACCCTACAAGGACGGTGTCGGCAACCTGATCTCGGCCATCCAGTGGAATGGCGATGCCGGCACGCTCACCAACATCCTGGCCTGGACCAAGCGGGCGCATGCGCGCTCCAACAATACCAAGGTCGTCATTCAGAACGACCATCTGCTGCAGGGCGTCGGCATCAACGACTGGCTGGTCATGGATTCGCGCCGGCAAGAGCAGGTATTCCCGTCGACCAACCCGCAGTTTCGCGCGACCTACCAGCTGCCGACAGGAGGGCCGATCCCGTGAGCACGATGGAAGCCAAACCCGAATACGCCGACGAGGCTCGCACGCCGCGCAAGGTGACGATCAGCTTTGAGCTGAGCCAGGAGGCGCTCGACCGCGTGCTTGACAAGAATCCCAAGGTGCCGACTAAGGGCCAGGGCGATCTGCAGCTCCTGATCGCCGGCTTCATGACGATCTGTGAGATGATGCGCAACGAGCAGAACGAGCATGCTAAGTCGGGCGGCGATAGCGACGTCAATCCGGTCGTATGGCACCGTCGCATGGACGATCTTAAGGAGGCCGGTCGGGTGGCAGCGCTGGCCATCACCAATGCCCAGACGGCGCTGATGTATGGTCGGCGTGCGTGCGAGCTTGTCAGCTGACATCCGCTCCCTGCCGCGTGAGCACAAGGAGCCGTTCAATCCCGATCCATTGCTGATCGAGCACTGTTACAAGCTCCTGGACGCCGCGAAAAAGGGCGATCTGCGGGCGCTCGCCTACTGCACGGTGATGCACGATGGCCTGACCGCGGGCGCCCAGGTGGGCTGCGGCTGGGCCGCTAGCGGTCCCGCCACCGTCTTCGCGCTCACCCACGCCCTGGGCGTGCTGGAGCGCCGCTGGGCCCATTATTGCGATGAGGATCCCGCATGATTGATCGAGTTTTCGGTCGGCTGCGGGTCTTGCAGCGCGCATCTTGGAAGGATCAAAAATCCTGGCTATGCCTCTGTGACTGCGGCAATCGTGTTGAAGTTCGCGGCTACAGCCTTCGGTCTGGGCGCACATCATCTTGCGGCTGCTGGCGCAACGAAGCTCCTGTAATGCATGGTCATTGTCGGCGTTCAGGGCCCAGTCGAGAGTATAATTCCTGGGTCTGTATGCGGCGGCGGTGCCAGGATGAAAAGCATCACAAGTACAAGAACTATGGTGCTCGCGGCATCCAAGTTTGCGAGCGTTGGCAAGTGTTCGAAAACTTTTTAGCCGACATGGGCATGAGGCCTGAAGGTTGTACTCTGGATCGTAGAGACAACGACGGGAACTATGAGCCTGGGAACTGCCAATGGGCGGCTCCGAAGGAACAAGCGCAAAATCGGCAATTGCGATGATTATTCGCAAGGTTTAGCGTTGTAACGCCTAGGGGCAAGCTAGGCATGGGTGCCCGAGTGATCGAAGGCGCACGTTCATGCCACGCGACCACATCCGCGAGTTTTACGAAGCCGGCGGCTACATCCCGAAGCGCAAGCCCAATCCCGCCGAGGCTGTGCGGCGGGTTCGTGCCGTCGCGGCCGGCGTCCCGGGTGCGGGTTTTGACTCCTCCCTGGGCCCGGGACGTCGCGTCGGTTTTGCCAAGGAAGGCCTCGTCAAGCCATTGCTCCAGCTGTGGCACGATATCCCGAGCACCAAGATCGCCAACTGGGCCTGGAAGCCGTTGTCCGAAGCCGCGGCGGGAATGCCCAGCGAAGTGCCCGAGCACATCCTGAACTACGGCGACTTCATGCGGCGCATGGCCGGCAAGGCTGGCCAGGAAGGTGTGAGCCCGCGCGATCTCATCAAGGCCTACACGACGACGCTCAGCTCGATGAACCGGCAGGCCATCGATCGCGCCAAGATCCCCGGCCTCACGCTCAGCTCGCCCGAGCAGATGATTCGGCCCGAGGGTGCCTTCGCCGATTGGCTGGGCAGCAAGCCCGGGCAGCGCTATCTCGATCGAGCAGTCCAGGGTGAAGCGGATCCCGAATCTATCAGCAACATGGTGTCGACCTTGCGCTCGTTCGGTCTGATGCCGACCCTGGGCAAGCGCATGGCCGAGGCGCCCAGCTTGTTCGTCGGTAACGAAGGCAAGTTCTCCGATATCATCGATCGCGCGTCGCGCGGGCAGGCGACGCCCGAGGAATGGCACGCCGCGATGACCGGGATCCCTGGCATCAAGGCGGCCAAGCGTGGCTTCATGGGATCGATGCTGGGTTACGGCGATATGCCGACCTTCGACGCACGTCAGATCGAGCGGCATGTGATCGATCCCAGCCTCGCCGACAAGTTCACCGGCCGGGTCGGCGGCGGCGAAGAGGCCGTCGCGCGGCTGGCGGCGCGCCAGCGGGCGATGGGCGTCGAGCTGCCCTCCGAGTACGATCCCTATGCTCAGCATCTTTGGCATCACACCGCCTGGGAGGCGCCGTTCTCGGCGGCTGAACCGCCGGCTTCTCCGGTCACGCACAGCGACATCATCGACACGATGCTCAACCGGGCGCAGGGCGGGCGTGTCGGCTACTTCGACGGCGGTCAGAAGCTCGCCAAAGTGATTTTTGGCAGCCGGCCGCTTCAGCAGTTTCAACGCTGGGCGGCGATGGGCCCCGAGGAGCGCATCCTGCAGCGCTTCGCGCGGCAAACCGGCCTTAGCGAGGATGAGCTTGCCAAGCGTTTGGCGACGACCACAGCGGGTGTGGCGGGCTCAGATCTGACCAACACCGGTCTGTCCAACATTCGCGGTATGACGCCGTTCTTTGATGCTACGGGTCGTTTCCTCGATCCCAAGATGATTCGGCCGCGGCCGGTGATGACATCGTTGGAGCCGCTGCTGGGCGGTGTCGGTGTATCAGGCATGTCGGATCGCACGGGCGCGGGTTACGGCATCTCGTCGCTGATGGGCCATCAGCTCGATGAGCCGTTGATGATGTCAGGCGGTCCAGACTATCCGCGCTGGCATCCCGGGCAGCTGTGGGCGAGCGCCAAAGGCGCCTTGCAGGGTATGCTCAATCCGCTGGAGGCCGAGGGCATCGATCCCGATGCGCCCAAATATTTCCTCAACAAGCTGATGAACCGCCGGCAGGCCGCTGATCAGTCGCATATGGCGCAGATGCTGGCGGCCAATGCGCTGGGCAATGCCGATGTGTCGGGCGCCACGGAGAGGGGCTTCAACAAGTTTGTCCGCAACATCAACTTCCTGCCGACCGGCAAGACCGAGCGAGTCTTCCCGTTAAGCGATTTCCCCGGCATGAAGAGTGACGAATTGCAGGAGTATCTTGCTGACAAGCCGATGTCGAAGCGGGCCTTCTTGCTGCAGGCGATGGACAAAGCTGGCTGGCAGAACAAAGGCATTCCAGCTGCGGCGCCGATCCGTATGTCGGTGATGGATCCCCATCTTGCGATGGCGCCAGAAGGCACCGTTGGCCGTACCATTGGTCGCATCAACATGGACGATCCGCTCGACTTCGCCCCGGATATCGAGCACGCGAGCTACCCGGTGGCGCTGCGCGGTCAGTACATGGGCGGCACTGATCGACCTGTGCCGCCTTGGATGATCTTCCGCGATTGGTGGAAGACCAATGAGGCTGGTCTTCCCGGCAAAGATCCCAACGTGGCAACGACCATGTCGTCCTGGCGCAATTCGCCGGTCACCCAGGTGTTCAATCAGCAATGGCTCGACCGAGCTGAGCCCGAGTTCCAGGCGCTCCAGGAGCGCTGGAAGGCGCGCGGCGGCTCGATCCGTGACCGCGAGCGGTATCATCCAATGTGGGCGACCGACCGCGAGGAGTTCGCCCGCGGCGGTCATGTCGACAAGCGCTATCACGTCATCAACTTCTGGGACGATGACCCGAGCTGGCCATGAGCGATATCCAAGGCTTCAGCGATCCCTATGCCCCGCAGGCGCGCGGCCCTGGCCGCCTCACCGACGTCAGCCCGCAGGGTTACCAGATTCAGTTCGACGAGAATGGTCAGGCGACAGCGATCCCGCCCTCGCAGCCGCAGATCTACAATCCCCAGGCGACCGACCACTTCGCAAATCTTGCTGACAGCATCGAGCCCAGCGACCTCGACGAGATCGTCACCGATCTTCTGGAGGCCATCCAGGAGGACAAGGAGAGCCGCGAGAAGCGCGATAAGCAGTACCAGGAGGGACTGAACAGAACAGGGATGGGGGACAACGTCCCGCATGGCGCCAACTTCCCGGGCGCCAGTCGTGCGGTGCATCCACTGCTCCTCGAGTCTTCGATCGACTTCGGCGGCGCGATGATGAGCGAGATGCTGCCGCCGACCGGACCATGCCGCACCCAGGTGCAGGGCGATGAGAACGACCAGAAGGACGATAAGGCCAAGCGCTGCGCACGCTGGATCAACTACCAGTTCACCGAAGTGATGCCGGCGGCCTACCACGAGTTCGACATCGGATTCACGCAGTGTCCGCTTGGGGGTGGATTCTATACAAAAACCTATGTCGATGACGTCGGCAATCCGGCGATCAGCTTCATTCCCATCGATCACGTCTACCGGCCCTACAGCGACGGCGACTTCTACACCCAGCCGCGCATCACGCACGCGCAGAACATCGACCGCTGGGAGTATCGCACCAATGTCGAGAGCGGCCTGTGGCGTGACTGCGTCGACTACGACGTCAAGGGCGGCCAGCTGCCCGAGCGCGGTCTGACCGACGAGGCGGCCGACCGTCAGATTGGCCGCGAGCAGCCGACGCGCAATCTCGATGCGATCCGTGAAGTCTACGAGACGAGCACGCTGCTGCAGCTGGAGGGCGATCCGAAGAACATGCCCTACATCGTCACCATCGATGTCGAGGCGCGCGAATGCCTGTCGGTCTATCGCAACTGGCGCCAGGGTGACGAGACGCAGACGCGCTGTGTGTTCTTGATCGAATGGCCGTTTTGGCCATGGCGCGGGGGCTATCCAGTGGGCCTTACCCACATGATTGGCTCACTGAGCGGAGCGGCTACAGGCAGTCTCCGCGCCCTTCTCGACGCCGCCTTGCTCAACACCACGCAGACCGGCGTGCGGCTCAAGGGCGGATCGAATGCGGGCGGCCAGAACATCACGCCGCGCGTCACCGAGATCACCGAGGTGCAGGGCAGCCTCGCACAAGACGACATCAGAAAAACCTTTATGCCGATTCAGTTCAATGAGCCCAGCACCGTGATGCTGCAGCTCTTGAGCTTCCTGGTCGATGCCGGCCGCGGCGTGGTGCGCTCGACCTATGACGAGGTCGACAAGTTCGGCGCCCAGACACCGGTCGGCACGACGCAGATGTTCCTGGAGCAGGGGCTGCGCAATCTCGGTGCTGTGCATCGCCGCATGCATCGCTCGATGCGTCTGCTGCTCAAGGGGCTGTGGCAGATCAATGCCGACACGCTGACCAACGCGACGGTGATCGACGCTCAGGGCGAGCTGACGGTGAATGCCGCCGACTTCCAAGGGCCGATGAATGTCATCCCGGTGAGCGATCCCAAGCTGTGGAGCGATCTGCAGCGCAAGGCCCTGGCGCAGACCCTGGTGACGCGCGCGAGCGATCCGATAGCGGGCGCGCTCTACAACAAGCGGGCGACCGAAGGTTTCTTCCTCAAGCAGATGGGCGCCGACAATCCCGATGCGTTCATGGTGCCCAATCCGCAGCCCAAGCAGACGAATGCGGTTGCAGAAAATGTCAGCGCGAGCCAAGGTCAGCCGATCCAGGCCTACCCAGGCCAGGATCACGAGGCCCACATCCGTGTTCACGTTGACTATCTGAAGTCACCGTTCTTCGGTCAGAATCCCTCGTTAGCGACGAAGTTCATTCCCGCGATTATCGATCATCTCGGGCAGCACCTCTCGCTCTGGTATTCGGATGCCATGCTGGAGGCGGCGACCCAAGCCATACGTGCTGAAACTCGCAACCAGTTCCTGACCCTCGACAGCTTCATGGGCCAGGGCACGGAGGTGGGCCTCGACCGTCTGATGGCCGAGCTGGACGAGGAGATCCTGCAGCACGCTGAGGAGCAGCTAGCCGACGTCCCCGCCATCATCGAGGAGGCGCGCCAGTTGCTCAAGACGCTGGCGCCGCCAACGCCCATGGATCCCAGTATCGTTGCCCAGGATGACGTCCAGCGTCAGCGCGAGAAGGATCAGGCCGACACGAAGCTCAAGGCCGCCGATCTTCACGTCAAGATGCAGGAGCGCGCGCAAAAGGCGGACAGCGATCAGCAGAAGGCCGAGGCGCAGTACCAGAAGACGCAGGCGGACACCGCGAAGGTCCAGGCCGAAACCGAGATCAAGTCGCGCGATCAGGCACTGCAGGCGCGCCAGCAGCAAATGGATTACGAGCAAGCGGAGCGCGAAGATCTCCGTGCTCAGCATACGGCCGACCAGGATCGCGCCACGCAGTTCCACACCGACATGTCCGACATCAGCGCCCATAACCAGCGCAACGAAGAGGACAACCAGACCGCCATCGAGATCACCAAGCTCAAGAACACTTCGGCTGAGAAGACCGCGAAGATGTCCGCCCAGGCGGCGATCAAGCGGGCTGCGGCCAAGCCAAGGACCGGCGGCCGGGGCAATCTCAGCACCGGTACCGGCCAACGCGGTGGTGACAACTAGGAGGGTTTTATGGCACAGCGTCGCAACGTATTCACGAAGATGGGCCGGCCGGCTGGTGCGAAGAAAGTCGCACCGAGCTTCGGCGATACCGCCAAGACCCCGGCGGCTAGTCCCATGGACAATTTCGACACCTCGATTCCAGGCGCCGCCTTCCGCCGTGGAGGCAGCACGAACGGATGCAAGCCCATGCCCAAGTACCATCCTGACCCAGGCTTCTGCGGAGGAGGGAAGACACGATGAGTGAGCGCAACGAGAACCAGAAGGCGAGCGAGAAGAAGCTGCCGGCCGGCGCGACCAACCTGCACAAGAACATGGCGGTGGGCATGAGCCGCACGGCGGCCGAGGATAAGGCGACGACGACGTCCCAGGTGTCGCCGAAGCCGCGCTGATGGCAAAGGGCGCCGCGCTCTTCAGCTACGCCGATATGGTCGAGATGGTCGAGCTGATCCGCGGCGAGACGATGGAGTTCGTCGAGGTGGCGCCCGATACCTATCGCAGCGAGTTCGGTGCCGGCATGGCGCACGGCCAGCTGAGGACGGCGAACAGGTTCAAGACCCTGCTCGATGAGATGCTCGCCGAGCAGGAGCGCAAGGAGGAAGCTTTCGAGAAGGAGTTCTAGATGGATGAGGTTCTGAGGGGCCTCAATTTGGAGCAGCAGATGCTCCTGAACCAGACCCGACAAGTAGACGAGGTGCCGCGACCCCGTGAGGCGATGGCGCGGATTCCGAAGTTGGAGAGCATCGCGAGTTTGCTGGAAGACGCTTACACCGACAAGCTGCGCGCCGCCTTTCCCGACATTGGCTGCTCGATGTTCCCGACCGGAATCAACATCCTGGTGCAGCTCTACGTGCCGTCGAAGACCAAGACGTTCAAGAACGGCAAGACGTTCTGGTTGGCCGACGAGACGATCACCGCCAATCAGGCTCGCGTGCAGACCGCCCTGGTGCGTGCCCTAGGACCGGCAGCCTACCGCAATCGCCAGACGCTGCAGCTGTGGCCCGAGGGGCACTGGTGCGTCCCCGGCATGTTCATCCGCACGCCGATGTATGGCGGCGACCGCCTGGAAGTGCCTTTCGACCGGCCCGACGGGTCGGGCGACTTCGCCCTGTTCGTGACGTTCCGCGATCAGGATTGCCTTTCTGTCATTACAGGAGATCCGACCGAATTTCGTACTGGCTAGTTCGCTAATTGTGGGGGAACACAATGGCACGAGAGACGACGCGCGTTGCCCGCGGGCAACGCGGTGTGGACGCCAATGGCGATCCACAGCTGGGCTACGATGAAGCCCTGGTCGGCACGGGCGACGATGGTGCGCACACCATCGAGATCGATCCGTCCGAGCGCGCAAACAACCCGTTCCTGGGCTCCGGTGAGGAGGACGAGAACTGGGATCTACCCGAGGACAAGCGCGGCAAGCAGACAGGTGGTCAAGGCCAGACTGGCGGCACCACCCGGCAAGCTCGTGAGCACGAGCAGAGGAACGAAGAGGGTGACGGGGAAGAGGATCTGCGCCTCGCCTACGATGAGCCTGAAGAGGAGCAGCGTAGCGGACGGCGCAGCCGGCGCAACCGTTCCCGGCGACATGCCATCGACAGTCGCGATCAGCACATCGCCTTCCTGACCGATCGTATCCAGAAGCAGGACGAGATTCTGGCCAATCTCTACGGTGGCCAGTTCGACCTCAGCGCGCGCGACATCGAATCCCGTATCGCTAATCACGAGGCGGCCATCCAGCGTGCCGACGCCGAGATTGCGCGCGCCATCAAGGACAGCGACGGCGACACGGCGGTGGCGATCCAGCGCGAGCGCGACCGCATCAACTACCAGCTTTGGCAGCTCCAGGGTCAGCGCCAGAACATGGCCGACTATGCCGACCGCATGGCGCGCGGCGGCCAGCCACAGCCGCAGATGGATCCGCGTCAGGTCGCGCAGCTCCAGGCACGTGACGCCGAGTTTGAACGGATGAAGGACGTCTTCCTCGATCGCTACTCCTGGTTCGATGAGGCGAATGACGATCCTGATCATCAGTTCGTCAAGCAGCTCGACCACAAGCTCCACGAGGAGGGGTTCCAACGACACCAGAAGGCCTTTTGGCACGAGATGGAGAGGCGAATGAAGAACGCAGGCTTCCGGCCCGATCACGGCGCCGAGTTCACGGATGACGATGACGAGCAGCGCTTCCAGTCCCGGCGCCAGTTCCAGAGCCGGCGCGTCAACGGCAACGGCAGCTACAACGGCGGCGGTCAGGTACGCCGTGCCAACCTGCCGCCGACCGGCATGGTGCGCTCGACCTCGCGCTCGGGCCGCGGCGACGGCGGCTTCGCGCTGAGCGACGAGCAGGTCGATCTGCTGCGTCAGGAAGGCTTGCTGGAGAACAATCTCAACGAGCAGGAGATCGCGAAGCGTGACCGTATCATGGACAAGTGGCGCCGCGGCGCCCTGGCACTGGAAGGACGGAGATAGCCATGAGCGACAACGGCAATCGTCCGAAGATCACTCCCGGCGTGCCCAACATCGGCGATCTCAGCCAGCCCACCGCCAACGAGACGACGATGAGCGAGGCCGATCGCCAGCGCGAGGCGATGCGCGGCATCGTCCAGCAGGATCTGCGACGCGACCGCGACGAGAAGTTCCGCTATGACCAAAGCGACGGTCGCGAGGAAGATCTCGACATGGCGCGCGGCGGCGAGCGTGCCTATAGCCAGGATCAGTGGTCACGCGCCATGATCCCGACCGACCCCGAGCGGCGCCGTCTGATCCAGGCGCGCTTCCGCGATTCGGTGCTGCCCAACCTGCCCACGCGGGAGGGTTGGAAACGATGCTGGGTCAGCACCACGCACAACTATGACACGCCGCAGTTCCGCGTCGGCATCGGTTATCACTTCTGCACCTACGAGCAGCTGCAGCAGGAGGGCTGGGCGGCCGACCAGTATGCGGTGAAGGACAGCCGCAACATCTACGCCGGCTGTGTGATGTGGCGCGAGATGATCGCCATGGAGACGGACGAGCGCAACTGGTACACCATCATGCGCGAGCTGCACCACGACCAGCCCTATGAGCTGGCGCGCGGCATCTACGACACGCTCGATGCGGCCGGCGAGCGGGTGCGCGACGCGGGTGGGCGCACGAGCTTCGCTCCCGGCATGGAGCAGCTCAAGACCTACACTCGCCCTCCCAGGCAATTCACATGAGTGCCAACGACCTCACGCCAGGAGAGGAAGAGGAACTGCGCCGGAAACTCCGCGCGATGGGTTATCGGCGTTTGCTGCGCACGGCTGAGATTGCCGTCGATATTGTGAACGAGCGCAAAGACGGCTTGGAGCGCTTGACGGCGATCAAGCGACAGGCGTAGCGTTCGCTCGCTCGTCCCTTGCCCGGTTGAGCCCACCGCGGTGGAAGGTGTCGAACGCCCCTGGCCTAGCTGCCCAGGCGCAGTTCGGTATAACCACAACGGTCGGCCAGCTCGACAAGTCGATGGTCCGGCTAGCCCCGCATGAGGCACATGCGGTCGAGCAGGCCACCTCCGAAGGAGCATCCGTTCAACGGCTCGCGCCTCGTGCGCGCTTCGGAGGAATCATGTCACAAGTCCCAGGCCCCCAGGGGCTGCGGGTCGCCTATCACAGGAGCGGCGACGTCCGCATTCTTGAATTGGTCGATGGTATCCTGTCGGGCTATGCGTCCAACATTTTCACCGGTTCGCCGGTCAAAATGTTTTCCGACGGCACCATCAACGTCATGACGACCACGGTGGCCGATCCCATCCTGGGGATCTTCGCTGGCTGTGAGTACACCCGACCCGACGGCTCGCGTTACCTTGGGCCAATGTGGGCTTCGGGCGCCACCTATGTCGCCAAATCGATGAAGGCCCGGATTGTCGCGATTGACGATCCCGGCATCGTTCTCATCGGCCAGACCAAGGCGTCGGTTGCCCTCATCAACCGTGGCGAGGGCATCAACCTGGGCGACAACGTCCAGGGTTCGACCTTTACCGGGCAAAGCTCGCAAGGGCTCGGCGCGCCGACCGGCAACACGGCCGGCAGCTTCAAGCTCCTCGATCTCGTGCAACAGCCTGACAACGACTGGGGCGACCCTTACGTGTGGGTCTATGTCGAGCCCGCGTCGTTCCAGCAGGCCGCGATCTAGGAAGGAGCTGAGCTATGCCGACACCGATGAACAGCGCTCAGTTCAGGATCCTGGTCGAGCCGATCCTCTCCGAGCATTTCGACGGCCTCTACGACATCCGCAAGGAGTACCGCGAGGTCTTCCGCGTCAAACCCGGCATGCAGCGCGCCTATCACATGGAGCCTGTCATGTACGGCCTGGGCATGGCGCCTCAGATGGGTGAGGGCGGCCCGGTCACCATGCGAGCGGGAGGTGTGGTTTTTAACAAAACGTATGTCTTCCGCCAGTATGGCATTGCCTTCGGCCTCACCAAGGTGCTGGTCGAAGACGGTGATCACGTTTCCATCGGCCGCATCTACTCAGAGCAGATGGGCCAGGGCATGGTCGAAACCGAAGAGACGGAAACGGCCAACGTCCTCAATCGCGCTTTCAACGCGAATTACCTGGGTGGCGACGGCCAGCCGTTGTGCTCGCCCAACCATCCGGTGGTGGGCGGCGTGCAGTCGAACCAGCTTTCGACGCCTGCCGCGCTGTCACAGACCTCAGTGCAATCGACACTGACGCAGATCCGCCGCGCGCAGGACAACGACCTCAAGCGCGTGCGCATTACGCCCCGTAAACTCATAGTTGCACCCGACAATGAGTGGCAAGCCGAGATCATAACCAAGAGCGCGCTGAGCACGGGTGGTGCGCAGAACGACGTCAACCCCATCATGACGACCAAGGCGTTGCCGGAAGGCTACGTCGTGATCACACGACTCACCTCGCCGACGGCGTGGTGGATCAAGACCGACGAGCAGATGGGCTTGCAGTTCCTGACCCGTCGCATGGCACAGAAGTCGATGGAAGGTGATTTTCTCACCGATACGATGCGCTACAAGACCACCTCGCGTTGGGACTGCAGCTGGACCAATTTCCGTACCGTCTATGGAACACCCGGCGCGTAAGCGAAGAAGGGTTGGTGGGGGCTTCGGCCCCCGCCTCTCTATCGAGCCGGCGTAACCGGCAGAAGGGCGTAGCGTCAGTACTCCGAGCCTGCGGTTCAGGCAGAGCATGCAGAGGAGCAGATCATGCCTCTCAGTTCAGTCACGCGCTTTCCCGGTGGCGCCAACAATCTCGGCGTCGGCGATGTGATGGCCGATCTCAAGATGGGCCATCCCGGATTCTATACCGACTATGATACTGACTTCATTACGCTGATTGCCGGCGATTGGGCGAGTGCGGGCACAGGGACGGCTGCAGCTGTTGTCGCCAATGCCGATGGTGGCGTCATCGCGATTGTTTCGGCGACGGCGGCCGAAGAAAGCTTCGCCCTCAACAACAAGGCGGTGACCCCGGCGCTCAATCGCGATCTCTACTTCTCGGCGATCATCCAGCAGACCGGCACCGACGCCACAGCGGCGGCTTTCGTGGCAGGCCTCACCGTGGCCGCGACGACGCCGATTGCGACGCCGCCGACCGACGGCATTTACATCCGCAAGGCTGCGGCGTCGACCCAGGTGGTTGGCGTGCTGCGCATCGGTGGCGCCGATATCGCCACCGTCAACATGGGCCAGTGGGCGCTCAACACTTGGACCGAGGTTGGTTTCGTCTACACGGCGGCCAACGGCATCTTGAATGCCTTC
>Ga0126369_10001756_pt1 | contig 15200 bp, 13 predicted proteins | sample PanSoiMetaPlot_1_FD_109646 | JGI IMG/M metagenome (GOLD analysis project Ga0126369, IMG submission 109646) | Tropical forest soil microbial communities from Panama - MetaG Plot_1 | ecosystem: Environmental > Terrestrial > Soil > Tropical forest > Bulk soil | place: Panama | collected 2016-02-17 | reverse complement strand
TGCCGGTCTTGGCATCGTTGTGCAGGTCAAGCCCGCCCGGCCGGAAAACGGTCACGCTGACGGGCACGCCGATGAACGTGTCGGTCAGGTCGCGCGCCTGCGCTGCGAACCGCCAGTCAAGCTCGACCCTCGTGGACAGCGTGGCTTGCCGGACTCCGGTCGGCATGGCCATCCGGTGCGCCCGCACTGCCACGGTGTACCAGCCGGGTCTGCGGAGGACGGCCCGGAATACCGCACCATTGTTGTTGCTGAACCGAAGGGCCTTCAGAATCCGGCCGTCGCGTTCCAGCCGGACGATGCCGACCGCGCAGCACCCGGTGCGCGGATCTGGCGGGACGGGATTCCAGTAGAGCGGGATGAGGTCGAACCAGAACTCGCCGCGATGCAAGGCGGCCTCGAAATGCGGCAGCATCAAGGGCCCGGGGCCGCGCACTGCGGGCCCGAAGCTGATCGTCGAGGTGTGACCGGCGGTGACGAGGGCCCCCGTGCTCTGGAAATAGTCAGATATGCCGTTGATCGCCAGGCTGGCTGCCCACGACCCGGCGCTGACGTGCTGTATCAGCCGACTGGGAATGGGCAGGTCGACCCCGCCGACTTGGACCACCGGGGGCGCGCACGTGGATCCGGAGCTGGCGAAGAGGTCGCCGGTCGTTCCCGGATTGGCACCCGACTTGGCCTGGACGACAAGCGTCCCGAGGTCTGATGCATCGAAGCTGAAGCTCGGTGTGGCCGGGATGCCCGTGACGGACCCGGCCAGCAGGTATGTGCTGGCGTCCGCGCCCTGCCATCGGGCGCCGTAGCCGAACTGCAGGCTGGCCAGGCCAGTGTGCACCGCGTACAGCTGCCCACCCGGCGGGATGTTCGCGTCGGCGAGGTTCACGCCGATGTCGCTGGGTCCGCTTCCGGCGGGCACGCACAGCGATGCGCCAGTGCCTTGCGGCTGCGCTCCTGGAACCGACAAGGACACGCCCACCGGGACCCCGCCGCGCGCATCGAACGTGATGGTCTGCGAGGCGCCCGTCGCGAGGACCGAGCGTGCCACGAGGGTGACGTTCGAAGGGCCGGGCGTCGCAATCGCGACGCCGATCAGGTATTTTCCGCTTGGCACATGGAGCACGCCATTAGCGTCGGCCTGGAACTCCCTTGTGGCGCCCCCGTCGCCGAGCGCGGCCGCGATCGCGTACGGCAGCTTCTCGGCGTTGCCCGAGCGGTCGATGCCTGCCAGGGTGATCGCGGTCAGCCGCGGCGCCTGAGCGCCGAAGGCTTGGGCGGACCCGGCCAGCGCGCTGCTGGCCAGAGCGACGGCGATGGCGCATGCGAACGGGCGGACTCTTCTCGTCATGATGATTGCTCCCGAGCACGTACCTCACGATTACCGACAACTTATCGTTTTGGCGGTATAGGGATCCAGCCCGGTGACACCGTGGGCACATCTGCTCTGACGGAGCCCACGCTGGTGCTGGCTCGGGCACGCGACCGGGCGCTCTAGTGCCGAGCTTCGGTTAACTTCGCGAAAGCCGCCGTTCCGGGCGAGCGTCGGGTAGACCTGTGCCATGACCAAGTCGTTCGCATCCTCCGCGGACCTGGCGGACAAAGAGCAGACGCTGGAGGTCATCGGCGATGGGGTCTACGCCTTGACCGCCGAGGGCGACCCGAATGTAGGGGCGATCGAGGGCGAGGACTTCCTCGTCTGCATCGAGGCCATGGCCACCCCGGTCGCCGCGCGCGGCTGGCTCGACCGGCTGCGCGCGCATACCGACAAGCCGGTGCGCTACCTGGTCCTGTCGCATTACCACGCGGTCCGGGTGCTCGGGGCCAGCGCGTTCGGCGCCGACGTGATCATCGCCCACGACAACACCCGCGCCCTGATCGCCGAGCGCGGCATGGCCGACTGGGCCTCCGAGCTCGGCCGGATGCCGAGGCTGTTCCACGACCCTGCCTCCATTCCCGGCCTCACCTGGCCGACCGCTACGTTCTCCGAGCGGCTCACAATCCAGCTTGGCGGGGACCGGGGCGATCTCGTGCTCGCCCACCTCGGCCGCGGCCACACCGAGGGCGACATCGTGGCCTGGCTGCCCGGCCAGCGGATCCTGTTCGCGGGCGACCTGGTGGAGGCGCAGGCGGCGCTGTACACGGGCGACGCGTTCCACTCCGACTGGGCCGGGCGCACGCTTGACGCGGTCGCCGAGCTCGGCGCACGCGCGCTGGTTGGCGGCCGCGGCGCAGTGGCCCGCGGCCCGGACGCGGTGACGGCGGCGGTCGGGCAGACTCGCGATTTCCTGCGCACCATGCTCGCCGAGGTGGGCGCGGTGCACGCGGCCGGCGGCACGCTGAAGGAGGCCTACCAGGCGGCGTACTCGGCCTTGTCGCCGCGGTACGGCCGCTGGCCGATCTTCGAGCACTGCATGCCGTTCAACGTGTCCAGGCTGTGGGACGAGCTGTCCGGGATCGAGCGGCCGGTGATCTGGACCGCAGAGCGCGACCGCGAGGTCTGGGACCAGCTCCAGGAATGAACGGGCACGCCCCGGACCAGGGCGATCCGGTGCTGATCGCGGGCGCCGGCCCGGTCGGGCTCGCGACCGCGCTGCTGCTGGCGCGCTGGCAGGTGCCCTCGCTCGTGCTCGAGGCGGCCGACGAGGCCGCGAAGGGGCACCCGGTCGGCTCGCGCGCTATCTGCTTCCAGCGCGACGTGCTGGACATCTTCGACCGTCTCGGCTGCGCGGAGGCCCTCCTCAGCGAGGGCGTCACCTGGTCAACGGGCCGCACGTACTACCGGGGCCACGAACTGTTCGCCGTCAGCTTCCCGGGCCCCGGCGCCGGCTCGCTGCCGCCCTGGATCAACATCTCCCAGGGCAGCGTGGAGCGCTACCTGCTGGCCCGTGCCCGGGCCGAGCCGCTCATCGAGCTGCGGTTCGGGCACGAGGTGACCGGCATCGCCGACCGTGCAGACCATGTCGAGGTCGAGGCCGCGACCGGGTCAGCCAGGCTCTGCGTGCGCGGCAGCCACATCGTGGGCGCGGACGGCGCGCGCAGCGCCGTGCGGCAGTCGCTCGGCATCGGGTTCGGCGGCCAGTCGTTCGACGATCAGTTCCTCATCTGCGACATCAGGGCGGATCTGGACTTCCCCAACGAGAGGAGGTTCTTCTTCGATCCCGACTGGAACCCTGGGCGGCAGGTGCTCGTGCACCAGTGTCCGCACGGCGTGTGGCGCATCGACTGGCAGGTACCCGCCGGGTTCGACTTGGACGCCGAGCTGGCAGGCGGCGGCCTCGACAGGCGGATCAGGCAGATCACGGGCCCGGCGCCGTACCAGATCGTGTGGGCCAGCGCGTACCGGTTCCACGAACGGGTGGCCGAGCGGTTCTCCGCCGGCCTGGCATTCCTGGCAGGTGACGCAGCCCACCTCTACGCGCCATTCGGTGCCCGCGGGCTCAACTCCGGCCTGCAGGATGCCGAGAACCTGGCGTGGAAGCTGGCGTTCGTGCACCGCGGCTGGGCGCCGGCCCACCTCCTGGACAGCTATCAAGCCGAGCGCGGCCCGGCGGCGGCCGAGAACCTCAAGGTGACCAGCGCAACCATGGAGTTCCTTGTGCCGCAGACCGACCAGGCGCGACAGCGGCGCGCCGCGACGCTGGAGCGGGCGCTCACCGATCCGTCGGCCCGGGCACACATCGACTCGGGCAAGCTGGCCGAGCCGTTCTGGTACACCGACAGCTCGCTCACGACCGCCGGGCCGTCGCTGGCCAGCTTCCCGACCGCGGCGGGCGCGAGCCGGCCGCCCGTGCCCGGCGTGCTCTGCCCGGACGGGCCGTACCGCATGGCCGGTCAGCCAGGGCCGGGATCGCGGCTGCGGCGCCTGTTCGGCCGCTCGTTCGTCATCCTCACCACGTCCGAAGAGAACGCTGCCGCAGCCGCTGCCGTGGCCACACGCGAATTCCCCGGGCCGGTCGATGCCCACGGGCTGGAGCAGATCGACGACGCAGGGCAGGTGCGGGCGGCGCTGGCCGCCGACGATGACAGTGTCCACGTCGTGCGGCCCGACGGTCACCTGGCGGCCGTGCTTGACAGGCTCGACCCGGTGGCACTGACCGCCGCGCTCCGCCGTGCGGTCGGGAATTAGTCATCATCAGGCAAAGACTCCCCGTTGCCGGGTCACGGCACCCTGAACCGCGCCCCTGGCGGCCATAGAGTCCGTATCCGCCCGGGCCGTCGGTACACCGGAAGTAGGGGGACGATGAACGCTGACTCGCGCCCGCCGGATGAGGAAACCCCCGACTCCTGGCCGGCTGAGCCGATCGCCCGCTGGTGGCCGACGGGTGCACTGCTCACGGCGGTCGGAGCACTGCTCGGCGCCGCCGCCATCGTCAGCCTCGCCCTCGACACGGTAAGCCCGCAGCAGGCCATTGCGCTGGGACTACCTGCCGCGCTGCTCATCGCGGCCGGCCTGATCCTGGCGTTGGTTAGGGTCACGGCTGGGCGGAGACTCGGCTACCGGGCCGGCCTCTACCTGGGCAGGGCCGTCAGCCGGCTTCGGTCACTGCTCGGCCATCCGCGTGATCGGTAGTCACGAAAGGCTCGCCCAGCAACTTTCTGGTACCGGTTATTCTCGGTAGCTGACTCCCACGACCGGTTCCTGGGGCGCGGCCCGCGAACGGGTATCACAGGTGAAGATGGCCGCGTCGCAACTTCCTGGATGGCAGAGGGCATGAGACCAGCAGCTGAGGCGACCCAGTCGACCCAGGTTGCCGCTGCCACCGCACCCGCGCCCACGCCTCCCGCGCGGGTGATCCGGCTGCTCGGGGGCCTGCCGCCGGTGCTGCGCAGGCACTGGGCGGCGGCCCTGCTCGTGGCGGCCGGCCTGGTGCTGCGTGCGCTCTCGCTCGCCGCCTACCACCCAGCGATCCTGTACACCGACACGCTGAAGTACCTGTATGGCGCCTGGCAGGGCGCCGACCCGCTCGGCTACACGGTCATACTCAAGGTGATACTGGCCGTCGGCGACCTCGGCACCGTCGCCTTCGTCCAGCACCTGGCCGGGGTCGGGGTAGCCATCGCGATCTACGTTCTCGTGGTGCGCGCGGGGGGCAGCGACCGCGCGTTCACCCGCTGGCTCGCCGTGCTGGCCATGGCGCCCATGCTGCTGGACGCCTATGAGATCCAGATCGAGCAGACGATCATGCCCGACGTCTGGTTCGCCGTCCTGGCCACCGCCGGCCTGGCGATCCTGGTCTGGCGGCCCGAGCCGTCGGCGCGGATGGCCGCCGTGGCCGGCCTGCTGCTCGGGTCGTCGGCCCTGATCCGCCAGGTCGGGCTGGCGCTGTTCGTGCCCGCGGTGATCTTCGTCCATGTGGCGTGCATCAGGCGCGAACACGCGGGTGCGCCGAGCAGCGACCGGACAGCCGCACGCCAGCGGTCAAGCGAGACCTGGCAGCGAGCCCTGCGCGGGTCCGTGCTCTTCGCGGCCGCCTTCGCCGTTCCCGTGATCGGTTACAGCGCGATCAGCGCGGCTGGCGGCGGACCGCTTGGGCTCTCCGCTGCCGGCGGAATCGCCGGCCGGGTCGCGGCGAGCGTGGACTGTCACAGCATCACGCTGCCCGCAGCAGAAAAGGCGATGTGCCCGACGCCGCGCCAGCAGGCCTACGGACCTGACTGGCTCGAGCACAATCACCTGTCCCCGTTCAAGTCCGCGCCGGTGCCGCACGGCCTGACCAGGGCCGACATGATCGGGGTCTTCGACTCGGCGGTCGAGCAGCAACAGCCGCTCCGCATCATCTCGGCGATCATGCGCGACTCGGTCCGCATCTTCGCGCTTACCAAGGACGCCGTCCCCGGCGCCACGCCGATCTCGCGCTGGCGTTTCCAGACCAGGTTCCCCACGTACCGGCCAGAGATCACGCTCGGGCCGGACAACAAGATCATCCTGGGCGTCCAGACGAAGGCCACGGGACCGTTCAGGTTCCGCGTGCTGTCACCCGGCTACGGCGGGGCAGCCCAGGTGAACCGCCCGCTGGCCGGCCTGCTGCGGGCCTACCAGCTTCGCGGCGGGTACACGCCGGGCCCGCTGCTGGCCGTGTTCGCAGCCGGCGGGCTGGCCGGAATGGTCCTCGCGTTGCGCCGCCGCAGGCCCGCCGACCCCGCCGACCCGGCCGACGTCGGCAGCGGCGACGCGGCAGCCCGCACCACGACTCGCGCCGCCGATCCGGCCCAGGCGAGCCTGCTTTTCTTCGTCGCCGCGGTCTTCGTACTCGAGGTCTCCGACATCTTCGAATTCTCCTGGCGCTACCAGCTCCCGGCCTTGTTCCTGCTTCCCCCGGCAGGCGTGCTCGGGGTGCTCGCGCTCCTGAGCCTGCGCCAACGCCGCCACCAGGCGAGCGGCCCCAGCCCGGCAACCTGATCCGGCCCAGCCGTGCCGGGACCAGGCACGCGCGCAGCTAGCGGGCGGGCGCCCGGTATGCTGGGCCGTGCTCGCGAGGGCCTGACTGTCGCCCTCGGCTCCCCGCCGACAAATGCACGTGATGCCTGCCATGCCCACCTATAACTTCAGCCCGGGGCCAGCGGTGCTGCCCGCCCCGGTGCTGGAACGCGCGCAGGCAGAACTGCTCGACTGGCGCAACACGGGCATGAGCGTGATGGAGCTGAGCCACCGCGGCAAGGAATTCACCGGCATCGCCGCGGAGGCCGAGTCCAAGCTGCGCACCCTGATGGCGCTCCCCGACCACTACCGCGTGCTGTTCCTGCAGGGCGGCGCGACCGGCCAGTTCGCCGCCGTGCCGATGAACCTCACCGGGGACGACGCCGCGGCCGACTACGTGATCACCGGCAATTGGGGCACCCGGGCGCATGCGGAAGCCGGCAAGTTCCTCGCCACGGCTCACGTCGCCGCCACGAGCGAGCCGCACACGTACGTGCCGCACGAGTCCGAATGGCGACTTTCCGGCGATGCGGCCTACCTGCACATCACCCCGAACGAGACGATCCAGGGGGTCGCCTTCGACAAGCTGCCCGACTCCGATGAGGCCGGCGTCCCGCTGGTCGCCGACGTCAGCTCGATCATCCTGGGCGAGCCGATCGACATCACGCGGTTCGGCGTGCTCTACGCCGGGGCGCAGAAGAACATCGGCCCCGCCGGGCTCACGGTCGTCATCGTGCGCGAGGACCTGCTCGACCGGGCCAGGCGGGATACCCCGACGGTGTGGGACTGGACGGCGATGGCCAAGGCGGGCTCGTTGCTCAACACCCCGCCCACGTTCGCGGTGTACGTGGCCACGCTGGTGTTCGAGTGGCTGGCTGCGCTCGGCGGAGTCGACGCAATCGCCCAGGTCAACCGCCGTAAGGCGAGCAAGCTGTACGCGGCGATCGACGAGTCTGGCCTGTTCGCCAACCCCGTCGCGGTGGCCAACAGGTCGATCATGAACGTGCCGTTCGGCGTGACCGGAGCGGTGCTGGCGGAGCGGCCGGACCTGGAGCGCCGGTTCCTCGCCGAGGCCGCGGCCGCGGGGCTGGTCAATCTGGAAGGGCACCGCAGCGTCGGCGGCATGCGCGCAAGCATCTACAACGCGATGCCCGAGGCCGGGGTCGACGCGCTGATCGCATTCATGAAGGAGTTCGAGCGAGAGCATGGCTAAGTTCACTGTCCGGACTTACGACACGATCTCGCCCGCCGGGTTGCGGCGCTTCAGCTCGGACTATGACGTCGGGGCGGATGCCGAGGCGCCAGACGCGATCATGCTGCGCTCGTTCAAGTTGCCGAACGCAGCCGTCGGGCCGACCGTACTCGCGGTAGGCAGGGCCGGGGCGGGGGTCAACAACATTCCGGTGCGGGAACTCGCGGCGCGCGGGATCGTGGTGTTCAACGCGCCCGGTGCGAACGCGAACTCGGTGAAGGAACTCGTGCTCGCCGGGCTGCTGCTGGCCGCGCGGAACCTGCCCGCGGCCCTGGCCTACGCGCGCGATCTGCGGCCGGGCCTGGCGGCTGCGGAGATGTCGGCCGCGGTCGAGCGCGGGAAGAAGAAGTTCGCCGGGCACGAGATCGCCGGCGCGACCCTCGGCGTCATCGGGCTCGGCGCGATCGGCGGTCGTGTCGCCAACGTGGCCACCGACCTGGGCATGCGCGTGTTCGGCTACGACCCCGCGATATCCGAAAGGCACGCCGCGGAGCTGTCGCCGCAGGTGCACCGGGTCGATTCGCTGGAGCGGCTGCTTGCCGAGAGCGAGTTCGTCACGCTGCACGTGCCGCTCCTCGACTCCACCAACCGCATGCTCGACGCCAGGCGGCTGGCGCTGCTGCCACGCGGCGCAGTGGTGCTGAACTTCGCCCGCGACGAGCTCGTGGATGAGAAGGCGCTGGTCGCCGCGCTCGACGCGGGCGAGCTTTCCTGCTACGTGACCGACTTCCCGAATCCGGTGGTGCGCTCGCACGACAACGTCATCATGCTGCCGCACTTGGGCGCGAGCACATCGAGCGCGGAGGACAACTGCGCCGTCATGATCGCCGATGAGCTGCAGGACTTCCTGGAGAGCGGCAATATCCGGTTCTCGGTCAACTACCCGGCAGTGTCGCTGCCGCGACGCGGCAACCTGCGGCTCACCTTGGCGCACAGGAACACCCCGGGCGTGATCGCCCTGTTCGCCAAGCTGATCAGCGGCGCGGGCATCAACATCGCCGAGCTAGCCAATGACAGCCGCGGCGAGTACGCCTATTCGATCATGGAACTCGAGGCCGATCAGCTGCCCGCCAACGTTGTGGCGCAGCTTGAGGCGATGCCGCAGTTGCTCAGGCTGCGGATCATCGCCGAGTAGCCGTCCTTGCGGTCGGCTGCGGCCGACGCTACGGTCCGATTCGTGAACTCGTCGGACGCGCTGCTCGCGGCGCGGCTCGCGGCAGGTGACGACTACGCGCTCGCGGAGATCTTCGACCACCTCGCCGCGACCGTGTACGGTGCGGCGCTGCGCGTGCTCGGCGAAGGAGCGGCAGCTCAGGATGTCGTGCAGGACGTGTTCGTGGACCTCTGGCGCCACCCGGATCGGTATGACCCGCAGACCGGGACGCTCGGCAGCTACCTGAGCGTGCGCGCCCGGCACCGCGCGGTCGACCTGGTGCGCAGCGAGCTGCGCCGGATGGCGCGGCAGGAGCGGCACCGCCGACTGAACCCCAATGGGCGGGACAAGTCGCCCCTGGACGAGGTCGCCGCGACGGATGCCGCTAACGCGGTTCGCGCTGCGGTCAGCCTGCTTCCCGAGAGCCAGCGTCAGGTCATCGAGCTGGCCTACTTCCGCGGCCTGACCTATCGCGAGGTCGCTCGCACGACGGGCATACCGGAAGGAACCGCGAAGTCTCGGCTGAGACTGGCGCTGGCCAAGCTCGAGACCGTCCTGGACCGCCAGCTGCTGGAGTCGCTGTGACAGCGCGGGCTCAACCTCCACCGGCTGTCCCTGGCGGCCTGCGCGAACGTGTGCTGGCGGCCTCCCGGCAAGCGCGCGCGGCCGGCATCGGCGTGCCCGAGGTGCCGCCCGCGGCGCCGACCGACGCGTTCAGCGCGGCCGCGTCCGCCATGTACCGGCTGCTCTGCTCGCTCAGCGAGGCAGACTGGCGGGTCCTGGTCATCCGCGGACTCGATGCGCAATGCCTGATCGGGCACCTGATCGGCGTCGAGAAGGACATGCATCGCTGCCTGGCCGGGGATGCAGCCGTTGCCCGTGCCGACCATGTCCGGTCTACCCAGGCCGAGGCGCTCCGTCAGCGTGCGCGCCCGGCTGAGGCGACCCGCGAGGAGTGGTACCAGGCCGCATGCCGGACCATCGCCTTGGTGGCTGAACTCGGCGACCTCGATGCTGGCGTCGTGCTGCATGGCGTCCCGCTGCCGGTGCGGGACCTGCTCGTGGCCAGGGTGTTCGAACTCTGGACGCACGAGAACGACATCCGCGCGGCGACCGGGCGCCCGGCGAGCGTTCCTGACCCGCCGTCGCTGCGCTTGATGGCCGCGCTGGCGACCGCATACCTGCCGTTCGGCGCCGCGCTGGTGGGCATGCGCGATCCGGTCGGCGCGCGCCTGGTGCTCACCGGGCCCGGCGGCGGCACCTGGGATGTACTGCTCGGGCCGGCCGAGGCACCTGGCCGGACCAGCCTCCGGATCGTGACTGACGTTGTCAGATTCTGCAGGCTCGTCGGCAACCGGGTTGCGCCTGCCGACGTGCAGGCTCAGGTCAGCGGTGATCCTTGGCTGGCTGAGTCGGTACTGGCCGCCGCCGCGGCGCTGGCGCTCGATTAGCGCCAGCCCATCGGGTGATCCGGGAGCACTTGCGGCGACGTACCACAGCCGGAGGGACAGAACCCGGCAACACCGATCAGTCAGCTAGGGGTGGGCAATGAGCGTGCTGGTCATCGGCAAGTTCCAGGGCGACACGGCGAAGTTCCGGCAGTCGCTCACCGATCGCGCAGGTGAGTACGAGAAGTTGGCCGCCAGGGCACGAGCGGCCGGCGGCATCCATCATCGGTTCGGCATCGGGGACGGCGTCGTCGTCATCGTCGATGAGTGGGAGAGCGTCGAGCACTTCCAGCAATTCTTCAGCGACCCCGACCTGATGGCGTTCATCGGCTCGGTCGGCGCCGCGCCAGCCCCGCCGGAACTCACCGTCTGCGAGGCCGTCGCATCGCCTGACCAGTACTGATCTCCGGGGGGCCAGCGGGCTGGAACTGCCAGCAGGTCCTGGCCGCCGACGGGGGCGGTGGCCAGGACCCGGCATCGCTAGGCTGGGCGGTCTAGAGGCGTTCGCCGCGGAGGAAGCCGATGACGACGGTGCTGAACGGGATCGACGAGCTGCGGGCCATGGCAGGCAAGGACCTGGGTCGCTCGGACTGGCTGGAGATCACCCAGGAACGGATCGACAAGTTCGCCGATGCCACGGACGACCACCAGTGGATTCACGTCGACGCTGAGCGCGCGGCCCAGGGCCCGTTCGGGACCACGATCGCGCATGGCTTCCTCACGCTGTCGCTGGTGATCCCGCTGATGAACCGGGTGTTTCAGGTCAGGGGCGTCAGCATGGGAATCAACTACGGGCTCAACCGGGTGCGTTTCCCGGCCCCGGTGCCCGTCGGTTCGCGGATCGCCCTGGCCGCCCGCGTCGCATCGGTCGAGGACGTCGGCGGCGGTGCCGTTCAGGGCACGATCGACCTGACCATCGAGATCGAGGGCGGAGCCAAGCCGGCCTGCGTGGCCCAGGGCGTCTACCGCTACTACCCCTGAGCGCGTGTGATCGCTGACGCCCGACGCGACTAGCAACACCTGGGGTGTGGTTCCGCTGCGCCGGCTGGCGCGGCGCCTGGAATAGCGTGCTGCGGCCAGGTCAGGCGAGCAGGCGGGCGCGGCACGCGAGCTGGAGCGCGAGCCGCTGGTCCGGGTCGTCCAGGTCCACCCCGAGCAGGTCCGTGATCTGCTTGAGCCGATAGGTCACCGCGTTGCGGTGCAGGTGCAGCACCTTGGCGGTGGCCACGATCGAGCCCTGCTGATCCAGGTAGGTGGCCAGGGTGCGGATAGCGGTCTCGCCGCGCGTCGGGCCGAGCTTCTCGAGCGGCTCAAGTTGCGCCCGCACCGACGCCCGGGCGGTGTCCGAGGCGTACCACTCCATGAGCATCCGCTGCACGCCCACGGCGTCGTGCGTGGCCACTCCGTCCGGCTTGACCGCGGCCCGGGCTGCGACCAGCGCGACCCGGGCCTCCGCCGCCGATGCCCGCATGCCGAGCGGGCCCTCGTGCGGAGCCCCGACCCCAGCCCGAACCCGGAGCCCGGGCAGCCGGGCCCGAATCGCCTCGAGCGCAGCCTCGGCCGACCGCGCCGCCCGCAGGCCCGCCTGCGGGCCAGGATCGGCGGCGCTCATCCGAACCAGCACCACGGTCCGCGCCACCCGGGATGCATACCAGGTGCCGCCGCCGCGCTCGGCCGCCTGCAGAGCCGCCTGACCGGCCGCCTCGATCAGCTCGAAGCCGTGCACTTCATCGCGCTTGAGCTGGTCGAGGTTCTCCGCCTCGATCCGCACCGCCACGTGCCACCCGGTCACCGGCACCCCGAGCTGCTTGGCCCGGTCCAGCAGTTCCTCGCTCAGCGCCGCGTCCGACAGCAGCAGCTCAGAGAGCAGTTCGCTGCGCGACCTGGCGGGTAGCTCGCTGGCCCGCCTGGTCAGGTCGAGCAGCCGTCCGGCAGTCGAGGCGGCCATGCTCAGCACCAGCCGCGCGGCAACGGCCAGGTCGCCATGCGCGTCGGGGGCGCTGAAGTAGCCGACGGGCCTGCCACCAACCAGCACGGGCACCACCACCGCCGAATCGGCGCCATCGGCGAACGGATCGTCGGGCCTGCCGACCTGCCCGGCCTGGTGCTCGACCGCTGTCCCCAGCGCGTCCTCGACGACCGCGCGCAGCCGATCAAGGTCCGTCCCGGCTCGCTCGGCCTCAAGTATGGCCGTGAGTCCCTGCTCGGCCCGCCCGAGCGCGAGGTCGGCACTGCCGCCGACCTCCCGGCCGATCGCGGCCAGCAGCCAGCTCACCTCGAGCTTGCCAGGCACCGACACGAGCGCGATCGCCGCTCGCTCAGCGATATCGACAGCGGTCGCCGAGGGCTGCCACTGGTCGGCCGACATGACCCCGACGGCCGCCACTCGGTGAATCGCCGCCCAGCGCAGCGCCATGTCCATGCGGTAGTCAGTCGCCTCCGCCGACGCTGCCCGCCCCAGGACGGCGAAGCTCCCGCCCGGCGCCTGATCCAGGTCGGCCAGCTCCTCGGCGAGGCACACCGAGGTGACCTGCCTGCCGCCACCGCCCTTGCTGACCCGCTTCAGGCCGGACAGCGGCGAGCTGGCGAGGATCTCATCCACATCGGCCATTTCGGGAGCAGTTTATGCGCTGCGCACACTTGCGTCACGAACCTCGTGCAATGCGACCATTAACGCCGGGCACGGCACCTGCGAGCATCGAAGCATGGAGCTCCAGGTCGGTCGCGCACCGGCGACCGCACTATCGGGGACGGTATCGTCTGGAGCTACCGGCCCCGACCTGCCCGAGTGGCGGCCATTCGCGCGTGAATTCCCGCACTGGCACGTCTGGCGGGGCATCAACGGCCTTCTCTACGGGCGCCGGGCCAAGTCAAGCCCGCCGCTCGTCGTCCGCGGCGAGGATCTGGCAGATATTCGCGGCCAGATGCTGCTGGCCGAGACGCGGCACTGACCCTGGAGCGGGGTCGGCCGGGCCGGGGCGGGGCCGGCCGACCCACTAGAGCCGCGCTGCCCCTTTCGCCCGAGCCGCGGCGTTCGATTTGCTGATCGGCCGGAATTGCCAGGTGCAAGCCGACGGCAATGGATGAGATAGTTTGACGGTGAAGCGGCTGCTCGATCCCGAATCGCTGCGCGCCCTCGCTAAAGGCTGCGCGGTGCTCGGCGCGGGCGGCGGCGGTGATTCTTACCGGGGCCTGCTCCAGGCGCTTCAGGCGGCCGAGGAACACGGGCCTGCTCCGCTCGTAGACCTCGATGAGCTGCCAGACGACGATCTCATCATGCCATGTGGCGCTATTGGCGCCCCTACCGTGAGCATCGAGAAGATCGAGAACGGCGACGAGGGCGAGCGGCTGCGCAAGCACCTGGAGGACCTGACGGGCCGCCGGGTGGCGGCGCTGATGCCGGCCGAAATCGGCGGCTCGAATGGCCTGATTCCGGTCGCCTGGGCGGCGCGGATGGGGTTGCCCGTTGCCGACGCAGACGGCATGGGACGGGCGTTTCCCGAGGTGCCGCAGGTGACCATGCACCTGGCGGGGATCGCGCCGAGCCCTGCAGTGATGACCGATGAGCGCGGCAACCTCATCGTGTTCCGTACCATCTCTGGTCACTGGATGGAGCGCCTCGAACGCGCAGCCGCAGTCGAGTTTGGCGGCAACGCCTGCTCTACCGAGTACTCGCTCACTGTGGCCCAGGCCCGCACCGCGACCGTACGCGGCTCCGTCTCCCTCGCGATCAGAATCGGCCGGTCCGTCATGATCGCCGACGGCAACCCGGTGACGGCGCTGATCGCCGAGGTCAGCGCCATCCGGCTGGTCACGGGCAAGGTGTCAGACGTGGAGCGGCGCACGACGGCGGGCTTCGCGCGGGGGTCGGTGCTTGTCGAGGGGCTCGGCGAGGACGTCGGCCGATTGATCCGTCTTGAGTTGCAGAACGAGAACCTCGTCGCACTCGAGCGCGGCACGGTGCTTGCCTCGGTCCCGGACCTGATCTCGGTCCTGGATAGCGAGACCGCCGATGCGATCGTGACCGAGCGAGTCAGGTATGGCCAGCGGGTCACCGTGGTCGCGTTCGGCTGCGACCCGGTATGGCGCACCACTGCCGGGCTGGCCGTGGCCGGACCGCGGGCATTCGGCTACGACTTCGAATACGTGCCCGTGGAGGAACTCGCTGGTGTCACAGCTTGACTACCGCCTCGGCATCGACGTCGGCGGAACAAACACCGACGCGGTGATCCTCGACACGGCCGACCGCGTGCTGGCCAAGTCCAAGGTGGCGTGCACGCCCGACATCACCGGCGGCATCACCGCGGCCATCGACGAGGTGCTGACGGCGCCTGGTTTGGCCCCGGGCCGGATCACGCACGTGATGCTGGGCACCACCCACGCCACCAACGCCGTGCTGGAGCGCCGCAGGCTGCAGCGCGTGGCTGTGATCAGGATCGGCGGCCCGGCCACGCTCAGCATCAAGCCGATGTTCGAGTGGCCGCGTGACCTGGTCTCCGCGATCTCGGTGGGCGCGACGATCGTCGACGGCGGCATCGAATTCGACGGCCGCGACCTCTCGCCGTTCGACGCCGACGCGGTCGCCAGGTTCCTGGGCGACGTCGGCGCTGAGGCCGACGGAGTGGCGATCACGAGCGTGTTCGCTCCGGTGTCGCCCCGGCATGAGCTGCTTGCGGCCGAGGTAGTCAAGCGCGAGCTCGGCGAGGTGCACGTCTCGCTGAGTCATGAGATCGGCTCGGTCGGCCTGCTCGAGCGGGAGAACGCCACGATCCTCAATGCCGCGCTGGCCACGGTCGCGCGCGATGTCGCGACCGCCCTGCAGGCCGCGCTCGGCGCACACGGCCTGGCGCCGATCACGTTCTTCGCGCAGAACGACGGCACGCTGATGGCCCTGGATCACGCACTGCGCTATCCCGTGCTCACCATCGGCAGCGG
>Ga0126369_10001755_pt1 | contig 15202 bp, 14 predicted proteins | sample PanSoiMetaPlot_1_FD_109646 | JGI IMG/M metagenome (GOLD analysis project Ga0126369, IMG submission 109646) | Tropical forest soil microbial communities from Panama - MetaG Plot_1 | ecosystem: Environmental > Terrestrial > Soil > Tropical forest > Bulk soil | place: Panama | collected 2016-02-17 | reverse complement strand
GACGGCACCCCCTGCACGATCCTCTACTACGCCCCGGTCAGGTTCCAGGACTTCCCGCGCTACATCCACGCCACCTGGCTGTCCCCCCTCGGCAGCGCCGGCGGCGCCAACATCGACCCCAACTCCACCGGCGGTGTCGTCAGCGCCGCCGGGGCGACCGCCGCGACCAACGACGTCTTCGCCGTCTACTCCCGTTCCGGCGTCTTCCAGGCGCAGCAGTGCCAGCCGTCGGGCGCATGGGGCGACTTCTGCCAGCTGGGCGCGCCAGGCCCCAACCCCGATCCCTGCATCCTCACCCAGCCGCACGTCATCGTCCCCGCCGATTCGCCCCCGCCCCCGCTCGCGCCATACATCGCCAACGTGATCCGCGACCTCAAGACCGCACCCGGAACGGTCCACTCGCTGCCCTCCCCGAACGGGCTCGTCAACCTCCCGACCTGCTTCTGGATCGACGACATGGCCGTGCCGGCGGAACGCGACCTGAGCCTGATCCTGCCCGGGGCGCCCGACGGGAGCGGACGCCGCATCTTCTACACCTATCTGGTCCGGGTCTTCTTCGCGGGCGTGGACTGGACGTTCGACGACCCCTTCGGCAACGACCAGGTCCAGCCGCATCCCGCGTGCGGCCAGCACCCCCAGCTGACCGCCCACAGCTACCAGATGATCTCCGACAAGCGGAGCTCGGACGGCTTCTACCACGTCTCCGCCACCGAGAAGTACCAGGTGACCGTCGATCTCTACTGGGACGACACGTACGGAGCGCACCACCAGGTCGTCGACCCCGGAGTTCCTCTGCCGATCACCGTCTCGCCGCCCCAGCCGTACGCCCAATACGTCGGTCAGGTCGAGGCGATCCCGATGACTGGCTGAGCATGCTGCAAAGCGGCGAACCGAGCCCGAACTGTGCCACCGTGGACCCCGAGAAGAGGTGCCCACGCCGAACGCGTTGACCCGAGTCCGAGCCGCTGCCGACCGCGCGGCGCAGCTGTTCCCCGTCCGCGTGGCCCGCAAGTTCATCGACCACGGCGGCCCCAACGAGGCGGTCATCATCGCCTGGAACTCCCTCACCGCCGTATTCCCCATCGCGCTCGCCCTGGCCGCGATCGTCGGACTCGTCCTCAACAAGGCCGGCGTCACCCCCCAGACCGTCGCGAACCAGATCGGCTCACTCGTCCCCACCGACCTCGGCACCCAGCAGGCGGTGATCGAGGGCATCAACTCCCTCCAGCAGCAGACCGGCCTGTTCGCGCTCGCCGCGCTCGTCGGGTTCGTCTGGACAGCTTCCGGCCTCTTCGGCGCGATGGAGGCGGTCTTCGCCACCGTCTACGAGACGACCACGCGGCCCTTCATCAGGCAGAAGCTGATGGCCCTCGTGATGATGGCCCTCTTCGTGGTGCTCGCTCTGGTCGCGGTCGGGACCTCCGCCCTCGTACCCCTCCTGAACGACATTCCCGGCCTCCCGATCTCGCTCACACACGGCGACAGCGGTGCCATCGCCCAGGCGATCATCGGCTTCGTGGCCGGCTTCGTGCTGTACTTCGCGATCTACACTGTCGTGCCGAACCGGCACCAGCGACTTAGCCGCGTCCTCCCGGCCGCCCTCTTCGGCGGCATCGCCTTCGAGCTCCTCACCCTGGTCTGGCCCCTCTATATCCGGTTGAACCAGGTCGGGCTCAACCGGTTCGGCAGCCAGTTCGCCCTCCTGTTTGTGCTGCTCGCGTTCTTCTACATCCTCGGCCTGATCACCGTGCTGGGAGCGGACATCAACGCGGTCCTCGATCCTCCGATCCACGCACCATCGGAGCCCGACCCACCTCCGCCCAGGCAGGTTGGCCGTGCCCGGAGGGCCGCTTTCGGCGCGGCGGCCCTGCTCATCGGAGTGATCGCCGGCCGCCGGGCGCGCGGCTGAGTGATTACGTGCATCCGCCGGCGGTCGCACGTCTCAGAACGCCCGCCAAACGTTGAATCGCCGGCGGATGCACCTCTCTCAGTCACTCCCGGGCTGCAGCTAGGTCACAGAACCCATTGCCGAGCCCCGGTCCAATCGTGTTGAGTCTTGCCATGAGCATGGACTACCCGCCTCCGCCCCCGCGTCCAGACCCCTCGGCCCCGCCGACCCACCCTCCGATTCCGGCCAGCAACGTCCAGCCCGTGATGCCGCCGATCCCTTACCAGCCGCCGCCGCCACCGCACTATCAGCCCGCGCCTCCGCCCCAGGCGTATGGCCAGGCGGCGCAGTACACCTTCCGCCTGCCGAAGGACAAGACCACAGCCGTGCTCCTGGCGATCTTCCTCGGCTTCACCACCTGGATGTACACGTACGAGCGCGACGCCTGGAAGTTCTGGACGGCGTTCGCCATCACCGTCGGAGACGGCATCCTGTCCGCCATCACCCTCGGCATCTGGCTGTTCGTCGCCATCCCTGTCGGCATCGGCATCTGGATCTGGGGAATCATCGACGTCGCCGTCAAGCCGCCGCAGTTCTACGACGTGTTCCCGGCCGCATAGACCGCGGTCGCTGCAAACTGGGAGCCGTGGTGGAGGTGGACCCCGAGGACGTCCGCCGGCGGCTGTTCAGCGCAGGCGAACGTCTCGGCTGGCAGTTCCGGGACCGGCACCGCTTCTGGAAGCACTGGACCGCGCCCCGGCCGGAGCGCGGTCGCGGGCCGCTGATGAACGTCGTCCTCGCCGGTTTCGCGCTCGTCCTGGTGCTGCTGGCCGCGGTGCTGAGTCTGGACACGTGGCAGGAAGCGTGGATCAGCAGCCAGACCGGACGCGGGGACTGGTCGTGGGTGGGCCCGGGGTGGGTGCTCTTCGTGGCCCTGGTATTCGTCTTCCTGATGCTCCTCCGGGGCGTGCCGCGCGCCCGGCACGCGGTGATGGTCGCGCACTGGGAGCGCGATCGCGACGCGTACAACGCGGCGGAGCGCGCGCGGGTCGATGCCATCGACGAGTGGGGCGCGGTTTGCACCCTGCCGGGAACGCGCCGGATCGACGTATACGGCGGCGAGCACGAGGGCTGGGCGTCTTTCCTGACCACCTTCGGGACCTCGATGCTCGCCGACCAGACGCCGATGGTCGTCCTCGACCTCTCCAGAACGGGCGTCAGCGGTGAGCTCTGCGACGTCGCCCGGCGGTCCGGCGTCGAGTGTCACCTCGAGCTCCTCCCCGACGAGATCGCCGGCTCGTCCCTCCTCGACGGCCTCACGGCGGAGGACGTCAAGGACGTCCTGATCGAGGCGACCAGCGACGACCGGGTGCTCGACGACCGGATCCTCACGGCCGTCTACGAGGCCGTACGGCCGAACCAGACGCTGTCACGGGTGCACGACGCGCTGGCCATCCTGCTCGGATCGCCGGGCCGGCTCGGCGACGAGGAGACCGCCCGCGTACGCGCGCTCTTCGCCGAGGACCAGCTTCGGCGCCTGCACGACCGCATCCAGCGGCTCGAGGCGTACATCGCGCACCTCTCCGACCTCCCGACCGGCCGGCCGGCGGGTCAGACCGCGCGCCTGACGTGCCTCTCGGTCACCCAGCGCGGCTCTCAGCTCACCACCGAGCTCGTCGCCGACCTGCTCGGCCAGTGGCTCATCCGCAGCCTCAAGAACGTACGCCAGGGGCAGTCGCCGCGCACCATCGTCGTCGCGGGCGCCGACCAGCTGAAGACGCGGCACCTGGAGCAGGTGGCCGGGCTCTGCGACGCGCTCGGCTTCCGGCTCGTGCTCCTCTTCCAGCATCTTCGGGACTCCGGCACCGCGCTGCTCGGCGGCGGCCGTGCCACGGTCTTCATGCGGCTCGGCAACTATGAAGAGGCGGAACGGGCGGCGAACTTCATCGGCCGCGGCTACCGCTTCGAGCTGGCGCGCGTCACCACCGAGCACGGCGAGAGCGACACCACGGCGCGAACCCGCTCCAGCACGGGGGAGGTCCTGAGTCCGTTCACCCGCCGATGGGGGTCGAGCCGGACGAGGGCACACTCGACCTCATGGAGCTACGCCGAAACGCGCCAGCGCGTCCACGAGCTGTTCGTCGAGCCCACGCACCTGCAGGCGCTGCCCCCGACCGCGTTCGTGCTCGTGCAGCACGTGGCCGACCGCCAGGTGCTGGCGGTGGCCGCCGACTGCAACCCGGACCTGCTCAGCCTGCCCAGGGTTTCGACTCAGCCACTCGTCGAGCCCGACCAGCTGAGCGCCCCCCAGCTCGCCGGCCGCACGCCGGACCCGACCACGGCGCCCGACTGACCGGGTGCGTCGGGCGGGCGGGGCACCGGCCCCACCCGCCTCCCCCCACCGGTTGTCAGACGACGTTGAGCACCGCCCGGGCGAGCACGGCCCGTCCGGCAGGCGACGGATGCACGTCACAGCCGGCGACGCCGAACTGTGGCGGCAGCGGATTCAGCAGCCCGGCCCTGCACGGGTCGCCGCCGGAGCGGGCCGAGGCGTCCCTGAAGGCTCCGAATCCGTCGGCGACGCGAGCGCCGAAGAACGCGGACTGCTGTGCGATCACCGTGTCCAGGTCCGAGATGAGCGTCGTGGCGGCCAGGTTCGCGTAGTTCGTCGAGTAGACCGTCAGCGCCACGATCTCGCCGCGATAGCCAGCCCGGCGCCAGGTGCCGTAGATCGTGTCCAGGTTGGCGCCCAGCTGCGCCAGCGTCGCTGTCAGGCCGTTCAGCACGCACGCCTGCACCTGGGGGCTCGGCGCCGACGCCTGGCGGAGAGCGAGCGTCACGAGGTCCTGGAACGTGAACGTGGTGCGGCCCGTCAGGCAGACCAGGCCGAGCCTGAACAGGTCGTTGGCCCCGATGACGATCGTGACCAGCTGGGTCTCCGGGTGCGCCCTCAGGAAGGCGGTGGTGAAGTCGAGCTGCGATGTGGTGTACGACGTGTGGAGCGGGAACTGGGCGCGGTACTCACCGCAGACCAGGTCGGCGCCGTTCAGCGACACGAAGTGGCTGCTCGTCTCGCCGGGGCACGAGGTGTTGGCGAGCGTCAGCCCCTCGGCGGCGGCGACGTCCGTCGGGTACCCGGTGAAGTTGTTCGCATTCGCGGAATCGAGGCCGATGTTCGTGCCGAACGCGATCGAGTCCCCCGTCCCGAGCAGGGCGCCCGAGCTCGCTCCCGCGACCGCGGGCACGAGCGACGTGAGAGTCCCGAACACGACACCGAGCACGAGCAGCCGGCACCGTCCGACCATAGATCCCTCCTCTTCCTCCTTGCTCGTCGCGAGCGCCGCCGGCGAGGTGTCGAAACCATACCGCTGAGTATGGTTACCGTCAAGTAGGAAAGACAGTAGGGTCGGAACGGGCCTTGGTGGGCCGGACCCTCTAGTCCGCTCGTCCCCCGGCCGCCGCGAGCAGCTCGCCGACGTGGGGAATGTGCTCGTCGTAGTGCTCGGTCATCCAGACCAGAATCGTTGCCGCGCTGGTGGGGAAGGGCTCCGTGGCGTCTCCGTAGCGCACCGGAGCGGTCCGCTCGAAGTCGGCTTCGGGCACCGCTCGGGCCTGGGCCGCGAGCCGCGCGTGCGCCGAACCGAGCGACTCCAGCGCCGCGCCGCGGTCGGACGCCGACAGGCTCTCCCGCCCCTCGGCGGAGGCCCGAGCCAGGTCGGCCGGGTCCGGCGGATCGCGGAACTCGCCGAACCCGCCCGAGACGGCGGCCTCGAGCACACCGGAGTAGTGGCGCAGGCCCCACGTGAGGTGGGCCAGCAGGCCGCCGATAGAGTAGTCGTCGCCCGGCTTGAGGAAGCCCAGCGCCGTGTCGGGGACCTCCTCGAACGCGACCAGGAACCGGTCGCGGGCCTCGTCGAAAGCCGCCAGAGCGGCCTCTCTGCTCATCCGTGAATGATGCGCCGCCACCCGAGGAGTGCGACCGCCGCGAGGAGCGCCAGCACGATCAGGCCACCGCCCACCACCGCTGGGCTGACCGCGCCCGACGGCGTCGGGTGGGCTGCGCCGCGCGGCGGCGCCGTCGCCTTCGCGGCCGGGGGCAGCGCCGCCACCGCCGGCGGACTGGGCGACGGCGGTCGCAGCGCCGTGAGGTTGCTGTTTCCCTCGGCGAACGCGAGCTGGTCGACCTCGTCCTGGTGCGGGCCGCCGTACCGCAGCACGTACAGCCCCTCGTCGATGTCCGCGACATAGATCAGGCCGTCTCGCACGATCGGGTAGCTCCACGTCATCGGCAGCGTCGCTCCGAGCTGCGGGTCGCGCTGGCCCGGCTGCGACGCCTGGGGCCGGAACTCGACCAGCCGCTGCGGGTTCGCGGCGTCCGAGATGTCGAACACCTGCAGGCCGCTCGAGTACCAGCTCACGAGGGCCAGGTCGGCCGTCTGCGTCGGGTTGTGGCTCGTGTAGGTGCCGACGGGACTGTTCCGGCAGGTGGCCAGGTCGTTCTCAGGCGCGGCCATGGTGCTCACGGCCCGGGGCTGGGCGGGGTTCGAGATGTCGACGAGCCGGGCCGGCCCGTACGGGCATGCCGGCGGGTACCGTTCATCGGTGACCACGAGCAGGTCCCGGCCGGGCACCTGCACCGCGCTGTGTACGTTGCCACCCGACGGCGCCGGCAGGCGTGACGCGACCGGCGTCAGCAGGACGAGCTGTGGGTTTGCCTGCCCGCTCGTGAACTGCGAGACGTCGCCGACGAGGAGGCCGCCGGTCCACATGGAGAGGAAGGCGCGCCGTCCGTCGGCGCTCAGTGAGATCGAATGCAGGATGCCGATCGGTGACGTCCAGGTGCCGGCCAGCCGGGGCGCGCCGGGGTCCGTGACGTCCAGCACCTGCAGGTCGCCCTGGCCGCCGCTGAACATCGACACGAACAGCAGCGTGCGCGCTCCGCCCGCGTCCTGCCACAGGAAGAACTCGTGCGGCGGCCGGCCGCCGAAGTTGTAGCTGCCCAGCGCCGACGGCCGCGTGCAGTCGTCCGCCCACCGGTAGAGGTCGATGCGGTCGACCCCGCCCCTGGCCAGCGCGTAGCTGAGGACGATCAGCAGCTTCTTCGCCGGCAGCGCCCGCAGCTCGCGCGCCGTCGTCAGCGGTCGTGCCGGCAGGCTGCCGACGCCGCGCAGGTGCGCCGGGTCGGAGATGTCCACGATCTCGATCGAACCCTGGCCGCGGCTGCCGACGTAGGCGCAGTGGTCGGCGAGGGCGAGGCCGGAGTTCAAGCCGCGCGCGCCGAGGTCGTCGTGGCCGACTTCCTCGAGGGGTGCGGGGAGGGCAGCGGCCGCCGTGGGGAGCGGCCGCAGCAGCGCGAACAGCGCGACGGCGATCAGCGCCGCGGCTCGCGGGCTCTTCGTAACTAGGTCGCTCCCTCGGAACGGAGCCGCGAGGGACTGGTTGCCGGCCGTTCGGAGGCCTGTTCGCCCAGCGTGACGAGCAGGCACAGGTACGCGGCCGCGGTGAAGGCCACGCCCGTGAGCGCCGAGTGCAGCAGCTCGGCCGACAGCCCGAAATTCGACAGCACCAGGTACGCGCCGGCGCCGCCCTGCGCGACCAGCGTCGCGACGAGGACCAGCGCACCCACGAGGAGGTCGCCCCGTCCCGAGGCCGCCCTTCGGTACAGGAGGAAGAGCGCGACCGCGCCCACGATCGCCAGTCCCGCGGCGGCGCGGTGGAGCAGGTCGACGGCGGCAGCCGCCCCCCCGCCGCCGCACACCGGCCACGACGGGCAGGCTCCGGCGGCACCTACGTGCCGGACGTAGGCGCCCGTGTACACGAGCACGTAGAGGTACGCCGCTCCGCCCCACGTGGCCGCCCGCAGGCCGCGCGAGACCGCCGGGGCGGCGAGCATCGCGCCCGGGCGCCGGATGTACAGCGCGGTCAGCGCAGTGGTGGCCAGTGCGATCAGCGACACGCCGAAGTGGAGCGCCAGCACCGCCGGCGCCTGCGGATACTTGACGGCCCACGCGCCGAGGCCGGCCTGCAGCAGGAGGAAGCCCAGCATCAGCGGCGCCAGCACCTGGATCGGTCGCTGGTCGCGGTACAGTGCCAGGACCGCCACGGTCAGGGCAACGATGAGCACGCCCTCCACCCCGGTGACCGCCCGGTGGCTGAACTCGATCGCCGCGGCGAACGTGAAGTCGGGGATGAGCTTGCCGTTGCAGAGCGGCCAGTCGCGGCCACAGCCCTGCGCCGATCCGGTGCTGGTCACCCGAGCGCCCATGACCAGGACGAGCAGCATGCCGGTGGCGGCCACCACGCCCAGCCAGAAGACCGCGCGTTCCAGGCGCTCGGATCGCCTCACCCCAGGCAGGTTACCCGACTATCGTTGTCCCCGTGAGCCACCAGCCAGGCAGCCGCCCGCTGATCGGCCTGACCGCCCGAAACCGGCCGGCGCGGCAGATTCCGCCGCACTCGGCAGTCAACAGCTCGTACGTCTACGCGCTGCAGGCGGCGGGAGCCGACGTCGTGATCCTGCCGCCCGGCCCGCACGGCGTGCCCGCGGCCCTGCTCGACCTGCTCGACGGCGTGCTGCTGCCGGGCGGGATCGATGTGGACCCGGCCGCGTACGGCGAGCGTCCGCGCGAGGGCCTGGGCGACGTGGACGGCGACCTCGACGCGCTGGAGCTCGGTCTCGCCCGCGCCGCGTTCGAGGGGCGGCTCCCCATCTTGGGCATCTGCCGGGGCCAGCAGGTCGTCAACGTAGCCCTGGGCGGCACGCTCTACCAGGACCTGGCGCGCGACGGCGCGACCGACCTCCCGCACGCGAGCCCGAAGGAGAACGGTCGCGACTACCCGGCGCATGAGATCGAGGTGAGCCCGGGCTCCCACCTGCGCGCCGCCCTGGGCGCCAGCCGGCTCACCGTCAACAGCCACCACCACCAGGCGGTGCGGCGGGTGGCGCCCGGCCTGCGCGTCACCGCGGTCAGCCCGCGGGACGGGATCGTGGAGGGAATGGAGTCGGACGACGGCCTGGTGCTGACCGTGCAGTGCCACCCCGAGGAGATGACGGCCCAGCCCTGGGCGCGGCGCCTGTTCAGCGCCTTCGTGGAGGTCGCAGCCGGCCGGCGCGTGACCGCGTGACGCACGCCGACCAGCTGGTTCGGAACAACCGCACGTACGCGTCGGGGTTCGCCAAGGGCCACCTGTCCCACCGTCCGGCACGACCCGTCGCGATCGTCACGTGCATGGACGCCCGGCTCGACGTGCACCGGGCCCTCGGGCTGGAGGAGGGCGAGGTCCACGTCATCCGCAACGCCGGCGGCGTGGTCACCGAGGACGTCATCCGATCGCTGCTGATCTCGCAGCGCCTCCTCGGCACGCGTGAGGTGCTGGTGATCCACCACACCAACTGCGGCATGCTCACGTTCAGCGACGACGGCCTGAAACGGCAGATCGAGGCCGACACCGGCCTCCGGCCCCACTTCGCGCTGGAGGCCTTCCCCGACCTGGAGGGCGACGTGCGCCAGTCGATCGCGCGGATCGAGGCCAGCCCGTTCGTGCCGCATCGCGACCACGTTCGCGGCTTCGTGTACGACGTGGGGACCGGCGAGATCCGCGAGGTCGAGCGCAAGTAGGCGTCGCCGGCCCGACCGCGGGGAAGTTGTAGGCTGGGTCGCGAGATCGAACAGCGAGAGACGGAGGCCACCCCACTCGCAGCTCGCGCGCGTTTCGCCGTGTTCGGCGCCGTGCTCCTCGTGCTGTTCCTCAGCTCGCTCGACCAGACGATCGTGGGCACGGCGCTGCCCCGCATCGTCAGCGACCTCCGAGGCGACAACCTCTACACGTGGGTCGTCACGTCCTACCTCCTGACCTCGACCGTGACCGTGCCGATCTACGGCAAGCTCTCGGACGTGTACGGCCGGCGGCCGATGCTCCTGATCGGCGTGGTCATCTTCCTCGTGGGCTCGGCGCTCTCGGGCCTCTCCCAGTCGATGGGACAGCTGATCGCCTTCCGGGGCGTGCAGGGTCTCGGCGCCGGCGCCCTGTTCCCGATCTCGCTGGCCATCATCGGCGACCTTTTCAGCCCCCAGGAGCGCGGCCGGTACCAGGGCTTCTTCGGAGCCGTGTTCGGGGTCAGCTTCATCATCGGCCCGTTCCTCGGCGGGTTCCTCACCGACCACGCGAGCTGGCGCTGGGTGTTCTATGTGAACATCCCGGTGGGCATCGCGGCGCTCGCGGTGATCGCGGCGGTGCTGCCGAACATGGGACGCCGGCCCGGCTCGGTGCGCGACTTCGACTTCCTCGGTGTCGCTCTGCTCAGCATCGGCCTGGTGTCGCTGCTGATCGGGCTGACCGAGAAGGGGCAGACGGCCCCCGACGGACAGCTCTACGGCTGGCTGACCTGGCAGGTGGGCGGCCTGATCCTGGTGGCGGGCGTGCTGCTCGTGGCATTCATCCTCGTCGAGCGCGTGGCAAAGGAGCCGGTCATCCCGCTGGACCTGTTCACGACCCGAACGACCGCCGGCACCAACGCCGCGGTCTTCTGCCTGGGCTTCGGCCTGTTCACCGCGGTGATCTACCTCCCCCGCTTCTTTCAGGTCGTCCGTGGGATCAGCGCCACGCAGTCGGGCTACGAGATCTGGCCGCTGCTGGTCGGTCTGATCGGCGGCAGCATCCTCGGCGGCCAGCTCATCAGCCGGACGGGCAGGTACAAGGCGCTGATGCTGATCTCGATCGGCCTCCTGATCGTCGGCGCCTGGCTGATGACCCACCTGCAGGCCGACACGAACGGCGTGGTGCTGTGGAGCTGGATGCTGATCCTGGGCGCCGGTGTCGGACCGGGCCTGGCCGCGTACACGGTCGTGATCCAGGCCGCTGTGCCCCTGAGGCGCCTGGGCGTCGCCACGAGCACGCTCACGCTCTTGCGCCAGCTCGGCGGATCCGTCAGCCTCGCGATCGCCGGGACGCTGTTCAACTCCACGTTCGTGCACCAGCTGCCGGCGAGCTTCGCCGCCCACGGGGTCCCGGCGGCGGTCGCCGGCCCCCTCTCGGCGGCCGCGTCGAGCGGGAACCTCTCCTCGCTGGGGGCCGGCGCGCAGCTCGCGCAGTCGCCCCAGCTTCAGGCGCTCGTACCGCGCATCCTGGCGGCCATCCACGAGGCCGAGGCGCTCGCGATCGCGCAGCTCTTCTGGCTGACGATCGGCGCGGCCGTGGCGGCGTTCCTGTTCACCCTCCTCATCAAGGAGCTGCCGCTGCGCGGCGGCCCCGCGCTGCGCCAGGAGCAGCTCGACGAGCTCGCCGCAGCAGGGGTGCCGGAACCCGTGTCGCCCGCCGCCGCCGCCGTTACGCCGGCGCCGTAGCCTTCGTCGCCCGGCCGAACAGGTCGTGCGCGGCGCTGACGATCACCTGGACGCAGGCGTCGAGCGAGATTGCGGTGCTGTCAACCACCAGGTGGTAGTTGGCCGGGTCCTCCCAGCGCTGGCCGGGGTAGAAGTGGCTGACGTACGCGGACCGCGCCCGGTCCGTCTCACGCAGCTGAACCCTGGCGGTCGCCTCGTCCAGGCCCTCGTGGCTCATGGCCTGGCGCAGACGCGCTGCTTCGCTGCCGTCGAGCCGGACGTGCAGCGTGTCGGCCCGATCGCGCAGGACGAACACGCCCGCGCGGCCGAGCACGACGGCGCCGCCCCGATTCGCGCAGTGACGCAGAGCCGCCTCGGTGGTGGCCACCCGCTCGTCCGCCCCCAGCTGGCTGTGGTGCACGGGTACGCCGACGTAGAGCCCCGACAGGTCGATCGCGCGCAGCAGGACGCGTCCGACGGGTCCGGGCAGGCGGTGCTCGTCCGCGGCGAGCGCCTGCCGCAGAGACACAGCCAGGTCGTGGGCGAGCGCAACGGGAATCGCACGGTCGATCAGCGGTAGCCCAAGGCGCTCCGCGACCTTCGGCGCGATGACGCTGCCGCCGGCGCCGTACGTGGCCGCGATCGTAACGGTGCCCATCTGCCGGGCATCCTACCCCGCGGCACGCCGGACCGGCTTCTGCAATCCTGGGATTCGTGGAGCGATGGGCGACGTTCGACTGCTACGGCACGCTGGTCGACTGGCACGCGGGCATCTCGACGGCTGTGGAGTCCGTCGCGCCGGGCCGGGGAAGCGAGGTGCTGGCGGCGTACCACAGGCTCGAGCCGATCGTGGAGGCCGAACAGCCGTTCCGGCGCTACCGCGACGTGCTGCGGGAGACGCTGTCGCGGGCGGCCGCCGAGCTCGGCGTCTCCCTCCCTGCCGGCGGCGACGACGTGCTGGGGGCGACGCTGCCCGACTGGCCGGTGTACCGGGACGTCGGCGACGCGCTGAGCAGGCTCCGGGCGTCGGACTGGCGGCTGGCCATCCTGTCGAACGTCGACCGCGATCTGATCGCGGGCACCGCGCGCCGCCTCCCGACCGCGTTCGACCTGGTGGTGACCGCCGAGGACGTGCGCTCGTACAAACCGGCACCCGGCCACCTGCGCCGCTTCCAGGAGCTCACCGGGGCCTCGCCCGAACGCTGGGTGCACGTGGCCGGGAGCGTCTTCCACGACATCGCGCCGGCCCGCGCCCACGGCGTGCCCGGCGTCTACATCACGCGCGTGCCGGAGAAGGAGGACGCCCGGCCGGCGGAGGCGATGCTCCCGGACCTGCGCGCCCTGCCCGCGGTCCTCGCGACGCTCGTCAGCTGAGGCGCAGGAGGCCGCGCAGGGCGGGCCCGTTCAGCAACACGTGCCCGGCGCCCGCCGTGACGAGCAGCGCCATGGTCATGAGGTGCAGGCGCCGTCGCCGCTTCCGCTCGGGGCTGGCCGGCTGGCGGAGGCCGAGGCCGAGCTGGAGCTGCGGGAACACGAGCAGCATCGCCCCGGTGGCGATCCAGATGCCGACGGTCCACTCGACGCCGCCCGGCGTCGGCCCGGAGGACATCGCCAGACCGGCGTGGACCAGGGACAGACCGGCGATGGTGAAGCCGATCCAGTAGTGGGGTCGCAGCCGCTCCAGGTAGCTCCCGGCCCAGCGCAGGCGGCGCCTGAGCAGGAACGGCAGCGTGACGGTCACCGCCGTCAGCGCCGCGATCACCCAGCCGCTGGAATCAGCCAGGGCGAAGATCAAACTGGTGCCCGCGAGAGGATTCGAACCTCCAACCAACGGATTAAGAGTCCGCTGCTCTGCCAGGTTGAGCTACACGGGCGTTCGGCAAGCACCGATTCTACTGCCTCCTCCCGTCCCCCTCGCGGGGGACGGTTGGGGTCGGGGGACAGTCTTAACGACATGGGTTCCCCATCCGGCCGGCGGACTCTAGCCTGCTCGCCATGAACGCTCGCGTGCCGCAGGACGTCGACCTGGAGGACCGGCTGATCTACGGCCTCAGTCCGGTCCGCTTCGGCTACCTCGTGATCGCCGTGCTGGGCGCCCTGACCCTGTGGCGGCTCGAAGCCGTGTCGCCGTGGCTCCGCGCCGTCCCGTGTCTGCTCGTGCTGGCGTCGGGCGCTGCGCTCGCATGGGGTCGCTGGCGCGGCCGCCCGGTCGACCGATGGCTGATCGACGTGTCCGTGTACGTCCGCCGCAACCACGCGCTGCAGGTCCGACCCAGTCGGGCGGTGCCGCTGCGGCTGCGCGCGATCAGCTGCATCGGCGGGGATGGTCCGACGTGAGTCCGCTCGTCCGCGCGCTGCCCGCCCGGCAGCTCGCCCCGGCGGAGACCGGCGCCGCAGTCGTGAACTCCGGTTCGATCGGCTACCTCGACGCCGCGAAGGACGACCGCCTGCGCTGGATCGCGGGCTTCCGTTCACTGCTCGACGGGCTCGACGCACCGCTTCAGGTGGTGGTCGACTTCGTGCCCGGGACCGTGGAGACGCCAGTCGTGGCGATCGACCCCGACCTGCCGGCGCCGGCCGATCGACGTGCGCGTGACCTCGCGTTCGTGGAGCGACTGCGCGACCTGAAGTCGGCCCAGCGCCGGGACGTCCGCGTGGTCACGTCGCCGGACGCCGCGGACGGGGTGGTGCGCGACCTGCGGACGCTGGGAGTGCCCGGCGTGCGGCGGAGCGAAGTTCCGGCAGCTCCGGGCACGCTGTTCGGCATGGAGCACCCGGCGGCCCTGCACGACCGTCTGGGCTGGCACCGCACCTGGTGGCTGGAGCGGTATCCCGGCGGCGATCTCCTGCCGGGCTGGCTGCTGCGCCTGGTGCCGCCGCGGCTGCGGATCAGCCTCGCCTGGCACGCGGAGCGCCTCCCGACCGCCTGGGTGGTCGAGTACCTGCAGCGCCAGCTCGTCCAGATGCGGGCCAGCCAGCTGCACCGCTCCGGCGGCGTGGGCGACCCACAGATAGACGGCGCGGCGCCCGCCGCCGAGGCGCTGCAGCAGCGGTTGACCGCCAGCCAGGAGAGCGCCTTCCACGTGTCGCTCTACCTGACGGTCACCGCACCCACCCGCGAGGCGCTGGAGCGCGCCGCCGGCGAGGTCGAGGCGGCCGCCCGCTCCGCGCTCTGCGAGCTCCTCCCATGTACGTTCAGGCAGGTCGACGGCCGGATCGCCACGCTGCCACTGGGTCGCGAGCCCCTGTCGAGGAAGCGAGTGCTGGACACGAGCGCGCTCGCCACGCTCTTTCCCTGGTTCGACGCCGACCTCCAGGACGATCGAGGGCTGGTCGTGGGCGCGAGCCGCGCGACCGGCCAGCCCGTCGTGGTCGACCCGTTCGACGACGCGCGCTATGCGAACGCGAACGTCGGCATATTCGGGCACTCGGGGGCCGGCAAGACCTACCTGCTCTCCACCATCGCGATGGGCGCGCTCGGGCTGGGCGCCCAGGTCTTCGTGATCGACCCGGAACACGAGTACGGCGGCCTGGCCCGGCGCCTGGGCGGCGTGGACGTCGCGCTGGCCCTCGGCTCCGGGCACGCGATCAACGTGCTCGACCTGCGCGGCGACGTGCGAGACGAGTCCACGCTGGGGCCGGCAGTGGCGGACACCGTCGACCTGTGCGGCGTCATCTGCGGCGACCTCGACGAGACGGACCGCGCCACGCTGGAGGCGGCCGCCCGCGCCACCTTCGAGGCGGTGGAGCAGCCGGTGCTGGGGGACGTCGCCGCCCGGCTGCCGTCCGGGTCGCGGGCCGCCCGGATCCTCGCCCGCTGGGTGCGCGGCAGCCTGGGCCAGCTGTTCAGCCGGCCGACCAACGTCGACCTGGACGCGCCGATCGTCGCCTTCGGGATGCGCGAGCTGCGGGCGGAGATGGTCGCGCCCGTCCACTACCTGCTCGCCGAGGCGCTGTGGGCGAAGATCAAGTGGAAGGACCGGCGCCGCCT
>Ga0126369_10001754_pt1 | contig 15205 bp, 16 predicted proteins | sample PanSoiMetaPlot_1_FD_109646 | JGI IMG/M metagenome (GOLD analysis project Ga0126369, IMG submission 109646) | Tropical forest soil microbial communities from Panama - MetaG Plot_1 | ecosystem: Environmental > Terrestrial > Soil > Tropical forest > Bulk soil | place: Panama | collected 2016-02-17 | reverse complement strand
CCACGGGCGACGGCCATAGGCCGCCCTTGACAGGGCTGTGCACGCAGAAGAAGGGGCATCCATGCGACCGAAGCAGACTTAAGCGACTGCCACTCTAGACCAAACTCAAAAGCACTGCTGGCGATTCACGTGCCGCTAAAGTGGCAGGAGGATGTATTTGTCTAACGATACGGCAGCACGGTTTTACGGATTGACCGAGACAAGAATTGTCAGTCGGCACATTGCGTCAGCCGATAAGTTGCATACCTTCGTGCACAATCTCGTCCGCGAAGACATCATGGATCTCTGCGCGAAGTGTCTTCGTGCGGCCCTCCGCCGGTGTTCGACTTGCCGCCGATCCGTGTTGCCGGTGAAGAACGTCTTGACGAATCCGATCGCAGCCCGACGCATCGAAAATTTGCGCGCCACAATGGGACTGGTAAGTCGAGATGCCCATGTTGGGCATCACCTTATACAGCCCCTTGTCGATCGATTTGGCCATTGGTGAACGCAATTGCGGCCGGTCCGTCCCACGGCTCCATCAGGGCGGCACTATATTCGTAAAAGTCGCGCCGCTCGTGATCCATCAGGGGCCCAAGCCTTGGGAATCATCATCATGATCGCATGGGCCTCCGGATAGCCGCTGTACCAGGAATTCGAGCACCTTATGCAAGCAAGTCACGCCGGATTGACCTCACTAGGAGATCGACCAAGGCTTGTGAATGTCCTCGCCATAGAAGGGCGATCGTGCCGCGGCGCCATCCAGTTGAGATTTCCACGCAGCGTGTTGATCTTGCCGTTGTGGGCGATCATCCGGTACGGGTGGGCGAGGATGTTGGGCTGTGTTCTTGATTAAAGAACTTGTGAGGAATTTGAGCCAGGATGCCGGCCTCTGATTGGTCGCACGACACTGAATCAACAACTATAAGTAGAAACGCGATCACTGCGTTGGCAAATGGCGGCGTCGTTTTTCTTTCGTCAGATCACGCTCGATTGCGTAAGCATAGCGGCGGATTGCTTTGACTATTTGCAATAAGCCGTTGTTGATTAGCTTGTTAATCCCAGTATGAGCCGCAAGGATATTACCCAACATCGCGATAGCGCACTCAAAAAGGTAGGGCGCAACGCACCAGGTTGCTAAAAAAAGCACTATCGTTGCAGAATATGATACAAGGTTAGCTATGGCCGGTGGAGAGCCGGCCGAGATGATGGTAGCGCTCCAATCAAACACAACATGTAGACTGTCGAGAACAACGACAGCCCCAGCGCGAGTTGCGGTGACGGGCATACGACCCTCCTACGGGAATGCTCGCTTACCTCAAGTGGCCATCCTGTCTGAACACAGGCTGGCCGTTCCCAGAGCGCCCTTTCGGTGTTGATAGCGCCGAAAGGGCGTTTCATTTTCGATATCAGCGCAAAGTGCACTGCGGATCGACTGCTTAACTATGTCAAGCCGGCAGCCTTCTCGCCAGCCGAATTTCACGCCGAGCAGGTTGCTTGGCGGCCGTCGCGTAAATGCAACCTTCGGAGGCAGCCAATTCGCTTCGGCGGCCCCTCCTGCCGCATCCTCCGCCCGAAGTGAGACAGCATCACTGACCTAACGAAACATGCTAAGATCCTGACAGGAATTCAACGCGCTGCCCAGCAAATTTCTGGGACTGTCGGGTTTTTTCTTTGCTCCTACGAGGGATGCGGCGACGCGCGGCCCGGTCTGAACCAGAATGCCGGGCGCCGTGGCCAGCGCGCGGATCGGCACCGACCGCGTCCCGATGTTCAAGGTTCAACAGAATGGTCAGCGCGTCCGCGACGATCTTGCGCGACTTACGTCCCTTGATGTCCGCGATGAAGCCGACGCCGCATGAGTACTGGTCGAGGGCCGGGTCATAAAGGCTCCTTCCGCGAGCGCTTGATCCAAGACCCCTCTCGTAGAGGCCGCGCTTTCCTGAGTCGAAAAGGCGCTGGAGGCGATGCGATGCGACGTTACCGTCAAGCCGCAACGCTGTTCGTTGGTTTTAGCCGGAAGTGATGGTATTCCTGCTTATCTCATTGCTAGGCAAAAACTCCCATGGTGCCTGCTAAGATATTCCTCAGCTACACCTCCGAGGACCGCCAATGGGCGCACTGGATTGGCGTCACGTTACGTAACAACGGCTACATGCCGCTCGTCCACGAGTGGGAGATTGGCGCTGGCCAGAATATTGCTCGCTGGATGGACGAGAGTTTGGACGCATCGGACCGTTTGCTCGGCGTCTTTACTGATGCATACACAAAGGCTCTTTACTCGAGTTCGGAACGTTGGTCTGCTTATTGGGACGACCCTGACGGCCGCAAGGGCTTTCTGGTTCCCGTGGAAGTCGAGCACGTCGCGAAATGGCCACCGCTAACGCGTTCGCTAAAGAGGCTTTCACTAGTTGGGCTTTCGGAGGCTGAGGCCGAAAAAGCCCTTCTCACTTTTCTGAAGCCGCCCGCGCCGCCCGAGGCGCGCCCGAAGTTCCCAGGCAGAGTGCCGATGGACAGCGGCATCCAGGATAGCGCGTACTCAACCGCACCGGAGCCAAGAGACACACCACGGTCGTCAAAAGAAGAAGTGAGAAAGGGGCTCGTCGAGAAGACAGTCTTTGTCAGTTATCGCCGTGCCGACGAATCATGGGCGTTGGCGGTTTTCCAGAACTTAACTCAACATGGCTACGACGTATTCATCGATTACGATGGGATCGCTAGCGGTAATTTCGAGACCGTCATTTTCGAGAACATAAGAGCACGGGCGCATTTTATTGTCCTGTTGACTCCAGCCGCACTGGAGCGTTGCCACAATCCAAATGACTGGATGCGCAGTGAGATTGAGACTGCAATTGAATCCCGACGCAATATCGTGCCGCTAATGCTGGAAGGTTTCGACTTCGGCACATCTGCTGTTGCTAGCCAGCTTACCGGGAAGCTGGCGATGCTCAAGGAATATAATGGATTAGAAATCCCAAAGGCACGCTTTTTTTCGTCGGAAATGGAGCGTCTGCGCAACAGGTTTCTGAATGTGCCAGTCGATGCAGTGGTGCATTCGGCATCCTTCTCTGCTCAACGGGCCGCCACAGAGCAGAAGGAGAAGGCGTCGCGAGCCCTGGCCCGAGAGCAAGCGGAGATTGTGGAACGGCTTCCCGCAAAACGACCCGCTTGGCCAGGAGAACCTGCAAAAGTGAGACCATGGGTGATTGTAGCCAGCGCGGCGGGCGTTCTGACTGCTATCATAGCAGTGGGGTGGATCGTGCAAGCTTCTCTCTCGCAAAGCTATAAGAAAATTGCTTGTACCGGGGAATACGAGGGCAATTGCCCAGGACCACACGACCTCTTTTACGAGTGTGACTATTACGGATCGGACGACCAGATAGCGTCGCAAGTTTGCCGGCGCCCATCCAAAGGTGTTCGTCTCAAAACCGTTTCAGGAAATCGCTGCGGATATTCTTTGATTGAAATCACGTGCAATTAGTCCTACGCCGAAGACCAGCCCGGCAAACATCGCGCCGTTGAGGCAATGTGCAGAAGCCGTATGACAGAGCCGCTCCTGAACGCGGTGAAGAATGCTACAATAGCAGGCGCGCCTTTACTGACCCTATAGGCCTCCAAGCTTGTAGTTAATACCGAGACGAGCAACATTTTCCCTTAACTGCGACGCGACAATTGCCCTACCGACGCCGCTACTGGTGTCTAGAATGTCGACATAAAGATATTCGGCCTTTACGCTCCAGTTCACAGATATTCCGTATTCTAGGCCGCCCCAACCGTCCACCCAGCTCGGGTACGGGTAAGGCTCGCGTTGGTGGCGCCAAGCAGCGTTGTTCCAACTTGGCCATAGCTGGCACCCCCGGTTCCGTAGAGTAACAATTGGTGGATCGGCGTTACGTAGCCAATCCGCGCCCTCGCCGTGCCAAACCAGCGCAAATTGTCGGTTTCGTTGATACCGCCGAATAATGCCGAACCTCTAAGGTTCGCGCTCTGAAAATCAGATTCAATGCCGAAGACAAACGAATTTATCTGCCAATTATAGCCAACCTGCGCGCCGCCGTTTAAGCTGCTCAACGTCTCTGATGTACCTCCTGTCAAGCCCGGCCCAGAGACCTTAGGGTTAATGGTTGCCCAGCTATATCCAGCGTTTGCGCCAAAATAAAATCCGGTCCAATTATATGTATAGCCGTACGCAAAGTCGATCGGCGCATCTACTTTTTTAGCGGGCACATCCGCGGCCTTTACAAGTGTGCCCAACGACATCAGCGCACAACAACAAACGACGCCGCAAATTGTTTTCATTTGAGCCTCTCATAACTGTCCGGGTTAAATCACATGGCGCATGTCACGGAAACGTGCGGGGAAGTGTATTGAGCTGCATTTTCAGCAGCTGTGCGTCAAGCCTTTGTATCGCCCCGTCCACGTCTCGCGCACCCGAGACAAACCCAGGACCACGGCCTGCGCTTTGGAGAAACCGAAATCTGGCACCCCCAACTATCACGGTTGTCAGGGCGGCGGTGTTGCTCGGAGTTATACTGATATTTACATCATTTGTCTCAGTGCGCGTGTAGCTTAGTAATGTGTTACTTCCACCTTTCAAATGATCCGTTGTAAAGCTGGGCCCAAGATGAAAGCCTCCTTTGGTTAGAAACGTGAACGTAGCACCAAAGGTAGGCACGTTAGTTTGCTTTTGAGAGGTGGTTCCGTCTTGCGCCCCGCCGGGTGCCGCGAGCAGCCTATACTCATTCGGCGGCAGGGCCACGATTGCTGCCAACCCCCTGTTTGTCGGCTTATATTTTTGAATGGATGTCCATCCTGAACCTGCCGAGATACGTTGCTGGGCAGGATCATCAGCCTTAGCCACCGAGTTCGTTCCGCCCGATACTACGTAGATATCTGCTGGGCCACGGTTGAAAATAGCAACTCCAGCCGGCGCCGCCGGTGGATTGGTTCCTGGCTGCGAGCCACGTGCCGTTGGAAGAGATACCGGAGTGGAACTCGTGCCAACTATTATGGGTACGCTATAAGGCTCGCAGGGGATAACAGGATTACCAGGTTTGTCGGTTGTTGTTGCTGCTACAATGATTTCCGCCGCTTCCTGTTGCGGGCTAAACTGTCGTATCAAATAATATTCCTGCGCGGCGCGCGCAAGCCACGCCTCAATTCCCAGTTTTCCTTCTAAGTACGTTTTATTGTTTGGTGCGCTACAATTTGGTTTTGGCCATCGTGTCATCAACAAAGTGATATCGACGAAGAATTTGTTGTCGCGCTGCGTCGTCGCAGTTTGATCTGCTTGCGCACCCGCTGCGACATTGTAAGTTCCCGCAGTCCGCCCTGGCAACACGGACGTCAGTGGACTGATAGGTCCCAAAAGAGTAAGCTCGGGATTTGCAGCACCTTCGAGATCGGTCTTGAGCAACACATCTATTGCGGCTATCCAGTATTCTGTGTCTGGGAAAAATCTTGCAGCGGCAATTTCAGCCGGAGTTGGCCGGGGGGTGGTTTGCAATATCATGATCTTGTCCGCGCAAATAAAGGATAGAGCAATATAGCTCATTCAACACAGAGCGCATAATGTCCTTTTCATGCACAGTATCGTTCGGGGCTGGTGGTGAAAACGCACAGCCGCAAAGTATTGTTGCAGCAGCTAATACTGTCGCCCGCAGCCCGATAACCATAATGCCCCTGCCACTTAGAATTAGGCGGAACGTGGCACGGGCGTGGCATGTGAGGCAACCCGGCGGTAGATTCTTGAACTGTGGATAATGGGGATGCCATTTTTTCGCCGGTGACGCGGGATCGCGAAATGATCAAACAAAATAAGCAGGGGCGAGTGCTTTGGGCGGTTCGCGGTCGTCCGGCGACAGTGTGACTTGTCAGCGCGTTTTTACGACATGAATGAGTTTCGCGAAACGATGGTGAGCTATATTTCACAGCACGTGATGGTTCAAAAGGGGCATATATAACCAGATTCGGATTCGGCAAGGCAAGCAGCGAACCGTGGAAGATTTGTTAGTCCCATCGTGCAATCGTTCAGTGCGAGGCACAACGAGCATACTAATGACAAATCCCAGCTGCGATGAGGTCGAACATCACATAGCCGTTTTGCGGATTGTCGAACGCGTCCAGATAAACTTGACGCGTCACATTGAGCCATTCTGACGTGGCGCTCTTGCCATTCCACACCGGCGGCATTGGTGCCTTCGTGTCTTGGAAGCACTCAGCTGAGACACCAGTTATTCTGGAGTAGTTCTGGACCTTTAGTCCAGCCGGCGATTCAGACTGGAGATCGGCAATGGCCGCCTCCAATTCGGCAAAAGTGAGCTGCCTGCCAGGCAGGTGGGCGCCGGTTCTTGGCGCTGTAGAAAGTGCAATACTTTGATCGGTCCAGACCGTGACGCCATCTTTGAAAAATACGCTCACGTGTCCGTCCGTTGAGCCGTCGAGGTCTCGGTCACGCTCAATGACTATTCCGGCAATGGGAAATTGGCCGGCAGAGTTGGTCTCGACTGTTTTGAGAAGCGCGAGGCCGCACTTGTCGGGTTCACGATTGGCTCTTCGACACGCTACGCCCGCCCACGTGGCCATCGTGGCAGGCGGCGCATTCAACATCAAGACGCGTCCAATCCAGATCTCCGCCCGGTCTTCTCCCACGGCCACGAGATCATTGCCTTGAGTCGTAATAGGACGTGCGCCAGGGAAGAAGTAAAGGCAATCCCTGACTGAACGTTTGTCATAGTGGCCCGTGCCTTGCACGTCTTTGCACGGACTGCGCTGGAGCTGCGGCGCCAACGTGCCAATGATCGTACCTGCTCGCCCAGCCATGTATTGCTGTGATGCAACCATCTTCCCAAACGCAGTTGTGAGCAGGTCTTGCGCGAACACAGCGCCGCTTGCGAGGATGCCCGTGCCCCAAAGCAAAGGAATGAACACTGCTCGAAGGATGTAGGGCACGCTCAGTCTCGCTTTGAAAGGCAACCTGCTATCGATGGGTCGCGGTTTGGCTATTGCTGTTCTTTTGGGCCGAAAGAAATTTCCCGAGATACGACAATGCCTAGGCTGCATCGCAAAGCAGAGGGAGGACCCTAAGGGCAACAACATGACAGCATTGCGGCAAATTTGCAACATCATATTTTAATCTGCCTCGGTTGCCCGGCGAGAGGTTGCACCTCAGGCGCTACTTGGCGTAGTGGCATGTGAATTGGTGGGAGCGATCGGAGGTTGTGTGTACCTTGCAACGACAGTTGATTTTACCGGGAAGTGCCTCGGCATTGAGGGATCGGTCTGTGGCTGTGCTTCAGATTTCCAGCGCCGTGAGGAGCGGATGATGGAATAAAGCGCGTTGTGATGATGACAGAGAGCCGCTGGACCATGGCAGATTCGCCGGCACGTGAGTTTGATTGACAGAATGCCTTCCATCAGCAAACCCGGAATAGCCGAACAGGAAGTGTCTGTGACATCCTACCCATAGTCTTGGAGACAGCGTCGATGTTGTGCATTCGTGCAAAAAATACGCGTTGCAACCGCTTCTTTTCTCCGCGGCTCAAATTATTCCTAACTATATTTCTAGTTCTGGTGCTTCCACTTTCTCTTGGTGGTGTTTGGCAGGGTTTCTTGCAGTCGTTCTTTCAAACAAATAGTTTGTCGCAAGCGTACCTGGCAATTTTTGAAGATCCGTATGATTCGCTTAAGCACGATGTTCTGACCGAACTATCTTTTTCGGCAATAAGATGGATTATCTTCGGTTGTGTCGCGTCCACAATCAGCGCCACGATTTTAGTCGCCAGGCGTCGCGACCATGTATCTCTTCTTTTTGCTACGACGGCGTTGTTCATAGGGCTATTTACGGCGGATACGGTCACTCAATTAATTCAAGCGTCGTACACGATTGTACCCGAGGAGCTTCTCCCGTCAATTTGGTGGCGCGCGCTAATGCCAACCAACCTTTTGTACGATCTTTGCGGTGCGTTCGCCTTTGCGGCATTTATATCAGCTTTGCGATACATGGTGGTCGATAAAGATGCCGGAACACCGGGGTTATTCAACACTCGACTGACACCTGGAAAGACACTTCAGTTGGCGATTGCCCCGTCTGTCCTTCTACTTGGTCTCATCTTTCTCTTCTCCTATCCGACTCGGTCGTCGATGTCGTTTTGGGCTGAAGCAGTAGACGAGATTTCCGCATCTGGCGTTCCGGGAAGCGCCTTACTGATAGAGAACGATATTGTACCTCAACCCAAAAGTCGCGATTTGATCTCTGTGCTGGGCGGCTTTACGAGCATAGAGAATCTGGGTTCACCATTCAGACTGCAGTCAACAAATTCGATTCAGCTGAAAGGATTCAAGAACTTTTTAGCTGCTCGTCCTCCCGGGAACAAGCTTGTGATCAAGCATTATTACATGCCCCCGATAAAGGAACCGTCAGAGGTTTACTCACTTCGATACGATGAATCAAAGGAGCAACAAGCGATTCAATTTAAATTGCAACATTACCGCGATACATCGTCAGCGGAAACTTGGCGGCAGGTGTTAGAGGGGCGTTGGCCTGAGCTACCCACAGAGGGGCTTGAGGTGATTGATACGACGGAAACCAATAAGCCAATCGGCTTTGTTAACGCTGGTTACGCCTTTTTGGTTCCCGCTACATCCGAAACGAATAAGACTATTACTGTACTTCGGCGGCTGGAAACTATGCGGGGTGATGACATAACAGCAACAATAGGGTTTACGAAGGGCGGCTGCGGGGTAGATTGCAATGAGTTTCGGTTCGTTGGCGGTGTATTTGCGATGTCATTTCGTGAAAGCGCTCATGCGCTGGCCATCTTTGACGGTCATTACGAGCTACCTAGCGGCGTTAAGGCAGCGCCGGACGGGCGAATGGTGCAAAAGATCGAAGACATTGATGTCGGGGTCGGACCACAATCTGTGCGTGGAATGGGAATATACTTCGATTCACCGACAACCGACTTACCGACACCGAGTCAGCCTGGCGGCCCTATCATGGTGGACGCAACAGGGGGGCCGGACCAACTAATAGAGATTCCAGTTGAACGTGTCGCTTGCTCAGGGTGCGGCCTCGGTGAGTCCTATTGGTCAGCAAAATGGGTCGGATTGCGAGCGCGGTCGGCGCACTTCCGGTTAGGTGGCGGCGACGAGACCGAAATTACTTCCGGTGATATCTTTAAAGTGCGCGGCGATGTTGGCATCAGGACGAGAGACTCATATGGCGTGGTGTTAACAGCAAACAATGCCATAGTAAGACTAAATGGAGAAGTAATGAACAAGACTATCGCCGACTTAGTTCCTGTGGATAGGAAGATAGCAGCATTCCTTTTGGCTTTTGGTTTTTTGTTTGAAGCGCGCATTACGAGATGGATAAAAGTCCATATTCGACCCGACATGCAGAAACCTCAGACCACATGAGACAAAAAAGCCCGTTGGCACGGGCTCATGGGGTAGGGCGGTGTCGTCGCTTTATTTCCTTAAGCAACTCGCGAGCGATCATGAGCGTCACGCTCATCTCGCTTGTATAGGGACCGCGCCAGTCATGCTTGTCACCGTGGTACGCCGATTTGGAGAAGTACCAGCCGGTTGGACGTTGTTCGACCGTCCACATAGAAAGGGCGTAGATGCATTTGCCGTTCGCGAGCATCGTTCCCTCCCTATATGAGACCGGCAAGAACCGGTGCCGCCCTCATCGAGTTAGCGCGGCAATTGTCGCAGAAACCGGCGTCCTGATCGGGCTCCATCTCAGCCGTGAAGTCACAGCCTTCGTTCATACAAATGGCTGGGGAGACCGAATCTGAGAGCACTGCCTCCATCAGCGTTTCGATGCTAGCGTAGCCCTCGATCTCAAGGAGCTTCTGTAGCTTTTCCATGTAGTCCTCCGCACGATCGGAGCCCGAGGTGTCGGGCGCCAATTGGTGCGGGGGAGTGGGCTGAACTTTATTGTACACCCAGGAGAAGACCGTTGCGGCTCTCCGCGGCCTACTCGCGTTTCGTCGATGAGGAGGTTCTAGAACTATACTTTAACCAAGGCGATGACGACAGCCGACCGTACTCGGACGGCACTAAGCCCGCCGTTCACGGCTGTTTGCTGGCTCCGATCGCGGCGGCGAGCCGCAGTCACAGTCTCCCAAACAGTCCACGCTGAATCACGTTGATCCATGGGCTCGGCTTACCGACGTCCCCGCTTGCATCGTGATTTATCTTTACCAAGTCCGGCTGATATTGGAATTAGCAGTCAATTATTGCGATTGCTCAGGTTAAGTTTCGACCAATCGTCGTAGTCCTTCAGCACGCTGTTGTGCTGATGGCCCGGATCGTCGTGGATCAGCTTCATCGGAATCTTCTCCGAAGTGCAGCTGCCATCGAGATTCCAATCACCAAATTTTTTATGTCGCTGATCAGCCTGATCCTGCGCGGCGCAGTCAGGTCGGTTGCGCGCAACGCAGTAAATGCGATTTTGCCGAGCCTCTTCTGTCACTATTACGTTATTCCGTCCGATATTCCGAATCTCGCAAAGGCCCCGTTCGTCCAACTCTTCTCCCATACCATTCGAGTAATCGACTTTGAAATCGTTCGTACACGGTCCCTCAGGTATTTGGCAGAAACCGTAATCTCCCGGGTTTGGTTTACCAGGCACGCTCATCCATTGATTCCAATAAAAATAGTAACGTTGCGTTGGCCCACTGCCGGCGGGATCCGAAGGCAGTCCCGATTTTAAATACATGGGATTCATCACGCTGAAGTAGTTTGGTTTATACGCCAGGCCTTCTGATCCTCCGTGGAGAAGGCCTAATTGATGGCCCAATTCGTGCATAATATCGGCGGATTGCCAATTAGTCTTGGCGTTTTTCTTCCCCTGAAATCCCCCCCACTTCGAGTCTGGTTCACTAGATATCCCATTATTCTCAAATCCAAGTGACAATACAGATTTATTGCCATTTATTTCGGAAATGCCAGTGGCTTTGTCGTCATAATATGGCGGCTCTGCTGGCTGCTTATAGGCTAGCAACATGTACCGAAAGATGGGTCTGCGGCGCACATCGACAAATTTGCTGGCGTACGCGTAAATACTTCTACACCCAGAAGGGTTATTAGGCACGGTAACGCTGGCCGGAATCCGCGTGCATTCAGAGAAGTCTCGCTCATGGCTATAGCCAGCCAGGTTGAAGTTAGCCTCACCTACGCTTGGACTAAATAAACTACCCACATCGAAGTGGATGTGTATCTTTGGATTAAACGCGTCGATTACTTTTTGCAACGATGCAGCTCTCGGCTGCATAACGTCGGCCGGCATATTATTATTTTCTCGCCTCATATAATCTAGCTGAATGAACAGATCCTTTTGACCGTGACGAGCTCCCATTTTATACAAGTCAAGTCCGGCAAACCTTCCGTTGGGATCCTTGGCCGAATCCGGTATCCCATCCCCATCGCTATCGATAACTCCGGCTGGCACGTCGTTCGGCCCTCCTGGCGTCGGGAACTCGACATGTGTCCATTCGCTAATCTTCCCGTTGGGCCCAAAGAAGCGCACGATTGACCGGTCGTAACTGTCGAGGGGATCAAATGAGACCGTGTTGCGGTATTCCGCGCCTCCCGAAATTGTTCGAAATGCCGGAACGTCTGTAACTTTTGTCCTCCAGCTAATCGTGCGGGGTTCAGTTGTCTCATTGCCAAAGCGAACGAAATCTACGGTCTCGTTGTCCCTAGCGCTCAGCAACTCAATAAATCCTAACTGATCAGTCCAATAAGGCACGTACCTAACCTTGTTAGGTACGTTGCCAATATCGGCGAAAATGTAGATAGATCTCTTGGAGTCTGTCAGATCTTCATGAATTTTACCGGCGAGTACAAAGTATTGGCCCGGAGGTATCTTTCTGCCTGGAGGAAGGTTGAATATTACCGAATCAATTATCTTCGGAGTGCCTAAAATGGTCCCTACATCCAGACCGCGGGTCAGCAGTTTGTAGTCACTAAGCGTTAAGAAATTTGCTGAGTTATTGAACAATTCGATCCAAGCAATACTTGTGCGTCGATGAGTCAACAAATTATTATTATAGCGATCGGCGGTCTGCTAGTTAGCAGCGACTTCGGAGATGTGAAGTCCTTGGACCGACTTTGAGTTCATTGCAGGGCACATCGCACCGTTGCAAATTGCCAAAGCGCATACGACAAAAGCAACTTTTATTCTGCTAAGTGTTGGCATCTTTACGTTTCCGCTTTAGACGCAATGGTCCCCCTGTGCGTCACAATTGTTACAATTTTAGGGCGCAAACTGAGTGTCTCGCAAATGCGATGCGAGAACAGTACCACAGGCTTTAGGACCAAAACTGAGCATGCCGCAGCCGGGGGTCAATACAGCGCACCGGCACGAAAACGCGGCGATAGACTGCGGTGCGTTCCTCTACTCTGCAAAAATGGGCGTATGGGCGAAAGCGAAGCGCAGACCATTCGCCAGCCAGGAGACCGGTTAAGAGGGCAGCCGCAGGAGCGTCAGCATAGCGCCGCCGAAGGCGGGACGCGGGACCGACTGCCCCCGGCGAGGGGCACCGTATTTGCGTCAGGGATGGAAGCCGAATGGCCGCAACCTTCGTTGCGGTTCACGACAGCCCGGCGCCGGAGGCGGACGCCCAAACCGCCTCGCAGCTTCTCACACCGTGCGATAATTTATGACAGATGACGAGGCAGTCGTCCACGCTGGGAGCCAACGGGTTCCCAGTGGGAGCTCGTCGGCCTCCGATTATTTGGAGGTCAAAACGATGACAAAGGAAGATGTACCACGATCTGGCCTGGTGCAGAGCGGCTTAGTTTGGGCCGTTGGATACGCTGCGGTTGCAGTGTCCGTGGTGTTGGCCGTTCGGTTTGCCTACGTCAATGCAGATACGACGGCCGATGCGTTGATCAGAGGCGGGGCCGCGGCCGTTGCTGCGGTCGTTGGTTGTCACGGACCAGCATGGATATGTCGATCGGTGCGGATGCGTGCATGGGGCGGGGCAGTGCTCGGGTCGCTTGGCTTTTCCATCTGTCTTGCGGTGACCTTGGCCGGCGGTATCGGCACGATTGCTGCTGGGTCGGATAAGACGCTGGCAAGGCGGGACAATGCTTCGACCACCTACGCTGATCGGCGCAAAGAGTTGGAGAGCTTGAGAGTAAAGCGCGCGGAGCTGCCGGCGAGTCGTCCTGCCGGAACCATAGAAGGTGACATGAGCGCGGCACGTGTTGATCGTCGCTGGACCACCTCGAACTCATGTACCGATGCGACGGCCTCTGCATCACGCATCTTCTGCGCCGAGTATGCTCGTCTGCAGGGAGAACTCGCAACAGCCAAGGAAGCCGCAGCGTTGAATGAGAGAATTCGCGACCTTACTCAGAAGCTCGATGAGACGGGGCCGGCAGTGCGGGCGGCAAACCCGCAAGCCAAGCAATCCGCCCGATCTGAAGGTCCTCCAAACAGCCCAAAATCAAATGACCTTTAGCAGTCGTAGCTTGGACCTTCGCTTCCTTGGCGGGTTTCCGAAGCCCATTAGTGAAGACGATATCAGGGTAGCGCATATGGGTGGGCAGCCTGCGCAAGTAATTTCTTTGCTCGTTGGCTTCGGCGCTGCGCCGATTAACGCATGGCAAGTGGGCAAGCGCCTGGTCTTGGCGAACGGCTTCCACCGAATCGTCGCTCTGCGGTCTGCGGGGATTTCGAACGCCCCGATGGTTGTGCGACAAGTAACTAACCCAGACATCGAATTTCCTGAAAATTACCTCGGCCTATCTCGCTCATATCTCTTGGGGCCTCGCCCAGTGCTCGTCGGAGACTTCTTTGACGAGGATCTAACCATCGAAGTGCGGTTGAAGCCTAGAAGGAAAGTCGTCAAGGTTGCCTGGGGGCCAGAGGACAGCGTAGTTCCTGAATAAGCCATTAAATCGTGCCGTGAATCGCAATAATGTACGTCGCGAAACAGATATTGTGCGACGTCAAAATATGGCTCTGTTGAGCCGTTTTTTGAATAAATCTCAATTTCCCTCCCAAGGACGCTGGGATGTGTGACGAACATGCAAAATGCGGATTCGATCCTCTAAGACGCGATAGAACATTTTGAAAGGATAGCGGACCAGGGCGGCCACGTGTACCTGTGGCCGGCCGACGACATTCGGACGGCTCCGCGGGTTCGCTCGTATCTGTTCGACGAGTTTGCGTACCAGCTGCTCGATTTCGGCCGCAGCGGAATCGCCGAATTGTTGGCGACTGATGCTGGCGATGTTCAAAAGATCACGGGTGGCCCGATTCGTGTACTCTACTTTCATGCTCGGCGGAATGCACGAAACGCTGCCTCCACTTCCCTGTCGTCGGCGATGCCGGAGTCTTCCGACTGATCGATTGCTAGGAGTTCGTCGGGTGCCGCGTGGTAGTCGCCTTTAAGCTCATCTTCGATTTCATGAGCCATACGGGCCAGCTGCTCCTGCGCCTCTTCCGGCCAAGTCTCTGCTCGTTGCAAAACGTCCTTCAATGCCTTTGTCATATAAGGTCAACTATACCATATTGACCTAGCTGGCTGCGCCTTCATAAAACAGGCTTCAGGAGAAGTCGCTATCAAAATCACCCGACTGTGCAGCCTCGTCGTGTACTCCATCAATCTCCAGAACGTCGATAAATTCCGCGAGTTCAGCACGCGTCAGTCTGCTGTGCTGAGGGGTCTTCCCTGCTCGGCGCTCGGTCTTAGGTTTTGTCCTGGGATCGGTCTGCCTGTGCGTCATTTTGGGATTATAGCACACTGCGATGTTGCGCTTGCGCTGGTTTTCTCCCGCAAAAGCCACTGGGGGTGGGTGGGAGCCCCAAACCCGACCCCGATTAGGGTCGGGTCCGGAAGCACTACCAGCTGCCGCTGATCCGGCACGGTCTGCCGGTTTCGCGCTCCTTGCACTCGCAAAGGTTCACGAAATTGCGGAAGCTGTCGATAGCCCGTTTGATTTCAAGCGGGTCAACCGTCGCGCGCTGCTGCGCGGCTTTAAGAACTTTCGAGAGTCGCTCGCGCATAAGCGCGGCCGGTATTTCGGCCTCTCCTTTTGGCTCGTCGAATACCTCGGGTACGAGCAATCGTGTTGCGTAAGGCTCCCCGTCCCAGTAGGACTCATGGAGATAGCCACGTGGCCATGTTCGATGCTGTAGCAGACGGTCTGCGCCAGTTCGTCCTCGTGGGACATGCCGTCCCACGTTGCGTAGATGTCAATT
>Ga0126369_10001752_pt1 | contig 15228 bp, 12 predicted proteins | sample PanSoiMetaPlot_1_FD_109646 | JGI IMG/M metagenome (GOLD analysis project Ga0126369, IMG submission 109646) | Tropical forest soil microbial communities from Panama - MetaG Plot_1 | ecosystem: Environmental > Terrestrial > Soil > Tropical forest > Bulk soil | place: Panama | collected 2016-02-17 | reverse complement strand
TAATCATGATCGGAGTTGCGGACCGAAGAGATGCATGGGTCGGATCGAGTTCCTGACCTGAAACGATTACGATGCGAGCCTTGGTTGGAACGGCACTATTTCAACTACAGCGAAATGGCGCTCCTGTTTGAGTGCACGGCGAGGTGCGTCCCAATTTTGCTTGACACCGCCGACATTGTCAGAGAGGCGATTTTTCGTACAACTCACGGCTCTTGAACGTACTCGATGTCGATTGGTCCCACCTTCGTTGCTTTCTCGAAGACCCGCGCCTTTGAAGAGTAGACGATTCGCAACTTGCGAGCGGACATCCACTTTGGTTGCGCCACGAATCCCGTCGCGCCATGGTTGTCATCAGCAATAAATGCGTTCGCTTTGCCACTCGATAATGACTTTGAGACGGGTAGAACGCTGATCTGCAAACTGGTGCGCGTAGCCGCCCCGCAGTTCCGGTCGAAGCTCACATACTTCCACTGACCATCGGGAGAAATGTGTTCGGCCGGAGATTCGTTTTGACAGTCTGTGCAGCCCACCATGAGGGTCAGGCACGCAGAGACAAACAGGAAGGTCGCTTGCCGCATTCAGAACATTACCTGCTGTCCACACGTCATAGCAGCTCACTGTTGGTGGTCAGGCCGGAGATTGAAAATCCAGCCCTGAGCTAGGTCAGCGCAATCGCATTTCTCGCCAGCTAAGCTCAGCTCGACCTAAAGCGTCTAGAGAAGAGCCCCCGGCCAAGCGACGAAGCGTCATCTTGCTTGAGTCGGCACCACACATGTTCGAACGGCCCCGTCGTATCTGCGTCGAGGCCGTGAACTTCGGAATACCGCCTAAAGGCGTCGCCCAGCGAGATCTCAGCCTTGGAGAATGCAATTCCCGTCACCTGCTGATCGGAGGTTGAAATTCGCAGAGCCCTACCCGCTGCGTCCCAGAACAGATATGCGTCACTCTCGATGTCGAGTGGCTTCATCTCACACAGAATCTTGCCGGACGTCTCGAGCTGAAACATTGAGTAGTCATCTTTCTTAAGCACAAACAACGGAAATGACACACGGGCGTCCAGGCCTCGGTCGCTTTGCGGCGACACGGGAGTGAGGGCAACTTGCTTCGGGGATTTGGTGTCACGCGCGAGATGAAATACGAAGAACAACAAGAATGGTACGGCAAGAAGCAGCATCACTGCGAACACGGGGGCTATCACAGCAAACCTCCCACATCAGCCTTATTGCATCATGTGGAAAATAAAAAAATCGTAAAGATGGGCGCTTTTGAGGCCGATATGGGATTGCGTCGTTGCTCTACAGCAATGAGCGCGATGAGAGCAATGACAAGCAACGCAGAAAAGGACACCAGAACATTGATAGGCAGCACTGAATCCGTGGTTGACGTAGACCAGGCATTGTCACAAGCTTGCGCCGTCTGTTCGCTCCTTCACCGCAGCGCTGCCGATTTTTTGACTTTTTTCTGAACGCGACTGAACCACGTTTATCGCATGATGAAACTATTCGCTGCAAGTGTGGCAGAATTCCCCGTCTTCGGATACCGAAGCGTAGGAGCTTTCACCTGAAGATCACGCCCGTGCTCGGGGCGGATTCTAGGGACACTGCATTTCCGAACAGCATGGCGATTACCAGTAGTCGTTTGGGCATTTTTCCTCGTATGATCGAGACGTCGAACATGAAGATTAACGCCTAGCAAGGTGTGAACAAAATCACGATGGGTGGTGCCCGGCAGTTACTGCAGCTTCGAACCCACGGGTCCACCGGGTGCTGTCCCTGACCATATAGCCTCACCATCTCTCGTATAGGTCACAATCGAATACCTGTCCGAGACCGCTGCAAGATGGAGGATCCAAAAAGCAAGTGGATGTCTCTCACCAGGTCCGTTGCGTTGAAAGGCTCTCTTGGGTCGGCCATCGCTCCTAAATGCTTCACGCACGTCGCGTGGAAGATCATTTACACGTCTAGCTTCATGGAACACTGAAATCTCGGCGGAGCCAGTTACCGCCCTCATGTTTAAAGGGGTCGTATACTCCTGCAACTCAAGCCTTGGCGGGGATGAATTGCCAGTGCAGTAAAGGCAAATGCTGGATAGGAATACCGTCGCCGCAATAAAAACTCTCATCGGGAGGCTCCCACATACCTCGGCTACGTATGGTTCCCGCGTTGGTGTCACCACGCGATTGCACATTGATCTGATCGCCACTAGCAGAGAAGTTGCTCACTTCGACTAGTCGCGCACCGCAGACTGTAGAACACTCGCACCAGTGAGTGCTCGTCGTCGCCGATCATCAATTTCTTCAGCGTGCGCTTGCCGACCCGTCCGTCGATGATGGCCAACGCTCTGAGGATGGGGTCACAAGACGTGAGAGCTTCATGCGGATCGAGGTCGAGATATGCTCTCAAGGAATCACCAACCCTACGGTAATCATGCATCTCACGGCGCGCAAGAACATCGACCGCTTGTTGTGGGTTTATTCCGTAGCTCCACAACACTTGTTCTTCCATTTCGTATTCGGAGTAGTTCGCACTAAAGACCTTCAACCCGTCCACCATGATCCAGATCTCTCGCGGCGCGTTGGGGCAGGCGCAGACTCGTTGAGAGACTTCATCGTAATGTGTTCGATGTTGGGTTAAGTGGAAATCAACCCGTTTCCTTACTTTGGGTTCGATGAGTGCGATCACTCTCGATTTGAGCTTTGACCACTGCAATTCACACCGCCTTCATAAACTTTCAAAACCGATCACAATTAAATCTTCAATGCGGATTCTTTATTTGTCCACACGACTATATATTGCATACAAAGGATGTTTCGCACGGCTAACCCGCCTGAGTCCACCCGATTGGTTAGCGAACGGTAAGCAGAGCCGCGGTGGAATGCTTCATTGATCCCGACGTGCCCATGACCGTGATGGTATATGTACCTGGATGCGTGCCCGTTGAGCCCCCACCGCCTCCGCACGCGGTTTGGAGTGCGAGGCCGGCGATTAGCACAGAGCATGACAAGAGCCCCAGCATTTTGGGCTTGCTCGTGCCCGATCTAGAGCTGATTCTGACAATCCCAATGCCTACTAAAGGTAGCCACAGCGCGAAGAACGGTTGAGCCGGAATGCTCCCAAGGCTGCCCAATGCCATTGAGCTGGCTACAGTCGATACGGTAACGGTAGCCGTTGTTGCGAGAGCGCCGCTGAGTGTGACTGAACCGGGAGCGACGGTGCAGGAGGAGTTTGTGAGGTCGGCAGGTTCACTGCAAGTCAAGGCGATTGTTTGACTCCGACTTAGGTCGCCGGTGGGAGTGATCGTCAGAGTGTAGGTCACTGACTGCCCGGACTTGACGGCAGTCGAAGTTGGATTGATGGATAGAACAAAATCCTGCGCTGGAGGAACGAAGCGGATGCGACTGTTATCCGAGTCGTCGATAAGAAGGTTGCCGGAGCTATCCACCGCCACGTCTATGTGATTTCCCAGTTGGGCACTAGTTGCTGGGCCGCCGTCGCCGCTGAACCCCTGCGTGCCGTTGCCAGCCACGGTTGTGATGGCACCGGTTACGTCAACCTTGCGGACGCGCGCATTGTAGTCATCTGCGATGAAAAGGTTGCCGGAACTGTCCACGGCGACCCGGGCTGGAAGATTCAAGCTTGCGCCAGTCGCCGGGCCGCCGTCGCCGCTGAACCCTTGCGTGCCGTTGCCAGCCACAGTTGTGATAGTGCCTTTCGTATCGACCGCGCGGACGCGGAAATTCCAGGTATCAGCAATAAAAAGGTTGCCGGAACTGTCCACGGCCACACCGAATGGATCATTCAACTCCGCACCGGTGGCCGGGCCACCGTCCCCGCTGAAGCCCTGGGTTCCTTTGCCGGCTACAGTAGCGATAATGCCGGTCGTATCAACCTTGCGGATACGGTTATTGTAGGTATCGGCGATAAAAAGGTTGCCGGAACGGTCTACTGCCACGCTCCACGGTCCATTGAACTCCGCGCTGGTGGCGGGTCCACCGTCACCACTGAAACCGGCGGTTCCGTTGCCAGCAACAGTGGCAATGATGCCGGTTGTGCCTACCTTGCGGACACGTTCGCCAAAGATCTCGGCGATGAAAACGTTGCCGGAACTGTCGGCGGCTACGCTGACGGGATCATTCAACCCCGCACTGGTGGCCGGGCCACCATCGCCGCTGTCGCCGCCACCTTTCCCGTTGCCGGCAAAGGTGCTGATGATGCCAGCCGTATTCACTTTACGGACGCGGGAATCGTTGAAGGTATCAGCGATAAAAAGGTTCCCGGAACTGTCCACGGTCAAACCTTGTGGCAGGCTTAACTGTCCATTTCTAGCTGGGTCGCCGTCGCCGCCGAAGCTGGCGGTACCATTGCCGGCTAAGGTGCTGATGGTGCCGGTCGTATTCACCGTACGGACTCGGAAATTGTAGGCATCGGCGATGATGAGATCGCCAGAACCGTCCACAGCCATATCCGTGGGAGATCTCAACTGCGCGATAGTAGCGGGGCCACCGTCACCGCTGAAACCAGCGGTTCCGCTACCGGCAAGAGTATAGATGGTTCCAGCGGCATCCACCTCGCGTATGCGATTGTTCGCTGAATCAGCGATAAAGAGGTTGGCGGAACTGTCGATGGCCACTCCGAAGGGATAGCGTAATTCCGCACTGGTGGCCGGTCCCCCGTCGCCGGCGAAGCCAGGGACGCCGTTGCCAGCCACGGTTGTGATGATGCCGGAGGTATCCACCTTAGGATGCGTTGGTTGCCGGTGTCGGCGATGAAGAGATTACCTAGGCTGTCCACGGTCACGCCGGACACCTCATTCAACTGCGCGCTGGTGGCCGGGCCGCCGTCGCCGCTAAAACCGGCGCTGCCGTTGCCGGCCGCGGTTGTGATGATGCCTCTGCTGTCCACTTTGCGGATGCGCGCGTTGCCGAAATCTGCGATGTAGAAGTTGCCCGCGTGATCCAGCGTCACGCCCGCTGGAGAATTGAGTTTTGCGCCGGTGGCTGGGCCGCCGTCGCCACTGAAGCCTGCGTTACCATTGCCGGCCACGGTAGTGATAATGCCGCTAGCATCCACTTTGCGGATGCGTGCGTCGCCCAGATCCGCGATGTAAACATTGCCGGAACCGTCCACCGCGACGCCGGTTGGCAAGTTCAACTTTGCGGCGATGGCCGGGCCACCATCCCCACAGGATGCGGTCGCGTTCTGACAGAGAGTGCCATCGCCGGCGACCACCGTCAGCAATCCGGATGTGTCCACTTTGAAGACCCGGTGCTGCTGCTGGTTGTTTTGCAGCTCCGGGTTGAAGCTGGTGATAAAGACATTTCCGGCCGCATCGACGGCCACAGCGTACGCGAGAAATACGCCGGCGTTGAGTGCGGGGATGTTGTTCGGGCCGCCACCGGCGATCGTAGTGATAATCTGCGCCTCCACTCCGGCCGCGAACAGCAAGGCAAAAACGCCAGCGATCATAAGGGCCATAAAGAGTCGGCATTTAGAATGCATCGCTTAAACCCCTCCTCGACGAAAGCAAAAGGAGTTGGGATTACTAGGACTGCAAGGAGCTTGGAATGGGTTACGCGGCGCTCCACCTCCCTGCAGCAGCCACCAAATCCCACGTCCTCATTCCCTGAAGAACAACCTATTCGCGTCGAGCGTGATCACCACCGGGAGGTTGGTCCCATCCGGCAGCGTCACCGACTGAAAGATCATGCGAACATGATTTCCATTGCTATCGTAAGCGAGAGCGAGTGTCGTAGTACGTTGCAGCTGTCCGTTCACGAACACGTTGATAGTCGCGATCGCCGTGCAGTCCTTGTTCACGCTCACCGTTCCGGAGATGTCTTCCACGCCCGCATTTCCAGCGACGCTGCGAGATTGACTGCCGGAGACATTGCCCGTTAAATCCTGCTTGTAGTGACCAATGGAGGCTGCCGGAATTGGGCCGTTGGGAGTGAAGATGGTTCCGGAGTAGGTGTAGGCCCAATTTCCAGCCGTATTGAAGTTGGAGCAGTGGCTGGCATTGGCCTGTAGTGGAACCACGGCCACTACGAATGTGGCACTTAGCACCATAAGTACGCGTAAACAGTTGGTTTTCATAATTATTCTCCTTCGTGATAACTACTGCCCTCGGGTTGTGGCACGTGGCTTACTCCATCATGTGCCAAAATTCGACTCTCCTTACCGCGGGATTGCCAAGAATCCATGAGCAACACCGCCTGCATCGATGTACTCGCCCACGATGCGCCCGCTTTTGTTGATTCCAAGTGGAAGGGTCACGGCCGAATTCGGAACCTCAAGAGCTCGGAATCCGAAGATGGTGAGTGTGAAGCCGTGCGTCGTCCCGACCGCATCGGTATAGAAACCGCACGCCTCGCCGGAATCGTTCAGATCTTGCATCGACGTGCTGTCCGCACCTGGAAAGCTGAAGGTTTTGAACTTTCCATCGAACCAAAGAAATCCAACCTGGGCGTTGTTGGCTTTGGTAGCCCCTCCCGCAATGACACCAGCGTTGTTGAGACCGCCGTTACCGCTGCTAAGGGTATGCGGAAGATCGAGAGTATGGAAAGTACCGTTCTTAAGACTGAAGCCGTGCGACACGCCGACAGTGTCAATGTACACACCGACGATCTCCGCGGCATCATTGATATCGTACGCGTCTGTGGAGATTGCTCCCGGAAAGTCGAAGGACGTGAGCAGGCCGTTTTCGAGTAGAAAAGCATGGTCCACATCGTTGGAGTCGACGTAACCGCCAACTATTTGCATCGATGAGTTTATTCCGCGGGCACTTGTAAAGGTCGCCCCAGGAAAGTCAATCTGCTGGAACTCTCCGTTGTGGCTGAGATATCCGTGCCCTCCGCCTGTGCGGAAACTGAACAAACCAACGATGTCGCCGTGCCGGTTGATATTGTGGGGACGGTTGAAGTTGGAACCAGGAACGTCGATAGTCTTGAACTTGTAGTTGACTTGAGCCGACGTCGCCAGTGCGCTTCCTAATAGAGCGATGGCCAACAGCAATATGCGTTTCATGAGATCTCCGTTTGAAGTTCTTTGTTGACGACGGTGCGTGTCGCGAACCTTCCTCAGTTTGTTGCACGCAAATAGTGCGAGTACCCTAGCTGAATGGGCTTTCGAAGTACCTAGGAAAGCACGAGATTTTTCGTAAGTTTCGACTAGGGAATATGATTATCGAGTGGAGCGGACGGGGGTATAATCCCCGAGTCGCTTGTTGGGGGTAGTCTTGGATGGCGACTTCCAAGTAGGATCCTGGCTGGTCGCGCCCAGCCTAAATAAAGTCTCTCGCAACGGCACCACCGTTCACCTGGAGCCGAAAGTGATGTCGGTCTTGGTGTGCCTGGCCGAGTATCCCGGCGAACCAGTATCCAAAGAGAAATTGCTACAGACCGTATGGCCTAACACCTTCGTTGGTGAAGGGGTCTTGGTTCGTTCGATTGTCGAACTCCGCCGGGTATTCGAAGACGATGCCAAAGAGCCCCGGGTCATTCAGACGATTGCCAAGCGAGGATACCGACTCCTGGCACCAGTGGCACCGGCGAACGGGACAAAAATCCCCGCTTCGGATGAGGTGGCAATAGAAACCATTCTTTCTCCAAACCAATCAACATCGAAATCCAAGCGAACCATGCACTCGGGAATTGCGATGGGCCTTGGATTTGCCGCTCTGCTGTTGGCCATAGTCGGATTCGTCCCAAGCAAGTCGTTGCAACGACTCCGGGGTATGTCGAGAGACCCCACGATTCGATCTGTTGCAGTCCTACCCTTGCAGAATCTTTCCGGAGATCCCGGGCAGGAATACTTCTCCGATGGTATGACCGAGGAACTGATCACCGAACTCTCCCGCATCAAAGGGTTGCGGGTCATCTCGCGGACTACGGTCATGAATTACAAGGGCAGCAAGAAACCGCTACCCGAGATTGCCCGCGAACTGAACGTGGACGCGATTGTGGAAGGGTCAGTGCTTCGCTCCGGAAATCGAGTTCGCATCACAGCCCAGTTGATCTATGCGCCCAGCGATACCAATCTTTGGGCGGAAGCTTACGACCGCGACGTGCGCGACGTGCTGACCCTCCAAACGAATGTGGCAACCGACGTAGCCCAGGAAGTCCATAGCCAAGTAACTCCACACCAGGAGGCCAGCAATCCACCTCGCCCCGTAAACTCGGGTGCCCTCGATGCCTATCTAAAAGGTGAGTACCACCAGCAGAAGTTCGGCAGCGGAGGCAGCCCGGACGAACGCTACAAGGCCGCGGAGTACTTCCGCCAAGCTACTCAGATTGATCCCAGCTTTGCTAGAGGCTGGCTGGGGTTGGCTAATAGTTACATCACCAATGTAGGACCCTCTCCAAGTGAGGCGCCAACCTTTAAGGACGCGCTAGAGAAGGCGCTCGTCGCAGATCCGAATCTTTCCGAGGCGCACTCTTTGATGGGACGTTTCAAGCTTTACCACGACTGGGACTTTCCTGCTGCAGAGAAGGAGTTTCGCACAGCTATGGAACTCAACCCCAGCAATGCAGAGGCGCATGGCTGTTACGCGGACTATCTGGGCCATATGGGCCGCCGACAAGAGGCAGAACGCGAAGAACAAATCGCCCAAGGATTAGACCCCAGCGCCAGTTGGTTGGAAGGTGGACTTTATGATCGGGGCGAGTATGACCGCGCCCTCAAAATACTCCGCAACCAGGAGGGTTTGCACCCTGAGGATGGCTGGAACCATTGGGAGTTATCTAACGTTTACTTCGCCACGCGAAAATACGACGAGGGTGTCGCGGAGCTGGAGCCCGCGCTCCGATTGTACGGCTACCCGGAGATGGCCAATGCTTTGGCCAAGACACATGCCGCGAAGGGGTACAAAGCTGCCTTGCGACTCTATGCCAAAGACCTAGAGGCGCTGCAGGGAAATCCCGTCTGCCCCACGCTGGTGGCAAAAGTCTACCTCCTGCTGGGTGAAAAGGACGAGGCATTCAAGTGGCTGGAAAGGGGATTTGCCGAACGGGACGGGTTCCTGGTGAGCCTCGTCAATTCACCCGACTTTCAGTCGCTTCGGGGAGACCCGAGATATCAAGATCTAGTTCGCCGCGTAGGTCTACCGCAGTGACATGTGAAAATCGAATCCTCGATGATTTCGTCTAAGGTCAGCTTGTTCGCGGCAAAAACCATATGTGTGCCTCGGCGAAACATGTTTTCGTTATTAGCCTCTGCTTGTGCGCGGCCGGTTGGTGCGGCGAAGTCTTTGCGCAGACTTTGACCACTGCGCGGATTGCCGGAACCGTTCGCGACATACAGGCCGCTGTGGTCGCCAACGCGGAGGTTACCGCGGAAAACGCTTCCACCGGAGAAAAACGAACAATCGCAACCGATGCACTTGGAGATTACGTTTTTGCTTCCCTCTCTCCTGGCACCTACCAAGTCACCGTCTCTGCTCGGGGATTTTCTACGGCACTGTTCAGCGGCGTTCAGGCTGGAATCGGTGACACTCTCACCATCAACGCCGTACTAAAGATTGCGGGTACAACTGCCGAAGTCACGGTGAATGATCTCCCGTCCCTAGTTCAATCCAGAAGCCCACAAGTAGGAATTGAGATCGATGAGCGCGCGCTCGAAGCAGCGCCCTTGCCTACCCGCAACTCTCTCCAACTGGTTACGCTTACATCGGGCGTGAGCATGCCCCTGACCAACAATACCGCCATTGGGCGCAACACGCCCAATTTCTCGATGAATGGAGCGCGCACATCGCAGAACAACCTTCAGATCAACGGCATTGAGGCGAATGACATCTCGGCTCACGACCTAGCGGCGGTCGCGATTCCGGCGCCCGAGAGTATTTCCGACTTTGTGGTTCAAACCTCGATGTATGACGCTTCGGTCGGCGGAGCCGGAGGCAGCGTGCAGGTGGCCACCAGAGGGGGAACCAATTTGCTGCACGGAGCTGTCTACGAATACTCTCGCAACAGCGCTCTCAATGCAAACGACCCCAATCTGAAGGCGGCAGGTTTGGAGCGGCCGGTTCTGCGACAGGATGTGTACGGCGCAACCTTAGGCGGCCCCATCCGCAAAAACCAGGCGTTCTTCTTTTTGTCCTACCAAGGCACGCGGGCAACAAACGGCGCCACAGACCAGAGTTTGTACAAGAGTGTGCTGATTGCGCCGGGCCTTACCGATGACCGATCTGCTGCCACTTTGATGAGTACCTTCGGCGCTGCAACCATCGATCCGATTTCACTGCAACTGCTGAATCTGAAGTCACCAAATGGAAAGTTTCTGATTCCTACGCCCCAGGCCGATGGCCGCGTAACAGGAACCGCACCATCTACCTACCACGAAGAGCAATTCAATACGAACATGGACTACCGCTGTAGTACGCACGACTACGTCTCGGCCAAGTTTTTCTTTGCGAACGCGCCGGAATTCTGGGCGCTGGGCGGGGCAACCTTCGGTGGCGGATCGAGCCTGCCCGGTTTTGGCACGCAACGCGAAGTCAACAACCGCGTCCTCTCCATTCAAGAGATCCACAATTCCTCCCCGACGCTGGTCAATGAAGTACGCTTTGGATACAACTTCATCAGCACGAACGAGATTCCGCAAGAATCTGTCCACGATTCCGACCTCGGGATTTCCCGTCCCACCGCGGATATCTTTCCAGGACTGCCCCTGATTTTGCTAGCCCGGGATTCGGGGGGAGCCGGCATTGGCTCTTCGTCCATCACCCTGCAAGGCCATTCTCCATCGTTGTCCGTGGTTGACGTACTTTCTCTACAGCGTGGGAAGCAGAGCATCCGGCTGGGCGGCGAGTTGCGTTGGTATCGATGGAAAGTTCACGCCAATGTCGGCGCCTACGGCGAGATCGATTTCCCGAATTTCACCGATTTCCTTACCGGCACGAGCGATTTTTCTTCTATTGGAACCGGCTTGAGCGACCGCGACTTCCGTACCAGTGATTACATCGCGTTCATTCAGGATGACTGGAAGATCTCCCGCAAGTTTATGCTTACCGTAGGCTTGCGATATGAATTGGACCTTCCGCCTTACGATATAGAGGGCCGCATCGGAGGCTTCGACCCAGCTCTTTACCAGCCGCGCATGGAAGTGGATACAAATGGGTTTCCGGTAGGCCCTCCGGTCGGTGGAATCGTGATGGCCGGCAATGTGATTCCCCGATACGATCTACCAGGAGTTCCGAAGGTCAGTAACAGCATTCTCAAGAGCATTGACCCGAACAACTTTGGCCCACGTGTGGGCTTTGCCTGGTCGCCCCTGGAGTCCGGTCGATTAGTCGCGCGCGGGGGATACGGGATCTTCTATTCACGACCTTCATTTATCTATCTCGGTCTCGATTTTTTTGGACCGCCGTTCTATGTCAACTCCGTGTCTTTCGGGCAGACGTTTGCTCAGCCTTTCCCCAATGCACTTCCGGCAAGCCGATTCCCTATGTTGGAGCCCGGGGTTCCATTGACGGCCACCATTATGGACCGCAACAACCGCACTCCCTACTTTCAGCAATTTAATTCCAGTCTGCAATATGAAATGGCCCGAGATACCGTTCTACAATTTGCTTATGTAGGCACTCGAGGAGTCCGGTTGTTTCGCAGCTTGGCCATAAATCAGGCGAGCATAGCCAGCGCACGCGAGCCGGTCACTAATGCGGTCACAGGAGAAGTTATCAGTACGAATACGCCAGGAAATGCGGCCCTTCGCGCTCCGTTCCAGGGGGCTGACGCTTTCCTTGACCTTAACCAAACCAGCGCCCAGTCCACCTACCACTCGCTACAGGTGACATTGAACCAGCGCCTTTCTCATGGCATTCAGTTGCAAGCCGCATACACATTTTCTAAGTCTATCGATAACACTTCAAACGCCGGAGGCGGCGCATTTATAGACGGCTCCCTAGACAGAAGCAGCGGACTCGACACAGGCAATGTTTTCGGCAATCAGTTTGCTGCCCGCGCCAACCGGGGCTTGTCCGACTTCGACCGCGCCCACCGCTTCTCTGTCAAGTGGGTTTGGGACGTGCCGACGTTCTCTTTGGGGGCAAACTCGCGGACAGGCCGGCTTCTGTTTTCCAACTGGCAGCTATCGGGGATTGTGATTTCGATGTCGGGTCTGCCGATCGACATCTTCGATCCTGCAGGCGGAGACCTTTATGGCCTTTTCGGAGCGCGTCCTAACTGGGCACCGGGCGCCAACCGCAATACCGCGACCAGTAATATTCCGCACGGCTATTACTTCAATCCATTAGCCTTCACTCTCCCTATTGTCCAGCCAAACCAGCCCATTCCCAGCGCTCAAGACCCGACTGCCCTCGCACCGGAGGGCGGCAACGATATCGGAAATATCGGGCGCAATGTGCTGCGCGGACCGCCTCAGACCAACTTTGATCTTTCCATCGCCAAGCGTCTGCGACTCCGTGAATCCAGGAATTTTGAACTGCGTGCAGATTTCTTTAATCTGTTAAATCACACGAACCGAAGCAATCCAATTAGCGACATCACGGCAGCTCAGTCCTTCGATCCCAGCGGACGGATTGTCAGTCCGGGTGACTTTGGCCGCATCGTAAGCTTCGATTCCAGCCCACGGATCGTTCAGCTATCTCTGAGTTTCACCTTCTAACATTCATAAGATCACCGTCTCCGGCCCAGGCGCGAATCGGGTGTACCCCCTAGCTTAGCTACAGAAGCATGCGTCACGAGCGGAGGCAAACTGGACGTAAGCCTCACGCCCGCCTGGTTTGATTTACGGGAATGGTCCGGCAGAGACGACACTCCAAGAACCGTAGGGTGCGTTAGTGCCCATGATCATCTTTCGAGAAGAGCCTTTTCGCGTCGAGATGAGTTGATCCCGCTTGCCAAGGGCGGCAGCGTGCAGGCGGCTTGAAAGGCCGCACTAAAGCCATCAATCCTAATCAGGAGCTCTCAGATGTCTGCAAGACATAATGTGATGACTTGTTTCAGGTTACCAATCCTCGAGCCCCGCCCGCAGTAATTCTCTCGTCTGCATTCCACGCATCCGATTCTCTGCATGCAGTGACATCTTGCAATTGTCTTTGTATTCAGTTCCGAGATGCGTCATGCACAGCTAACGTCATTCCTTGCGGCGAACAAAAAAGCAAATTGTGAGTGGATCTCGTCTTCCTAAATAGACTCGATGACAACGTGGGGGCTGTTAGTCGTAGTCAAGCAACACGGGGTCTCGACAAACAAAAATATCGCTGCTGACGCGGCGACTTAAAAAGGAAGTACGAAAACAATTATGATCCACAAACTTCTCATTGCAACCCTTGCAGTTGGGTGTGCCTTTGGCGCGGCTACACATGCGGCGGCCCAAGTCACGCCCCCGCCCACTCCCGACACAATAGCAGTACCAGCAGGAAATCATGCCTTCCTGGTTGGTCATGCCTTCGGTTCGCAAGGCTATACTTGCCTACCAACGAGTGACGGCAGCGCTGCCTGGAACCCCACCGCCCGGCCCGAAGCGACACTTTTCGCGGACTTGGCTGGAGCGCAGTTCCAGATCATCACTCACTTCCAGAGTATCAACGCGAATCCTAAACAAGGCGTAACCCCTCCTCTGAGTGGGAATGCGACGTGGCAGAGTTCGCTGGATAGCAGCCGGGTGTGGGCGGTAAAGGTGGCCGGAATCGACGCCGGCTCCGACCCTGCCAGCTGCCCGAACAACGGCTCGATTCAATGCCTCAAGTTGCAATCGGTCGGGAACAAGAAGGGACCCACAGGGGGTAGTCTCCTGGCCAACACTACATTCATTCAGCGCTTGAACACCAACGGCGGAGCAGTGCCGGTATCCGCTTGCACGGTGGGTCAGACTCAGCTCGTGGGCTACACGGCTGACTACTACTTCTTCACGGCGGACAAATAAGGCATTTCCGGTTCGTGGAAATTGTGTGATGCACGCGAACGCGCACGAATGCCGGCGCTCTCGCGTGCACCGCTACACATTGCTATTTGTAGTTGTGAGGTGCGATTCCCCTGTCGAGAAGGACCACAGGGACTGGATGAATGGCTAGAAGTTGCTGCACAGTAGCCCAGTGCTGTGCGTCAGAAAAGAGCAATTCTGTATCGGACGCAAGCAACAGTTCAGACAATTCACCCGATTTATCGGTCACGTCTGCACAAGAGACAAAGATCAAGCGCTGTAGAGCACCCGCTTTCATAGCTTTGTCCTGCTTGCTTGCGGCATTGGAAAAACTGGACTTGTTCAAGTGTGCACAGCGGTTCCAGGTCGCCCCCGTGGCCTGTCCCGTGCACTTGACCCGCCCCTAGATCGGCCCGGGAGAAGGCGTTCGGGGGCGGGCCTTTTCCGGTGCAGGGCCCCCGATGCTCAACTCAGCGCGCCGGTATCACTCCTCCCCGCGCCGAAGGCGACGGGTTGACCAGCGACCGGGAATTGAACGCCTTCAATTCCGCACTCCCTTCATTTGTCGGCGGCTTGCCTTTGACACGAGCTATGAATCCGTGGGCAATGCCGGAAGCATCGACGTAGCGACCACAGATAAATCCCTGTGAACTGATTCCATTAAGCGACGTAAAGGTTGATCCGGGATAATCGAAAGTGAAGAAGTTGTCTGGCGGGACAAAGAAGAGTCCATGAGTCACGCCTGAGGCGTCCGTATATCTGCCAACCACCCAGTTCCTATTGTTATCTCCAAACAGGATTGTCGTAATAGAGGCCGAAGGATCGATCGGAAAGTGCAGCGTCCCATCGGCGTCCCGGTAGTAGCCGTGAAGGATTCCTGAGGCGTCTACATAGTATCCCACCGTCAACTGCTTTGAATCATTGATCTCGTAAGCAAGCGTCGCGGCAGCTGCCGGGATGCTCCACGAAGTTATGGCTCCGCCACGGTTGACGAACGCTTGAAGGATCCCGCTGCCAGGATCAAACGTGCCGGTAAAGTCGCCGGGATTATTAATCGAAAGCACAGCGGTGTTGGTCGCGCCGGGAACATCGTATTCTGTGAAGGTGCCGGCCGACAGGAAAAACCCGTGCTCAGTCCCATCGCTGATGACGTAGTCACCGACTACTGTGCGTGAGTTATTAATGCCCCGTCCTTCAGTAAAACCCACGGTATCATTAGGGTCAACGATCGGGTCGCTAAAGCTACCATCGCTGAACCGGACAAACCCTCGCGTCACTCCGCTCGAATCGATGAAAATGCCAACGATGTCGCCTCTTTCGTTAATCTTTTGCGGGAGGGTCGAATTTCCGG
>Ga0126369_10001751_pt1 | contig 15229 bp, 14 predicted proteins | sample PanSoiMetaPlot_1_FD_109646 | JGI IMG/M metagenome (GOLD analysis project Ga0126369, IMG submission 109646) | Tropical forest soil microbial communities from Panama - MetaG Plot_1 | ecosystem: Environmental > Terrestrial > Soil > Tropical forest > Bulk soil | place: Panama | collected 2016-02-17 | reverse complement strand
CGATCGAGTTCACGCGGATGTTCATGGGCCCGAAATCTCGGGCGAGCGCGCGGGTCAACCCGGTCACGGCGGACTTGGCGCTGAGATACGCCGGCATGCCGCCCTGGCCCACCATCCACGAGGTCGAGCCGAAGTTGATGATCGAGCCGCCGCCCGCCGCCGCCATCTCCGGCGCCGCCTGCGCCGCGAAGAACTGGTGGCGCAGGTTCACCGCGAAGCGGTCGTCCCAGTATTCGGGGGTGACGCGCTCGATCGTGTGGCGCTCGTCGTGGGCGGCATTGTTGACCAGCACGCGGATCGGACCGAGCCGGGCGCGGATCTCACCGATCGCCGTCCGCAGTGCGGCGATGTCGCGCAGCTCGCACGGGAGGAACGTGGGCGCGGGATGACCGCGCTCCGTGATGGTCTTGACGAGAGCCTCGGATGCCGAATGTTGGATGTCCACGAAGGCGACACGAGCCCCCTGCGCGCAGAGGTGCTCGACGATCGAGGCGCCGATGCCGCTGCCGCCGCCGGTGACGAGCGCGACGCGCCCGTCGAGGCTGGGATACGACGCTGTCCGGATCATGCGATCCTCCTGTGCAGCATGGACCTTATCACTCTGCGCGCCGGCGGCGCCGGTCTCGTGCTGGCGCCCGAGGCCGGTGGAGCGGTCGCGCGCTACTGGATCGAGCGCGGCGAGACCGTGTGGGATGTACTGCGCCCGTGGCGGGCGCCGCGAGCCGACGATGTGTTCGAGTCCGCCGGCTTCGCGCTGGTGCCGTACTCGAATCGGATCCGCGAGGGACGCTTTGCGTTTCAGGGCCGTGAGATCGTCCTGCCGCTCAATCGCCCACCCGAGAGGCACAGCATCCACGGACTGGGCTGGCAGACTGCCTGGCGCCCCCGCGATGTGGGCGACCGCGAGGCGGCCCTGGAATTCGAGCACGCCGCGGGCGCGTGGCCGTGGGCCTTCCGCGCCGCGCAGCGTTTCACGCTGTCGCCGGAACGCGTGTCCGTGGTGCTGACGTTGCGAAACGAGAGCGACACGCCGATGCCGGCCGGTCTCGGGTGGCATCCATACTTTCCGCGCACGCCGAGGACGACGATCATCGCCGACGTTCAAGCGATGTGGCTGACCGACCGCGAGGTGATGCCGACGAGCCTGGCGCGGCCGCGGCCCGAGGCCGATCTCTCGCGCGGTGTTGCCGCCGACTCGATCGCGCTGGACAACGCCTTCGTCGGGTGGGACCGGCGCGCCGTGCTCGAGTGGCCCGAGCCCGGCATGCGTCTGGTCCTGACCGCCGAGGCGCCGCTCGACGTCCTGGTCGTCTACACGCCGTCGGGCCGCCCCTTCTTCTGCGCCGAGCCGGTCAGCCACGTCACCGACGCGTTCAACCTCGCGGCGGCGGGCCGGACGGACACCGGCGCGCGAGCGCTGGCGCCCGGCGAGACGCTACGCGCCGCCGTCACGCTGGCTGTGGAGCGGTGAGCGCCGACCGAACAGCGAGCTAGAGTCGGCGCACCGCCGCGTCAGTCGCCGCGTCGGCGGCGAAGAAGCACTCGACTCGAAGCTCGTGCAGGGTGATGTCGTAGGGCGTGCCGAGGCTCGCGAGCACGGTGAAGAAGCTGAAGCGCCCGTCGCCCTTCTTGAGCTCGATGGCGAGGAACGGCGCGGTCGAGGCGTCGAGGTCGAGCAACTGCCACTGCTTGGGGACGTCGGGATAGGAGAGCAGCTCGTCGAGAAGGCGCCGCGTCTCGGCGTCGCCCGTGCGCAGCAGGTCGCGGTGGAGCCACTGGATGAAGGCCGCCGCCGTCGATTCCCAGTTGACGATGTAGGGCCGCAGCGCCTTCGGGTGATAGGACAGACGCATCGCGTTCGCCGGACCGAGCGCGGCGGTGGCCGCGGGATCCAGGAAGAGCCCCATGACCTTGCCCATCGCGTCGTTGGTCAACAGGATGTTCCAGTGGCGGTCGAGCACCATCGCGGGAAATGGCTCTTGCTGGCGGAGCATGAAGCCGAGCGCCTGCTTCACCTGCGCCATCTCGGGCGCATCCAGACCGGTCTCGCGATAGACGGGAGCGTAGCCCGCGGCGGTCAGGAGCTCGTTGCGGCCCCGCAGCGGCACCTCGAGCACGCGCGCGAGCAGCAGGACCATCTCGCGGCTCGGCTGCGTTCGCCCGGTCTCGAGAAAGCTCAGGTGGCGCGTCGAGATCTCGGCCTCGAGCGCCAGGCCGAGCTGGCTCATGCGCCGACGCTCGCGCCACTGCTTGACGAGCCGGCCGACCGTGCTCGGTCTAGCCTTCTCGAGATGTCGCCGCGCGCTCTTGCCCGCGCTCACGGACGCCACTATACGCGGGCGCCCGCAGGGCGCAATTACCTCTCAGGTAATGCCCCGCATCTACGCGTGCGCGGACTTGCGGGGTCCGCATGCCGAGCGGGGCCTCCTAAACGACGCTCAGCGCGGATCGCCCAGCAGCAGCTCGTGCTCGGCCTCTTCGTCGAGATCTTGCGCAACAGGCGCGAGCCCGATCCACGGACGATTCTCCGGATGCTGCACGAGCGCGGCCATCGCAGGATGCCGCTGAGCGCAGAGGTCGTAATGATCCTCGGCGTGTGAGCCAGTCGCGAGCCAGCTCCGGCATCGTGATTCTTCTTCGCATGCCCACATGTCGCACATCGCGGTTCTTTCGCACCGTCATCACGCGCCGGGTACTCACGGGGCGTGCCTTGAATTTTCTTCAGCCGGGCAATCTGATGGCATACCTGGTGCCAGCGCCGCGGTCGCCATGTAGCTATTGTTTTCAGAGGCTTCAGGATGTCGGCGGGATGGGAGGTAAGTTTCTAGCCTGTTCGTCTGCGATGAACGTGATCATGACAGGCTCCGCGGGGTGACAGGGAGGGATCCAGGCGCGTCGCCCATCATGTCGGCGCGCGCCTTGGTTCGTCTTTTCCGGAGAGGCGTGACCGGCGCAGATGTGCAGCCCGCGAGGAGGCCGTGATCCAGCCGAGCTTCACCCGAAGAATTCGACCAGCCCGGTCTCGATGCTGTACATCGCGCCGACGATTTTGACCGCGCCGGCGGTCACCAGGCCGGCGAGCACGGGACTGCGCCGCCGGATGTCCACCATCGTCGATTCGACGTTCTGGCGTGCGACCGCATCGACGAAATCGGTGTTCTTCGACGAGCGTTCGCCTTGATATCGGGTCGCTCCCACGGCGGGGCGCAGCTTGGCGAGCAGTCCGGTGAGCTTGCCGAGCTGGACGTTGTTGTCGATTGCGCCCTTGATGGCGCCGCACGACGTGTGGCCCATCACCAGCACGACCTTCGCTCCGGCGACCTTGCAGGCAAATTCCATGCTGCCGATGATGTCGTCATTGGCGACGTTGCCGGCCACTCGCGCATTGAAGCAGTCGCCGATGCCGAGATCCATGATCGTCTCGGCGGGCGCACGGGAGTCGATGCAGCTCAGGATGATCGCAGCGGGATGCTGACCTCCGATGGTTGCTTTCTGCTGGGCCAGATAGTCGTGCGGCGACTCCTGGCCGAGACGGAAGCGCTCATTGCCCTTCTTCATCAGCGTGATGATGTCGTCCGGCGTGAGCTTGTCGCGCTGATCCTTCGTGAGTGCGGCCGCGCACGCCATGCGAGAAGACGTGGTGGCGCCCAGGAGAACCGTCGCAGTCGCGATGCCCACAGTCCCGAGGAAGCGGCGGCGCTCTAGACGGTGGTGCGGCAGTGTCGGCGGCGCGAGTCGATGCATGGTCAGTGCCCCTCCGTGCAAACTATGACACGGAAGAGCGGCGTTCAGCGGTCCCGGCAATACCTCAGAGGCAATAGTCAGGCGGTGACGGCCGTCGCCGCCTCGTACAAATAGCAGGCGACGTCGTGCCCGGCTGCCACCGTCACCGGCGGCGGCGCGGCGACCGCGCACTGTGGCATCGCGAACGCGCAGCGTGTTCGAAAGCGACACCCCGACGGGGGATCGATCGGGTTCGGTGGATCGCCCGTGATTGGTGGGCGCTCCATGCGCCGGTCCGGGTCCATGCTCGGCGCCGACGCGAACAGCGCCTGGGTGTAGGGATGCTTCGGAGCCTCCGCGAGCGCATCCGCGGTTCCCGACTCCACGACCTGGCCGAGATACATCACGAGCACGCGATCGCTCACGTACTCGATCACGTTCAAGTCGTGCGAGATGAACACGTACGTGAGCTCGCGGTCCACCTTCAGCTCCAGGAGCAGGTTGAGCACCTGCGCCTGCACGGACTTGTCGAGCGCGGACACCGGCTCGTCAAGCACGAGCAGCTTCGGATCGAGCACGAGCGCCCGCGCGATGTTGACGCGCTGGCGCTGGCCGCCGGAGAGCTCGTGGGGATAGCGGCGGCCGTATAGACGCGGGTCCAGTCCGACCCGGCCGAGCAAGGCGCGCGCCTTCCCGCGCGCATCCGCACGGCCCGCGCCGTGCACGAGCAGGCTGAACGCGACGGCATCCTCGACGGTGAGGCGTGGATTGAGCGACGCATACGGATCCTGAAAGACCAGCTGCATGTCGCGGCGCAGGCGCTTCATCCGACCCGGCAAGACGCGAAGCATGTCTTCACCGTCGAACCACACGCTGCCCGCGTCCGGCTCGACCAGTCGAAGGATGAGGCGGGCCAGCGTCGACTTGCCGCAGCCCGATTCCCCCACGATGCCCAAGGTCTCGCCGGGCTTCACGTCGAACGACACGTCGTCCACGGCGCGTACCCACGCCTGCGCGCGACGGAGGACGCCGCCGCGCACGGGAAAGTGCTTGCGCAGCCCTCGCGTCGCCACCAGGGGCGCCGCGCTCACGTGCGGATCTCCATCGCGTCGCGCAAACCGTCCGACACGAGATTGAACGCCATCGACGTCACGAAGATCGCGAGCCCCGGCAGCGCCGGGACCACGGCGTTCACGTAGATCGACTGGCGCAGCGTGTTCAGCATCAGGCCCCACTCCGCGGCCGGCGGCGTCACGCCGAGTCCAAGGAATGAGAGCCCCGCGGCGAGGATGATCGAGAGCGAGACCTGCGTGCTCGCGAAGACCAGCACCGGGCCGAGGACGTTCGCGAGCAGATGATGACGCAGGATCTGCCAGACGCTCGCGCCGCTCGCCTTCGCCGCGGCGACGTACTCGAGGCCCTTCACCTGCACGGTGGCGGATTCCGCGACGCGCACGACGCGTGGAATGAAGACGATCGACAGTGAGATCAGCGTGTTCGGCAGGCCCGGGCCGAGGGCGCCGGAGATCGCGATCGCGAGCAGCACGGCGGGGAACGCATAGAAGATGTCCATCGTGCGCATCACGAGCGTGTTCACGAGACCACCCGTGTAGCCGGCGATCACGCCCAGCACGGTGCCGACCAAAAACGCCACCACGACCGGCGTGAGCCCGGCGACCAGGGTCATGCGGCCGCCCCACAAGAGGCGGCTCAGCATGTCGCGGCCTTGCTCGTCGGTGCCGAGGACGTGCGTGGGTGTGCCGACTGCCGCAAGTCTGAGACGGATGGCGCCCGCGCTCGGATCGTGCGGCGCGATCCACGGCGCCAGTACCGCGGACAGCGCGATCAGCAGCAAGAGTGTGCCGGCGACGAGCGTTGCCCGATCCCGCGAGAGGCGCCACGCGACCGTGCGCCAGTACGACATCGGGGCGGTGCCGACGATGGACAGCTCCTGCGGAAGCGCGATGACCGACATCAGTGGCGCGCGATCCGCGGATCGATGTACGTCTGCAGCACGTCGACCAGCAGGTTCAGGAGCACGAAGAACGTGGCGAGCACGAGGATGACCCCCTGGAGCACCGGCATGTCACGCTGGAAGATCGCGAGGTTCAACAGATAGCCCGTGCCCGGCCACGAGAACACGGCTTCGACCAGCACCGAGCCGCCGAGCTGGAAGCCGAACTGCAAGCCGAGCACGGTGATGATCTGCGGCGCGGCGTTCTTCACGACGTGCGAGAAGACCCGGCGGTGCGCGAGCCCCTTCGCGCGCAACGCCAGGACGAACTCCTGGTTCAGGATGTCGAGCGCCGCCGAGCGCGCCACGCGTGCAATGACGCCGAGCGGGATCAGGGCCAGCGCGATGGTCGGCAACGTCATGTGCCGGAGATACTCGATGAGTCCGCCGTCGGACGACGCCCCCATGGCCGGCAGCCAGTTCAGCTGCACGGAGAAGACGATGATGAGGATGATGCCCGCCCAGTAGTGCGGGACGGACACGCCGATGACGGCCATCGCGCTGGCCACCTTGTCGAGCGCGCGACCCTGCCGGAACGCGGCCAGCAGGCCGAGCGCGATGCCGCCGCCGAACGCCAGCAGCGACGACGACACGGCGAGGACGAGGCTGTTCGCGAGGGAATCGCGCACGTCGAGAATGACGGCGCGTCGAGTCGCGATCGACTTGCCGAGATCGCCCTGGACGACGCGCCCGAGCCATTTCAGGTATTGCACGGGCAGCGGCTTGTCGAACCCGTAGGCCTTCTTGATGTCGTCGATCTGCTCCTTGCTCGCGTCGACCGGCAGGATGGCCGAGATCGGATCACCCGGGGCGAGATGCACCATCGAGAAGACGATGATGCTCGCCCCGAGCAGGGTGGGGATCGCGAGCACGAGCCGCCGGCCGACGTAGCGCCACATGACGGCCTACTTCGCGACGCTCACCTGCGTGAGGTCGACGAACCAGCTCTGCGGCGGCACGAAGCCCTTGACCTTCGCGGTCATCGCGCGCGGGTTGAGGTCGTGGGCGACGAAGATCCACGGCGCTTCGTCGACGACCAGCTCGTGCAGCTTCGCGAGGATCGCGTCCTGCTTGGCGAGATCGAACGTCTTCTCTGCCTCGTCCAGGAGCTTGTCGGACTCGGGACTGACGAACGGCATGATGTTCACGGACGTCGGCGGCACCGACTTGGAATGGAAGAAGCGTCCGAAGCCGCTGAACGGCTCCAGGAAGTTGAAGGAGATGTTGAGCGCGTTGACCCCCGCGTTCTCGCCCGTGAAGCCGATGCGGAAGCGCTGGGTGAGCGAGTTCCACTCGATCGGGTGCAGGTCCACGTCGATGCCGACGTCCTTGAGGTTCTTCTGGATGAGCTCGTTCATCGCGAGCGGCAGCATCTGGCCCGAGCCCGAGGTGGAGATCAGCGCGACGGCGCGCGCCGGCCGCTTCGAGGCGCCGTCGAAGCCCGCCGCTTTCAGGATCTCCTTCGCCTTCGCGGGGTCGTAGTCGTACGTCTCCTTCGGGTTGCCGAACCACGGGTGCCCCTTGTACACGACGCCGGTGCCCGGCACGCAGGTGTCGTTCAAGAGGCTCTTGCAGATGCCAACGCGGTCGATGGCGTAGTTCGCGGCCTTGCGGACGGCCTTGTTGTTCCACGGCTCCTTGTCGAGACGCAGGATGTGGCCCCAGTTGTGGGGGTACTTGTTGGTCACGATCTGAAAGCCGCCACCCTTCAGCTGGGCGATCGAGTCCGGCGGCGGCACCTCGATCCAGTCGACCTGCCCGCTGCGAAGCGCGGCGAGCCGCGTGGTCGGCTCGGGCATCGGCAGGAGCACGACCTTGTCGACCTTCGGTGTGCGCTTCGGATCCCAGTACCCCTTGTTCGCGTCGAGCTCGAGCCGCTCGCGCGGCACGAAGCGCGCGACCTTGAACGGTCCGGTGCCCGACGGCTGCTCCGCGAACTTCCGCCAGTCCTTCACCTTGTTCCACTGCGCCGGCGAGACGATCACCATGTAGACGATCTGGTATGGCACGAAGCTCGTGACGGTCGGGGTCTCGAGCTCGATCGTGTAGTCGTCGAGCTTCTTCATCGCCTTCAGCGCGGAGAGGCGCCAGGAGATCTGCGCCGAGCCGTACTGGTCGAACTGCGCCGCCTGCTTGTTCTTGATCGAGTCGAACGTGAACAGGACGGCGTCGGCGTTGAAGGCGCTGCCGTCGTGGAACTTCACGTTGCGGCGAAGCTTGAAGATCCACTTCTTCGGATCACTCTTGCTGACCTCCCACGACTCGGCGAGCCCGGGTACCAGCGAGGGCAGCTTGTCGCTCCGCGAGAGGTCCCAGTTGATGAGGGGCTCGTAGATCTGGTAGCCGACGAAGCGAAAGCCCTCGAAGCCGTTGTCCGTCTGGCCACCGGTGTACGGAATGTCGGCCGCGGTCATCCCGATCCGCAAGGTGCCTTCGGCCCACGCGCCGCCCGCGAGGGCGAGCGACAGCACGGCAGCAACGAGGAAGCCGATGAATCGTGTCATGACAGTCCTCCTTTGGAGGCGACGGCGAGGGCCGGCGCGAATCGTTCGGAGACCAGGTGGCAGCGGGCGACGTGGCCGGCCGCCACACCGTGGAGCGGCGGCAGGACGTCGACGCAGACCGGTTTCAGGTGCGGGCAGCGCGCGGCGAACGCGCAGCCGGCCGGCAGCGCGGCCAGGTTCGGTGGCGCGCCGGGAATCGGCACGAGCACTCGGCCTTTCTGGCCGCGGCGCACGGTCGCCTGCATCAAGCCTTCGGTGTACGGATGCGCGGGAGCGCGGAATAGCTCGCGGACGGGCGCTTGCTCGACGATGCGCCCGCCGTACATGACCGCGGCGTCATCGGCGATCTCGGCGGCAACGCCGAGGTCGTGCGTGACGAAGATCACCGCGAGCCCGAGGCGGCGCTGCAGATCGCGCAGCAACCAGAGAATTTGTGCCTGCACGGTCACGTCGAGCGCGGTGGTCGGCTCGTCCGCGAGCAAGAGCTCCGGCTCGCACGCCAGCGCGATCGCGATCATCGCGCGCTGCCGCATGCCGCCGGAGATCTCGTGAGGATAGCTCGCCAGGCAGCGCTCCGGCGACGGCACCTGGACGAGGTCGAGCAGCTCGCGTGCGCGCTGATTCGACGCGGCATGGTCGAGGCCGCGATGCTCGGCGAGCGTCTCCTCGATCTGCCGGCCGATCGTGTAGACGGGATCGAGCGCCGTCATCGGCTCCTGGAAGACCATCGACACGATCCCGCCGCGAAGGTTCTGCCGGGCGCGCTCGTCGAGGCGATTCACGTCGTGGCCTTTGAGCAGCACTTCGCCGCTGACGCGCGTGCTCCCGGGCGGATGAAGGCCCAGCACGGAACGCAGCGTGACGCTCTTGCCGGAGCCAGACTCGCCGAGCAGCGCCAGGACCTGCCCCGGGCGCAGCTCGAAGCTCACCGCATTGACGGCGCGCACGACGCCGTCCCGGGTCGCGAACTCGACACTGAGGTCGCGGACGCTCAGGAGCGACATGCCGGTTCCGGCGCGCGCCGCCGTCATCGCACCGTATTCGCCATGGGGACGGTTGGATGGAGCAAGCACCGTGCCCGGACGCGAGGACGCGTTGACGCACAGTTAGGGAGCGCCCGCCGAAGACCCTGCACACGGAAGCGGCGACCCGAAGCGTTGTCGTGCTCCCACAAGCGGCAGAGAGGTCTCATCTAGCGGCTCCGCAGCCGGGGATCCAGGAGGTCGCGCAGCGCGTCACCCAGCATGTTGAACGCCAGCACGACGATGCTGATCGCCACGCCGGGAAAGATCGCCAGATAGGGCGCCGTCTCCAGATTTCTCCGACCCTCGCCGCTCAGCATCGCGCCCCAGGTGGGAGTCGGCGGCGGAGTTCCCAGCCCGAGAAAGCTCAGCGCGGCCTCGATCACGATGGCATTGCCCAGCCACACCGTCGCGATGACGAGGATCGGCGCGAACACGTTGGGCAGCACGTGCCGCGCCACGATCCGACCGGGCGACGCCCCCAGCGCCTGCGCGGCGTCGACGAACGTGTGCTGCTTGACTGCGAGCACCGTTCCCCGCACGACGCGCGAGGCCCCCGGCGCGATCACGAGCGCGATGACGAGGATGATGTTGGTGAGGCTCTGTCCGAGCACCGACATCACCGCGAGGGCCAGCACGATAGCCGGGATCGCCATCGTGGTATCGACACCCCGCTGGATCACGTGATCGAGCGTCCCCTCCCAGTAGCCGGACACCAGCCCGAGGAAGGTGCCGAGCAGCGTCCCGATGACGACCGACGCGAGGCCCACCACCAGCGAGACGCGCGCCCCGTAGACGATCCGGCTCAGCACGTCCCGCCCGAGCGGGTCCGTCCCGAGCGGAAACGCGGCGGAGGGCGCCTGCATCCTGATCGGCAGTCCGCGCTCGTTCAGATTGAACGCGTAGGGATCCCGGGGTGCGAGCACCGGCGCCAGAACCGCGACGATGACCAGCCCGAGAATGATCACGGCACTCACCGCGCCGAGCGGCTTGCGCCGCGCGAGCTGCCACGCCGCGGCCCACGCCTCGCCCGGCGCGAAGGGCGCGCGCCGCCGGCTGCGCGGTACGGCCGGAGCGGCCTCAGCGGTAACGGATTCGCGGATCAAGCCAGGCGTAGCTCAGGTCGACGAGCAGGTTCGTCGCCACGATCACCGCGGCGAAGAACAGCACGGCGCCCTGGATCAGGGTGTAGTCGCGGAGCAGCACGGCGTCGAGCATCAGGCTGCCGACGCCGGGCTGCAGGAAGATGAACTCCACGATCACGGTGCCGCCCAGCAGCACCGAGAACTGCTGGCCGATGACGGTGACGACCGGGATGAAGGCATTCTTCATCGCGTGCCGGACGATCACCGCGCGCTCGCGCGCTCCCTTGGCGCGCGCGGTACGGATGTAGTCCTGCCGCAGCACCTCGAGCAGCGAGGTGCGTGTCATGCGCATCGACACCGCGGCCAGCCTCGCCCCGATGATGAGCGCGGGAATCGCGAGCTGGCCGAGACAGCGCGCGGGATCCTCCCAGAGCGGCGCGAACCCGACGGGCGGGATCCACCGCACCCAGATCGCGAGAAACGTGATGACCACGGTGGCCAGCCAGAAGTCCGGGAGCGAAAGGCCCAGGACGGCGAAGAAGCGCGCCAGGTAGTCGCTCGCGGTGTCCTGCTTCACGGCCGAGAGCACGCCGATCGGCAGCGCGATCAGCAGGGCGACGACGATCGACATCACGGCGAGGTGCGACGTCAGGCTGATGCGCTTGCCGAGCTCGCTCGTCACGGACCGGCGCGTGATCAGCGAGCGGCCGAGGTCGCCGTGCAGGGCCCCCGCGATCCAGGTGCGGTACTGGGCCAGGAAGGGTCGCTCGAGCCCGAGCTCCTGGCGGGCGCGCGCGAGGCTCTCAGGGCTCGGGGCGGCGGCCTGATCGAGCTGCATGATGACCGCGTCGCCCGGCAGAATGCGCACGAGCGAGAAGATCGCGAGAGAGACCAGCCACAGCACCAGCAGTCCCTGCAGGACGCGGCGCGCGACGTACGTCCGCATCGCCGGCCGCTACTGCGCGAACTTGTCGAACTTCCGGCTCGGCGCCTTGTCCGTCATCCAGGCCGTCTTGGCTTCGTACGAACAGTACCCGGGGAACCAGCAATACGGGTTCGCGCCCGCGGTCACGTACGCCTGCGTGATGCGGTAGTGCGGCGGCACGATCGTGGTGATGCGGTAGACGTTCTGTCGCAGGTGATCCCAGATGGCGCGCTGGATGGCCGGGCGCTTCTCACCGGCATCCAGCCGCCACGTGGCGAGCAGATCGTCCAGCTTCGGGTCGCTGATCCCTTCGCGATTGACGGTCCGCGGGTACGACGAGTGGTAGCGCAAGTACACCCAGTCCATGAAGCTCGGCCCCGCCCCGATCGGACTGAACGCCGCCAGCGTGCCCGTGAAGGGCTGGACGCCTGCGGCCTTCGCGATCCAGGTCGACGTCTCGAGCTGCTTGAGCTTCACGCGGACACCGATGTCGCCGAAGAATCGCGCGACGAGCTGCGCGAACTCGTTGAAGGTCCAGCCCTGGAACTCGGCCCACTCGAGCTCCGTGTCGAAGCCGTTGGGGTAGCCCGCCGCGGCGAGGAGCTCCTTGGCCTTCTTGACGTTGTGCTCGTAGTTGGGCCCGAGACTCGCGTACGTATAGTCCGCGCGCTTCGTGTAGCCGGCGAGGGCCCACGGAAATGGACCGTACAGCGCCGCGTCGCCGCGGTTGATCACTTCGGCGACGACGTCGCGGTTGATGGCCATCGAGAGCGCCTGGCGCACGCGCACGTCGCTGTAGGGCTTCTTGTCGAGCGCCATGCTGACGCCGTAGTCGCCCCATCCGAACGAGGGCACGCGGTAGAGCGCCAGATCGGGGACCGTCTTCATCAGCGCATAGAGCACGTCGAGGGTCGAGACACGCATCAAGTCCAGCTGCCGCGTGCGGAAGAGCGCCGTGTCCGTCGCGGGATCCTTGGTGAAGAACAGGCGCACGGCGTCGACGTAGGGCAGCTGCCGGCCCTCGTGGTCCTTCAGGTAATAGTTCGGATTCTTCACGAGCAAGGCGCCTTCACCCGGCGCGAACTCCTTCAGCATGAAGGCACCGGTGCCGATCGGATTCTCGGCCAGGCCGCCGGGCGCCTCGACGGCCTCGCGCGGCACGATCACCGGCGAGAGCGAGTCGACGACGTTGAGGTAGAACCGCGGATCGGGCATCGAGAGCTCGAACTTGACGGTGTACTTGTCGACGACGTGGATCGTCTTGACGAGCGCGGCGCGCGTCGAGTACTGCGCCTTGTCCTTGAGTAATTCGTACGAGTACTTCACGTCCTCGGCGGTCATCTCGCGCCCGTTGACGGGCGGCCGGTTGTGAAACCGCACACCTTGTCGGAGCTTGAAGATCCACGTCGACGGATTCACCATCTCCCAGCTCGTGGCCAGCGTCTTGCGGATCGTCGGCGTTCGCTGGACCTCCGGGAAGTACCACGTCGCTTCCCACTCGGTGAGCGTGTCCCAGACCAGCGCGAGCTCCGGACGATAGCCGGCCATGGGATCGAACGCGCGGATCGTCGCCGGAAAGTGGAGCACGCCGCCGTAGCGTGGCGCTGAGGGAACGGGAGGCTGGGCGGGATACCGCGTGTCCAGCTCCTTGATGAACGCCGGCGCGGCATACGCGTACCCCTGAGCGTCGCCGGGCGCGGGCGGCTTGTCCTGAGCCGACGCCGCCAGTGGAGAGCAGGCCAGCGCGATCAAGGCGATGCTGCGGGTGAGGGGTGACACGGCCGTCTTCATCTCTCTACTCCTTCTACGGAGTGAGGATCACGAAGGTCGCGAGCACCCCACACCGCGGCGCGAGAGCGGACTGTCGAGAAGGCGGCCCGATGCTACGTCGGCACGCGGGAGCGGTCAAGCCGAGCGCCGGGCATCACTTGGCGATGCAGGTCGCGACGTTGTCCTTGCTGGGCGTCAGCATGTTCCGGGCAAGGCAAGCACGTTCATCGTGGTGGCTGTGGCATTCGACAGCGTGCGCAAGGGGCGCCGCAGCTCGGGAGCGTGACCGCCCGCTGAGGCGGTGTCGCAGAGCGGAACGCGTCTTGTGCGCCGCCCTCACGCGGCGTACAAGGAGGCCATGAGCACCATGACCGACGAGCAAAAGCGGATCCGCGGATACCTGGAAGCGCAGGGCGCCAAGCTGCCGCCGCCGGCGATCGTCGACAAGATTCGCGAGGCGATGGAACGCCTGCGCGCGGCGGCGCTGGCGGTCCCGCCCGCCCGGTTCGGCGAAGCGCCGGCGGCGGGCGAGTGGAGCGCCAACGAGGTGATGGCCCACGTCGTCGCCGCCGGGCGCCACTTCGGCGACGGGATCGTGCGCGCGCTCGACGGCGTGCCCCCGGGCGAGCGGCGCCACGCCGACGAGCGCCCGGCCGCGCCGAGCCACAGCGCGGCGGAGTGGCTGGCGATGCTCGACCGCGACCGCGAGGCGCTGTTCGCTCGCGCGCTAGGCGCGGATCCGACCGCGCACCTCGAGCAGTCCATCTCGCACGGCTTCTTCGGCTGGCTCAACTGGCGCGAGACGCTGCTCTTCATCCGCATCCACGATCTCGATCACGCGGGCCAGCTCGAGAAGATCGCCACGGCGCTTGCCGCGCCCGCTTGATGCGCGTCGCCATCTCGTTGCGGCTCGCCAACGACGACTGGGAGCGGGCGAGCGCCTGGGTGACCGAAGCCGAGCGGCTCGGCGTCGACTGCGTCTGGTCGGCGGAGGCCTGGGGCCACGACGCGGTGACGCCGCTCGGCTTTCTGGCCGCGCGGACGACCCGCATCAAGCTCGGCTCCGGCATCATGCAGGCCGGTACGCGCACGCCCGCGCTGATCGCGATGACCGCGATGAGCCTCGCCTCGATGTCCGGCGGGCGATTTCGCCTCGGGCTCGGCGTGAGCGGCCCGCAGGTGATCGAAGGCTGGCACGGCATCGAGTTCGACCGTCCGCTGCAGCGCATGCGCGAGACCGCCGAGATCGTCCGCCGCGCGGTCCGGGGTGAGCGCCTCGAGTACTCGGGCGCCGTCTACACCCTGCCGCGGCCGGGCGGCGAGGGCAAGGCGCTTCGAGCGGGCGCGAAACCGCAGCCGGGGATCCCGATCTATCTCGCGACCCTGTCGCCGAAGAGTCTCCAGATGACGGGCGAGATGGCCGACGGCTGGCTGGGCACCTCGTTCATGCCCGAGCACGCGCGCATCTTCTTCGATCACATCGCCGCCGGCGCCGCCCGGGCCGGGCGTACGCTCACCGCGCTCGATCTGCAGGCGGGCGGCGTCGTCGCGTTCGGGGACGATCTCGAGCGTCTGATCGCGCCGCGCAAGCCCGGCCTGGCCTTCTCGCTCGGCGCGATGGGCTCGCGGCAGCACAACTTCTACAACGACGCCTACAAGCGCGCCGGTTACGCCGACACGGCGGTCGAGGTGCAGCGCCTGTGGCTCGACGGCAAGCGCGACGAGGCGGCGGCGCGGGTGCCGGACGAGCTCGTGCTGAAGACGAACCTGCTCGGCACCGAGAAGATGGTGCGCGCGCGGATCCTCAAGTACCGCGATGCCGGCGTGACCACCCTGCGGGTCGAGCCGGCGGCCGACGATCTCGCGGTGCGCGTCTCGACGCTCGGCCGCCTGATGGACCTCGTCCGCGACGTCTAGCCGGCGGCCGCGGCCGCCGCCGGCTGCGCCAGCACCTGCGCCGCCGCCTTCTCGACGACGGTGCCCTTGAAGAAGTCTGGGTTCACCTCGCCCCAGAACCGCACCGCGTTCGCGAACATGAAATCGCGGAAGTCGTTCTCGTCGATCAGCTCGTGCTCGACCAGCTCGTACGCCTCGGGCACGACCTCGGTCATGTCCGGCACGTCGAAGTGGCCGATGTCGGAGCTGAAGATCGCGTTGAGGCGGGCGCCCATCGGATTGGCCTTCTT
>Ga0126369_10001750_pt1 | contig 15230 bp, 20 predicted proteins | sample PanSoiMetaPlot_1_FD_109646 | JGI IMG/M metagenome (GOLD analysis project Ga0126369, IMG submission 109646) | Tropical forest soil microbial communities from Panama - MetaG Plot_1 | ecosystem: Environmental > Terrestrial > Soil > Tropical forest > Bulk soil | place: Panama | collected 2016-02-17 | reverse complement strand
ATACCCGGCGTCTGGTGACGCCCGGCGTCGGAGCAAGCAAGCATCGACCCCCAGCGGGCGCGTGTCAGGCCTGCGATCCCGAGCCGCCCGGCCGCTCACTCCCGCCTGGCCTGCTCCACGCGCTCGTCCAGAGCCCCTCTCGCAGCCCTCAGCCCGCCGATGTCGCCGCCGGCCCCGCGCAGGATCCAGGCGAAGCCGACGGCGATCATGCCGCCGGCGATTGGACCAACCAGGTAGACCCAGTAGTGCGAGAAGTTCCAGAGCACCAGGTCGGGGCCGAACGATCGCGCGGGGTTCATCGAGGCGCCGCTGATCGGGCTCGACCAGAGCCCGGCCAGCACGATGTAGCCGCCGACGGCGACGGCCGACAGCGCCCCCACGTTCTGCGCCCTCGACGCGGTCCCGAGGATGGTGCTGACCAGTCCGACGGTGAGGACGAGCTCGGTCACCACCGCCTGCCAGTCGGAGATGTCCGGTCCCGGCTCGGTCGCGCCCAGCATGCCCACCTTTCCGAGGACTGCCCAGAGGAACAGGCAGGCCAGCGACGCTCCGATCAGCTGGATGACGATGTACCCCGGCACACGGCGCCAGGGGAAGTCCCTGCGGGTGGCGAAGGCCAGGGTGACCGCCGGGTTGAGATGCGCGCCGGACACCGCACCCATGAACAGGATGATGGCCATCACCATCGGGCCGGGGGCCGTCACCGCGGCCGCCCGGCTGATCATCCCGTGGCTGGTCGCGTTGACCACCGCGGCGCCGGCTGCGACCAGGACCAGGAAGAACGTCCCGAGCAGCTCGCAGAAGAGCCGCCTCCATTCCAGCCCCGGGTCGTCGAAGTCCGTCGCGGGGCGCTCCAGTGCCAGCAGGGCTCCACGCCAGCCCCCGGCTGGCAGCGATCCAGAGGTGGCCCTCTCTGCCGGAGTTCGCATGGACGCAGGTTGTCAAGCAGCTCCCGACCGGGTTTCGCGACGTCGAGCGGGCGCTCGACAGATCGTTAGCCTCGTCCCGCCTCGACCGGGCGTGCCGTGACGCCCAGCAGGTGTGCGCTCAGACCGCGGAGGCCTGTTTCGGCCTCGACCGCCCGCGCCGACCGGAGGATGACCTCCCGTGCCGAGGGATCGTGCCAGCGGTCCGCCAGGTGGCCGAGCCAGCCGGCGAGGCCCTCGACGCCGAGCACCTCACGGACGCTCAGGCCGGACGTCCGGAGCTCCGCCTCGAGCTCGTCGGGATGGTGGAAGTAGGCCGTCGTGAACCAGTGGGGATGATCGGTCGGGTTGCGGTGCTGGCCGTCGCGCAGGTCGCGCTCCACGATGTCCTGGAAGCCCGGCTCGAACAGGAAGCCCCGGGCCAGCCCGTCGAAGAGGGACGCGAAGCGCGAGATGGCGGCCGCGAAGACGGGGCCGCCCGGCTTGACGACACGCCGGGCCTCGGCGAGCGCGGTCAGCCGGTCGGCCCGCTCGGTCAGGTGGTAGAGCGGTCCGAGCAGCAGCACGGCGTCGAACGACGCCTGACCCGCGGCGAGCCGGCGCGCGTCGCCGACCTCCGCGGTGATCCGGCCGGCCCGAGCCGCCGGCGACTCCAGGGCCCGGGCGACCTGTGCCGCGACCGGGTCGACGATGTGGACCTGGTGCCCGTCCTCCGCCAGCCAGGCGGCGTGAACGCCCGTCGCGCCACCCACGTCCAGGATCCGCAGCGGACCGTCAGGCAGGTGCCGGCGCACGATCTCGCGGGTTCGCAGCAGCTCGAGCTGGCCGAGGCCGTGTGCGAGGCGCTGGCCCTCGTCGATCTGGTCGCGGTAGTGCCGGACGACTTCATCCGACGGCCGGTGCTCCTCCATGGCCGGCGACTCTCAGCCGGACTGCGCCGTGACGGCGCGGTGCGGGAGGTGGGCCTCGGTCCAGTCGACGCCGCCGTCGGTGCTGCGGAACAGCGGCGTCGCCATGACGGCATCGTAGAGCCGAATGGCCGGCCTCGCGGAAGGGCCGGAGGCGACCGGCCGGTTCGAGTACTCATGAGCCCGACGAAGGGAGCGGCGGACGCGATCCGGGAGGCGGTGATGTCGTGGCCGGGCGTCGACGCCGTGCCGCACCGCTTCGGCGGCACGGAGTACCGCTACGGCCGGCGGGAGATGGGCCATGTGCATGGCGACTGGCTGGCCGACCTGCCCCTGCCGCGCAGGCTTCACGACGAGGTGATCGCGGCGGGGCGCGCGCAGCCGCACCACGTCCTGCCCGACTCGGGTTGGGTCAGCTGCCGGCTGGCCGGGCCCGAGGACGTCGCGACGGTGATCGAGCTGTTCCGGATGCAGTACGACCGCTACGTGGCAATGGCCACGCGCTGAGCGCGCCCCGGGCTCGCGCGGCCTACAGCGGCTGGCGTACGCGCAAGATACGCCGGCGGGCGGACGACGACTACACGACTCGTGGTCGACGATCGGCCCATGCAGACACGAACAGCGAGCCTGACGACGGCGACGCAATGGCTGGCGACCTGTGGCACCGCGGCTGCGGCCCTCTTCGTGATCCTGTTCCTGGTGGAGTCCGCCGCACGCCACCTTCGTCGCTTCAGCTCCCAACTCGGCCGGTCATCGCTTCCAGAACCCCTGCGAAGGGATGCGGAACGCCCGGTTGAAGCGCGAGGACGCGTTCTCCCAGGCGATGATCATCGTCAGCTCCGCGATCGTATCGTCGTCGTAGTGCTCGCGCAGGCGGGCGAACAGGTCGTCGTCGACGTCGCAGTTCGTATCCGTCATCGCGTCGGCGTATTCGAGAGCCACCCGCTCGGCGTCGCTGTAGAACGCGCTCTGCGCGTACTCTTCGAGCGCCTCGATCTTCTCCGTCGAGGTGCCGTGCCTGCTGCTCACGGCAGCATTCGAGTCCTGTCAAAACTCACACCGGTTCCACGAGGCAACGCGGCGGTTGAGCAGTCCGCGGAGGGAACCCGGCACGCGCTTCGTCTCCTGCTGGATGACGGCCCACATCGCGGCCGCGGCGCGGAAGTACGCCGGGTTGCGAGCGTAGAAGAGGTACGGATGGAGCGGCGCGCCTCGGAGCTCGCGCTGTTCTTCGAGCACCTGGCGCACGTCGTCCGGCAGCGTCTCGATGTCGACAGGCGGAATGCGCGTCCCGTCCAATTCCAGCATGGCGACTCCTCCGGCTCAGGCCAGTTCAGCGGATTTGGCGGAGCTCGAGGCCCGCGCTGGTAGGTCGGCCAGGTCGAGGCCCACCGACCTCGTGAACCAGACGCGTCCGGCCTCGGTGAGCTCGACGGCTCGCTCGCCGGTGTGGCACAGGATCCACCCGCGCTCGACCAGCGCCGCGAGCAGAGCGTCGCCCAGGGCGCCGGCGATGTGCGGTCGCCGCTCGCTCCAGTCGATGCACGCCCTGGCGAATGACCGGCGGGTGGCGCGGGCGGCCTGGACGTCCACGCCGATGCGCCCGAACCAGCGCTCGCCGGGCGGCGTGACCTCGTGCTCGAGGCCGGCGGGCACCACCAGTCCCATCGCCAGGAACCGATCGCGCATCGCCACGGCCAGCTGGCCGGCCAGGTGCCCGTAGCACGAGCGAGCGAAGCGCAGACCGGTCAGCACCTCCCGCTCGAAGCTGGTGCGCGCCTCCGGCTCCGGCGCCAGCACGCCCAGGCCCTCCAGCGCCTCGGCGACGTGGGGGCCGGCCAGCCGGTGGTAGCGGTGCCGGCCCTGGCTCACGACCACCAGCAGGCCGCCGTCGACCAGCTTCGCCAGGTGCCAGCTCGCCGTCTGCGCGGTCACGCCGGTGCGCGCGGCCAGCTCGCCGGCGGTGAGCACATGGCCGTCGATGAGCTCAGCGAGCATGGCCGCCCGCGTCGGGTCCGCGATCAGGGCCCCGATGGGAGCGAAGTCGGGGAACGCCATGGACAGATGGTATTGCGGGCCGTGGCGAGACACTTCGACGGCCGTCGAAGAGTCCTGGCGCGACCGGGCGGCACCCCGCTCGGCCCGCGGCACGTGGTCTGCGCGGACGCTAACGGACGGTGGCCGCTTCGCTGAGCGGGTAGGCTTGGCCCATGCCGATGTCCGATGCCGCCAGGCAGGTGCTCGCGGCAGCGGTCGGCCTGAATCCGGACGGCGCCCGCCGGCTTCTCGCCATCCTGCGCACGGCCCCCGCGGCGGTGAGGTACAAGCCTCAGGACCGGTTCGGTCCGCTCGGCATGATGGTCGGCGAGTCCGGGCCGGCCGGCTTCGACAGGCCGGGTCTTCCTCGGGAGCATCACGCGGCCGTCGAGGCATTCCAGCGGGAATGGGTCGCGAAAGGCTTCAGCAAGGCGGACCTCGCGGACGAATTGGAGAACCGGCTGCGGACACTGGGCGAGCCGGTGCCGCCGCACCACGGTCGGTGGCAGGCCGTGCGCGGAGACCCCGACGCGCCCGACGCCCTCGCGGGGATCTTCGGCCCTCGGCCCGCCGCCGAACCGTAGAGAGCCGCGGTAGGACCGACTCAGACGAGGCCCTGCCGGACCGCGTAGGCCGTGGCGTCCGCGCGCCCGCGGGCGTCGATCTTCCGGTAGATGTTCGCCAGGTGCCGCTCGACGGTGTGCGGGCTGAGGCCGAGCCGGCGCGCCACGGCGCCGTTCGATTCGCCCGCCGCGACCAGGCGCAGCACCTCGAGCTCGCGCCGGCTCAGGCCGCCGGCGGCGGCGGGCGACTGCCCGGGAGCCGCGGCAGGTCCGTCGGGCACGATGCCGTCGCGGAAGAAGTCAGCGAGCATCCGCGCGACCGCCGTCGGATCGTCCACGAAGAGAGCCGGCTGCGAGCCGGGCAGCAGCGACAGCCGGCCCCGCGGCAGATCCTCCGCAAGCGCGCGAGCGACGTCCACGGGGATCTGGCTCATCCCGGTGCGGTGGAGGACGAGGGTGGCCGACTCGACCGCCGGAATCTCGCCCGTGACGTCGGTTGCGCTCGCGGCCTGCAGGGTGGCGCGAGCGATGTGGGGGCTCACCGCGTCACGCAGCGCGTCGGCTACCGCCTGCCCCGCTTCGCCGGCCGCCCACCCCATCCAGCGATGCGCCGCCGACTCGGCGAACAGGTTCCAGTCCTTCTCCATCAGGCTCAGCAGGGCCTGGGTTTCCCCGGCGCTCATGGCGAGCCATCCACGGGGGGCGCCCGCGAAGACCGCGATCCGGTCGACCCGGCCCGGGTGCCGCGCCGCATAGGCGAGCACGTGGGGGACCGCGGTGTACTGGCCCAGCAGGCTCACCCTGTCTCCGCGGCCGGCCAGGTCGACGACGGCCTCGAGGTCGGCGACCATCGCGTCCAGCGACAGGTCGGTGACGTCTCGCTGCGAGTGGCCCGTGCCCCGGCCGTCGTACTGGACCACCTCGAGCCGCCGGCCGAGCTCCTCGTGGAAGGCCCGCAGCAGGGGGTTGTCCCAGCCCCGGCGGACGTTGCTGAAGGGCACCCACGGGGCCTCCACGAGCACGGGGCCGGTCCCGGATGCGGTGACGGCAAGGGTCACGCCGTCCTGGCTGCGCGCGTAGGTGATGGGCGGCCTGCGGGTCATGTCCCCGATGACGTGGCGGCGTACATGGTTTCCGCCAGCCCAATTTTGCATGTTTCCCGGGAAGGCGGCCGGCGGCCCCGGGTCGGATGCTGATCTCCACGGAGGAACCGTGCTGATTCCCGAGGAGGTCAACGAGATGTTCAGAGTACTGCCGGCGGCTCTCGCCATCACGGCCGCGCTGTCAGGGTGTGGCGGCGCGGTCTCGAGCCCGTCGCCGCCGGCTGCGGTCAGGCCGGCGGGGGGTCCGGTCGAGCAGGGGCGCATCGGCGGCTGGCATGGCGGCGAAGCCGTGCTGTACGCCACCGTCGGCTTCTTCTCCCCGAGCCCGGAGATCGTCGCGGTGGGCACGGTGAGTGCGGACGGGTCGTTCTCGGTCACGTATCCGGCAGGGCTCCCGCCCGACGTGCTCAGCAAGCCCGGCGACCAGTGCTCGACGATCCAGGCGACCGACCCGACCGCCTCCACGGCGTTCACCGCCAACGACCTGATCTTCCAGCACGGGACGCTCGTGGGCGCGACTCACTCCGGAACGTCACCCGGAGCCGCCGCCTTCACGAGCATCGCTGACGGCGACACACGGACGGGCTACGTGTTCGCAGACCGCGATACCACGACCAGCGGGTACTGCGAGCGCCAGGTGAGCTTCGGCGGGCACGCTGTCGGCTTCCGTCAGAACCTGGACCTGCGGCTGCACCGGGGGTGGAACGTCGTGGTCGCGGAGTTCTCCACGCCGCAGCCGGGCGAGGTGGTGTCCGACCTGAAGGTGGGCTCGAACCGGTCGTCAGAGCGATTCTTCCTCTTCCCGGCCGGCGTCCAGCACTGAGAACCGAGACAAGCGAGGAACTGGAAAATGCGGAAGCCGCGCAGCGGCCGGGAAGTCGCCCTCGTCACGGGCGCTTCACACGGCATCGGTCCTCACATCGCGCGGGCGCTGGCCGCCGAGGGCATGGCCCTCGTCCTGAGCGGCCGCTCGGTCGGCGAGCTCGATGCGCTGAGCGAAGCGCTGCGAGCGCGCGGCACCCCTGTCGCCGCCGTACCCGCCGACCTCACCGAGCCCGATGGTCCGTCGCGGGTGTGGGCCGGCGCCCTCGACGCGTTCGGGCACGTTGACGTGATCGTCAACAACGCCGGAGGAGATCCGATTCGTGAGTTCGATCGGATGTCCTGGCACGAGAACCACGCCATCCTGACCCTGAACCTGCTGGCTCCGGTCCAGCTGACCCACCTCGCCCTGCCCCACATGCTGGCGCGCGGTCGCGGCCACATCGTCAACATCTCGTCGCTCGCCGGCCGCATGGGCTTCCCGTTCACGGAGGCCTACGCGTCGGCGAAGGATGGCCTGGTCGCCTTCAGCCGCGTCATGCGGTTCGACTACCGGGACCGCGGCGTCAGCTCCTCGGTCCTCGTCCTGGGCGTCATCCGGGGCGCCGGGCAGTCGCAGCGGATGTCGGACGAGGCCGGACTGCGGGTCCCCGCCTTCTCGGTCCCCGCCGGCGTCGTGGGGCATGCAGTGGTCCGCGCAATCCGGCGCGACCTGGCGGAGACGGTCGTCATGCCGGGACCGGGCAGACTCGTGAAGGCCGTGATGGATCTCTTCCCGTCCTTCGGCCCGTGGATGAACCGGCGCTCGGGCGCCACGGCGACCCTCCGGCGGGTGATCGATGGACGGTCCGCGGCGACCTCCGGGTGACGCTGACCGCGCACCCGCCCGTCAGATCCGGCGAGCCGCGACCAGGATGTGGGTGCCGCCATCCAGGGTTCCGTGCGAACGGCACCTCCGGTGGCGGTCACCGATCCCGGCCGCCGCCGCTCCCCTCGGAGTGCCGCCCACCGCCATCGCCGTGGCGGCGGCCGCCCCGGTGGTCATCGTGCCGCCGATCGGTGTGTTCCTCGTCGACGTGTGCGGTCGTGCTCACGGCGGCACCCCGGGTTGATGCCGGCCCGACGACCACGTGGACGGCGGCCGGCGGCCGAGGCGTCGAGACGGCCGCGGCCGGCGCCATCGGGGGAGCCGCGTCAGCGACCGGCCGCGATGGAGGGGCCGCGGGCTGCGGAGCGGCGGCCACGGCCCGTGGCGTCGGAAGGATGGCCTGCGGAGCGGCGGCTGTCGTCTGGACGGCGATCCGCTTGCTGACGGCGCGCGACGTCGACAGCCAATCCATGCCCCACAGGATGACGGCGGCCCACAGGAACAGCAGCGCCACTCCCGCCACGACCGAGGTGAATCGCAGGGTGGTCCTCATGTCGGCTGCTCGCCAGTGGAACCAGTGTCCCGCGCGCTGATTCACTCCACCGGCTGGCGCGCGACCGTCTAAGACGCATCCTTCGGCGGCGAATCGCTCTGAAACCAGGCGCGGCAATTGACAGACCGCAAGATGGCGGCCCCTGTTCATCCTGTCGTCGTGGACGAGATCCTCCAGGGAGATCCGCCGAAGAAATGGCCCGCGTTCGTCAACAGTTGAGCGTGCTGTTGTCGAAGACGTGTGGTAGCTGAACCGTCCGACGCGTCCCTCCCGGGCGCATGAAGCGCGCCGCGATCACCCGCGCACGAGCGGGAGCGCGCGGAACCAGGCCCGGGACTCGATCTGGCTGCGCCGGATGGGACCGATCTGCCGCGAGTCCATGGAGCGGTCGCGGTTGTCGCCCATCAGGAAGAACTCGTCGAGCGCGAGCGTCGCCGGCTGTCCGTCCGCCGGCCACGGAGGGTCGCAGACGCTCCAGGCGCGCACGTATGGCTCCGGGAGCCTGCGCCCATCCACCGACACCGCACAGGCAGCGACCAGGACCCGCTCACCGGGCAGTCCGACCACGCGTTTGATCAGGTCCTTGCCGGGATCGAACGGATCGCGGAGGATCACGATGTCCCCCCGCGCCGGCGGGTGGCGCCGGTACGCCAATTTGTCGGCGACCAGGTAGTCCCCGTTCCTGACGGCCGGCTCCATCGCCGGTCCGATCACGTGCACGGTCTGGACGACGAAGTTGAGCGGGAGGTAGAGCACGAGCCCGAGCACGGGAAGGGCGAGCAGCAGCACGACGGCCGCCAGCACACACCCGCACGCCAGGTCTCGGCGTGGCCTGGACGGTCCGACCGGACGGAGCGTCGCCGACATCGTCGGCAGGGATCGTAGCCGAGCGACCCTCCTGGACCGCGCGAGCGGCATCGCTCATGATGCGCATCGATGCCTGCTCCTGACGGCTGGCGCCAGGCGCTGAACGGCGACCCGCTGCCCTGGCTGCTCGAGGAGGAAGCACCGGCGGTTCGCCACCTGGCCCTTCGCTGGCTGCTCGACGAGCCCGAGTCGTCCCCGGCGGCGCGGCGAGCTCGAGCGGCCGCCATGCGAGCGGACCCGATCGCGTCCACGCTCGCCGCGCAGCACCCGGACGGGTACTGGGTCAAGCCGGGCAGCGGATACGGGCCCAAGTACACCGGGACCGTGTGGTCGCTGATGTTCCTCGACCAGGCCGGCGCCGACCCGGGTGATCGCGGTATCCAGCGAGCGTGCGCCTACGTGCTGGCGCACACCCAGGCACCCGGCGGCGGGTTCGGCATGAGCGGCACGAACAGCGGGGTGGTGCACTGTCTGCACGGCAACCTGCTGCGGGCGCTGGTCGGGTTCGGCTGGCTCGACGACGAGCGGGTGCGGACCGCGGTCGAGTGGCAGGCGAGGTCGATCACCGGCGATGGGTTCGATGGCTGGCACCGATGGGCCACGAGCGGCCCCGGGTTCTCCTGCGGGATCAACGGGGGCCTTCCCTGCGCCTGGGGCGCGATCAAGGCGCTGCGCGGTCTGTCGCGGATCCCGCCGGAGCAGCGGTCCCCACTGGTACTTCGTGCCATCGGCATCGGCGTCGAGTTCCTGCTCTCACGCGATCCCGCGGTCGCCGACTACCCCGCCCAGAGCAGAGTGAGCCCGAACTGGTTCAAGCTGGGCTTTCCGTCGGGCTACGTCGCCGACATGCTCCAGAACCTGGAGGTGCTGGCGGAGTTCGGCCACGCCGGGAATCCCCGCCTGACGAACGGGATCGACGCCGTGCTCGCCAAGCAGGACGGCGCCGGCCGCTGGAAGAACGAGCACGCCTACGAGCGCGCCACGTGGGTGCCGTTCGAGCGAACACGGTCACCGAGCAAGTGGGTGACGCTGCGGGCCTGCCGGGTGCTCAGGGCCGCGCTGGGCGATTCGTCGCGCAGGTGAGGCCGGTCGGCGGCGCGTTCGCGGTAGGCATCGGGCGGACGCCTTCTCGTCAGTCACCAATGGCGAGGACGTACCGGTTCATCCAGTCGAGCAGCGCCTCGTTCTGCGCCCGGCGGGCGGGGACCGCGCCGACGATCGTGCCGGTGTGTGAGCTGTTCGGGATGCGCAGCATCTCGACCACGCAGCCGTTGGCCTTGAGCACGGCGTAGAACTGCTCCGACTGCTCGGCGGGACAGCGCAGATCGGCCTCGCCCTGCACGAGCAGCGTCGGCGTCGTGCAGCGGTGCGCGTACGTGATCGGCGACTGGCGCAGGTACGCCTCTGGGCTCACCCAGGGCGGACACCCCATCTCCGCGACCGCGAACCAGGGCCCGATGTCCGCGACCCCGTAGAAGCTCAGGAAGTTCGTGACCGGGTTCTCCGGCACGGCGGCCTTGAAGCGGTCGGTGTGCCCCACGATCCAGCAGGTCAGGTTCCCCCCGCCGGAGATCCCGCACACGCCGAGGCGGTCGGGATCCGCCAGGCCCCGCTCGATGGCGTGGTCGACGCCCGCCATCAGGTCCCGGTAGTCGTGTTCGCCCCAGTGGCCGGCCAGCGACGTCGCGAACTCGTCGCCGTACCCGGTCGAGCCTCGCTGGTTCACCATCAGCACGCCGAAGCCCGCGCCGCACAGCAGCTGCATGTCGCTGGACCACGTGTGGCCGAAGCCGCCGTGAGGGCCGCCGTGGATGTAGAGCACCGTCGGAGCCGGCCCCTCGACGCCGCCGGGCCGCAGGAACCAGCCCTCGACCGGGGTGCCGTCCGCACCGCGGAAGGCGAGGTGCTCGACGCCGGGCAGCGACCGCTCGCGCAGGAGGTCGGCGTTCAGCTCCGTCAGCCGGCGCTCGGTTCCGCCGAGCTCGGCCAGGTAGAGGTCGCCGGGCTCCCCGATCGAGCTGGCGTGGAAGAGCAGTCGGTCGGCGCGGAGGCGCATCGGCCGCGCGAACCGGTCGCCGGCGATCACCTCGCGCACCCGCTCGGGGCCGCTCAGCGAGAACGCCCAGACGCCCACACGGCCGCCGACCTGCACCGTGGCCAGCGCCTCTCCGGCGGGGGTCACCGCGAGCGCCGGCAGCGTGACCGGGGCCACGAAGTCAGGCTGGAGCCCTCCCCCGAGGCCTTGGTCGAACGCGGTCGTGCGCAGCTCGCTCGACCCGGTCGCCAGGTCCAGGACCAGCAGGTCGCCCCGCCTGCCGATCGGGACGTCGCGGCGGATCCCGAGCAATACGGCGAGCCGGCCGTCGGGGGCGAACGCGGTGCCCGTGATCAGCGCCTCCGGGTGCTCGAAGTCGCGGACGCGCCCCTCCAGATCGACGAGGCGCAGCTGGTTCGAGAGGAGCGTCGCGGTCGGACCTGCGCCCGCCACGTAGACGATCGCGTCTCCGTCGGGCGTCCAGCGCGGTTCGGCGTTGACCCGGTCGTCATCGGTCAGGCGCTTCGGCTCGCCGCCCGCGATGTCGACGACATGGATGTCGACGAGCCCGTCCTCGATGTAGCCCATCTGGTCGAAGCGGTAGACCGCGCGCGTGACGCGGTAGGGCCGCGCCGGGTCGCGTCGCTCGCCGGGTCCGAGCGCAGCGAACGCGAGCTTCGCGCCGTCAGGCGACCATGCGGGCGTGCCGGCGACGCCCTTCTCCAGCGTCGTGAGCTGCCGCGCCTCGCCCCCGTCGGGGGAGATGACGAAGATCTGCGGCGCGCCCGCGCGATCGGAGACGAAGGCGATCAGCGAGCCGTCCGGCGACCAGGCTGGGCCGCTGTCCGACGAGCGGCCCGCCGTGAGCTGGCGGCGGGCGCCCGTCTCGACGTCGAGCAGGTGCAGCGCCACCCGGTCCTGCTCGGCCTCGACGTCCGCGGCGGTGACCGCGTACACGACGCGACGGCCGTCCGGCGAGAGATCGGCCGCCGCCACGAACCGCAGCTTCAGGACGTCATCGACTCCGAACGCCGACGCCGCGTTGGGTGCCTCCATCTGCTCCTGCCTCCCAGCCCTGAGTCACCTGAACCGTGATCCAGTACAGCACAACCCGCTCAGAGGTTGAACCGCGGGCGGTTCAACCCTTCGAGCGCCCAGCGATGCGTTGAAACGCCGGCGCCTGCACGCTGGACGGTCAGTCGGGCAGAACGAAGTACCACCGCAGACCGCGCTCGGAGACCGCGCCCGCGTCGCCGGCAAACAGCCAGCGGCGCAGGTCCCAGCCGATCGCTTTCGACCACGAGCCGGCCACCAGGCGCTCACCGTCCAGCCCCAGCCACTGGTACGGGTGGCGTTCGGTCTTGAGCCGCAGACGCTCGGGCAGGCGCCGCCGCTCGGCGTCGGCGGCCCGCTCGAGCGCTTTCGCCGCCAGGATGCCGCGGGCGCGCTCTCGGAGCTGCTCGCTCGGGTCGTTGGCCGCGAGGTGCTCCACCAGGCGCTCGGCCCAGGGTCCATGGTGCTGCCAGCCCAGCGGGTTGAGGACCGCGTCGCGCACCCGGCGGTTGGGATCACGTGCCATCCGCTCGAACAGGGGCTGGACCTCGAGCGCGCAGCCGCTGGGCTTGCAGTGCTGGCAGCTGAGCGTGTGGAGCGCGGAACGGCGCACCCGGGGATCGGGATCGTCGAGGGCACGCTGGAGGGCAGCCAGCGAGTCACCTGTGAAGTCCAGATCGTCCAGGAGCCGGCAGCAGGAGCGCCGCACCCTCCACTCGGGCCTCGCCAGCCCGGCGACGAGCGCCGGCACCAGGCGCTCCGGCGACTGTCCCTGCAGCTTCTCGGCAGCTGGTCCGGCGGTCGACGGATCGGCGAGCTGGGAAACCAGCGCCCGCAGGTCGATCCCCGGGCGCGCCGGCACCAGGGCCGCCCTGGCGGTCGTGTAGTTCTCCCCGGTCGCCGCCATGCGGGCGCGCACCAGGCGCTTCAGGTCCTTGTCGAACGGCATCTGAGAAATCCTCCGCGCCGCCGGTCAGCGGTCCCCGGCTCCGCCTGGCGGCAGATCTCTCAGCTCACAGGACCCGGGAGTATGCCCCCCTCCGCACTCATCCCCGGCCGGGGCGATCGGGAGAGTGCTGGGCGTCGGGTCGCGCCGTGTCATCGAGGGTATCAGGCGGCGTCGGGGAGTGGAGGCGGCGTAGCGTGTCCACCAGCGAGGTCCTCGAGGAGGCATGAGATGAGTCCAGACGACTTCCCGTCACCGGAGTCCAGCCCCGATGGCTTCGTCCTGACGCACTTCCTGGTGGTCGCCGACCAGGACCGGTCGCGCGACTTCTATGTATCGGTGTTCGGGGGCCAGGTCGCGCTCGAACGCGATCCGGTCATCGTCAGGGTCGCGAACTCGTGGCTCATCCTCAACGAGGGCGGCGGGCCGACCGACGACAAGCCCGAGGTGACGCTGACCACGCCCCCTGACCCGAACCGGACGAGCGCCTTCCTGAACGTTCGCGTGGCGGACATCGGCAGGATGTACCGGGAGTGGTCGGCCAGGGGCGCGACCTTCCTGACCGAGCCCAAGGACCACGGCCGCGAGATCCGCGCGTACATCCGCGATCCCGACGGCCACCTCATCGAGGTGGGCGAAACCCGGCGCTGACGCGCTCGCCGCGGCGCCCTGGCCAGGGCGGTCGGGTGGCCGAGGATTCGGCCGAGTTCTGAGCGGCCGCGAAGACCGGTACGGACCGGCGATTCTCGCGATGCGAGTCGGAGGACGCGCCCGTAGCGTGGCCCGCATGGGCAAGGATCAGCGCTCGGAAGCGCGGGAACAGGTCGAGGAGCTCGGACGGCGCGGGGCCGATGCCGAGAGGCGGGGAGACGTGACCCAGGTCGCCGTCGACCAGCGTGGCTCGTGGCTCATCGCCGGCATCCACCTGAGCCCGATCGCGCCGCCGGCCGAGGGGAGATAGGGCGATGGCTGAGCCAGCTGTCATCGACGTGGAGGACCTGCGCCGCGACGACGGTTACGCGTTCGTGGGCTCCGACCGCGGCGGCGTCCCGGTCTCGCTCATCCTGGACCGCTCGGAGCCGGGTCGCGGGCCCGCCCTGCACCGCCATCCGTACGACGAGGTCTGGGTCCTCGACGAGGGCGAGGCGTCCTTCACGGCCGGAGACCGTACGCTGGCGGCCGGCCCGGGCTCGGTCGTCGTCGTGCCCGCCGGCACACCCCACTCGTTCAGGAACACCGGCGGGACGCCGCTGCGCATGACCTGCATCCACACCAGCCCGCGGTTCGAGACGGAGTGGTTGTAGCGGCACGCGACCTCAGGGTCAGCCCGTGATCCGATTTCAGGGCTAGCCCTGATGCGCGGGCCAGCGCCTCTGGCTACGGTCCAGGCAGGGAACGCTCTCACAGCAGGCCCACGCGTTGGACGAGGAGGAACGAGGATGCCGGACGGCACAAGATTCCGCGTCTCACGGCGCCAGGCGATGAAGATCGGGGCCGGGGCGGTCGTCGTCGGGGCCGTCGGGGTCGATGTCGCGCAGCGGATCGCGGCCGCCGCCGAGGCCGCCGCCGTTCACGGACCCGCGATATCGTCCGATCCCCGCCACGCGCAGTCGGGGCGGGTGGTCGAGGTCGACGGGAACCAGGTGCAGGTGCAGGTCTTCGGGTCGGGGACGCTTGTGTCCGCGCCCCTGGTGGGCTTCCCCGACGCAGTGGTCCCGCGGGTCGGCGACCACGTGACGCTCACCGACGTCGTCCCCGGGTTCGAGGTCGCCGCCCTCCCGCTGGTCCACTGGATCTCCGGCGTGCCGAAGGTCCGCACCGACCAGACGATCGGCATCGGGGGCACTCGGCTGCTGCCCACCGCGCCGCTTCTCGACGCCAGCCGGCTCGGCGCGCCGGTTTCGGTCTCCGTCCTGGACACCAGCCTGGCCACCGCCCAGGTGTTCGGGGTCAGGGGCCTGCCGGCCTGAGGCCGACGATGGTCGCGCTCGTCATCCAGGCGGCCGCCGCCCTGGTGCTCCTGTACGCAGGCGCCTCCAAGCTGGCTCAGCCGGAGGACATTCGGAAGACGATCGGCGCGCTGGGCCTGCCCGGCTCCCCGATCGTGCTGGCCGCGGCCCTCGGCGTAGCCGAGCTGGGAGCCGCCGCCCTCCTCGTCGTCGTGCCGGCCAGCCCGGTCACCTCGGCCGTCGTGCTGGCCCTCGGTGGTGCCTTCGCGGTCGCTGGTGCGCTCGCCATGACGCGCCGCGTCCAGGTGCACTGCGCGTGCCTGGGTCCCGCCCTGTCGGGCCGCCTGGGCGTGCGCCAGCTGCTCTCGCTCCCGCTCTGGATCGCGGTCGCGGGTGCGGGCGTCGTGGACCGAACCGTTCCGCTCGCCGGCGACAGGCTCGAGCTCCTGGTCGTGCTGGCGATCCTGGTCACGCTCAGTGCCGGCGTCCAGCTCACGTCCCTCGTGCGTGAGCACCGGACGCTCTACCAGACGATGGACGGGAGTTGATCGATGCTGCTTCCAGTTGCGGTTGCGGTCATCGCGGTCATCCAGGTGATCT
>Ga0126369_10001748_pt1 | contig 15236 bp, 14 predicted proteins | sample PanSoiMetaPlot_1_FD_109646 | JGI IMG/M metagenome (GOLD analysis project Ga0126369, IMG submission 109646) | Tropical forest soil microbial communities from Panama - MetaG Plot_1 | ecosystem: Environmental > Terrestrial > Soil > Tropical forest > Bulk soil | place: Panama | collected 2016-02-17 | reverse complement strand
GCGCACGATGCTCTCGTATGCGTCGGCATTATCGGGTGTCGTCCAGCCTCGCCACACACGGCAGATCATGAACCCGAGCCTATGCGCCTGGTTGCCGGGAACTGCCGCTCAGCTAGGTCCCGTCCGTCCTCGAGAGGGCCCGGCCGCGCACGGCTCGGTACCCGCCGAAGCCGGTCTCGAGCACGCCCTCGCCGCCCGTCAGCCCGGGCAGTTGCTCCTGAAGGCTTCGCACCTTCGCCGACGGCAGCAAGGCGAGGACCATCGACCGGTCGCCCTGCGGCGACGGCGTAGCGGCGTCGGCGCCGAGCCTGGCCAGGCCCGACAAGACGGCACCAGTCCTCGCCGCCGGGAGCTCGACGCGGACGGTGGCCATGGGCTCGCAGATGACGGTTCCTGCCCGCCGCAGCGCCTCCATCAAGACCAGCGGCGTCAGCTTGCGGAAGTCGGCGGCCGTCGTCCTGGGCGTGGGCAGCACGCGTTTGGCCAAGCCGTCGCCCACGTAGTAACCGCACTCGTTCATCGTCACGATGCAGTCGGTCACCTGCCAGCCGTGCAGGCCCCGCTCCAGCGCATGCTCCACGTACTGGGTCATCGCGTCGGTGAAGCTTGCCGCGGTCTTGTAGATGAACAGCGGAAGCAGTCGCGGGTCGACGTCCAGCCGGAACTCGATGCCGGAATCGGCAGGCCCGGGCTCGACGCGCAGCCCGACTGTCGCCGAGTACGGGTGGCCGTCGGACTGCAGGACCTCGACCGCGCTCGCGGCGCCGGCCGGCCGCTCCATGTAGATCGTCGTCGTCTCGCGGAACGTCACGGCCAGGCCGAAGTCGTCGGCGAGCACGGACCCGATCACCTCCTTCTGGACCTCGCCATAAAGGGAGACGTAGATTTCCTGCCGCTCGTCGTCTTGCCTCAGATTGATGAGCGGGTCCTGCTCGGCGAGTTGGCCGAGTGCGACGCGCAGCCGCTGCTTGTCGCCGGGATCGCATGGGACGACGGCCGATTCAAGGGTGGGCGGCGGGAACTGGTGGCCAGCGTCGGCGTGCGCGGCTTCGCCAACCGGGTCGCCGATCCTGGCCCCGGCCAGGCCCCAGAGCTTGCCGATCTGGCCAGCCTGGACCGATGGCCGACTAACCGCGGGTCCTCGTTCGAACGCGGCCACCGCCGTCACCCGGCCGTCGAGCCCGGCCCCGAAGCGCAGCCGGTCCCGGACCCGCACGGTGCCCGAGAACATGCGAACGTACGCGATCTTCTCGCCGCTGCCGCCGCGCTCGATCTTGAAGATGCTGCCGGAGACGGGCCCGTCTGCGTCCCCGGCAGCGGCAGGCAGGAGTTCGGCGATGCCTCCCATTAGCTGCTCGATCCCGGCGCCGGTGATCGCCGAGCCAAAGAAGACTGGGTGCACCTGGGCTCGCCTGGTCTGGGCAGCCAGCGCTGCGCGCAGCCGTCCGTTGGGAACGCCCGCGGCGTCGCGCACGTACGCGGCGAGCAGCCCATCGTCGCGTTCGGCCAGCAGCTCGGCCAGGCTCGCCGTGAACCCGGCGTCATCCGGGCCGGGCGTGGTGACGCGAGCAGCGCGGGTGCCCGCGCCGTCCACCCGCCCCATCGCCACGACCGCCACCTTCAGCCGGCCCGAGATCTCCTCCAGCACGCCGCCCGGCCGCGCTCCGAGGCGGTCGATCTTGTTGACGAACAGCAGGGCCGGTATCCGCAGGCGCTCAAGCGACCGCATCAGGATCCGCGTCTGCGGCTGCACGCCCTCCACAGCCGAGACGACGAGCACCACCCCGTCGAGCACGCTGAGCACCCGGTCTACCTCGGCGATGAAGTCCGGGTGGCCCGGCGTGTCGATCAGGTTGACGTCGACATCGGCGATCGGGAACGACGCGACGGCGGACTTGATCGTGATGCCACGGCGCCGTTCCAGCGGCAGGGAGTCGGTCAGGGTCGTCCCGGCATCGACGCTGCCGGGCTGCTCGATGACCCCCGACGTGAACAGCAGCCGCTCGGTGAGAGTGGTCTTGCCTGCGTCTACATGCGCCAGGATCCCCAGGTTGAGCGTCTTCCGGGACACGCGCCACACCCCTCGAATCGATACCAAAAGGCAATCTCGATGGACGTGAACGCCTCCCGCATCTGCTCTCCTCTCCTGGGCGACCGGCGCTGTATGCGCGGACGTCAAGCATAGGGTGAGTAGCCACGAAGCCCTAGCGGTTTTTCCGCCGGCTGAAGCTCGCCCTGCCGGGCGCGGCTCCGACTGTGGATCGGCGGCGAAGGTGCGGGCAATGCGGCATGGGGCAGCCAGGCTGGTGCATCCGAGGTGTTTCGCACCGGTCACGAGCACGGCACCGCGGGGTCGCTGGCGCGTAGCCAGCTCACGCCGGGCATGCGGCGCGCTGTGACACTGGGCAGATGAGCGAGCAGATACGGGCCGCGGTTGAGACCGACGTGGCCGCAATGACCGGCCTGGCAGCCAGGCGCCGCGAGCAGTACGCCCGCTACCAGCCGGTGTTCTGGCAGCCCGCCCCCGATGCGCTCGACAAGCACCGCCCCTACCTGGCGGGCCTCGTCGCTGACGGCCAGGTCATCACCATGGTCAGCGAGGAAGATGGGCAGCTGACCGGGTTCCTGATCGCGACCCTGGTCGCGGCGCCCCCGGTTTACGATCCCGGCGGCCTGACCTGCCAGATCGACGATTTCACGGTGGCCGCCGACGAGAACTGGTCGACCACGGGTTCAGCGCTGCTTCGCGCAGCCATGGCCGAGGCCGCGCGGCGCGGCGCCGTCCAGGCAGCCGTCGTCACAGCGCACCTCGATCATCCCAAGCGCGAGGCTCTCCGCTGTTGCGGGCTCGAGATCGCCTCCGAGTGGTGGGTAACGGCGCATCTGGAGGCCGAACCGCCACGCCCGCATCTGCCGAGGTAATGCACCACGATCGTGGTTAGTTCGCCGAGCTACAACGCCACTGCGGCAACCGCCGGACTACTGGCTGACATTGCCAGCGATCCACCGGCCCGGTAGACCCCGCTGTCACCCTGCCGGCCGCAGCGAAGGCAGCCGCGAACAGCCGATTGACGATGACAGGTATCGCTGCTTGGCTGTGCATGTGGCCGTGTTAGTCAGCTTTGTCAGTAGATGGCGGTCTCGGCATTCACGGTAGTCAGCGCGGGCCGGAGGCAAGATGCGACGCGCGAACACGGTCAGGGCCCGCGTGGAGTACTCCGGTGCACGAGAGCGGCATTGGTGGCGCTGGGGGCAAGCCGCATGGGTGGCGGCACTGAGCGCGATCGTCGCCTGGCCAGCGTTCCTGGCCGGGTCGGCGGTGGCGGCTGCCGCGCCCTCGCTGACCGGTCGGCAACCCACGATACGGGGCGTCGATGTGGTACGGGCTCTGGCGGCAGGACGCAGCTTCGACCGCAGGAACTTGAGCATCATCGGCGACGTGAACATGGGTCGGCTGAGAGTGGTGCGGGTGGGGCTGCGGTGTCAGCACTGCACGCTGGAGGGATCTCTGCTCGGCCGAGATGTCAGGTTCAAGGATGTGGTGGACCTGAGCGGCACCACCGTCACCGGGCGAGTGGACCTGCGCGGTGCCCTGTTCGGCCGAGGGCTGGCCTGGCGCGACGGGAGCATCGACGGCACGACTAGCGCGAGCCTGGCGGTGTTCCGGAACCTGGTGGATGCCAACGGGCTGAGCTTCGGCCGCCGAGCCGATTTCACCGGGGCGCGGTTCCTGGCCGCGGCGAACTTCGGCGCCGCGGACTTCCGTGGTCCGGCGCTGTTCGACGGGGTGGCCTTTGGTGGCACCGCCACCTTCACCAGCGGCGGCCGCGTACCGGGGCATCAGGGCGCGGAACCCTCGCACTGCCCGCAGGGGCAGGCCGGGTCGTTCAGCGCGGATGCCTCGTTCACGGGTGCGACGTTCACGGCGGCCGACTTCCGCGGCCGGTGCTTCCATGCGACGGCGTCATTCGCAGAAGTGATTGTGCACGGGCCGGCCGCCTTCGACGGAGCCTGGTTCCTGCACCAGGCCAATTTCGAAAATGCCGTGATCACTGGCGATCTGTCCTTCCTCGCGTCAAGGTTTAAGAGCACAGCCGACTTCGACGGCGTCGTGGTGGGCGCGGATCTCAACTTCGACTACGCCGAGCTGGCCGGCCGGACGATGTTGTCCCATGCAGCTGTGACCGGCACGCTGTCGTTCTGGCTCACCATTTCCGGCGCCAAGGACTCGCTGGAGGCATCACGCAACCTGCGTGCCGGCGGCCTGGTGCTCGACCCGAACGACATCGCCTGGGTAGCCGGATCCGGTGCCCAGATCAACATGTTGCAACGGGTGGAACGCACTGCCCGCGCCAGCGGGCAGATCGACGTGGCCAACAATGCCCGATTCGCGTGGCTGCAAATGGCCAGTGCGCACCAAAAAGGCATCGCCGGCATGCCCGATCACCTGCTCTACCGCGACATCGCCGGCTACCTGGTCCGCCCGTGGTACCCGGTACGAACGCTGCTGCTCCTGATTGCGGCCGGGATCATCGTGAACGCAATGATGATCGGCAACGTCTGGCAGCGGATCCGCCGCAAGCTCCGCTTGCGAAGGCGCCCGGGACCCTACCCGCCCCGACTCGGCAGAGCGACCAAGCGCTCCTCCTTGACGCGCGCTTTCGTGAGCGCCGTGCCGTTCACCTTGCGGACCGTGTTCTGGCGACACCCCGCCGAACCAGAGCTGCCCGCCAGTGCGCGCTTCGTGACCATTGTCGAGTCCACCTTCGGCAAGGCGCTAGGGGTGGCGTTCCTGATGTGCGTGGCCAATGTCAACCCCACCTTGCACCAATTCATTGACGCTCTACTCCGGAGTAAACCATGATCATTAGCCACCGGGCTCGTGCCCTAGTGATGGCGCTGACCTGCTCTATCCTGATCGCCGGCTGTTCGTCCAGCAGCAGCAGTAGTCGTAGTAGCAGCAACAACAGCAGCGGCAACGGCGGCAGCAACGGCGGCAGCACGTCGACGACGACCAACCCGCCCGCGGGCTGCTCCAATCCCGGCAACGACTTCGGAGTCGTTTGCAACGTAAGCTGGCCAGCCAACGTCGGCACTAATAACTCACCTGGCGACGGCACGGCAATCCACAAAGGCGACCCGATCGGCACCGGACCGAACGGTCAAATGGAATTCTGGATCAGCGTGAAGATCAGGAAGTGCACCATCTTCCCGATGTTCTCCTCCGGCACGAATCTGACGGTCTGGCCCACCCCCGGCGCCCCTCAGGTTATCCTGCACCTCGAGCAGGGGGCTGCTGCGTGCAAGACCACTAACTACCCGCACCACGTCGACCTGAGCGTCGGCAACCATGTACGAATTCACATGGCCGACCCGGTCTTCGTGGCCATGATCGATCCCAGCGGCACCGTACTGATCCAGGTCTTCGTCGGCACCCTGACCGTCAGCACCGACACCGGGCAAAGTTCAGTCACTCTCACCGCTGGCACTGCGCACGCGCAGGTGTTGGTCGACCCCAGCGGCAAGATTCAGGTGCCCACGGCGCTGGCCTTCAGCAAGCTGCCCAAGGCAGAACTGGTGGCAATACGAGATGTACAGGATTAACCCGTGATCTTGATCAGCCATTTCGTTGTCGGCACCCATACGGCTCCCTGAGTGTCATAGATCGCCCCGCATGGCTGCCCGCAGGACACTAGGCCACGAGGCAGCACCCAGCCGATGGGCATGCCGGTGGCAATGCTAACCCGCAGCACACCACTGAGCTGGCCCTCGCCGAGGAACCATAGCGAGCCCTGGCCGACTGCCAGGTAGCGCAGGCTGCCGACAAAGCCCGGATCATAGGTGCGGTACGTGTAAATCCGCACAATCTTGCCGGTATCCGGATCGATCTTCGCGACCTTCTCGTCGCCCGTCATCGCCCAGATGAACCCGCCGCTGTACACCAGCGACTGGGTCAAGGCAAGACTCACCGAGTACGCCCGTGTGATCAGAGGGCGCGCACTGGAGCCCGCGCGTTCCAGGCCACTGATGCCGACCGGCGTGGTGTACCACACCCCGTCGGGGGCCGCCGCAGCCAAGGAGGCGGCATCGCTGACGGGAGCCGACGCCCACTCAGTCGTCCCGGTCATCGGGTTCAGGAGCACGAACTTCGCACCTGGCGGTCGGGTCCGGCACTCTGCCAGCAGACTGCCAGCACTGAACGTGAGCGAGCCGCACCAGACGCCCGGGAGGCGAACGATCTTCACGACGTGTCCGGTAGCCGGATCGACCCGCTCAAGCTGTCCTCGCATGCGACCAAACGGCCTGGTCAGCCACACTGTGCCCGCGCCTGCCGCGACCGCCTCGTACGCCTGGCCAAGCGTGACCCGCAGCATGATCTTGTCCGTATGCACGTCGATCTTGACCAACTCGTACTCGCCGGACGCACGGCCGAGGAACCGAACCGCCCACAGTTGGCCGGCATCTCCGGCGATCGACACGACACGGCTCAGCGGGATGCGCGCCACCGTTCCGGCCGGGACTGCGGGCGCGGGTGGCATACCGCCAGAATTTCGATCGCCGCCATTGCCCGGTGCCTGTCCGGACGATCCTGAAGACAGGATTACCGCCGTGACGGGGATGGTGACCACAAAGGCAGCCACTGCCGCGATCGCGACGACCCGCCCACGGCCGGCCGCGAACCGCGCGAGCCAGCCTTTGAGGCGCTGGGCGCGGCTTCGGCGCTCGGACCCGCCGAGCGAGACGATGTCCTCCGGCACACTTTCAGGATGCGCCCAGGCGCAAGTGGCCAGGTTCACAGGCGCGCCGTGACCCAGACCTCTTCGTAGTCGCTCAGTCGGCCGATGACGGCCTCGCCTGCCGACGCAGCGGGTGCTCGGCGTGGAAGACTGTGGCGAACGATGGGTCGCCGCGCAGACCTTGCCCGCATGAGCGTGGTTGCCGCGCCCAATGTCCTAGACGACTGAAGCAGGCCCGGCAACCGGCTCGGCGTCTATGACCAGTCCTGTTCGCCTCCGGGGAGGCCGCGGCACCGCGGCACAGCTGTCCGCCCTGTCGATGAGCGGCAACTATGTGAACGAGCAATCTGATACCGGCGGCGACGTGACACTCAACTCCTACGGCACCCAGAAGTACGCGCGACTGGCAGCGCTCAAGGCTCGTTATGATCCGGAGAATCTCTTCCGCCTCAACCAGAACCTCACGCCCATGCCGCGCCAGGATGCCGCGCGGACATGACCCTGCCCGGAACATGGGGCAATTTCCAACAGTGGGCGGCTGGGGATCGAACCCAGGACCGGCGGATTAATGAGTCGGATCCCTCTACGTCTGCCGAGTGCGTTCCTGTCCATCAGTGCAGCTCAGGTACGGTGCGCAGTCTCTTCAGTGCGCCTCCGTCCACCCGTGTGCCTCATTTCATGGGTAACGCAGTAGCGGACGATCATGGTGCCTGTACCGCGGCATCCGGGTCAGGTTCGGCTATTTGACGAGTAGGTGCATGGGCGGATTCACACATGAAGGGTGGGCCGGTAGATGAGTTCCAGGGTGCGGCCGTCGAGCGTCCTGCTCTCAATCAGCTCCAGGTCGAAGTCGGCCGCACCCTGGAAGATTGGCTCATCTCCGGTTTGACCGGTGATCACGGGGAAGATCGTCACCTGCACGCGGTCGACAAGACCGGCAGCCATCAGTGCGCGGTTCATCGACAGACTGCCGTGCGAGCGCAGCGGCACCGCTGACTCCTCCTTCAGCCGGGCGACGACGTCGACGGCGTCACCACTTGCTACCGTCCCGTCTGGCCAGTCGAGGGGTCCTTCGAGCGTCCTCGACACCACTGTTGCAGGTAGGTTCCGCATCCGGGTGACCCATGGGTCAAAGACCTCGGAATCCTCGGTGCTCGAGGCCACCATCTCCGCGAACGCGCGGTACGTGTTGGCCCCGAAGACCATCCGCTGCTTCTCGCTGTACAGGGCGAGGCGGTGGTCGAGCAGTTCGGGGCCCTGCTTGCCCCAGTAGCCGCCCCAGCCGCCGCCGCTGATCGAAGCGTAACCATCAACGCTGGAAAACACGTCGAAGGTGTAGGTAGCGGTCATGATGCTCTCCTCGAGTGCGATAGATTGCGCCGTTGCTGTCTCTCGCTCTGGCCACGAACGGGCTCGACGCGATCCGACACCACCGCTCAGGTCTGGGCTTACTTGGGCCGCACATGCAGAAGTCTGTCCTGGCACTCTTGCATGCACGCACCCTGAACAGTGAGCTCTTCACCCACAGCCAAGCTCCGGCGATTAGCAGGCCTAGTTTGGGCACGTATTGGGCACAGACAGCCCTGGAGCTACCCATAGCCGCGCTCATCCGTATACGACCGCCAACCGAGGACAGCCGTCGGCACTATTTGCCCAGGCCAGAGGCCACCGAACGGGTCTGTGACGCGTGGGGCGGCTGGGGATCGAACCCAGGACCGGCGGATTATGAGAGGGCCGGGCGGCAGCCCAGAGCGCCCTGCCGGCGCCGATCGATCGCACGAGTGCCCGGAACGCGCAGAATGCACACAGTTCTCGCGGGCACTCGTTCCACGATTCGTTCCACGGCGCTCGAATCGATCCGGCTACGGAGAGTGAGCTTCCGGAGTCGTAGTGATGCCTACTCCCATGGCAGCCTGCAATGTTACGAGAGTGGCGCCACCAACTCCGAGCAGGTGCCAATGGTTAGCCGAAGTACCCCTGTCCCGAGCGCGCCGAAGACTGGACGAGGATCTACTCCCGCGCCGGGCTCTACATCGGCTGCCTCTTCATCGCCACCACCAAGCCCGCATAACCCCACACGCCTCTGTCAGATGGACTTGAATGCCAGGACCGATACGCTCTTGACGCCGTAGGTCGTGGTGGCGCCCTGCGCGGAATCGGAGATGAAGGCGTACCGCGGGTTGTCCTGGATGGTCGCGACCTTGAGTCCGGCGTCCTTAATGGCCTGCCGGTACGCGCCGCGCTGCATCGCGCCGCCGATACACGATGCCCACAAGTTCACGTCGCAGACGATCGCCTCGGCCAGCGGCTTGTCACTGACGATGTCCGAAATCGCCATCCGTCCCCCCCGCTTGAGCACGCGGGCGATCTCAGCGAACACCGCCTGCTTGTCCGCGCACAGGTTGATGACGCCGTTGCTGATGACCACGTCGACGGAGCCGGTCGCCACTGGGACATCCTCAATGAAGCCCCTCTCGAAGCGCACATGGTCGAAGCCATGCCGCGCCGCCAGGGTGCGGGCCTTGCCGAGCTGCTCGTCGGTCATGTCAACGCCGATGACCTCGCCGTCGGGTGCGACGGCGAGGGAGGCCACGAAGGCGTCCATCCCCGAGCCGCTCCCCAGATCCAAGACCCGCTCTCCCGGGCCGAGAGCGGCCAGGCCCAGGTGGTACCCGACCCCGGCGAACGACTCGATCGACGGGGCCGGCACCTGGTCGAGCTGCCGCGCCGGGTAGCCGAGCCGCTGGGCCAGCGCGCGGCCCATCTCGAAGTGGAACGTGCCTGCGGGCTCCTCAGCCACGGCCTTGTACATCTCCTTGACCTTGGCCCTGAGCTCGCTGACGTCGACGGCTGCCATGGCTGGGTGCCCTTCCCTTGATCAGTAGCTGAATGTGGTCGCGCTGTCCTCGCCGATCCACGCCCACATCGGAGCTGTGCCCTGGATTTCGGCACCGCTGATGAGGGTGGCGGACCCGAGCGCTTTGGTGTTGAAGCAGATGGGGCAGACGTAGTAGCGCCCGCCCGCTGCCTCGTAGCGCTTCAGCAGGTCAGGCAGCGAAGGGCAGCCTTCACATGCCACCCCGGTGGCGACGCCCTCGGTCGCGAGCCTGACGGCTTCCTTGGTCAGGAACATGAGCGTCGGGCGGCCTGACTCGGCCGCGCCCACGGCCACCAGGAACGCCACGGTGACCTTCTCGGGATCCTCAAGACCTGTGCTCAGACTGATGACTGCCTTACCTGGCATCGACATGCCTCCCTTTCGAGCGTGCCCGCAACGGGGCTTGCGAAAAGAACGCTAGGGATGCCGCGAGCCAGTGTCGTCCGGGATTCTCCCTACAAATCCAGGGGGGCGAGGGTGTCCAGCAAGCCGTTCCGCATGGCGAAAAGGGTCGCGGTGGACCGGTTCGAGGCACCGATCTTGGCGTAGATGCGTTCGATGTGCGTCTCCGCGGTCTTCGAGGTGATGCCCAGCTTGCGCGCGACCTGCCGGGTCGAAGCACTGCGGGCGATCAGGGTGAGCACCTCGATCTCACGAGGCGTGAGCCCGGCCGGCCCGGCCCGCCGCTTTCCGCCCTGCTGCCCGGCGGCGGCGAGCACCGCGTCCACGGCCCTGGCATCCAGGCGCCCAGCCCGGACCTCCGCGCGCAGCTCGCTGGCGGCTTGTTTCAGCGAGAGTGCCGGGCGGTATGGCCGGGGCTCGCTCATCGCGTGACACATGTCGGCGGCGGCCAGGATGCGGCCGGGCACCGGGATCGCCGCCCCGGACAGGCCGCGATGGTAGCCGGACCCGTCCAGGCGCTCGTTGGCGAGTGAAGCGATGGCGCCGATCCTGGCCAGGGCCGCGGGACGGGCCAGGGCACGTTCGGTCCAGTACGAGTGCAGGCGCATGCGCTCTGCCTCGGTACCCGTCAGCAGCCCTGGCTTGTTCAGGATCGACGCTGGCACGCCGTGCATGCCGACATCGTGGAGCAGGGCGGCCCGCCGGAGCGTGACCGTCTCCCCCTCAGGCAGGCCGTACAGCCCGGCGGCCGTGGCGGCCAGCCGGGCCACTCCGCGGGAATGTCCTGCCCTGGCCGGGAACCGCACGTCGGTGAAGTCAGCCAGCGTCTCCAGCGCTGAATCGAATTCGTGTGCTGTCAGTGGCTTACGCAGCGCTGGCTCAGCCTCGATCAGCGCCGAGCACTCGCTGACGGGGTCCATGTCCGCGAGCACTTCACGGGCGCTCGCGCAGAACACGTCGACGACTTCGGGATCGAAATGCCTGCCCCGGCGCGCCCTGGCCACCTCGACCGCGGCCTCCACCCCGCCCGCCCGGTGATACACCTCGACGGTGTCGGCGAGGTGGAACAGCCGAACCGGCCGCGAGATCTCCTCACCGCCGACCCCGTCAGGGACTCCCTTCGCATCCCAGCGGGTAAAGACCTGCCGGAGCGGCTCGCACACCTCAAGCGGGAGCCCGAGCCGCTCGGCCATCTGAGTCGTCGTCAGGCAATGCGACATCAGGCCGCGCTCGACCGCCCGGCCGCCGGTAACAACGAGACTGGCGGCCATACGGACCCGGTGCAGGAACGGCGCGCCGACCCCGACATGGGTTAGCACGAACCCCATCATCGGCAGGCCCGAGAGATCGACCTGGTAGCTGTCGCCACGGAACGCGATGTCATCGCCGAACCAGGCAGACACCTCCGTAGTATCGGCGACACAGCCCACCCAGGCCAGGACCAGCACGAAATACAGCGCGGCGGCCGGCTCGTCCCCCAGATCAAGCCGGTCGCACAGCCGCCGCGCGATGAGCCATGAGCGCAGCACGTGGTCCATCGGCTGGCCCATCCCCAGGTCGGTGGCCAGCGAGAATGCCGCGAGCAGCTCCGCGAGCCGAAGCCCTGAGTCCGGTTCTGCCACCCCCATGATCAGTCATGCTACGTCGCGGGGCGCTCGCTCTCATGTAAACCCAAGAGATGACAAAGCTGCTCTCTGCTGATCAGAAACGGCAGTCACCGCATTTCGGTGCGAAGGGACCGAGATTTTCGCGTAGGCCCGGACGGGAAAAACCGCCGCGGCGCGCGGACAGCTAGCGCGCGGCCCCCGCGCGTCCCGCATGAGCTGTTCTTGCATGCTTAGCTGTTCGCGGGTGGCGTACCGGGCCGTGCCCGGCTGGGTGTATACGCTGCGCCCGTCGAGGCTGCGGATCAGGGAGGCAAGCAGCGGCGGCGACTTCGTCAATCAGCCCCGCAGCCAGTGGGACCCCGACAGCCTTGCCGAGCAGCCCTACGACGCGGCGCAGGTCCGCAGCGTTTCGCGGAGGCGAACGCGCCATGGGCGGCCCAAGTCGGCCACGACCTCGATGATGAGGCGCTGTAGCCAGGGCAGCAGCCCCAGCAGTACCGTCACCCTGCCGATGATGGTCGCCCAGTGCTACGAGCCTTAATCCCCTGCAGCGGCTGGCAGGCCTAGCGGCAGGCGGCGGCTGGCTGCCGCCAGGGCGGTCGCCCCGACCCCGGCGATGGCGAAGGCGATCGCGACTCCGACCGCGAGCGGCCAGCCATGAGCCGAGGCGGCGGTGACTGCGATGCCGCCAGCCCCGATGCCAGACGCGGTCCCGAGCACGTCCGCCAGATTGAGGGACGCCGACGCCCACCCTTCGCGTCCCGCCGGTGCCTGACGCAGCATCAGCAGCGACGTCGGCGCGTACGCCATGCCGATCCCGAACCCGGCCACAGTCCACGCCGCCAACCCGACGAAGACGGGAACGTCAGGCAGCAGCACGAGCATCATGGCCGCGAGTCCAGCGGCGATGATCGCCACGCCGCAGCGGATCAGGCGGCGCGCTTCCCATGTCGCGTTGAGCCGGGATTGCAGCCATGCGGCGCCGGTCCAGGCCAGCGTGGCCCCGGTCACGGCGACGCCGGCGAGTGCCAGACTGTGATGGCGGACGGTCGTGATCGTCAGCGTGACGTATGCATCGGCTCCGAAGAATGTGAAGGTGAGAAGGCCACGGCAGAGGATGACTGCGGGCAGACCGGGCCGAGCCTTGAAGGTTCCGGCGGGCAGCAGGCGCCGCAAGGAAAGGCTGATGGCCGCGATACCCAAAGCCAAGAGGCCAAGACCGGCAACGCCGCCGAGTATGTGGCGGGACCCTGATGCCATCGTCAAGCCCGCGAGGATCAGCCCTGCGCCGACCGCTACCGCCATCCCGTCGGTCAGCCGGTGCTCGGTCACTGCCGACTCGCCGTGCGGTCCTGACTGTCTGCCAAGCCGGAACAGGGCGGGCATCGCGAGCGAGCCCGTGACAGCCACCAGCGGCAGCAGGCCCAGGAACACCCATCGCCAGCCGAACACGCTCGCGATCGCGGCGCTGACCGCCGGGCCGATGAGCCCGGGCACTACCCATGCCGTGGAGAGAACTGCCATCATGCGGGCCCGCAGCTGCTCGGGAAGGCTGCGGCCGATGGCCACGTAGGCGACCGCGAACACCGCCCCGGCTCCAGCTCCCTGCACGGCGCGGCCGCCAACGAGCACCGGCATCGACGGGGCAAGCCCGGCGATAGCGAGTCCGGCGGAGAACAACGCCAGGCCACCGGCAAATGGCCGCGCCGGGCCCTGGCGGTCGGCCTGCCGGCCCGCCGCGACGATGCCGACGATATTGCCGAGCATAAACGCGCTGAAAGCCCATCCGTACAGGCTCAGTCCGCCCAGGTCACGCGCGACGACCGGCATGATCGTGACAACCGCCAGCGCCTCCGAGGCGACGAAGGTGATGGTCAGCACCAGCCCGGTGGTGAGCGCCCGGCGCTTCGGTGACCAGAGCCCGTCCTTGCTCGGGTGCTGGTCAGGCTGGGGCGAGCGGGTTGCGCCCGCGATCCGGGCTGGGGCCTCGAGGCTGGTTTGCGTCGTCACGATCCTGAGAGTAAGAGTTCAAGTGCGCTTGAAGTCAACTGACTTCTTCGATGCCGCTGCGCGGGGAGTGTCACCCATCAGCCGGGACACCGTCACCCTTCAACCGAAGCCCCAGAGGGGAAGCATCGGCCGAGGTAATACATGTTGAACGTGGGGCTGTCCGGCTCCGATTGATGCGCGACGGATTGACTCCGGGTGAGTTGTTACACCACGCGCTTGTATTGTCTCGTGGTCAGCGGGTTGCTGCCCGCTTCTTGCGGGTCTCCTTCGGTTCGTCGCGGACGATGGTCTTGAGCAGCTCGCTGCGGTGCCAGACCTGCATGAGCTGGCCGTTGAGGTGGACGTCGACGATCTCGCCGGCCCGGTGCTTGCCGACGCTGAACTGCTGCCAGGCGACGGAGATGACGCCGTTGCCGCCGACTTTGCGGGTGACCCACTCGCCGTTGTCTGGTGCCGCCAGCTCGGGCCGGGCGGGCTGCTGCCGGGCGGTGGCCTCGAAGCGCTGGGCGGGGGTGGCCAGGCCGATGCCCTGGTGCGGCCGCTGGTGGTTGTAGCTGTGCACCCATGCGTTTAGCTCGGCTTGGGCGGCGGCGAGGGAGGCGAAGGCGCGCCCGGCCAAGAACTCGGTGCGCAGCGACCGGTGGAACCGCTCGATCTTGCCGGTCGTGGTCGGCGAGTACGGCGCGGTCAGCCGGTGGGTGATCCCGTTCTCCCGGCAGATCTTGTCGAACAGGACCTCCACGTCCTTGGTGTGGAACCGTCCGGTGAACACCTTGCCGTTATCTGTCAGTACTTCCTCCGGTATCCCGTAGCGCTCCAGCGCGCCCGTGAACGCCGCGCACACCGGCCGGGCCGTGGCCCGCGGCAGCAGCGCCGCGGACACGCAGAACCGGGAGTGATCATCGATCCCGGTCAGCGCCTTCAGCTCGGCGCCGTCGGCCAGGGCGATCCCGCCCACCACGTCTAGCTGCCACAACTCCATAGGGGCGCCGCGCTCCCACCGCTTCCACTTCTCATCCCGCCGCCGCCGCGGCACCGCCTCGACCAGGCCCGCCCGCACCAGGCACCGGTACACCCCCGACCGGGACGGCACCGGATCCAGCCCCGCCCGCGCCGCCTCGTGCGCCAGCCGCCGCGGCCCCCACCCCGGATGCCGACGCCGCCACTCCAGCAGCTGCGCCTCCACCACCGCGCTCATCTGATGCGGACACGACTCCGGCCGGTGCGACCGGTCACCCAGCCCCTCCAGCCCGCCGGCCTCATACCGGGCCAGCCACCGGTGCACGCTCTGCCGCGACACCGCGAACCGGGACGCCACCTCCGTCACCGGCACGCCACCCAGCACCGCCAGCACCGCCTGATACCTCTGCTCCGTCACGCTGATCTCCACCAGCACCCGGCCACCTCCTCGCCCGGGCACAAGCCAAGCCAGGAAGCGGGAGCACGGTGTAACAGATCAACCGAAGCCAGCGTCACCCATCAGCCGGATACGCGTAACACGACAGCCGAAGCCAGAACGTCGCAGATCAGCCGGAACCTTACACGACACGGGTGCGCCGCCAGGGACTTGAACCCCGAACCCGCGGATTAAGAGTCCGCTGC
>Ga0126369_10001747_pt1 | contig 15238 bp, 18 predicted proteins | sample PanSoiMetaPlot_1_FD_109646 | JGI IMG/M metagenome (GOLD analysis project Ga0126369, IMG submission 109646) | Tropical forest soil microbial communities from Panama - MetaG Plot_1 | ecosystem: Environmental > Terrestrial > Soil > Tropical forest > Bulk soil | place: Panama | collected 2016-02-17 | reverse complement strand
GGAGGCGGTGCCGGAGGACGAGCGGCTGGCCTGGCTGCGCGGAGTGGCGCAGCACAAGTTGGCGGACTACTATCGTCGCCACGCGCGCCGCCCAACAGACCCGCTCGAAGCGGCTGCCGATGACGGCCGTGTTCCCGTGCGGCTCCTGGTTGTCGCACACCAGCACGTCGGCCGAGCGCAGGTCCACGGCCACGCGGTAGCGGGGAAAGACCAGCAGGCCGCCCCCGTAGTCGCCGGCCTTGATCACCGTCATGGCCGCGTAGCCGCCGGGCAGGTTGCCGCGGTCGGGGTGGACGGCCATGCGTGCGTTCCGGCGCGGCCCCCAGCGGTTGACGGTGGCCGTCGTGAAGGCCGTCCCGTCGATGACGCCCCTGGCCCGCGCCGCGGCCGCCACCAGTACGGCGTGCCGGGCGGGTGCCTCCTGGCTGAACGTGTGGTCCAGCCATCGGAGCAGGTCCGTCACCCGCCGCCAGCCCTCGCCCGTCGGCGTGGCGGACGTGAGCCTGCCGTGGATGTAGCCTAGCGTGCCGCTGTGGAGCTTCGGGGCGCCGCCGGCCGCGGTGACGCGGTGGGTGCTCTCCCGGGCGCAGCGCCGCAGGTCGTCCCACGCCCCGGTACAGGCCACCCACGGCACGGACCACGGCAGGCCGGGCCGCAACGCGAGCAGCAGGGACCCGTCCGGCTTGATGACGTCCACGGCCCGGCGATACACCTTGCCGCGGTCGTAGTGGCGGTCGTCGAGGAGCGTCCCGGTCGCCGCCCCCACCCACTCGTCCGTCATCGCGACGCACAGCTGGACGCGCTCAATCCCCATCGTCGCCGCGCCTCTGCTTCCACAGGAGCAGGATGCCGCAGTACAGGAGGTGGAGGTCGGAGACGCCGGCAGCCTTCAGGTCACGGACCCGCCGCTCGAAGATGACTGCGCCCGTCCGGTTGACCCACACCGGTGGCAGCTGGATGAGGCGCCGGTCGTCGTCCCCCGGTGGCGGCTTCGGCGCCGGCGGTGCGTCCGGTGTGGGCTTGGGCTTGGGGTCGGCGGGGTCGGGATCGCTGGGGTCGGTGGGCTCGGTGGGACCGCCGCCGGGACCGGGCACGGGCTCGGCCGGCTCGTCCTCCGTCGGCGGTGCGTTGCCGCTGATCCTCCGCCACTCAGCCTCGATCACGTCCGGCGGCAGCGTCGTGTCGTACAGCAGCTCGGCCAGGGCCACGTAGTGGTAGGCCCTGGCCCGCGAGCAGCCGCTCGACTCGCACCACCTCTCCAGCTCCCGCGTCCACTCGCCGCGGCCGACCCGCTTACAGCGGAAGCGGGCCACGACCAGGGCCTCGCCGGCGCGGTAGTAGTGCTCGATGCTCTTGGCGGCGGCGGCCCGTCCCGCCGCATGCTCGGCGGCCGCGGTCCGAAACAGCAGGGCGATCTCCTGGGCGGCAGTGGGCACGTCCTTCGGCATGGTGTGGTTCCTTTCGTCTAGTTCTACTAGACGGATCATACCACACCGTCGCAGCAGCTTTCCGCCTACGGCAGCGGGTGGGCCGCGCAGCCGGCGAACAGGAGGCGGTCCAGCACGTCCTCCTTGACCGCCGTGAGGAACGCCTCCGTGGTCCACGGCTCGTCCGTCTCGACTTCGGTGAGGGCCGGCACCGGCAGCCAGCGGGCAACGTCCTCGGCCCGCCAGGAGCACACCCGCCACCAGCCTGCCTTACGTGCCCGGGCGTTGCCGTGCGGCCCGCGGTGCCACACGAGGTAGTCGCGCCGGACGGTGCCGGCGCCGCTGTCCCGGCGGAAGTTGACCTGGACGGCGGCGAGGCGGTCACGGCCGCGCGGCACCACCAGCAGGACGATGGTGTCGATGATCCGCCGCAGCGCCGTCCGCAAGCGCGTCCGCAGGTCCTCCGGGTCCGGGGCCTCGTCCAGCATCTCGATGAGGCCGGCCGCCTCGCCCCAGGTCTCGCTGAGCGGGTGCCGCTCCCGGTGCCGCGCCTCCTCCAGCTGCGCCCTGACCCGGTCCCGCTCGTCGCAACGCTTCTGGAGGCGGTCCAGCCGTGCCGGCGTCTCGCCGTGTTCGTCACAGTCCTTCTCGATCACCTCGACGTAGCGCACCAGGGTCTCCAGCCGCTTAGCCAGCAGGCCCGTCTCGTCGGGCGGGTCGTCACCGTTGAGGACGTCGTGCGGGTCGACTTCCCTCAAACACCCCAGCACCGCCCTCTCGAAGGTCTCGGCGGGGAACGCGTAGCAGTGGTCGCGGCGCTGGGTGCTGGCGAAGTTGATGAGCACCATCCGGCGGCCCCCTTCATCGACGCGCAGGCAGGAGAAGTAGCTCTCCCCGGTGCGGGCGTCCTTCGTCAGCCCTGCGAACACGTTGACGTGCGCCCCCACGGCGCCGCGCTTGCGGGTGCGCTCGACGGCAGCGTTGCGGCCGGCCTCGAACTCGTCCGCCGTCACGACCGCCGGCAGGTAGCCGGGGATCGGGGCGCCGTCGGGCCTGCCCGCGACGGTGCGTGGCTGGAACTCGCCGAGCGCCCGGCGGTCCCTGAGGATCGTCCCCACGTAGCTCGTCGTCCAGCGCCCCGATGCCGTGAAGGGCGGGACGCCCTCCTGATGGAGGCGGCCGACGATGCGGGCATTCCCGTAGCCGGCCGCCGACAAGGCAAAGACCCGCCTCACGGCCGCGGCCCGCTCCGGGATCAGGACGGGGACGCCGCCCCGGGCCTCGCACCAGGCCGGCAGCATCCGCGTCAGCAGCATCGTCCCTTCGAGCGTGCCGTGAGGCAGGCGCGGCTGGGGCTTGCCGCTGCGGGCCGCCTCCTTCTTGGCCGCCCACGCCTCGCCGTTGCGGAACTCCTTCTTGGTCGACTCCTGGTGCCCGACGCTCTGGGAGTGCTGGCCGCGGAACAGGGTGAACAGGTCGGAGTCCTCGGTGAGCTCGATCTCGTCCGGTGCCAGCTGGATGATGCGGATGCCTGCCAGGAGGATGCCCGTCAGCAGGTGAGAGGCGACGACGGGCTTCTCCCGGCTCAGCCGGTCCATGTTCTCAATCAGGAGGATGGAACCGGTGGGGATGCGGCCGCGGTTGACGAGGTCGAGGAACTGCGCCAGGGCGTGCCTGGGGTTGGTGCGGTGCCTGCCGCGGTAAGCGCTGACGCCCTCGTCCGCGAGCTTCACGGTGGTGTCGAGGCGGACGTCCGGGTGCCGGTCGAGCCAGCGGCTGCGGAGGTCGGTCTGCCGGCGGACGCTGTCGCCGTCGGACTGGACGGGGTCGCTGAACCGCAGGTAGCTGAACGCGACGGTGACCGGGGTCGTGGTCGTGGTCGTAGTCCTGGTGGGTGCCGGCCTCGGTGTCTTCGGTGTCTTGGCCATCGGTCAGGTCCTCCCAGCGGTAAGAGATAGGGCTACTCTCTATTCTAGGGGAACCCTCTAGGAACGGCTAGGCTAGGGTAACGGTCTAACCGTTTCTAGAGGGCGGACGACCCGCCCGGGGCGCCGGTCGGGCGGGCGGCCGCGCGGCCCCCCTTTCCCGGCCCTCTAGCGGCCCCGCTAACGGCCGCGGCCGGGCCCGGCCGGGGTAAGGGCCGGCCCGCCGGCGCGGCCCTCTAGGCGGCCCTCTAGGCGGCCGGGGTGGGGTAAGGCCGGTAAGCGGGCGGGCGCCGGGATGGCGGATGAGGTGGGTGGGGGAAATGGAAAGACCCGCCGGCCTGGAGAGACCGGCGGGTCGGGTGAGGTGACGGTGGTGGTGGTGGTGGCGTTACTTGCCCTTGGTCCCCTTCGTGCCGCCGTTCCCGCCGTTCGTGCCCTTGTGGCCGGTGACGTCTGCGTGGAGTGCGGCGATCAGGAGCGACCGGTCCTCGTCCGACAGCGACCGGGCGGCCGAGGTCAGCTTCTCGACACTCATCGGCTTCGCGTCGAGTGCCTCGATCTTGTAGTCGTCGGCCCGCGCCGCCTGGAAGAGGGCGCCCGCCCGCCCGACGGACCAGACGAACCGGACCGTGCCATCGGGGGACGTGACTCGCCACAGCCGCGAGCGGTTGGGCTTGGGTGCCCCCGCTTTGTCCGTGGGCGCTGCGGGGCGATGCTGCCGCGCGGTCGCTTCGGTCTTGAAGACCTCCCGTTTCTCGAACTTCGCCATGTCTGGAACTCCTGTCGGACCGCGAGGATGCGGGCCGGCTGCCGGGGGACGTCCCCGACTCCCACCAGCCACATCGACGATCCACCATCTAGCATATTACATCCCGTCGATGTTCGCTACCTCTAACACCCATTTCCCGGTCGATGTAACACGTGAGAGGGGCTCGACTTACATCGGGGTGGGGAACGGGACGGGAGGCGGGACGGGGACAGGGGTATAAGAGAGTTGAGGGAGGCGTGATGGAGGGCTCAGCGGCGGGGGAACTGCTGGACGACCTCGCCGTCGAGCACCAGGGGCAGGCCGGGCACGGGGCCGGCGCGCTGCTTGCCGAAGAACGCGACGCCGGTCGCCGCGCACCGCCGGCGGACCGACTCGGCCCACGCCGTCTCCATCGGCCGGAACGCGTCACCGCTCTCGCCGCCGACGATGACCCAGTCGATGCCGGTGAGGTCGAGTGGGTAGCCGAGGTACTCCAGCAGCGGCTCGATGGAGAGGAAGCGCACGGCGGCCGGTATCGAGCGCAGACCGTCGATGCGGGGCAGCCGGTCGCGGTCCTCGACGCTGACCCCGAGCCAGACGTTCGGCCAGCCCTTGCTGCCCCAGTTCCCCGGGAGCCGGTCCCGGACCATCTCGATTGACCGCCGCTCCTGTCCCTTCGGGCACGGACGCAGGACCCCCTTCGTCAGGACGAGCCAGTCGAGCGACGGGCAGGCGCCGATGACGTTCCAGGCTTCGGGGCGCCAGGCGTCCGCGCCCTCGTGGAAGAAGTCCGAGGAGGAGCAGGTGAAGACGCGCTCCCGGACGCCGGCACGGGCGGCCCTGTCGTCCCAGGCCAGGGGGGCACCCCACGCCGACCGACCGGTACGCTTGGGTCCGTCGAAGGGGTGGTTGAGGTAGCGCTCGATGTAGCAGTGGGCGCAGCCGGGGCTGACCTTCGTGCAGCCCACCCACGGGTTCCATGTATGATGCGTCCAGGCGATGGTCGTGTGCTCGGCCATCTCATCTATTCCCTCCAGGAGAGGGGCGGGCGGGCATCCGTTCCCACCCACCCCAGCACGGGTCACTCGGGTCACGCCCCGTGGCCCAGCTGCTTCAGGAGCTGGGTGTAGTTCTTCTCAGCCATCAGCCGCGCCCGCCTCTCGCCCTCCAGCTCCTTCCGCAGGTCCGCGAGCGCCGCCTCGTACTTGTCGCTCATCTCCTTGAGGGCCGTGAGGTGCTCGTGCATCGAGATCTGCCGGCGCTTCGTCTTGGTCTCCGTCTCCACGGACCCGGTGGGGCAGGTGCCCTCCGCGGCCTTGCCGTCCTTGGTGCCGGTACCGCCGTTGGCCTCGCCGATGGGGATGGTGGCCCTCTTGTCGCGCAGGTCGGCGTTGACCTTTGCCATGCGCTGCTCGCGCAGGTCGTGGAGGTTGGACTTCGACCAGGCGGACCGGTCGGGGAACATCTCCAGCAGGCCGATGACGTCGTCGATCGAGACGCAGTAGGACCTCAGCAGGTTGTTGAAGTACACCTTCGGCTTGGTGCCGCTGCGGGTGATGTCGCGCTGGCACTCCTTGTCGTCCCAGGCCGGGACGAGGTACGCCTTGGCGGCGTCGTAGAACGCGGCCGTGATGCGCAGGTCGGCCGCCTTGAACTTGTCGACGAGGCGCTCCCACGGTGCCTTCGGGACGCGCTTGCCCTTGGGGGCCGACGCCGACGACGACGACGACGACGACGACGACTTGGACTTGTCGGACTTGGACACGATGAAACTCCTCACCTGGGCTGTTGGGTGTTGCGGGCCGACCGTCCCAGGGTCAGCCGGACCGCCTCGAATGCTGCCTGCGGGAGAGCCATCAGGCGCTCCCGTTCCTGTTGCTCACGCAGACGCTTGGCGGCGTGGTACCGCCGCTCGCCGGTCGCTATGGCGGCGTTCCGCTTGTCTCGCTCCTCCTTCGTCCGGGTCTGGTAGTAGCGCCGTTGGCTGGCTGACGTCTTGTCCCGCTCGGCCTGGCTCTGGTAGCGACGCCTGGTAGCCTCCGACTGTCTCCTCCTCTCCTCCGGGTTCTGGAAGCGGCGCCGGTTCCTGTCCGACAACTTCCGCCTTTTCCCCGGGTCCTGGAAGCCACGCCGGATCGCCTCTCCCATCTTCCTCCTCACCTTCGGGTCCTGGTAGCGGCGCCTCATCATGGCCGCAGACTTGTCCCGCTCATCCTGGCTCTGGTAGCGGAGCCTCTGGGCGGCCGAGCAGTTGGCGCGTGCCTGCGGCGTGCGACAGGCAGCGATCCGCCTCGCCTCCGCCTCCGGATCGCGGTTCGTCTGGTAGCAGCGGCGGCACTGGAACGTCTTGTACCAGTCGATAGACCTCTCCCGGACCTTCCGCTCCCCGCACGTCTCGCACACGTTGGTATGGGGCGGGATCATACCCCACACCCGTGCGTTGGTGCCCGACACGTCCAGCGAGTTCCCGTTGACGAAGTAGATACGTTCCCACTCCGACCGGTTGAGCTTCCTGCCCCACCGCTCCTCGATGACGAACCGGGCCAGCCGGTAGTTGCGGCGTCTGCGGCCGTCGTCCTCGATCACGTCCACGAACCGCTCGTCGCCCCACCGCATGCGGCGCTTGTGCTCACTGCCCTTGATGATCGTCGCCATGATGCTCAGCCCTCCTGTCTCCTGGGGGATGTAGGATGCCTCTCCTCCGTCCCCGTGTTCGGTGTCTCCCGTCACGTCACGTCACCGGCCCTGTGCGGCCCGCTCCGCCCGCCGTGCGGCCTGCTGCGCCTTGTGCCGCTGGCGGAGCTTCTCCTGCATGTCGAAGTCCATCCTCACGAGGTTGCCGTTGACCCACTGCTCACGGTCCGGGTACTCCTCCAGCATCATCAGCAGGATGGGGACCTGGACACCGGTGTCCACGAGGCAGTTGAACGTGTTGAGGTCCCCGTGGCGGTACGACCAGCCCCTCAGTAGGGGGGCCAGTCGCACGAGCCGGTCGTACAGCTGCCCCATCGCCCTGCGTGCCCGGCGGGTCTCCCGTGCGATCAGCCTCCGGGCCTCCCGCTCGTCCGCCGCCTCGTCCCTGCCGTTCGTCCGCGTAGCCATGTCGTCACCTCACGAAAAAACCCGCACACCGCGCTGATGGCACCAGCGCGGCGGCGGGTCAGGAGCCGGGATCTCGTCCCGGCTTTCTCGGTGCGGCCGGTGCCATCGGCCGTCAATCTGCGGTCTCTCTCGGCCCTCAACCGTGGGCCGTCAACCTATAACCATTATAGCGTAACATCCCCCCGTTCGTCTATGGCTAAACCCAGTACGACCGCAGATTTTCTGCGGCGATGGAGAGTTTCTAACATTCGCTTTTCCGGTGTCGCGCCCCCCGCATTCTGGCCGCTGCTGGGGCGGCCCTTAAACGGCCAGCGCGGGCCGCGATGTAACTTACATCGGGTTTACGGTCCCCAAGCGCGGGGCGCCGGCCCGGCAGCAGCGGGCACCCCAAGGGCCTCGTATACTAACTATACCGATTTCATCCGAAATTGCATAGACGCACCCACCCCTGATAGGGTAAGATAGGGCGTTGACTCGGGACGTGCTGGATAGGGAAAGGGGTCCACTACGATGCTTACGACCGCCGAGATCCTGGGGTTAACCGGCCTGCCCCAGCAGACGCTGAACAACTGGATTCAGCGAGGCCACATCACCCCGCACCGGTGGGGCTACCGGGCACGGTGCGCCGGGCACTGCTGGACCACGCGGCAGCTGGTGGGGCTGGCGATAGTCGCCGCCCTCCACCAGTCGGAGCGGTCCTGCTCCCCCGTCTACGCGGGCCGCGTGGTTCAGTTCATCGAGGGGATGAGCGACGGCGACCTGCTCGTCCTGCTGGGGCAGGCCCGGCCGATGTCCGACGGAGCGTCGGAGGCTGCCGCCCGGCTGCTCGTCAACCCGGAGTGCCCCGGGGGCCGGCGCCTGCCCGATCACGACGCCGTGACCGAGGACCTCTACGTCCGGCTGGCCCGGGTCGCGCCCGTGGTCCGGGCGGAGCTGGAGAGGGGCCTGCGGGAGGCGGACGACCCGGGGGCCGTGCCGGTCGAGGCACCGGTGATCGAACGGCTGCGTGTCGGGAGGAGTGCGTCGGCGTCGCGGCCGAAGCGCAGGACGACGAGGTGAGAGGAAACAAAAGGGCCGCACGGCAGCTACTTGGCGGTTGCGTGCCGGCGGCCCAAGGTGAGGAGGAAACCCATGTCTCGAAAGGCTTCCGCGTCACGAGTAAGTATACCCGCCCGAGATGGGTGGCGGGAATACGAAACTGCGAATCATCCCGGCACGGACGGCGCGCCCCAGGACGGCCGGCACGCGGGCAACGGGCACACGTCGAACGGCACCGGCCACCGCCAGCGGCCGGCGCCCCCGACGCCCCGTCACACGTCGAACGGCACCGCCCCCCACGAGGGCAACGGCCACGGCCCCGGCCTGTTCGGCGGGATGGGCGGCCGCCTGGCGGAGACTCAGGAGGCGGTCGTCGCCGAGACGGCGCCCGACCCCGACGTCCTGGGTGACTGGCGTGCCCTGGCCCGGGTCCTGGACCACCTGGGGAACGACACGCCCGAACGGCGGGCACTGCTGGAGGCCGTGGGCCTGGAGCCCGGCTCCCTGTCGGGCCGCATCTGCGCCGCCCTGGCGGGGGACGTGCTCACCATGATCGAGGAGGACTACCCGGGCCGCACCGTCCTGGAGTACGCGACGCTGCCCTGCCCGTCCCGGGACGCCGGGCCGCCGGCAGCGGGGCTCAACACGCGGCGCCTCTCGGAGATCGCCGCTACCGAAGTGTACTGGGCGTGGCCCGGCCGCATCCCCCTCGCGAAGCTCACCCTCATCGGCGGGGACCCCGGCGTCGGCAAGACCTGGGTGCTGCTCGACGTGATCGCCCGCCTAACGTCCGGGCGCCCCTTCCCCGACGGCACGCGGCACCCGTGGGGTCGGTGCGACTGCCTGTTCGCGACGGCGGAGGACGGCATCGCCGACACGATCCGGCCGCGCGTGGAGATGCTCGGCGGCGACCCGTCCCGGGTCCACGTGCTGGACTTCGTGAGCGAGGAGGGCGGCAAGCGGCAGGCGGCCCTGGAGCTGGACCGGCACCTCGATGCCCTGGAGGACTACCTGGCCCGACACCCGCTGGTCCGCCTCGTCGGCCTGGACCCGCTAAGCGCCTTCATGGGCCGGGTCGACGCGCACCGCAACAACGAGGTGCGGGGCGTGCTCGGGCCGCTCGCGAAGATGGCCGAGAAGGTCGGCCCCGGCTTCGTCGGGATCAACCACCTGACGAAGAGCGAGACGAAAGCGCTCTACCGGTCCATCGGCTCCATCGCCTTCAACGCAGCGGCGCGGGCCGTCTGGCAGGTATCGGAGGACCCGCACGACAAGGGCCGCTCCCTGCTGCTGCCGGTGAAGGACAACCTGCCGGGCTTCTGCCGCACGGGCCTCGCGTTCCGGGTCTCCCCCCCTGACGACGGCGGCGGGGGTTCCCCCCCTTCAGGCATCTCCTGGGAGAAATATGTAGTGACGATGACCGCCGATGCGGCGCTGACGGCGGAACGCGGCAAGGCGCCGGCACGGGCGGAGGCAGAGGAGATGCTCCGGGAGTTGCTCAAGGACGGACCGGTATCAGCGGCCGACGTCTGGGAGCGTGCGGCGGCCGATCGGCTGTGCCGGGACACGGTGAAGGCCGCGGCCCGGCAACTCGGGGTGCGCAAGGACAAGACCGGCGGGACGGGGGCGCCTTGGGTATGGTCTCTCCCCCGGACAAACCGCCCCTTATCCCCTTATCCCCTTTATCCTCTTTGAGAGAGAGAGGAGGAATTCAAAGGGGATAAAGGGGCTAAGGGGATAAGGGGCGGGCGGCCGGTTGACCGGCGCCGCGGCCCGCGCGGGCGCCGGATTCCGCGGTCCAAGGGCGGGCGGCCGCACCGGACCGCGGACCACGGGAGCGAATCCTTTAAACGTTTAAAGGATTCATCGCCCTGAACACAGACCACGGGAGATTTCCTAAACGTTTAGAAAATTCCCACGCCTGATGGGCGGTGCGGCGGGCCACGGCCACGGAGGACGGACCACGGGAGATTTTCGGGGCGCCCCGAAAATTACCGGCGCCGGTAAGATCACGGCCCCGGAGGAGGCCACGGCACCGGGCAGCGGGCTTACCTATTTCTCCCAGGAGGTTCTGGGGGGGGGGAGCCCGGGGGGGGGGCCGGGGGGCCGCGACGGGAGATCGAGGCGAGTGGGGGGTGAGTGAGCTGAGAGGAACAAAGGCCGGCGCGGTCCCCGCCAAGAGCCCGCGCCGGCCAAAGGAGCAGACGAGCGATGATTCTACCCCGAACTGACGGTGTGGGCGGCCCCGCGCCCGATTACGAGGCGCCGCGGCCGGCGGTCTGGAGGCGGTCCCGTGCCGGCAACCTCTGCCGTGTCTACGCCCGTGCCCCCGGCGACCAGGGCTGGCTGACGGTGTTCGCCCGCGGCGGCTTCTACCGCTGGTGCGTCGCCGAGGTCGGCCGGGCGCCCGTGTACTCGCCGCGGGGATGGAGGACGGAGGCCGCTGCCGTGGCCGATGTTCTCAGCCACCTCAAGGAGGGCAGGTGATGCCCGTTGCGCGGTCCCCTACTGGCTTTCGTAGGATGCTACCGGCATCTTACGACCCGCACGGCTACGTCTACGCCCTGTTCGACGGGGAGGCGGTGAAAGTCGGACACTGCCGTGGGCACCCGGTAGGCCGCCTCCGCTGCCTCAGCACTGGGAATCCGAGGCCGCTGCGTCTGCTCGCGTACTCGGCGGAGACCGGTCGCTACACGGAGCGACGGGTCCACTGCCGCCTGAGCCGCTGGCGCGTCCGTGGGGAGTGGTTTGAGGCCGCGGCCCCGGTGCTGGCGGAGGTCGCCAGCTGGGACTGGGTGGACCCGGACTGTGTGAAGGCCGTGAGTGCGAAGGCCGTGATGAAGGAGGGCCAGCGATGTCTAGCGTTCGTGAGGCAACCAAGACGAGGAAGGAGCAGGAGCGCAAGGCCCGCAAGGACGCACGCAAGGCCGACCGGCAGGCCCGCAAGCGCAACAGGAGGGGACGATGAGCAGCAGGCACGATGACCGGCGACCGTCACCGTTCGACGGCCTGACGCTGAGGGAGCAGATCGAGGCGGCCCGCATCTCGATCCGACAGCACGAGTACGCGTTGGCGCTGGTCGAGCAGGCGCAGTCCTACGTCGACCACCCGATTGACGCCGAGGAGATCCGCGTGTGCCTGCTGTCGCATCGGCGGTTCCTCGCGTCCCTGATGGCCGCTGGTGAGGGTGCCGGTGAGGATGAGGATGAGGGACCGGACGCTGCCGGTGGTGCGCGTCCCTCCGGGGATCTCAGCGTGGAAGGAGACGAGCCGTGAAGTGCCGGGCCAGGCGTACGGACGGGAAGCCCTGCCGGGCCGACGCGACGATTGGGTCGCGGTACTGTGGGTTCCACAACCCGGACCCGGCCGTCAGGGAGGCACGGATGGAGGGCCGCCGCAAGGGAGGCCGCAACTCCAGGGCACGGGACGCGCGGCCGGCACCGGCAGCCCTGCCCCCCGATACTCCGGACCTGCCGTTGCGGACGGTGGCCGACATCGTCAAGGCCGTCGAGGAGACGTACAACCTCGTCCGTACCGGACGACTCGACTGCCGCGTTGGAAACTGTTTGGGGGTGCTGGCCCAAGTTCAGTTGCGTTGCCTTGAAGGGGACGCGCTGGAGCGCAGGATCGAGGCGCTCGAGGCACGGCAGGCCGCCCGGCCCGTCAACGGCCGTCCGTACGCCGCCCTCGGTGCGGCGATGCGGTGAGCCGACGTAGCCCACGGTATACTCTTCGTGGTTGCCCCAACCACCACGGGAGGTACCGATGAGCAGGTCGCAACGCGCCCGGCTGCTGAGGCTGGAGAGGAACGAGACACCCCCGTCCGTGTCTCCGTACGCGGTCCTTGACGGCAGTGTGTACCCGGACGAGTGCCCTGACGCGGCCGACGCCCTTGAGTCGATGTTGACCGATGGCCTCGCCGCGCACGCCTCCCTGATGGAATTTCACCCCTGCGGGGTCGCGTACCGGGCCGAGCTGGTGCGTCTGGTCCTTCCGGCACCGGGGACGCTGCCCGTGGACGGTGACTTGGTGGAAGAGTGCGTGAGGCTGGCGGCGCTCCTGACCCCGCTGCCCTGTGCCCTCAAGGAGATCGACGATGGACGACACCCCGACCCCGAGCCCGAACCCGACCACACCGCCCGAGCCCCCGATGAGTGGGGCGATGCGCAGAGCGCTCGATAACCTCGAACTTGAGGCCCACATCCGCACCGTGGAGCACGAGCGGGCTGCGCGTGCGAACGACGCCGCCCTCCCGTGGAAGTGGGCGATGTGGAAGTGCGGTCGCGCAGACTGGCCCGGCTACGGACTCTAACACGGAGGACACGATGAACACCAACACCGATGCCGAACGTGAACCACTGCCGGCGCCGCCCGTGCCGCCGCTGCCGCAGGAGGTCTGGGTCCGCCAACATGGAGGTCGGCCGGTCCGTGTGGGGCCTCGCCTCGTCGGACTCCCGGACGGCGCGACCATCGTCGAGGACGGCACCGGGCGGTCCTGGCGTGTGGACCCGCCCTCCGACCCCTCCGATGAGGCGGCCAGTGTACGCCGCTACTGGGATGCCTGCCTCAAGCTAGGCGTCTTCGCCCAGTCCCTCTACCACGCCGCCGAACGTGGCTGGATGACGATGCCCCCGAAGTGGGACGTGCTGTTCGACCTGGACCCGGACGTACCGCTGCCGCCACCGGCCGACCCAGCCGCGGCCCTGGCCCGGATCGAGGCATTCGTCGCCCGCTGCCGTCGCGAGGTGGAGGCGTGGTCGGCCGGACGCGACGTCGTGCGCCGACGGATGTTGTAGGAGGGCAGACATGAACGGACCCGACGACGACGACGACATCGACGACATCGACCTGGACCCCGAAGGGGACGATGACGTCCTGGACGAGGAGGACGACATCGACGAGGACGAGGACGACATCGACGAGGACGAGGACGACCTGGACGTGGAGGTGCTCGATCTTCTCGCCCTCGACCAGGACGAGCTGCGTGCCCTGCTGTCTGAGGAGCCGGACCGTCCGCCGCACCCTGAGCTAGAGGACGTAGACGAGAGATTCAAGGACGACCCCGGCTTCTACGTGGAGGGCCGTACCGATGAGTGAGCTGGTCGTGAATTCCCCGGCCTGGACTACCACGACGTTCCCGGTCCCTATCCTGACAGCTGCCTGGGAGCTGGCGCGTGCGACAGACGAACCGGAGGCCTTCCCGGCGCTGTGTCAGCTGCTCTCGGAGGACACCGAGTGGGCCAGGACGACCGTGGCGAACTACGCGAACTACGCGGCCGCCGGGGCCCCAAGGGCACCTGCCGCACCGGCCGCCCCACGGGCACCCAAGGTGGCCGCCCCCAAGGCGCCCAAGGCACCAGCCGCTCCTGCGGCACCGTCGTCGTTGGGGGACGTTGCCGCCGAACGGGGTGAGAGCGAGGAGGAACTCAAGGAGGAGGCCGGCCTCGAGACGCCCAAGCCGAAGCGGCCCAAGGCGCCCACGACGAACTGCGCGTGCGGTACCGCCTCCCTGACCGCCGCGGCTGACCTGAGCCGTCTGCCACCGTCGATGCGGCAGCCGGCACGGCGCCCGAAGGCCCCGCTGATCGGTCGGCCGTGGAAGAACCGTCCCCTGGCCTTCGGGGGGATGCCGTCGACGGCCGGCGGCAACACTCGTCAGGCTATCATCGCACGGAAGCGCAAGGCCATCCGCAACCGTCGCCTCGCCCGCCTCTCACAAGGAGTAGTCCTATGAGACGAAGACGATCCGTACTGTCCCTGTTCGGCGTCACCCGCGCCGGCGACCCCTCCTGCGTCCTGAACTTCGACGGCACCACCGACGCGCTGGAGGGCGACGTCGACAAGTACCCCGATGAGTGCGACGACGACGACGACGACAGCGACGAATGCGACAACGACAACGGGGCGACGCACAACGCCGACCTGATGGCGATGCTCGATGAGGCCCGCAGGCGGGGCCTCACGATCCGGACCGTGTCGGTCGGGGGCGGCCGCTTCCTGGCCGGCGCCGGCGTGACGATCAACTCGCTGTCCGACGGTCTGCCCCTGCCGGGCTCGGCGGTGCCGGAGCGCTACGACCGCGCCGCCGGTTATCCGGGTCCACTCGTGGCGCCGCCGTCGTTCCCCGAAGCCTGCTACGACCGGGCCGGTCCCACGGCACCGGGGTCGCTGTTGGGCATCCCCGGTGTCAGCTGGAGGACCGTCCTGAACGAGGGCGGCATCGACCCCGACAGCGTGGCCGGACGCAGCGGGCCGTTCGCGACGACGGGCACGGGCCGCATCAGCTTCCGCGGCGAGACCGGGTCGATGGGGAAAGAGGCCACGTCTCTCTCAGGCGGCAGGCAGGTAGGCACCGGCACGCCTACCCGCACCGTGAGCCAGGCCGAGGCACGGGACTGGGCCTTCCAAGATGACGAATGGACATCGAGCGAACGTGCGCGTCGCTTGGGTCTTTCGACATTAGGAGATGATGAAGATCTCCTGGCCGTCCCTACCACGATTGCGGACGTGATCGAGAACCCGTACGGCCGGGCGCAGTAGGAGGGCACAGCGAGCCAGCGAGGGACCGGTGCCCTGTCGTAGGGGGCGCCGGCACGGGGGCCGCCGGGACTACTCACCCCCCGGCGGGTCGGAGCGCACCGGCCGTCCCTCAGGGCCGTGCGCGACCACCGGTGACTGGTCGGGTTGGTCTCCTGCCCGGCCGGCACCGACCCCCGGAGATACACACGGGGAGATGGGGGTGCCGTGACGTGACACCACGGCAGCGACCTGCACGACGCCTGAGAGTGCGGTCGCCGGTGGGGACCGGGCTTGCAGCTCCTCTGTGGCCCGGTGTCCCTGCCGCCCCCTGACTACGTGCGGGGCGGGTCCGTGCCGTTGGGGATGATCCCGGCCGGGGAGGCGCCGGCCGGGACCACCCCACGGGGCCGACGGCTCGCTCGCGACCCGTGCCTCGTTGTGACACCGCGCAGCGACGACACGGCCCGCCCCGTCCCTCT
>Ga0126369_10001746_pt1 | contig 15238 bp, 13 predicted proteins | sample PanSoiMetaPlot_1_FD_109646 | JGI IMG/M metagenome (GOLD analysis project Ga0126369, IMG submission 109646) | Tropical forest soil microbial communities from Panama - MetaG Plot_1 | ecosystem: Environmental > Terrestrial > Soil > Tropical forest > Bulk soil | place: Panama | collected 2016-02-17 | reverse complement strand
CGTGATAAGTCCAGCGGAAAAATCGGCCGGAGCTTATCTTTGACCGGGTCGTGCAACACCCGCCCGGTCACAGTCTTCTTTTGCTGCTTCTCCATCGCTTCTCCTCAGACTTAAAAGGTTATTTCCTGGAGCGAATGAACAGCACTCATGCCGGTAGTTCGCAGTGATGCTTGTATGTTCGCATGATTTTTAGTACAAACGCGACACAAAGGAAAGCAAAATCGCGCATGAAAAAGCGTTTCGTGCTCATGCTAAACTAAAATTCATGGCCGACAAATTCACCGTTGGACTTGTGCAGATGAAATGCACAACGAACGCGGACGACAATCTTGGCCGCGCGATCGAGAAAATCCGCGAAGCCGCGGCGCGCGGCGCGCAAATCATTTGCATGCATGAACTGTTCCGCGGCGAATATTTCTGCCGTAAAGAAGACGCGGACCTTTTCAATCTTGCCGAGCCCGTGCCCGGGCCCACGACGGAACAACTGTCGCGGGTTGCCAAAGAAGAAAAAGTCGCGCTGGTTGTTTCGCTGTTTGAGCGCCGCGCTCCCGGCGTGTATCACAACAGTTGCGCCGTTCTGGATGCCGATGGAAGTTTCCTCGGGAAATATCGCAAGATGCACATTCCCGATGATCCGCTCTACTATGAGAAATTCTATTTCACCCCGGGCGATTTAGGCTTTCCCAATTTCGACACGAAGTACGGGCGCATCGGTGTACAAATCTGTTGGGACCAGTGGTATCCCGAGGGCTCACGGCTCACTGCGCTCGGTGGCGCGCAAGTCATCTTTTATCCCACCAGTATCGGCTGGCATCCGCACGAAAAAGCGCAGTTCGGCATGGGGCAGCTCGAGGCTTGGAAGACGATTCAGCGCGGGCACGCGATTGCCAATGGCGTGTACGCCGCCGTCGTCAATCGCGTCGGCTTCGAAGGCAAGCCGGAAAATGGTGATCCTGGGCTGGAGTTTTGGGGAAATTCTTTCGTTGCCGATCCCTTCGGGCAAATCCTCTCGGAGGCCTCCAACTGCAAGGAAGAGATTCTCGTCGTTGAATGCGATCCCACTAAGAGCGAAGAGACGCGGCGCAACTGGCCCTTCCTCCGTGACCGCCGCATTGATGCCTATCAGCCCATCCTGAATCGCTGGCTCGGCGAAAAATAACATGAGCCGTCGCACTCTTCCGGTTTCTTTTGTTGCTTCTTCTCTGTGCTCTCTGTGTCCCCTGTGTTAAAAACAACACGCGCTTCTCAAGGCACATCGGCGATGACGACTGCCGCTCCCTCCACTCCCCGCTCGCTCGGGTTTCGCATGCCCGCCGAATGGGAGCCTCACGAAGCCACCTGGCTTGGCTGGCCACACGAAGTCACCGATTGGCCCGGTAAATTTGCCGCCATTCCCTGGGCTTTTGCTGAAATCATTCGGCATCTGTCACGAGTCGAGCGCGTTTTTCTTTTGGTCGAAAACCGCGCAGCGCAATCGCGTGTCCGCTCAATCCTGAAAAAGTCCGGCGCCAATCTCGATGCCGTGGATTTTTTCTTCGCGCCGACCGATCGTGGCTGGATGCGGGACTCCGGCCCTATCTGTGTCCGCAACGAATCCGGTGAAGTCGCTTTCAACAATTTTCAATTCAACGGCTGGGCCAAGTATCCGAATCACAAGAAAGACGCAGCCGTCGTTTCCAAAGCGAACAAGAAACTGAAGCGCCGTCTGTGGCGGCCACAGCACAAAGGGCGCCGCGTCGTGCTAGAAGGCGGCAGCATCGACGTTAATGGCCGTGGTACGTTACTCACCACCGAGGATTGCCTTTTAAGCAAAGTCCAGGAGCGAAATCCTAGCTTCGCAAAACAAGACTACGCAGAGGTCTTTCGCGAATACTTTGGGGTCACCAATGTTCTTTGGCTGAAAAACGGAATCGCTGGCGATGACACGCATGGGCACGTGGACGACCTCACAAGATTCGTGGATCCAAATACTGTCGTGACCATCGTTGAAGCCGATTCCAACGACGCCAACTACGCTCCGCTACAAGAAAACCTGGCCTTGTTGCAGACCATGAAGGATCAGGATGGCGCTTCTTTGCGTGTCGAAACTCTGCCCATGCCCGCGCCTGTCTACTTCGACGATTTTCGGCTTCCGGCCAGCTACGCGAATTTTTACATCGCCAACAAGCTCGTTTTGGTGCCAACCTTTAACGACTCTCACGATCGCGTGGCGTTGAACACGCTAACGCGACTCTTTCCAGACCGGGAAGTTGTGGGAATTCCCTGCCGCGATCTGGTGCTTGGCCTCGGAACGATCCACTGCATGACCCAGCAGCAACCGGGCACGCGGCAAGCCTGAATCCTGTAGCCGTCGAAACAAAGAAAGCATTCTTGCATAAGACCAAATCAGCGTATTCTTGAGCGTCTTGACGTCCGGAGGCAAAATGCACTTTCTGTTTTCTGCCCTCTTCGCCGATCCCCAGATTTTCGTCATCCAATACCGGAACGGCGTCATTGGCTGGCTCCTGATCGGCCTCATCGCGGGATGGCTGGCGGGAAAAATCGCACGCGGTCGCGGATTCGGCTGCATCGCGGATATCGTTCTTGGCTTGGTCGGTTCCTTTATCGGCGGCTGGGTTTTTGTAAGACTGGGAATCTTTGGCGGCGGCTTCTGGTACTCGCTCGCGGCCGCAACGCTAGGCGCTGTTATCCTCGTCTCGATCGCCCATCTCTTCGCTGGCGATTCTCACCATTAGGCTCCGGCAAGTCTTTTTGCGTCTTATTCCCGGTTCGCGCAGCCATTCGCGAATCTCTGCCGTGTGATACGATGCTCGTCTACGTTGTGGAGTCAATGTTTCTTGAGCAAGACGCAAAGTAAAACAGCGCACTCGCTAACCGCGATTCCTCTGGGCGGACTCGGCGAATTCGGCATGAACATGATGGTGCTGCGGTTCGGTGACGACATCATCGTCATTGACGCCGGCATGATGTTCCCCGAATCCGAACTCCTTGGCGTTGATTTGGTCATTCCGGACATTTCCTATCTCAAGCAAAGTCGGGCAAAAGTCCGCGCCATCGTCTTAACGCACGGCCACGAAGATCATATCGGTGCCCTACCCTACATCCTGCGTGATCTGAATGTCCCCGTTTACGGAACGCGCTTCACTTTAGCGCTGGTGAAAAAGCGCTTAGAAGAAGCGGGACTGCTCGACTCCACGACACTGCGCGAGGTTATGCCTGGCCGTTTGGTTGAAATTGGCCCCTACGAAATTGAATTCATTTCTGTAACGCACAGCACCCTGGATTGCGTTGCCCTCGCCATTCGAACACCGCTTGGCGTGATCATCCACACCGGAGACTTCAAGATTGACCAAACGCCTGTCGATGGCGCAGCTTTTGATTTGCACGCTCTTGCCAAGTACGGCCGCGAAGGGGTGCTGGCCCTTTTCAGTGATTCCACTAACGTGGAGCGCCCCGGTTTCACACCTTCGGAGCGCGCCGTTGTACCGCGCATTGAAGAGCTGTGCCGCTCGGCGCCGCGCCGCGTGATTTTGTCCTGTTTCGCGTCTTCGATTCACCGCATTCAGCAAGTGATTGACATCGCCGTGCGCGTCAACCGCAAAGTAGCTTTTGTCGGGCGCAGCATGATTGATAACGTCGAGATTGCGCACTCGCTGGGCCTTCTGCAGATTCCCGACGGCATGGTCGTGCGACCGCAGGATATCCGCGGCTTCGAACCAAAGCGGCTCGTGATTCTTGCCAGCGGCAGCCAGGCCGAACCCATGTCCTCCCTCTCGCGCATCGCGGTAGACAATCATCGCCATGTTTCGGTGGACGAGAACGACACCGTGATTCTTTCTGCGCGCATCATTCCCGGCAATGAACGGTCTATTTTTCGCATGCTCGATCACATGTTTCGCCGCCGCGCCCTGGTGTATTACGACAATTCCGGAGGCGTGATTCACGTCTCCGGCCACGCCAGCCAGGAAGAACAGAAACTGATCCTGCAACTGGTGAAGCCGAAGTATTTTGTTCCCGTTCACGGCGAGTATCGTCATCTTTTCCGCCATGCGGCCTTAGCGCATCAGCTTGGCGCAGTCGGCGAAGAGATCTTTCTGCTTGAGAATGGCCAAGCTGTCGAATTTTCTGAGGAAGGAGCGCGCCGGCGCGATCCAGTAACGGCAGGCCGCGTCCTGGTGGATTCCGGCTCGCTCGAAGAAATCGAGGAAGTGGTCATCCGAGACAGAAAGCATCTCTCGGAGGACGGCGTAGTCGTTCCCATCATTGCCATTGACAAGCACACGGGAAAGCTCGAATCACAGCCGGAAATCGTGACTCGCGGTGTGATGAGTGAAAACGGGCAGGAACTCCTCGTCGGCGCGCGCGAGGTTTTGATCAAAACCGTTGCGGAATCGAACGCGGAGGAAAATTCCGACTGGGGCGTCATCAAAGAGAAAATCCGCGTGGACCTGAAGCGCTACATCAACAAGCAAACCTCCAAGCGCCCACTGATTCTTCCGGTAATCCTCGAAGTGTAGGCGGCGGCGCTCCCCATGGCCGATGCAACTTCACGAACTCTGCCTCGCGCTTCCGGACCCAGTGGCGCCACCTTTGTTTTCATCCTGGTCATGGTGGTCTTCGATATGCTGGCATTCGGCATCATCGCGCCGGTGCTGCCGGATCTCATACGCCAATTTGAGGGAGGAGATTTTGGGCGCGCGTCGGACCTCACCGGGTACCTGCTGTTGGTCTGGAACGCGATGCAGTTCCTGTTCTCGCCGATTCTGGGGGCGTGGTCCGATCGCTTTGGGCGCCGCCCCATCATTCTTCTTTCCTGCCTCGGGCTGGGCATTGACTACATCGTGATGGCTCTGGCTCCGACGCTCAGGTGGCTATTCCTTGGCCGTATCGTCTCCGGCATAACCGCCTCAAACATTTCGACCGCATATGCCTACGTCACGGACGTCACTCCGCCGGAAAAGCGCGCCAAGCCGTTCGGGTACATTAGCGCAGCTTTTGGACTTGGCTTCGTGATTGGCCCGGCCGTCGGCGGTTACCTCGGTAACTCCAACCTTCGCGCTCCCTTCTGGGCGGCAGCGATCCTCAGCTTGGTCAATTCTTTGTATGGATTCTTTGTCCTTCCCGAATCGTTGCCAAAAGAAAAGCGAGCGAAATCAGCGTGGCTCATGGCCAATCCTCTGGGATCGCTTAAACTTCTTCGTTCGCACTCCCTTCTAGCGGGACTCGCAACAGTCGTCACGCTGTACTATCTTGCCCACGCTTCCCTTCCCTCGATGTGGGCTCTCTACACGGAGGAGCGCTACGGTTGGAGCCGCCGCGATGTTGGCCTTTCTCTCGCCGTCGTGGGAGTTTGCGCTTCGGTCATTTCCGGCGTGCTGGTAGGGCCGTTCGTCAAACGCTTTGGCGAACGGCGCAGCGTCCTTTTCGGATTACTCTGTGGCACGTTGGGATTTGCGGGTTTCGCCCTTGCGACTAGCGGATGGATGCTGTACGCGGTAATTCCCTTCATCGCCCTTTGGGGTATCGCGGCGCCAGCCATTCAATCGCTGATGTCGCGGCGGGTTGACCCGTCCTCGCAGGGAAAGCTGCAAGGAGCGATTAATTCCTTGCGCGCGATCACCGGAATGGCCGGGCCCGTGTTGTTCACGCAGGTTTTTGCCGTGGCGATTTCACCTCGCGCGCGAATCCATCTGCCGGGAGCGCCCTACGATCTCGCCGGCTTGCTATTGCTCTCGAGTCTGCTCCTGGCCGTTTACGTGACCAGGCCTCGCGCTGAAGCCACTGCGCCTCAACAACGGACGGCCGTCTCTCTCGATCCATCCGATTGAACCAGGCACTCCCTCTTGCCTGAAGCTGCCCTATTGAAACGCAGCGCAACAAAAGGAGATAATCTCGGAAAGCCAACAGGGGCCGGGTTGAACCAAAACTTTTGATGCAAACTGGGTTTCTCCGAATACTATCGACTGGAGGAGTTCCGTGAGCGAGATGAAGCCGGGGAACAAGAAGCGGGCCCCTGGAAATCCCGAGGGTCGGCGGCATAGGCCCGAGCCTTCGCGGGAACTGTGTTTGTGCGGCCACCGGGCAACCGTCCACGCCGCCTACCGGTACGCCTGCCAGGCACCAGGAGAACGCAAAGGTTTCTGCGAGTGCATGCGGTTTATAGCTCGGAACTCACCCGTTGGAAAAAGACTGCGCACCATAGAAAGGTCCAAGGCAATTCCTAGCGCCAAACCGGAATAGAGAGAACGAAAGAGTTAAATTCTGCTTTTCACGAGAGTTGCCGGGGTGTTTCGGCCTTCTTCGGGACTCCGCCATCCTCCAATCTAACAGACCTCCGCCACGCCGAAACTCTACTGGAAGAAGTCGGCCATGGGGATGCGGTTCGCCGCGCCACCAAGGCCTGAGGTTTTCACACCGAGCGCATCTGCTATTGTGCGCAGGATGTTTGCTTCGTCGTAACTGTTGTTCCAATTGGCGGGGTCACCGACAGTGGACTGGTAGCCCGGTTTGCTGCCAACGCTGATGATGACCGTCTCGACTTGACCGCCGCAGCCGAGCCCCACAGTAGTGTTGTTAGAGGTGCAACTGGAACTGCCTGAGCTGTCATCCTCATCGAAAGTGATGATCAGCAGGCCGTCGCCACCAGGTTGAAAATAGCTGCTGGCCAAAAGCGGTGTGATCACAGTTCGCAGCCAGCCATCGAAGGTGCTAAGCGGACAATCGTGCGCATCGTCGCAGCCATTCGGCGACAGCCACGAAAGATTCGGCAGCGCATGATTGGCCAAGTCTGTGGCGAATTGGCTGAAGCAAACGATGTTGGCGCGATTTATATTGGTAAAGTACTGCAGCGGATCGTGGCGCACGATGTAGTTCCCGCTATTGACGGCGCTGCAGCCATTCCAAGTCTCGACGTAGTCTTTCCAGGTTTTCCCAGCCTGCTGTAGCTCCAAAGCGATGTTATCGGAGGAAAGGGGCATGCTGCTCGGAGTTTGCCCGTCGTCGTTGGTAAAGATTTGTCCCGCGGTGAGTGCTTCGTAGTTGCCAATCGAGGGATGGGTATCGGCCCAATACTTGGTAGCCAGCCCGTACTTATTGGCGAGAGAGGTTAAGTACGGCATATTGGCGCTGCTAAAACTCACGCTATAACCGGTGTTTTCTCCGAGGACGATAACGACATGTCCAAACTGCGGCATCGTGCCGCCTGCTCCCCCGGTGATGGTGATGGAGAATCCCGCAGAAGCTTTGCCGCTTGCGCTGTCGGCCACTTGCATCGTGAAGCTGGACGTCCCCGCGGTCGAAGGCGTTCCCGAGATAGCGCCGCTGCCGGCGGCCATCGTAAGACCAGCAGGAAGGCTCCCGCTCGACAGGGACCAAGTGTAAGGAGTTGTTCCGCCAGTGGCCTGCAAGGTTGCAGAGTAGGCCGTTTGCACCTGCCCGTTGGGAAGACTGGTCGTTGTGATTTGCACCGAAGACGCAGCAGTCACTGCAAGAGTCGCAGCGTTGCTGGTGACACTTCCCTTAGAGTTGGTGACCACCACTGCGAATTGCGCCCCGTTGTCCGCGGAAGTGGTCGGCGGCGTAGTGTATGTCGCCGCGGTTGCGCCACTGATCGGAGAACCGTTTTTCTGCCACTGATAGGTTAAAGGCGCCGCTCCCGTCGCGCTTACGCTGAATGACGCCGACTGCCCAGCCGTAACCGTCTGATTCGTTGGCTGCGCCATGATCTGTGGGGCTAATTGAGGATTGGAATAAGTGCTACCTGTGCATCCAGCGATGAGGAGTCCGGCGGTGTTGATGACCAGCAAAACGGCCAGAGTGCGAACGCGCATATTCACACCTCGCTATGATTCTCTGGCTGGGACTGCGCGTGGGTCGGGTATCAGCACGTAGCTCTTACCTACAAAACTCCTTCTTCCTATAGGAGTGTAGCTTCCATGAAGTCCTTTAGTCGTGTCAATCAAAGAAATACCCTACGGCAGCCGGACTGAGCTGAATCGCGGCCCTCGACAAACGCTTGCGGCGAAGCAAGAAAAACAAAGCTGCACAACGGCTTCCTTCACTCCCTTGATTGCCTTTCTTCGCCGGTATAGGCTTTTCGCCTTCAGAATACATATTTCGTTAAAGTGGCGGTGAAACCGATGACGGACCGGGCAATCAATGCTTCGACGAGACGCGTATGCAGGTTCGCAGGAATGCTCGGCGTGGCGGCTCTCCTGTTCGGTGGTTCAGGAGTAGCTCAAACTCCGCAGGATTCGGGTCTTGCGAAACGACGCGCGGCGCAGCTGCGGCATGGAATCAACTTGAGCGAGTGGTTCGCCCAAGTGTATGACCAGAAGGGTTACACCAAAGAACACTTCGAGACGTGGACCACGGTCCAGGACATTGCGCTGATCAAGGCCATGAATTTCGATCACGTGCGGCTGAGCGTGAATCCGCAACCCATGTTTCGCCGAAAGCAAGCGGATCAGATTCCCGAAGACTACCTAGGCTATCTCGATGCCGCCGTGAAGATAATCCTGGATCAAGGGCTCGCTGTGATCATTGACATGCACCCGGATTCAGACTTCAAAGAGAAACTCGTTGGCGACAATGAGTTTGTTGAGCAGTTTGCGGATTATTGGAGGGCACTGGCGAAACACTACTCTTCGTGGAATACGGACCTGGTGTTCTTCGAGATATTGAATGAGCCGGAGTTCAAGGATCGCTACCGCTGGGAGGGCGTGCAATCGAAGCTCGCGGTGGCCATTCGCGAAGGCGCGCCAACGCAAACCATTATCGTCGCGGGAGCTAACTGGTCCGCTGACAACGAATTGCTTTTCATCGAACCGCTGCGCGACCTCAACATTATATATAACTTTCATTTTTACGACCCCCACGTTTTCACGCATCAAGGCGCAAACTGGAGCACGAACTATGTGCACTACCTGAGGGACCTGCCGTATCCCTCGACCCCGGAGAATGTGCGGCAAGCCGCTGCGCTGGTTCCGGACGCGGTCAACCGTCTGGCGGTGATGCATTACGGAATCGACCGCTGGAACGCGGCGCGGATAGACGAAGAAATTAGCCAGATCGCGGCGTGGGGGAAGCGGTGGAATGTGCCCCTAAGCTGCAATGAGTTCGGCGTTTATCGCAAAACGGCGTCGCCGAAAGATCGCGCTGCCTGGATTTCTGACGTGCGCACCACGCTTGAGAAGTATGGCATCGGCTGGACGATGTGGGACTACAGCGGCGGATTTGGTGTGGTTGTCAAACAAGACGGCAAGGCCATGCCAGACGAATTGACGGTGAAGGCGCTGGGGCGAGTAATGCCTGCTATACCGTCACAGAAGTGAGAGCGAGCGCCGAACCGCTGGGGGTTGACGCTTCCAAAAACGCTTGCGAACAGGCGTTCTGGACTACAATCCCGGGATGGCGGCCACCCTCCGGTCGTACGAGCCACGCGACTTCGCAGCGCTCTACAAGCTGGATCAATCATGCTTTCCGGCAGGTATTTCCTATTCAAAGACGACGCTGCGCTATTTTCTAACGCTTCCCTCGGCCGATTGCACGATCGCCGAAGAAAACGGACATATTGTTGGGTTCATCCTGACCGAGGAGAATCCGCCGCTCGCGCATATCATCACGCTAGACGTGGACGTGAAGAACCGCAGACAAGGCCTTGGAACAACACTTCTGAACACGCAGGAGGCGAATCTTTCCACTCGCGGTGTGCGTTGTATCTTGCTGGAGACTGCAAATGACAATGAAGCGGCCGTTGCCTTCTGGAAGAGCCGCGGCTATCGTATCGAGGCGACTTTGAAGCGCTATTATCTCGGGCGCATTGACGCTTACGAAATGCGGAAAATCCTGCCGGGCGCGCGCCAAACTCGCAAGAAGTCAGGAGAAGCCACTTGAACGACTTTCTTTTGTCCGTCCTGCTGGGAATTGTCGAGGGTCTTACTGAATTCTTACCGGTGAGTTCAACCGCACACTTGCGCCTCAGTGAAGCGTTGTTGCATATCGACCTCGCCAGCGGCTACTGGAAGATGTATTCGATTGTGATTCAGCTCGGGGCAATTGCCTGCCTCCCGGTATATTTCTGGCACCGCATTGGCGCCTTCCTCTCGACGTTTCCGACGGGCGAACGAGGCAACAGGACAGCCTTCACACACCCTCTGGGACTTACCGCCATTGCTTTCCTGGTGACAGCGATCCCTTCGTTTTTGCTAACCAAAGTGATCGGAAAACATTTGGAGAGCCTGACTATCATGGGTTGGTCCCTGTTGCTTGGCGGCGTTGTCATGTGGATCGTGGATGCGATGAATGCCAAAGGTGAAAAGGCAGGGCCGGTGGCTGCGGGGGGGCGGATCCACACCTGGAAAATGGAAGACATGAGCCTCGGGCAAGCTGTATGGATCGGTTTCTGCCAGATCTTATCAGCCGTATTTCCCGGAACATCGCGCTCGATGTCGACGATTGCTGGCGGCCAGATTGCTGGCATGTCGCGCGCTTCGGCCTTGGAGTTCTCCTTCTTCTTGTCGATACCAACCATGACGGTGGCCACGCTTTACACGCTGTATAAGTCGGTGCTCGGCAAGGGCGAGAACCCAATCGGCGTTTCACAGATGACTTCGCATCAGTGGATGGTGCTCGCCCTTGGATTCGTGGTTTCCTTTGTTGTCGCCTACGCTTCCGTTGCCTGGCTCCTAGCCTGGGTAAGAAAACACGGGTTCGCGCCGTTTGCCGTGTACCGGATCATCATCGGCGCCGCGGTGCTCGCCTGGGCTGCTGGCATCCTCTGATGACCCTTTGAAACACGGCCCCTACAAAGTTTTGCGCTCGACCGTGGTTTTGCTATATTAAGTGACGGTTTGGGCGTTCCTCCAGGCGGGATTGCGATAGCGCCAGCACCCGCCGCCACACTCAGCCTTCCCCAGAAGCTGAGGAGAATCTTAGTGCGCTTTCTGACTCCGACCCAAAACAAGCGGCTCAACGAGTTAGTCGGCTTTTTATGTATTTCGCTCGCAGTTTTAATCGCGCTAGCGCTGCTTTCGTATTCCCCAAGCGATGCGTCGTTCAATGTTAGTGCGCAACCGCGCGACGGGGGCGTAACGAACGATTGGATGGGGCCGGTTGGCGCTTACGCTTCGGACATTCTGTTTCAGGTTTTTGGTTTTGCCGCGTTCCTCTTGCCTGCAGCTATTTTGGTTCTCGGCTGGCGTTGGTGCCGTAGCCGAGCTATCGATTCACAATTTGCCACGCTGGCAGGCTATTTCCTGTTACTGGTGTCCTTGCCCGCCTTGCTCGCATTGTTTCCTTTTCCCTCTGTGCGTGGAGCGATTCCCGCGGGCGGCATCGTGGGCTCGCTGATTTCCAACGAGCTTCTTGCCGGATTCAACTTCTGGGGGGCGTTTCTTGTTGCGGTGGCCCTCTTTTTCACTTCGCTGTTCATGACCACCCGGTTTTCCTTCTCCGGCGCGCATGCTTGGGCTAACGGTCCACATGGGCCTATCGGAGCGGTGGAAAAATTGGGCCTCCTGCAAAAAGTGCAGGCGCGCTGGCATGATTGGCGTGACCGCCGCGAACAGGAACGCATGCGCCGCCGCGTCGAGGAATCGCGCCTTTCCGGCAGGAAGCCCGTGCCGCCGCAGGCCGTCGCCAAAACCGCCCTGCTCGGGCCAAGCAGCACAATAACTGATGGATCGGAAGAGGACGAAGCCGACGAAAAAGAAAAAAAGCCCAGCGTTGTGAAGGCGCCTATCTTTGTTTTTCACAGGGACACGGAAAAAACGGCGTCCAAGAAGGGCGACCCCAAGATTGCCAAGGACAACCAGAATTACAAGCTTCCTCCGCCTTCGCTCCTGCGCGAAGGCGAGCGCAGCCACAAACTCGATGAAGAAGAGCTGAAGCAGCGCGCGCGGGCTATCGAAGCGAAGTGTCTTGAATTCGACGTGCAAGGCCGCGTCACGCAAATCAACCCGGGTCCGGTCGTCACGACATTCGAATTCAAGCCGGAAGCCGGCATCAAGTACAGCCGCATTATCGGCCTCACTGAGGATTTGTGCCTGGCGCTGCAAGCCGAGTCCATCCTGATTGAGCGCATCCCCGGCAAGTCCACCATCGGCATCGAAGTCCCGAATGACAAGCGGCAAACCATCGCCTTGCGCGAAATTATCGAGGCCACGGAGTTCATCCATTCGCCCAGCAAACTTACACTCGCGATGGGCCGCGACCTGCATGGGCGCATTCGCGTAACGGAACTTGCGGCCATGCCCCACCTGCTCATCGCCGGGTCCACAGGAACGGGCAAGAGCGTCTTCATCAACTCACTAATGATGTCCATCCTGTTTAAGGCAAGCCCCGACGACGTGAAAATGGTTCTGGTGGATCCAAAGCGCCTGGAGTTGAGCCTCTACGAAAACATTCCTCATTTGATCGCACCCGTTGTCACCGACCCGAAGATTGCTTCAAATGTTCTCCGTAATGCCACCAAGGAAATGGAAAACCGCTTGAAGCTGCTGGCGCAGCGCGGCGTCCGCAACATTGACCAATACAACCGCACCTTCAAGAAAGAGCAATCGCTTTCGCTTTTCGACAATGTCGAGGAGCCTCAGCACAGGCCGCTTCCGTACCTAGTCATCGTCATTGACGAGCTGGCCGACCTGATGATGGTGGACACGAATAACGTGGAGGAATCCATCACGCGCCTGGCGCAGATGGCGCGCGCTGTCGGCATTCACTTGATTCTCGCCACGCAGCGGCCGTCGGTGGACGTCATCACCGGGTTGATCAAAGCGAACTTCCCCGCCCGTATCTCTTTCCGCGTGGCCAGCAAAGTGGACTCACGCACGATTCTGGATTCGAATGGCGCCGAATCGCTCCTCGGCCGCGGCGATATGCTCTACCTGCCCGCAGGCTCGGCGCGCCTGCATCGTATTCACGGGCCGCTGGTCAGCGAAGACGAAATCAGCGAAGTCTGCGACTTCTGGCGAGAGCAAGCGCAAGCGAAGTATCAAGAAGAACTCCTGGAAGCGCCGAAAGACGAAAACGGCAAGGCTGCTGAGGGCGCGGACGGCGCCGATGCCGACGGCAGCGACGACGTAGACGACGACCTCTACCACGACGCGGTTCGTGTCGTTTGCGACGCCGGCCGCGCTTCTACTTCTACTTTGCAGCGCCGCTTGCGCATCGGCTATGGCCGCGCCGCGCGCCTGATTGACCTCATGGAAAAAGACGGTATCGTCGGCCCGCCCGACGGCACCAAGCCCCGCGAGGTCCTAAAGAATCGCAACTGGATGAAAGAATTCGATGAATCCCAGCAATAGCGCTCTCAAACCCAGTCTTATCCGTATTCCGCTCTTCGCGGCGCTCGTCTATATCTATTTTTGCGCTCCTGTCACGCTGGAACACCAGGCATTTGTACAAACCGCACCTGCTGCCGCGCCCCACAACGCATTAGCGGACCGCTATGATCCCGAGCGTGACCCCTACAAAGACTTGGCTGCGGCAAGCGAAGTGGCAAAACAGTCGAACAAAAATATCTTCATTGTCGTGGGTGGTGAGTGGTGCAGTTGGTGTCGCGCCTTGGAACGCTTCTTTCAGGAGCACTCCGACCGCAAAGCGCTTCTCGACAAAAACTACGTCACCATGAAAGTCAGCATGAGCCAGGAAAACCCCAACCGCGCTTTCTTGTCACGCTTCCCGTACATTCACGGTTATCCGCACCTCTTCATTCTTGATCCTCACGGAAGGCTCATCCACTCTCAGCCCAGCAATGTGCTTGAAGACGGGCGAAGCTACAGCGCACTGCGCTTCAAGAGCTTCCTAGAGCAATATGCGCCAAAGAACAACCAATAAGTTGTGGAAGCGCGTGAAAGGATTTAGCGAGCCAGAGTGATGCGCGCTCTGCGATACATCTGCGCCAGTTGTTTGCCCCTCTTGGCGTTTAGCTTTGCATCAGCACAGACAAAGCCGCGTGTCGTCCACGTTTTCGTCGCGCTGGCCGATAACCAGCACCAGGGCATCGTCCCAGTTCCCGCGGCGTTGGGAAATGGAGACGATCCCGCACGCAACTTGTATTGGGGCGCTGCGTTTGGCGTTCGCACTTACTTCAGAAAGAGCGCCGCCTGGAATGAAGTCTTGTCACTTCCAAAACCAAAGTCGTACATCCTCGAAAGAAGCATCTTTCAGCATCGCGCGAGCGGAACCCTTCTTGTCGCCGATGCCTACGAAGGCAAAGAAATCAAGCAGGCGCTAACCGATTCCTTTAATGCTGCAGCGGGGCTGAATTCAGAAGCAATCTCCTTTCCCTCCGCCTCGGGCGGTACATCCGAAAGCCTTCGCGCTTCCGCCGATTTGGTGGTTTACGTCGGTCATGATGGATTAATGGATGTCTCTTTGCCGATGGAATTTCCTAATCCGACAGGCACAAATCGCCCGGCCATCATGCTGGCTTGCGCCAGCAAGTCTTTTTTTAAAGATCTTCTCCGCAAAACAGGCGCGCAACCTCTCCTTTGGACAACGGGCTTGATGGCTCCGGAGGCGTATACCTTGAAGGCCGCGGTCGACGGCTGGATTCTTGAGGAATCCAAAGAAGAAATCCGGCAACGCGCGGCGGAAGCGTACTCGAAGTATCAGAAATGCAGCCTGTTAGCGGCGCAGCGTCTCTTTTCCAATTCCTGGTAGCGTCCGAGAATTCAATCGCCGCCGTCGTGTTAGCATGCATGCGGCCATGCTACGCCGCGTTCATCTCGTCGTTGGAATCGCAGCCATTTTTGCGTTTTTGCTAAGCGGACAGTTGCTTGGCCACCATCATCCCCGCTTGGATGAGTTACCTGCGGAAATTCACATGCTGTACGTCTCTCGTCACATTTATTTGCTCGCCGGAGCCCTCGTTAATGCTATCCTCGGCCTCTACCTCCAACTTCAACCTTCCGGTTGGCGGAGCGCTCTGCAAGTCATTGGCTCCATTCTCATTCTGACATCCGTTCTTTCGCTGTCCATGGCCTTCCTCGTAGAGCCGCCGCTCGGTCTTGCCGGACGCGGCTGGAGAAGCCTCTTCGGCCTAATCTCGCTCTTTGTCGGCGTCATGACGCATCTCGTCGCGAGCATCAGCGCACGCCGAATTGACACTACTCGCTAACGCCCCTAAAATTGAAAAGATTCACAAAATGCCGGGGTAGCTCATTGGTAGAGCGCCGCCCTGAAAAGGCGGGCGTAGCCAGTTCGATTCTGGCCCCCGGCACCATCCGAACGTCCG